>JACCDY010811259.1_pt1 | contig 183663 bp, 219 predicted proteins | sample 7446391 | NCBI WGS metagenome assembly JACCDY01 (sample SAMN15323451, study PRJNA562643) | freshwater metagenome | isolation source: river surface water | place: USA:Blue River Watershed | collected 2017-08-18 | reverse complement strand
TTTCCGCGTGCCTTGTCCTTGGCGGACTTCTTACTTTCTCTGCGAGTCTTGGGTTCGGAATCCATTCTGTAGGGTAAGTGTTACTTCTTACGCAGGTTGGAATCCATTTTAATACTTGCGAGACTTCTTGTTCTTGCGAGTGCGACGACGACCACCCATGGCCACCTCCTCGTCCTGACCACCCCGACGACGGCGACGACCACCCACCGATGCGGCGGTCTCCGCAACACCGCCACCAGACTTCTTGTAAGTCTTCTTGGCCAGCTTCAGCACCTGCATCAGCTTCATTCCCTTGTGGGCCTTCATCGTCTTCTTCACGTGAGACATCCACGCACTACGCTTACCACCAGTTGCTGCTTCACCCTCCATTTTTATTGAGAACGCAAGAAAGATTCCATACGCAGGGCTTCAGGTTTTTCACGGAAACCTCCCCCGCTGCGATCGTATAGATTCCACTGACATCCCATATACATGGGACGATCCCACTTAACATTCACCGTTCGCAACTCGGCATCCGGGGCGACCAGTGTAATGTTGTTCCGATTGTAACGCATCAACTCCTTCTCATCGCGAGGATGAAGTGCCTGCTGATAGGTCAGCCTGCGAAGAGTAGATTCGTCCCAGGAGAGATTGACCAAGTCTTCCAGTTCCGTGCCTTTTGCATTTCCACCCGAAACAATCAACACCTTCCCCTTCAGGGAATCAATCGGCATCGTTGCAACATTCTTGTTTGTCGTCACTAACCTCCTCCGAACAGTTGTCTTCAGATGTTCGGCGATACGATTGATGGTGATGGTCTTTTCCGTATGGGGCACGATAGACAGAACAAACGGATCGTTAGACGGGAATGCATCGTTCGCAACCATGACGCAGACTTGCTCAAACGTCACATTCTCCAAAGCATAGTCGTATCCATCATTTTGAGGGTGAAGAGCCACCACCGGATGGTCTTGTTCATCCGAATACACATGAACCTCCAAGAGACGCACACCGCGAGCCAGTGCAGTTGGAATGTCTTCAAACACGGAACCCGGTGCGTAATAGTCGCATAGTCTCTTACGAGCAACAAGCGTAGGAGTCTCTCCGAGGTTGGTGTCAAAGAGCAGGTATCCAATCATGAGTAGCAAAAGTATGGCAACAAGCCACTCCATTATTCTTTTGACGATGATTCTATTTTTCACATCTTAAACAACAGATTACGGAATGCATTAATCACATCGTCGGGAATGCGCTCATTCATCGGCAAGTTCATCAGACATGCGTAATGAAAATACAGACAATACATACCACATTCAGAATCCTTGTATTGGTGGCGTGTCTTGTTGTACGTCATTTTCATACCCTGTTTGTGGATTCCCGTATTGTCCCATTGTTGTTTCCAACGCTTCATGAGAGTCTTAATTTCGGGTTCTGGCTTGTTCGCATACGAATCGAAATACGTGACGCGGGGATATTCTAACTCAGGACGAATATCGCAGAACACTGCAACCCAATGCTGACCGGGTCCATCGTGCGGATCGGTGTTGATGACGATACCGATACGATGTTTTCCCTTGTCGTAGACATCTTTCAGCTTCAATGAACACAGCGCAGATACCAAACACTTTTGAGTTTCAGACTTCAAATCAAAGTCGATCGGAACTGTTGCGACGTAGTAATAGTCTGCAAACACTTCCATGTAATTCTTCTCAATCGCATCAATGTCATCTGACGACAACCATTCGTAGCGATTCACTGCCCACTCTTTGGGTGCCTTGGGTCTGCGCAAGAGACTAGCCACGATACACTCTGCACGACCTGTATGACACTTTTCACGCAGGCGAGTTTGAAGCTCCTTCCATGTGGATTCAGCATCACCTTTTGCTATAGGTTTCTCTTTGGAGTTCTCCTTATTGTAGACTTCTCGGAGACGTTCAATTTCCTCTTCACCAAAGACCGACATCCCTATTGTTTTATTGGAATACTATAAGAATGTCCATTGTGACTTTTCCACCTACGCTGATTTTGTTCGTTTCGGTTCATGGTGTAATACCATTAACCGAAGCGAATGAAGTAGAGACGTTTGTAGTTCCGGACAGTATGACGATTACACGTGCGATGGCGACCCGTCCCGGAGTATGTAATATGACTACAGAACCTCAAATTGATAAAGTTGCACAGCTGCTAATGAAAGAAAACCTTGTAGGCAGTTACTACGAATATATTCAGTATTCTTCGGCAAGATTGAAACAATTGAACAAAAGAGTTATTAAGCAGGTGTCCGAACAGTTGAAAAGCAGCGAACCGGAAGAAAGAAAGTTTGATCAACAGTTTTTAAGATATCACATACCTGTTCCGACTATAAGAGTCTTCAACGAACGCCAAATCATGATAGACAAATATCTAACAAGGAGCAGCGAGGAGGGCAAAGACAGTCGCTTTGATTACAAATTGAACATTATGAACATTCCAGGATATCCCGATTTGTTCGACATATTTATGTTTACGCCGGAACAACAAATTGTTACACGGTCTGTTGCGAAGACAACTGAACGAGGTGTATATTTGTCTACTCTTGTTAAAGTACTAAGAGACCAGGGTGTTAAAGAACTTGTATTGGTTGATTTTAGTTGCTCTTCGTTTGATGAAAGTCAACTACCTCCAGCAGAGGCTGAGCGGTTATCGCGGTTAGCTCGCAGACATGCCGAGTTAGAAGGTCGTGGTCGCAAACAGAAAACCCGGCGGAGAAAGCACAAAACGAAAACTCGCAAGGCTAAGAAAAGAAGAGCATTATGGAGTCGCTAAAGCCTATTCTCAGTCGTTATCTGGATATCAGCAAGCGTTTAAATGATGTCAACGCTCAAGCAAAGGAGTTGCGTGAGAGTCGCCAATCGGTAGAGTTGGATTTGGCTGCTGCGTATAATGAGTCTCGTATCAAGGAACCGCTGCCCGACAAGATTGACCTGCACAAGTCCAAGATGATGTTTATGGTGAAGAAGCCCGGCGAATGGAAAAAGGGTTGGACTCTTTCCAAGAAGCAGTTGGAGTCCTATCTAAAGGACATTCTACCGGAGCATGGTGAAGATGTGTTTAAGGAGATTGTGCGTCGCCACGAGCCGACGTTGGTTGTGGACGACTATTCGTTTGACCTGAAGCCGGTTGAATCAGATTAAAGCAGAGGATGAGACGACAAGACACAGGCGTCTTATCGATTCCGTTATCCACTGTTTCAAGAAGTTGGTTTGTAGTTGGGAAGTTCTTGAGGTAGTCTTTTAGAAGTTCCCATATCTCTTTTTGCACCGCCTTTGGGTCACCAAACTTTCTGTAGACGTATGGGAATACTCCCGCCGTAATACGGAAGCAAAGACGCCCATCTCTCTTATTGATGCTTTCTGTGATTTCGCGTTGGAGTTCTGCGACAACATATTCAGGAGAAGCCAAACCGTTGAGCACACATTCGCGAAACTCTATTCTGCGATTCTCGTTGGCGCTCTTTACGAACGCATTCAGCTTTTCCCAGGTAATAGGTGGTTCCATGGTTACTTCATTGGTATAAAATCATGTGATTCCGTTTTGGGTGCTTTGAGTGAATCGCGAACTTCGCGTAACATCTCCTGCATTTTTTGAATATCTTCTTCAACTGCTTGTAGACTCCGTTCAACCAGAAATCCTGAATGGATTCGACTGATATAGGGAGCCATCTCTCTATGGAGACATACAACGCGCGCAGTGAGATTCACCAAAGGCTTGACCATTAAGTTATGATGTTGTGGCGAGATATTTTTAAATGAGTATATACAAAATGATTGACGCCAACGTGATTGTCCCCGTGATTCTGTTTATCCTGCTGTCGCCCGGCGTGCTGCTGTCCCTGCCGCCTGGTTCTTCTCACCTGGTCCAGGTGGTGACCCACGCTGTGGTGTTTGGTGCTGTCTACACGGGCCTGCGTATGACCTTCCCTCAATACTATTAAAATGGAAGGTGTTACTTTAAGAACATAGACCTGAATGGAACTCTATTGTCCCTATAACCCAGCGAACCGATTCTTTCGCGAAAGCGATATTCACAAAATCCTACACAAACATGGGCTGCCTCACTATCGGGTGAGCAGCCCACGCGTGTTTCAGACCGCCATGGTTCATACGACCTATGTGCGAAGATTGGAATATACAACGCCAGATGGGCAACCAGCTCAGTTGGCACCTTGTCCTCCTGATGTTATGCCTCTTCAAGACGAATCCTACGAGTGTCTAGAGTTTGAAGGAGACTCGGTCTTGGGAGTTTGTGTAGCCACCTATCTTCGCAAGAAGTATCCGGAGAAGAAGCAGGGATTTCTGACCGACGCACGGAAGACGCTGGTCAACAATGAATGTATCGGTCAACTCTCCAAGAAGATCGGATTGGACCGGTTCTATGTCATCTCACGCCACAATGAAGAATCGGCTGCGATCAATGGTCGCAACAACACCAAGAAACTAGGTGATATCTTTGAAGCCTTTATAGGAGCGTTGTGGACTGATTGCGGAAATCGGTTTCATATCGTGTATACCTTTGTAACCTCTGTGATGGAGGCATACCTAGATATTGAAGAGGCGATCAATGAGACCACCAATTACAAGGACCTGTTCCAAAAGTATTACCAGCGCGAGAAGAAGTGCACACCGGTCTACGAAATGTTGACGAATGACCCGAAGAAGAATGAGATTACCGTTGTGGTGTGTGACCCCGACGGAACACGTTTAGCCTTTGGGTCTGGGTCTACGCGCAAGAAGGCTGAACAGATGGCTGCTCGGGAGGCTATGAAAGATTCGCAACAAACCCACGCAAGTTCTTAAGAGTTGACCTACTCTCTGGCGATATTCCCTGCGAAAGAAGCGAATCAATGTTACGCAACATGAACTCTTTCGAAATACCCTTTTGATAGAGTGCTTGAATCAAAGGCTTCGACCCGTTTTTCAGTGCGGCGATGAAGAGATTGTCTACATATTCCTCGTCCGTTACAGTTGGCGGAAACGGAAGGCTTGTATCGGAGAGAATGTCTTGTGAAAGTTGTTGGAGCTCGGGTAAGGGGTCGTTTTGATTCATGGTGTTGACTCTATCAGCATACATCTTCCACGCACTTACCGGTGTTCCACCACCCCGAAACTTCTTCTGCGTAATCAGTCTCTTGCGTGAATAGCTCTTGATGGTTCGCCCACGCTTCTGAAGGACACTCTTGGTACAAATAGCAATCGCGGCAGACTCCTTGTTGGAGCCCTTGCGAGCACGAACGGTCTTTTTTACTGACTTGACGCAGCGAGTAAACTTGGAGGACAAGCGAGTTCTCATTATCTCCTTCGAGAGACCTTTTTCACCTTGCGCGTCTTGCGACGGCTCTTGCGTCCAGCCCTCTTGAACATGGGATTGTTCTGTCCAAACACCGCATTGCCCTGGGAATCCATGCGACCCACAACCTCGTTCTTGGCATTCAGTGCTCCATCCAGACGCAGGGCATCCTTATTCAATGCCGACTCCGTTGCCGCCGGTCCCGAGCTAGTTAAAGGATTTTTCTTAAACATGCCAAACGCCCCACCCCTTCTCGTCCGATGTCTCGCCATTTGTATTCATCCTAACAAAATCCGCGGATACGCATGAAGTAGAATTTATCCTCCCGAAGTATAAAGACAAATGGGCGGCGGTTTACTTCAACTTGTTGCATTTGGCGCACAAGATGCATATATTTCTGGGAATCCCCACATCACTTTCTGGAAAGTGCTTTACAAGCGTCACACGAACTTCGCCATGGAGACCTTCCGTGTGAATTTCACCGGTTCGCCCATGTATGGACAGCGTATCGTCGCAGTGGTGAATCGCAACGCCGATCTGATATGGAAGACGTATGTGGAGGTGACGTTGCCCGACACTTCTTTTGGCGCAGGCGTCGACATCAACTGGACATCTGGTGCTCAGCGCCGTCTGGGTTATCTTCTCCTCAAGCAGATTGAAGTGGAGATTGGTGGACAGATCATCGATCGTCACTATGGCGAGTGGTTGTATCTGTGGGAGACACTGACTGCCGATTTTGATACTTCGCTGAAGCTTGATAACATGGTTGGCGGTGAATATGCTGGTGCCCCGTCCACGATCACGACCGCAGATGCTTGCGGTGGTCGCCCCAAGGTTCTGTATGTGCCTCTCCAGTTCTGGTTCAACCGTAATCCTGGTCTGGCACTGCCTCTGATTGCTCTGCAGTATCACGAGGTTCGCTTCAACATCATTCTGGAGGACGCCATCAATCTGGTGAACGGCACGCCTACGACTGCTGGAACCATCGCCAGTCAGGCTGCTCGTCTGCCCGCACTGAAGGACATGGCGATGTATCTGGATTATGTGTACCTCGATGTGGATGAGCGCCGTCGGTTTGCACAGGAGTCTCACGAGTATCTGATTGATCAGCTCCAGTATACGGGTCAGCAGACGATCACGACTTCTTCTGGGCGTCTGGATCTGACGCTGAACCACCCCGTCAAGGAACTCATCTGGGTCTTCCAGGATGAGCGTAAGACGGACTGCGGATCTACTACGAGCATCGCGGCGGGTTACACTCAGCCCTTCAGCTACGATGATATCGTGAATCGTGCGCGCCTCCAGATCAATGGTCAGGATCGGTTTGATGAGAGATACGGTGACTACTTCTGGAAGGTCCAGCCCTACCAGCACCACACCGGTGGTGGGTTTGCTCGTGCTGTTGTGAATACGGTAGCAACTGACGCAAACGATGCTGTCATCTCTCGCACGGCACCCAATCCTATCAACGTGTATTCCTTCGCAATTCAGCCCGAGGAGCACCAGCCTAGCGGCACTTGCAACTTCTCTCGCATTGACACGGCGACCTTGGTGTTTGATTCAGTGACGTCTGGCTCTGCAGGCACTTTCCCCAGCAAATCCTATCCTTACAACTTCAGGGTGTATGCGGTGAACTATAACATTTTCCGCATCATGAGTGGTATGGGTGGTCTGGCTTACAGCAACTAAGAGTGTTAACTCCAAAGATGTTCTGGGGTCATCACCTGTTACTGAACGCTCGTCAATGTGTTCCGGCTACTATCCGGTCGAAGCCTCTGATTGAGGAATTTAGTCGTGAGTTAGTCAAGAAGATTAACATGGTTCCTTATGGGAAGCCTCGTGTGGTGATGTTTGGAAGTGGAAACAAGAAGGGGTATACGCTGGTGCAGTTGATTGAGACCTCCAACATCACTGCGCATTTCGTAGAGGAGACTGACGATATGTATTTGGATGTCTTTTCTTGCAAGGATTTTGAAATGAAGACAGTCAACGAGGTTGTATATTGGTATTTTAAACCATCCTATGTGGATACCAAGTCTGTGACGCGTGATGCGTCTATGTATATGCAGTAAACTGAGGACCACAAAGTCCAAGTCCAATGCTCAAGGCAAATAGAAACATCCCGAAGAATATCCAATCCCACATTATTAAAACAAAACCAACATAGCAATAAATGGGTATTCCACGCATTTATTGGTATGTATTGCTCATCGTGATGTTGGAAACACTTGCGATGAGTTGCTTCAAGCGGAGTATAGACAATAATGCCTTCTTCGCTTTAGGTGTATTGTTCTATGCTGCTGTCGGTTACCTGTTACGTTCAACCATGAATGGAACGGGTATGGCAATGACCAACGCGTTGTGGTCTGGATTATCGGTAATGGCTACAACTATTGTAGGTATCATGCTCTTCAAGGAGACCATCCACCTCCACGATTTGGGCGCAATCGCGTTGATTGTAACCGGCGTCATGATTCTCAAGGTGACCGAATAAACACTTTTGTATTCGGAGTGCAGTTTCCAATTCCAAGAGTCTGTTGCATCATGATTGGAGCAGGACCTGATCCTGGACATGTTTCGTGGTCATATCCCAGCGAATGACCCATTTCATGAGAGACCATATACTGACGATAGCGCTCGAGTGGAAGTTTGGAAGCCTTGGATCCGTGTAACCAGCGATTCGCATTCAGCCAAATCATGTCCCCTCCTAAAATAGCACATGACAACGAGTCATCTTTACATCCCTCTTGTTTCAGAGTTGACGGGTTACACAATCGAATGAGCTTCGCATTCCCCTTTGGTGTATACACAAATGAATACCATTGTGCCCATCCATCTGGATCCGCAAGATAAATAGCAACCTCATCTTGAAACTTTTTCGGATCATACTTGACATCCGAATCTACAGCGGTTCTGTATCGGACTGTCTTCATTATCTAGAAAACGGAAACCTTTCTGCGAAGAGATTGCTATGTATTCAAAATGCAGTGTTCTCTCCCCAAGGTGTTTCGCTCTCTCTGTCGTACGGGTTGTGTCTATCGCGAACCTGCGTTTAAACATTTGAAGTGTCCTTTGACGAAGAAAACCGATCCATGTGCCGCTCCCTGCGAAAAGCCATGTGAGTGTAGCGGTGGATTGCGCGAAGTCCCCAAAACCAAAAAGACTGCTTCAAAGAACATTGAAGTCTGTCTACAATGAAGTGCGAACACTGTAAGAAGAAGACTCACTTGGAGTTCAAGTGCCAATGCGAAAAAGTGTTCTGTATACACTGTCGCTTACCCGAAGTTCATCAATGTCCCGATTACAAGTCTAACGCCGTCTCCTTGGTAAAGGTGGTGGCACCAAAGATTGAGAAGGTCTAGGCGGTGGTGTTCTGGGTTGTGACGGTAAGGATAAGGTTTCATCATCAGAGTCTTCCTCTTCATCCTCAGAGTCTGAATCAAACCAGTCCTCGTCTATTGCGAGCACCAATGACTCCAAAATCATCGTCGCAGTTCCCGGTCCAATTCCTTCACGCGAAACTATAAACAATTCTTTTAATTCCGGCTCCCAGGATTCGTCGTCCAACAGGTCGCCGACTTCTGAGGTGTATTCTACACAGAGAACCATTCTCTTATTTCCATTCTCTCGCTCTTGGAAAGTCACGTGATATAGGCTATTCTCAACTACTTCATGAATATGGTAATCTATATAGTCATCCAGCTCCAACTCCTCCAATACATCGGGTACGGCGTTCTCTAGGCTAATCATTTTGGCTGGTGGGGAAGGGAAAAAGTGTTTTCCTTTGTTTTTCCGTTTTGTTGTTTTGTGTTTGTTTACGCCGTCCGGTCCTTCCACTCGCACTCGTAAGAGCAGTAGTCACCATTCCACAGCGGTGCAATGAACTCGTGGTTGCACCAAGCGCAGGGCTGATAGACGTGGTGGTTGGGTGCCTCGTCGATGTACTCGGCACGGTGCCAGTTCCAGGGGTCCTCCTCCACCAGATCCTCGTAGGGGCCCAGCTGAGCGCAGTCGCGGCACATGTAGCCCACGTTGGTCTTCAGCGGGCTGATGCGGTGGCTCAGGCCCATGCAGCAGTCTTGGTGGGCGTCCTTGCAGCGAGCCTGGTAGCCACGGACTACAGCCTGGATCTTGGTTGCTGCGTTGCGGAAGCGAGCCACGATACGCTTGATGTCACGCTCCACCCAGCGCTTGGCAGAGACCTTGGCGGCCTCCTTGGCGATGAGCTTGAAGGTGGCCATCCACATCTTGCGGTCGGCCTCAGCGGCCAGAGCCTTGCGAGCCTGCTCAGCCTGCTCGAGGGCCTCACGGTCCGCCCAGTAGGCCTCGACAGCAGCACGTTCAGAACCGGCACGGAGCTGCTCGTCCAGCTCCAGCCAGGCGAACATGTCCTCGTCACCATACTTCCAAGGCTCGTCAGCCATGTCGGTATACAGCGCCACAGGGCTGCGCACCGCACGCCCCACACCAGTTGACCGGCTATTACTGAACATGCCGGTCATCATGTCACCCCAGTTTGTCACGGCGGGGTTCCCTAAGCCTGTGATTGCCTCCACAGACAGATTGTCTCCCCGGCGCACCTCGCAAGGCACAACCGAGTTCACCCTTTTACGTGTGTCGACTCCAACACGGGTGTTTGCGGACACCAGCCGAGCATAGGTCATAGACGCCATGGTACAGACCACCTTTCCTGATGCTCACAAATCCGTTTTGAAGAGTTCAAGTCTTCAAAACGGATTCTTGCTCGCCAAGGAAGATAGACTATAGGCGCAAGCCTCGTGATGGAGCCGACACACGTAAACAGGATGGGCGTGACCAAGTCCACCATAGACTTGGGGTTGAGTAGTGAACGTAAATCACTCGCGATGGAGTCGACACGCGTAATAAGGAAGGACAGGGAGAGACGACTTCACAAGAAGTCTCTTTTTCGTTTTGAGGTGGCAACTCTTCAAAACGGATTTGTACTCACCAGACAACCTAGACCTCCCCCCAGTTCCCAATTCCAGTCGTTCAAAATGTCTTCTATCAAGCAGCTCATCGTTAACGCTATCATCAAGGTGTCCGCGGCCAACCCTGCACTCGACCGTGAGGGTGAGCCTACCGCTGAACAAGCTCGCGACGACTTCATCAAGTTGTTGCTCGCCGAGTTGTTCCCCGAGGATCCTGCTGTTCCTGTGGCGACTCCCAAGAAGACCAAGAAGACCAAGGCCAAGAAGGATGCTGTTGAGACTCTTGTTGCGCCTGCTCCTGAGGCTGTTGTTGCGCCTGCTGTTGAACCAGCTCAAGAAACTGCTGTTCCAACTGCTCCTGAAGCTCCTGCTGAGACTCCTAGCAAGAAGAAGCGTGCTCCGATGACTGAAGAGGCCAAGGCCGCGATGAAGGCCAAGCGTGAGGCAACCCTGGCGGCCAAGAAGGCTGCTGCGGGTCAGCCTGTTAGTCCTGCCCCAGAGGCATCTGTTCTGGAGACTTCTGGTTCGAACGCCGCTGCTGGCGCTGGTCCTGCTCCCGAGGCCGCAGCCGAGCCTGTGAAGGAGAAGAAGCCTCGCAAGCCTAAGGCTGAGAAGCCTGCTGAGGATGCCAACCTCGCCAAGATCGATCCGACCTGGCGCAAGCACCTCAAGCATGCGGACAAGGACCACGCGAAGGAGCTTGAGCCCGAGCTGCTCAAGTTCCTGAACGCGCTGTCCAAGGACGACTTCAACGCCAAGAAGGCTGAGGAGCACGTCGCTGACTTCATCGCCAGCCGTGTGACCAAGGCTGCCGAGTCTGACGGCAAGGTTGAGGCCGACCTGATTGTGGTTGACTTCAATGGAAAGGAGTACTTTGTCAACCCCGAGACCAAGCGGGTCTACGAGGGTGAAGGCACGTGTGATGCCGAGGGTAACTGGACCAACTACAAGGGAGTTGGGTATGTAGGTATGGCTGCGTTTGCGGATATGACGATTGACGACGAGTAAACCTTACGCGGGTTGTTCAAGTGCTGAGAGACGAGTGAGTACATTACTGAGTGTATCTTCTAATACTGCTATTTTTCCTTTGGCAGCCTGGAGCTGACGGTCGAGTTCTTGGGTTGCAGCGACATTGATTGTGAAGATTGCATTTTTGTCTAGTGTGTGGAAGTCATTAACCCGTCTACCATAGACAAACACCTCACTCACATCCAGAGGTTCATGAAGGGTTATCTGGTTTGGAGGTTCAAAGTTCGCAGATACGTCTTTTTTACCCGTCTCTCGCAGGATTATGTTGAGCGAACCTGATACATCTGTAAAGTCAAATGTCTTATTGCGGAGAGTCACCGATGTTCCACATACATCAGCTAGGTCATAGATGTCGGGGATAACATGAGTTTCTAATGTAACCGCGTGTGGAATTACTTGTCTGATTTGCTGGGCAATGAAACCATAAACACGAGAAGTTCCTCGTTCAAGTGTATCAATATATGTATAGGATGTGGGTTCAACCAATCGCAGTTGTTGGAGCGCTTCTCCATCTGAAATATCCGATAAGTCTGTCTTAATACGTAGGTCAGAATTTACGAAATAACCGTTTGCAGTTAGGATACGTGTATCGCAATAGATTCCAAACGGACCGCCTCCGGTATATTGAAGAAGACCGGATGTATTAAAATCAAAATATCTAGCATTTGTTACATTGCAAGTTGTGCTGGGAGTAACATGGAGTGGGAATGTTGGACTTGTTTGTCCAATTCCCACACCGTTTGAATTGAAATACATTCCTCCTCCACGTGTTGTTCCTGCTCCGTCTGTATACCGAATTGCACCATAACTACTTCCTGCGGTCATTCTCAAATTGTTGTTGGTTTCACCCAGTTTGAATACATTGTTATCATTTGCTGCCGAAACTATCACCTCTAAACGGGCATCTGCCGGATTACTCGTTCCAATTCCCACGTTTCCGGTTGAACTAATCCTCATCCTCTCTGAAATTGAAGCCGCCGATGCTGCAGGTGTACCAAACGCCAGATAACCGGGTCCACCTACTGTGGTCTGGTCAAATCCACACGCTATATACCCTTGCCCCAAAACACTCTGGGCAGAAGGTCCAAAGACAATTCCTACACTATTTGCTACATTGGAGGATGCCGAATTACGAAGATACAATACGTTCGCTTGTCCCGATACATTTGATGAAACTTCTAGAAGATTTGATGGACTCGATGTTCCAATTCCCACTCTGAACGATGAATCAACCGTTAAACCTTGGACGGCTGTTCCTGCCGAATTCGTAGTTGCTAAATGAAGTTTTCCACTGTTTGTATTGTTGCGAATCACAACATCCGATACATCCGCTCCTTGAGCAAATTGAGTAATTGCTGCGGGGGTGCATAGTTGTAATTCCGCAAATCTATTACCGACAGAAAAGCTAGTTGGTGCACTGCCTCCAAAAAACTTCCCAATTGGATTTACCGACGAACCAGCAGATACATCAAGTAAAACCTGTGGATTATTGTTTCCAATCCCCACATTCCCATTCGAAGCAATCCGCATCCTCTCTGCGCCAGACGTTACAAATCCCAACACGTTGGAAGAAGGGTCGTACAATCCCATCGACAAGTCGTTGAAAAATGTATACGAAGGAGCAGACACAGTTCCGGCCAAGTTGCGAATGGTTCCAGAGGTCATTCGCAGACCCGACAAGTCAAATCGTCCTCGTTCTGTTCCTGCGCTTGTAAAGGCGACTTCTCGTCCAGACGCAGGCATGAAAATACCCGTCGTACGGTCTTCTGAGGATGTGTAGTGGGGTGCTCCGGCCGTTCCACCAGGACCGTTGTAGGTATTTGCCGACACATCGCCTGCTACATTAAGAATCGAACCATTCCAGGTCAGTCCGGAATTCGCGGTTGCGATGGTTGTAGAGGAACCCGTTGCGGTGAGCACACGGAAGTCTGCAGGAGTTGTGATTGAAATACTTGGTCCAGTTGGCCCAGTTGTTCCCGTTGTGCCTGTATCACCTGTGGTTCCAGTGGTTCCAGTTGGACCTGTGCCCAACGGTCCGGTAGGTCCTGTATTTCCTGTAGGTCCTGTATTTCCTGTAGATCCTGTGTTTCCAGTAGATCCAGTCATTCCGGTGGGTCCAGTACCCAATGGTCCAGTAGGCCCCGTATTACCCGTCCATCCGGTCGGTCCTGTCATTCCCGTCGGTCCAGTAGTTCCTGTGGGTCCCGTGTTTCCGGTTGCGCCAGTGTTTTCGGCAGAACCTGGGATACCCGTCGGTCCAGTAGAACCGGTGGTTCCGGTGGGTCCGATATTGAAATACTGTAACAGAGTCCATGGCGTAGTTCCATCGCCGATCTTCATGCGTCCAGTATCGATCTCAAATCCCTGCTCACCTGATGCAAGTACAGTATCATTGCTATTCCAATTGTCTTGCGTATCACGACGAATTTGTATCCGTCGTATAGTGGTTTGACACGACATCTTCTTATTTTAATCACACACATTTGCTTCGGCATTTCCAGCGTCAATTACATCACCGGCATTCGCGTCGATAAAGTCGCATACGTTGGTCGTGGCATCACCGTTGTCCACCTTTTCGTTGACCGTAGGGCAATCTGGTCTCCTACACACCGCACACTTGGTTGTAGTGAAGGGTTGTGTAACCACATCGGGTGCCTCGGGAGACATGAATTCTCCAAGACGATTCTCTTGGTTGGGTAACACACGGCTGTCTCGAGCATTTTGGGCACCCAATACTTCCGTGTACTGACGAAGTAGAGATGTATACGCACCCGCACCGTCTTGTTTGCGAACAATGCGCGGAACATTTACCGTGAATCCTACTACCAATTCGGTGACTCCATTGTCGTCCTTCGCAAAGACTCGCGTTGTATAATTTCCTGGTGAAGCCGGTTTGCCCGAAATGGTATTGGTGATAGGATTGAATGTTAACCCAGGTGGCAGTTCAGATGCACTGATGAAAAAGTAAATATCTCCGGTCCCAGTTGCACTAAACGTGAGCGTCATGGGAATGTACTGGTACAGCAAAAAAGAAGACGTAGTAGGCGATGTAATTGTGGGTCCATTTCCAATGTTTGTTGAAAACGTCAGCCCGATGTCGATAATTTTCGACTGACTCGTACGAAGGAAATTTGGGCGTGTCCATGTGACAAACCGACGGTCGGAATCGTTCGAAATATCTGGGAATGCGTTGGTGACATCTGTGACTGTCCACGTTGAGGTAGGCGTAGGAGCGCTACGTATTTCCGTAATCCAGTTTAGGCTGGCATCTTGCCTATGGACAAATATGTTCCAATTTGACCCATCATATTGGAGAGACCCTATCGGAAGAGGAGCACAAACTAAAGCTGCATTACTAGATGTGTTGGAAAGACCACTATACGGATTGGAACCACCGTTGAAAATATCGGCATCGAACCAATTGCTCCCGTTTGTAGAATATTTGACGCTGATCGTATAGTTTAGACTCGGAGTTGTATTTGCGGTGACACCAGTTGCCATCCAAGTATTATTCGCATAGACCAGCTCATATCCAAACACGTTGAACCCTCCTGTCGCGAGAGACCAGTTAGATCCTGTATCTGTTGAATACTTGATAGTGCCGGCAGGTCCTCCATCAAAATTGCTCCACGAACTGGAGCTAAATGTTATTGTCTTGTATTTGTCTGAACCCGTTGCGACCCACATGCCCGAAACATCCAAACTGAAATATGCGCATTCCCGCGCGAACTCATTGGCTACACTCTGCCAAGTCGCGCCTTCATCTGCCGACCGAAGCATGACATATCCGTCTGGATCTCTATAGATTCCTCCTGCCATCAAGACTCCATCCTTGTATCTCAATGCTACGCCTGCTGATGTATATGGATTAGATGAACCCGTAAAGGCATTACTATCGCGGGAAGTTAACGGATTACTTGTTACAGAATCCTCTAAAAAACTGACGGGAGTCCACGTTAATCCATTGTCATCGCTGCGAATGATATTCGCAGATCGTAGTGAAGCTGGGCGCTCTCGGCTTCCAGACGCCCACCACGTTGTAGAACCGGGTTTGGATGCTAAGCTTGAAACATTTTGATAATTGACATTGTCACCTACAGTTACTTCTGAAAACACAACCGAGTTTGTAGAACGCCAAATACTGTTGCTGGCAGTGAACAATACAAAGTTGCCGTCTACGTTACTGTTTTTGAACTGAATATCAAACGCATTTGGTGTGTTCGAAACACCTGGTATAAGAGACCACGATAGATCATTATACTTGTAGAATTTTCCAGAAGCAAATACGAAACTCGTTCTCTGAATAGGAGGAGAAGCAGTTAGTGTCGCGGGAAGTATTCCAGTAACCGATCCTGCTTGTGCCGTAATCGCAAAGGAAAGATCAGAAGGCAACACTTGGTTTGGAGGAATGCTGTTTGTCCACACTCCAGAAACCAACCCGCTGGATGCTCCGATGGATAAACCATAGGGTGCCGGCAGAGTAAGTGTAAAGTTACTCACATTTGTCCCACTATATGCAACCCCCGTAGTCTGAATTACGACCGAATCGCCTGCGATATAGGAATAAGCGTCTTGAGGCACAGTAAAGAGAATCGTATCTGGTTCATTTGAAAAAGTATATGAGCGCGAACCAGATGCGAATCCCGTTGTCGCAGTGACTACGACAGTTCCACTCACATCTGAATCCAAACATGTTCCTGAAACAACACCGGCAGGATTGATAGACAACCCATTTGGAAGTCCTGTTTCTGAATAATCAATAACATTTCGACCACTCAAGGTAGATTCGATTGGTATTTGAAACGGCGTGATAGGAATATTCTGCACGAATGTAAATTTACTTGCAGAGACATCGCCCAATGTAATTAGATCATCTAAAACTTGAAATTTTACAGTTTTGGTATTTGATGTTGTTCCAGTGGTTGCCGTAACGACCAAATCGGTTTGAGGTTTTATTGCCGATGGAATTCCAACAATGGTTCCACTGCTTGCATCCAATGATAACCCAGTTCCTGACAATGCAGGTGCCGATAATGTCACGGACCGACCAGAAGCAGCAGTTGCTAGAAACCGAATATTCGACGGATAATATCCATCTTTTTCCTGTTCCAATGGACGAGACAAGATGAAATTATAGCACAAATCAGTTCCCACCGGACTGGAAAATGTCACGACGTCATTTGTAATTGTGAGCGGAGTTACATAGTTTGTTACATTTGCATTGGCATTGACAGCACGAACCGTAAAGTTTCCAGACACAGGAGTTAGCGGTGTTCCGGACAAATTTGCCCGCCCCAAAGATGGAATAAATACCAACGATAAATCTGAAATCAGATCTGGGGAAAAGATGTTTGTGATGGACACATCTGTTCCTGCGAAATATGTTCTCGCACGAAAGAAGTTTGCACTTGAATCTACCGGTAAACCTGTGTATAGAGTCGGAAGGCTCGATAAATCGAATAAGATTGTCTCTCCGAATGCAAATGTCAGAGCCTGACTGTTTTCCACGATAGGTAACGGAACTGTGCGCGATCCTTGTACCGTGTATATCAACCCTGCAGATCCCGCACCAGCATCTCGGAAGAAATACGCAGCATTGCTGGTAGGCGTTCCTGCGATAATCATCGTATAGGAGGGGTCGCTCGGAGTAAAGGTTGTGATATTCGAGTATGTATTGCCAGAGGTGTCCTGTACATAGATACCGTCGGGAAACAGTGGAAATGTGTATCTTACAGTTGAAGAACCCACTGGAGGAACAGATGTAATCACGCGCGGAGTGATGGGTGATCCGATTTGCATGCCACCGATGATAGGAGACCCCGACAGATTCATGCGCAAACGCTCGTTGCTCACGACCATATTGATGCGCGTTGTCACCACTTTGCTTCCGTTGCTCTGAGCGCCAATGATTTGGTAATTACTATTTGGAACCACAACCAGCGGAGTTCCACTGATTTGATAATTGTTGTAGGCGTTGCTGACAAACGATAATCCAGGAGGCAGTGCAGGAATAGACGTTGGTTGTTTAAGAGTAAAGGATGGTGCAAACAACTGAATCGGGGTAATGGGTTCGCTTTTGTAGAACGTATATGAGTTATTGCTTAATGTGTTTCTACTTCCATCCAAAAAACGACCGGCATTAATATTGACTGTATTCACCGATGTCGCAGAGTTTGTTGCTGTAATTGTGAATGTCTCAGGTCGAGACGATGCAACCAACGTCGACGCCGTATCACTCACGCGAAACTGGGTGTTTCCGCTCGCATCGGTTGTGAAATACAATGGCTGTGGATTCAACCCCGACGAATTCGACAAGGATGAAACTGTTGTACCCGAAGGATTGACGATTGTATAGTCAAACCCCTCGTATGCAAACACTTGTATCGTGTTGCTTCCAAATGACAAAGGTATACTCATTACTTATTCTTAGGAACTAAACCTTTAACTACCTTCTGCTTCGGTTTCTTTGGGAGTTCCTTCGTTTCAATCGGTTCCAACGCCTTGACTTCGGGAGCCTGTGTCAATTCTTCAAACTTCTTCTGGGCTTCCTCTGCGGGAAGATCATGGTATACCATATCGAGTTTCAATCTCAAAAGGTTGGAGTTGGCGTCCATACTCTTCACTGCGAACGTTTCTCGTCGCAGAATACCATGTTTGCGGCTCGAACGGTATATGGTCATACTGTTCCTTTTCCGCATAGTCCTTGTTGTTCTGGTATTGAACATACAAAAACCAAATGAAACTACCTACAACAACCACAAGGAGAACAACATTGAACATCCATGACGTTGTTTGTGCGATTTCATCGCGACGTTGGAGGAGGCTGTTTTCAATCCTTCCAAGGTCAAAGCTACTTACAAGATTCATTGCTATATTGTGCCCCTAGAAACTCCAGAGTTTTCCGAATCCACGGATCGGTCACGCACGGACAGATGCGAACACGAGTAGGAACAACGTAAATCTGACGTAATAGGTCGTCGATTTCACGCCTTGTTTTGTTTTTTAGACACACGTGTAGAACGGTGTCGGCGTAACCCAGTAGGTCCATTACGATGTTTCCTCCTTCGCGTCTTTAAACCTCCAGTCGTGGATTTGATTCCAAGCGTGGGGCTCTTCATTTCTTTCGACGGTTCCATCTTTGCTCGTCGCTCCTTCATGAGTTCAATTTGCGCATTTCGGAGTTTAATCTGTGCCTTTAACATGGCTATTTCGTTCTCGGGTGTTTTCTCATACTCATAGTCAGACTTTGCAAGTTCGTAGTCGGTTTCAAGGTCTCCTATTTCAGGGGTTGCAGACTCGCCTAAAGAAAGCCAATCACTGTCTACAATGGAATGAGCAAGTTCAATATAGTATTTGTCTACATCGGACGTAATTCCAGGCTGAACTGCCTTGAGGACTTCCGAGTCGCGCATGGTACTGAAGTCGGGTGAAGCCATTGTTTACTTACGCAGAAGATTGCAGGCTCTGCGTGTAAGGGTTTTTGCGGAACGCATCCAGAATACCAGGTTCGTTACGCACCACGTTGACATCCTCCTTGAGAGGCTCAAAGTACTTGACGGAACCCTGGAGGTCGGCAGTCGGAATCTGACCGCCCTGAGTAAGCAGACCAACCTCAAACCCGCGCGAGTTGACAAGCAGATTCTCATCGCGATGAGTCTGGACGTTGACCGCCTGCTGACCAGCAGACAGACCATTCATACCACCCACAGGTCCGCCAGGAGTAGGACGACCCTCTACAGTCAGCTTCATGAACTCCTGGAACGGCTCTGTAAAGGCACGAATGTAAGACAGATAACCACCTGCAGCGGATTGTGCAGGCGTCTCGTATTCCACAGACGTACTTTCGCGGTTCTGAACCTTCATGATCTGGTTGGGGTAGATTGCCGAAGCCACTTGCTGACCCACCGCCGTATTGACGTGGGGCAAAGAACCGTCTTCTGCCTGAAGGATCTGGAAGCGATCGGGGCGATTCTTCTTGACCGGTGCCTGAAGGCCCATATCGGTAATGAAGTGGGAACCGGGAACTGGATCGGCAGAGTAGGTGAGCTTGGGCTTGTTGGCCACACGAATCTCGTCGGTCGTCTTGGGCAGAGCGAACTCGCGAATAGAATCCTGCTGATAACCGCCAGATGGTAGATTGGTGTATCCATCATTCACGCCAGGACCCACCAATGTAGGCTCAATCGGGAATACATTCTTCATTGCTAGCGACGTTACCATGCGCGATTGCTCGAAATCCGTCTCTACCTGCTTACCCCAAGGCAGACCCGTGGCAGGTTCCGGCTTGAAGAATGCAGGTGCCTCCTCCTTGTGGAAAAAGGTGTTCTTACCTGTTCCCGTATAGGTGTCCAAAATACCATCCGTAGCACCGCTGTATGTCGTCTGTGTCACATTTGCACCGAAAAAAGGGACCATGTTGTTGTGGCCTTCCTGCGACTGAACAACCGTCACATCGTCGACATTCTTGAAGTCGGCAGGGCTAATAAAGGTTTCCTTTGGATTTCGTTTTCGTTGTTCCTGAAGTTCCCGCTGTTGACGAGCGATCTGTGGCGCTAGAGCATATCCAAGCGCTGCCAATCCGAGTAGAAGAGCGACTTCCATCTTTGTTGTAACACGGGCGATTATTTAGGGACATACGTACCAACCGGACGTGAATCCAAGTACATAAAGCAGAAGAGAGATGGTGGCGATAACAGTGATAAATTCGTTCACGTGCTTCTGGCGTTCACGGAGTCTCGCATTCTCATCCTTGATACTCTTATACTCCTCATCCTTCTCAACAACTGCCTTCGTCAAGTGATTGATTGCTGAAGTAAAGTGCTTCTCCATGTTGTTCACGTCCTGCACTGCTCGCTCAAAGTGTTGGTTGTCCATTGTATCATCCATGCGGCAAACCAAATCATTATCCGTTTTCAACAGAAATACCTACCATACATCATTCCATACAAGAAAATAAGGATGGACACAGAGATCTGGAAAGCGGTAAATGACCTACGCGCCTCACGTTCCTCTGCGATGATATAACCCAGTTGATTCGTCAAATCATCATTCTCCGTCTGAAGTTCCTTGACTGTTTTTTCCAGCTTCTTTGCCTCGTCATAGAGAGCGTTGAAAGTCTCCGTCAACTCTTCGTTCTCCTCCTCAAGCACATCCGACATTGCATCCTTCACACCCTCCAGCGCCTTATCTGCTTCTAGTTTCTTCTTCAGTTCCTGATTCTCTAGAAGATACTTCTCTGCCTGCTTACATGCGTCTTCAAATTGAAGTTTGAGTATTTCAATCTTCTCCTCGTAATTCTTCTCCATCTCAGTCGCCATGTCTCCAATGGTCTTCAGTGCCTCCGTTGCAGCATTGTAGTTCATCTCGTTCTCAGACATTACAAATGCCGTGTGCGTATCTGTGTTCTCCATTTGAGTAGAATGCGTTCATTCCACTTAAATGAAACTAACTGAATACAAATAGCGACGTGGCGCAGAGGAAGCGCGGTTGGCTCATAGGGCGACCATGAGGGTTCCCCGAATTACCAATAGGTCGGTGGATCGAAACCACCCGTCGCAACGTTTACATCCATATCTCAGTTGGTAGAGCGTCCGGCTTTTACGTTCCACCGACGCAACCGGAATGTCGCGGGTTCAAGTCCCGCTGGGTGTATTTCACATCTGTAGCTCAGTGGCAGAGCATCTGTCTTATGAGCAGAGGGTCGCGAGTTCAATCCTCGCCAGATGTATTTGGTACGTTAGCTCAGTTGGTTAGAGCGCTCGGCTGTTATGTCTTTAATCTTTGACGTGGAAACACGTTAACCATGGTATTGGCCAAATTAGAGACGCGTTAACCGAGAGGTCGCTGGTTCAAGTCCAGCACGAACCGTTTTTGCGAGGATGTCCGAGAGGTTAAGGAGGGGGACTTAAGATCCCCTGGACTATTTGTCCGCATGGGTTCGAACCCCATTCCTCGCAGTATTCGCATTTCGCGTAGCTTCGTTTGTAACAAACGGCTCCACGGCATGTAACTGAGGTTTGAAAAGAAGCCACTGGAAGGGATACGCAGTTTCCTGACCTTTGGCTACAGGAATCTCTGTTTTGGTCTTGTAACCTTCGCGGTCAAACTTTTTGGTCTCCATGCTTAAAATGTGGAGACAAAATAATGTATGAGTTTCTGCTGGTCTTGGCAGTGCTTCTGTTTATGATGTTGAAATACCGCGAAACATTCGTTGTTAAATATGGTAATCCATTTAACGACGAAGACATTATCTCGTTCGATGCGAATGCAAAGGGACGTCGGTTATTTGGAATAACACCCGACACATGCCCAGCAAACAAGCCTGTATTGGATGCTGGCTTATGCTACGAGCAATGTGAAGTTGGATACAATGGTGTTGGTCCTGTCTGTTGGGCAGAAACGCAAAACATTGGAATTGGAAGGGTAATGCAACTTTTGTCATGTCCCGATTCTGGATACCCGGGATGGACTGATACGGGATTGTTGTGTAACGAACCGATTCAATGTGGTTCTGGATGGGAGTTCTTTACGAAAGGTTGTTGGGGTGGTCGCATCAAAACGAAGCGAATGACATGCGATGGATACCCAGAACACAAGGATGAGATCGCAGCGTTGTGTTACCGGCGATGCCCGCCAGGAATGCGACATGTTCCAGGCATGCCCTATTTGTGTTTCAAGGGAACGCGCGGTCTTTCGTATGGACGTGGAGTTGGAGATGTACCTCCTATTTTTGCGTTTGGTGAATAATTACTCACCACGAGCCTTCTTGTAAGCCCAGTCATTCCAATCTTCCTCCTTGTAATCAATCGGCCATCTGCTAAACAGTGAACCAGTACTCTCAAATGTTACAGGTCTGGAGCCCGCTACATCTTGCTGAACCTTTAACCTGTCTCCTGCAACTGGTCGGATATCCCAGTTACCAATCTTCAAACTGTTAAGTTGTAGATCTCTAGGAACCGTTGCATTGCTTCCAGGTGCTCCCTGTGGGCCTTGAGGTCCCTGAGGACCCTGTCTTCCCTCTGGTCCTCGCGCTCCATCCCTACCTTGAGGACCCGGCTCACCCCTGTCACCCTTGTCGCCTTTGGGACCAATACCACCAGCGGCACCTACACCAGGAGCGCCGCGTTCGCCCTTATCACCCTTCTCGCCTTTGTCACCCTTTGCTCCATCTCGTCCAGGAACGCCTTGGGGTCCTCGTTCACCTTGAGGGCCCTGAGGTCCTACATTTCCTTGATTTCCTTGAGGACCGATTGGGCCTTGAGGACCAGCATCTCCCTTATCGCCCTTGTCACCCTTGTCTCCAAACAAACCGATAGGACCGCGCAGATTACTTGCACCCTGTCCAAGCCCCCGTTCTCCAACTGGCTCTACATAGTTTTGGCTCCCTCCCTCGAGATGTTCGCGAACGCCATAGGGTGTGAAAAAGTCCTGCTTGAATACGTCAAACAATCCACTCCCAGTTGTGAACGTCTCTTTTGTCTTTCCATCGTCGTATTCCGACCACTCCATGCGAGAATATGGGTCCAGCGTGAATCCCTTGAGCATTTCCTTGAAGCGGTTGACCATTTCGCGGAAACGCTTTCCATCCACGCCTGGAACTGGTGCAGGAGGAGTAAACTGTCCACGAGGCTTGATGCCGAAGCAGTTGACGCCAAACTTCATGGTCGGGTCAAAATAACCACCATTCACACCAGGACGACCGCAACGAGTCCTCTTTCCATAATCCACTTCACCCTGGAGACGATCCCAGGTTGCGCGCTGCGTGGGATACAGTGCCATACCGCCTGCCGACCAACCATAACTACACCATTCGGCGCCGTTCGCGAACGCGTCCATTATCTGTTCCAGAGTTGCGGGTTCAGCGCCGTATGCAGCACAAACAGCTGCCGCTTCATCGTATGTAAAGGCCTGGTCGCTGATGTGGAAGACTTCACTTCCCACCAGCGGTCCTCCGATAGACGGAAGAACAGGTTTCTCGACCTCCTTTTCAGCCTTCTCCTCCTTCTCGGCAGTTCCAAGTAACTGGTCGATTGTCAAAAACCCGTAATACACCATGACTGTCACAACAAGTGCAATCACCGCCCACAAGACCAAGACGGAGAGAACCGAGCCCGTTGCGAAGAGAACAATAAAAGACAAGACAACGAAAAAAGCACCTACAAAGAGTCCGTAGACATCCGTTGTCAGCGTCATTCCAGTCGAATCAGGAATGACAACCTTTGCTTCTTCCGAAGGTGTCGAAGCATTCTGAGTAGTAGTTGCGGTGGACGTACCCGCCGCTGCTTGTGTTGTCGCTGTGGTCGACATCCTTTCTTATTCATTCATGCGATAATACATCAGCAAACGCATACGTTCATCCTGTGGCATGAAGTTTGGTGCATAACTTGTCACATGTCCATCATCAAACTTATACCACTCTGTTCCAGGCGGGAGATTACGACCCCACGTGAACCAGTGTCCACCAGTGAAACAGACAATCGCAAACAGTGCATACTTAATCTTGTTGAGCACAAGCACTGGCGTATACGACGCGGTCGTTCCGATGGAAGTCTGGTGAAACATCATCACTTGTGGGAACTCGGACAACAACAGCTGCTTCTTACAGCCCTTCTTCTTACACTTTTCACATGTCCAGTCGGGAATGCGATGAATCTTCACAGTCTCAGAAATCGCATCAGATACAGTCTGCTTCGGTCCAGACGGTGTAATGGAGAACTCGTTGAGTGTATCCGGTCGAATATCGCGGTAGTCGCAGTTCTCGCACTGAATGACATTCGCAACCTTGAAGCGCGTCAGCTTGTCAAGGAAGGGAACCTTGTCACACAGAAACTGGATGAGTTCATGAGAGTCACCAATGTCCTCACCCGCAGGCATATCGGGCGACACCTTGACACAGTCGTAGAAGGACTTTAGACCCTCATCGCCCTTACTCCCCCAAATCTCGGATAGACATGTTTCAATGGTATTCTTATCGTCTTGCTCGTCATCATCAAATCTCTTCTGCAAGTCTGGAATCCGAAACACAGACTGAAGCGCTGCGTTGATCCAGCAGGATCCGTTCTTATTGCGAAGTCCGAATGTCGACATTTTATCTGAGGAAGGCTGAGAAGTCAGTCAGGAAAGGCGTAGGTTCCGTTTTGAAGGAATAGCTCGCCGAGGAGAACTGTTGAGACACGCGATAAGGATCAGGGATTAACTCCATATCACCGGGCTGACGAGAGAATGGGAAGAACTTGCTTTGTTCAGTTGCACCCAATCCATCGGCAGTTGGCATGGAACCCTTGAGGTCAATACCAAAGCCAAATCCACCACCACCCTGTCTACGACGAGACACCGCATCACCGCCGCCTAAGAGTTCGGGATACTGATTGGTCTTGTGTGAGTCTGGAGAACCATCAATAGGTGCTCCATACGAAGTAAATACAGGACCCAATACATTGTTCTTGCGGACATTCGCAGGAGTTACACCAGACCCCGTTGCTCCTGTCGCATTTGTCCCCGTTGTAGACCCTCCTGTAGCATTTATCCCCGTTGTAGTTGTAGACCCTCCAGTTGTGTTTGCTGGCGGTGGTGCACGAGGTTTGAAACATGTGTTTCCAGTATCTGCCGTTCGTAGCGAGAATCCAGACGGACACGTCGGCGTTGCATATGCTTTGATACATCCCCATCCAGGTTGTCCATCATTTGCATCGTATACTTTTCCAGCAGGGCACTGCGGGTCTATCTCTTCCGTCCCACCGATTTTCCTACAGCGAGCGCCACCCGTCAAGACATATCCAGAGGGACACGTCGGCATTTCAGCCTCTTCGGGATATCTACATCTCTTTTTCATATCCAAAGACGTTCCGGCAGGACAAATAGGATCAGCATAATCTTCCGTTGGTTCTTGCTGTGCTACCGCCATTGGAGGAGGAGCGCCACCTACAGAAGCCCTTTCACTGGTAGCCCCCCTTCCGGTTGTGGAACCGGTTCCCTGTTGCGCATAACCAAAATTGCTCTGTCCCATGTCCGCGAGAAGAGCCGAATACGCAGACGAACCAGCTCCACTCTGTCCGATGAAATACGTTGTCAATACATCTTTTTCAACATCTTTCAGATCCGATGTGCGCGTTTCCATAAACTTGTCGATGTCTTCCTGTTTGATAGGAGTAGTCGCAGGTTTATACACCGAAGTAAAGAAAGACTCCACTGCCGGAGACACCAAACCACCTCCAATCTCTTTGAGCTTCGTTTCATTGGTTTCGGTCGGTGCCTGCGCCTTTGCTTTCGCCATGAGAAGATCCTGATATCCCAAGAAAGTATAGGGTGGTTTCGAAGACCGTTGACGAACCATATCAAAGATACGAACCTTTTCTGCTGCATCGTAGGGAGGTGCTTTGATGCTCTGAGTTGCTTCGAATCGCTCTCGGACTCCCCAGACCACTAAAATCAATGCGAGGAGAACTAGTATCCACCAATACTTCATTATCCTTTTCATAGACTATAATACATCAAGTCAGTTCGATCTAACGTTTGTAGCGCTGGAATTCCCTCCCTACGCGGTTCCTCCTGTTGCGCAACGGGTTTGTAGATTCCTTCGGGAAGACGCCCTTTGCGTGAATCGGCAGGAACATACGTCTGTTCTTTCCGTGAACGGACTTCATCAACTCCCATGCTCGGTTCCAAGTTCTTACCTTCAAACCCTACAAGAGCACCAGTCTTGACGATTTGTTCTTGTTCACGAGCCGCAGCAGTCCCAGTGCGTTGAACTGCGAAACCTGCTGTAATAATCTTACGAATTGCTTCCTTGTCGACTCCTGGAACGGTTACCTTGTCTGCGAATGCCTTGACTTCCGTGTCTTTGATGAACACGGTAGAGTTCGCAGTGCGAGCAGGTAGATAAATCTCATCGTAAAACTGCTGTAACACGCGCAAGTAGTCGTCGTCGTTTCCACCAATCGGTGCTTCTGCGTCAATCTTACTCAACCAATCTGCTGTCCGACTGGGTCGTTCCCCAGGTCCTTCAATTTCTACATAATGTTCACGAGTCCGAAGAAGAATGAGCAACAAGGCTATTCCTAAAAGTATCCAGATTCCCATTGTTATTGGATGCTACAATTCCATACAGGTTCAGGTGTTGTAGCTATCTGTGGGCGTTTGGAACGAAGTTCTTGGCGGTTCTTTTCTGCCTTGTCCAAATCATAATCACCACGAGCAATCGCAGCCTCGGAAGATTCAATACCCTCCCATGTGGGTGACATGGCAGAATACTTTGATTGTGTCACTGGATCGCGTGGTTGAAACTCTAGAAATCCAGTAGGGGTCGTGTTCTTGCCAGGTGTAAACTCTGCAAGATATTTGGCTTCCACATTCGCACAATACGTGCCTTGTTGTTCCAGTGCTTTTGTATACTGTTTGTAATCGTCCAATGTATTGAACTTCTTTGTCTCACCCGTCTTGACGGCACGACCCGACCACGTGCGGTCTGTCTGTTGTTCCAAATCGGTAATACACGCACCTGCTGCCATTTTCTAGTTAGTCATATAAATGTCGGGACGAACCGCCGTAATCTATTTCTACATGATCGGCTGCCCTCATTGTGAGGCCATGCGACCGGCGTGGGATAACGCCAAGAGAAAGATGAAGGGGGTTGATGTGAAGGAAAAGGAGTCGCGCGATGTGGGGATGAACGATGGTGTTCAAAGCTTTCCCACAGTTGTGCTCTACAAGAATGGAAAGGAGGTCAAACGCCTTGAAGGCTCACGAGAGAAGAGCAGCCAAATCCTCTCTGAATTAGGATTGTTAAAGAGGGGAAACACCCTGAGGCGCCGCAGTTACCGAGGGAAGCGGAAGACTCGTAACCGTACCCTTCGCAACTACAAAGCCCTCGCTTAATCCCTTCTGGTTGGTGCGCTGGGCATTCTTGCCTAAGAACTTCAGGAAGCCCTCGTGGTCATCTGCAGGAACTGCGTAGAAGTTCCTCTGGGACTGGACCAGATTGAACAGGTCAGTCGTATCCATATAGATATTGGAGGTCTGTGCAAAGGCTTCATTCACCTCATCGCGCACCTTTAGAGATGTAATCTCTGCCGCAGGAGGGCGGTCAGGATTCTCCAGAATATCCGTTAACAGAGGATTCATGAATGGGTTATCAGGTGTAGGGCGAGACCGCTCATCACCCGAATATCCAGTCACCACTGGGCCCGACACAAATCCTTCTGCAAGTATCTTCTTGGCCTCCGGGAAGGCACGGTGTAAGAAGATAGTCGCAACCATCACCAGCGGAATCAACGTCAAATACCACGGATCGCGCGAGGTTGCAAACAGTAATACCGATAGATAGACGGAAAACCTCACAACCGCATTCAATGACTCGCGAACAGTCATGTTCGGTTGAGGAACAAACATATACCACGTATCCTGTCGGAACAGGATGTTTGGTTCAGTATACCAAAATGCTTCGGTCATCTCTTACTTTGAGTCACGGGTTTTTTGTTGCTGCTTCTTCTGTAGACGGGCCAGCATGCGAGCACGACGGGCATCGGGATGATTCGACATGATAACTTGGGGAGTATTTCCTGTGGTATTGCCTGCATCCTCTCCGAGAACGGCCTGGTTCAGATACTTGCCAAATGAAGACTGGAACTTGGCGCGGATATTCTCGATATCACGGCGCAGTCCATCCTGGTCAATCTTCCCCGACTTGATTTTGTCCTCCAGAATCATGCGAGCACGGTCCATAATCTCCTTGAGTGCCTCGTTCTCCTGAGGGTTCTGAAGCATACGCACTATCTGCTCGGGATCCTCGAAATTGATATTGAGGTCTGCGAACTCCAGTGACTGAACAACCTCACCCACCAGAGACACCAAACGAGTGTTCATGATGAGCTCCAACATCTCCGACATGGACGACTGAGTCTCCTCATCCTCCAACAGCTTCTGAATCTCATCGGCCTGCGCAGATCCTCCAGGCACCATACCCTTGAAGGTCTCCATGATCTTGCTGAACTTCTCCTTCGGATTTCCGTGAAGAACCGAGTAAATCAGTGCCATATGCAACCTCTTCCACTGCTCGTCGGTTCCCTCCCACTCCACCTTGATACCAGGGAACAACTCAACCTCAGAGAGCAACGTGTTATCACGCTGAATCACACGCATAAGCTGGGGAAGGAATGTATCCTCGATGTGCTGGAACAATTCATCACGAGCACGAACACTAGGGTACTTCTCCTGAAACAGCTCAACAAGGTTTCGTAAGTGCTGCATTTACATCTATCTACGAGTTCTCTTCTAAGTGTTTTAACAATGAAATCCACCCGAAGGGTTCGTCGCAGAAAGCAGACGCGAAGACAGAGGGGCGGAAGGAAACTGGGTGAAGGCAAGTATGGATTTGTCGTATATCCTGCGATTCCATGTGAAGACAAGATCTTAGTGAGATATGTATCCAAGGTATTTAAGACCAAAGAAGAGTTTGATAAGGCAAAATCAAATCCGGTGTATGCGAAACTTAAAGAGATTGACCCCGACCAAACACGGTTTCTCTATCCGGAGTTCTGTGATTCACCTGGGGAGTTAACAGAAAAGAGTAAACAGGATGGCGTTACCGAAGAAAACAAACACTGGAGTTACCTTGTCAAGAAAGGTGGAAACATCACGCTGTACGACTATCTGCAGAAGGTGGATAAATACGTAACAAAGGAAACTGTAAAGTTTATGTTAGGACCTTTGCGTGAGGTGTTTGAGTCTGTGAAGATTCTTCACGAGAACAACATTCTTCACGATGACCTTCATACAAAGAACATTCTGGTTACCACAGACGGTAAGTTTCAAATCATTGACTTTGACCGCTCGTTTTTACTGACGGACAAGGACAAGGTAGCAGAGTATTTTGAAGTTTGGACTCGTCCTCCTCAAAGCGATGAAGCGAGAATACGAGCCTGTAAAGAGAACGAGATGCAAGGATTCATAGAGGAACTAGGTCTTCGTATCCAGAAGAAACGTTTTAGTCCAATAGAAGCGATTGAAACGATATATAAGGAACTAAAACTTTAAGCCCTGTTGCCACCGCGGTTCGCGAACTGGCGGCGCTGCTCGTCGGTCAAGCATACGCACCCGGTATCGCTCGAGAAAGGGGAAGGGCAGCAGTCGGCGCTGATACGGTTGCCCTCAAACTGGAACAGCTCCTGATCATTCGCCATGTCGTACGGCTTCTCAGAAACAGGCTTCGGCTCCGATCCCAGGATAGGAGAGGTGCCAGCATAACCCGCCACGGGCTCCATGTCTAACGGCATACCCACTTCACGTTGCATGAACTTTTCCTTACCAGGCTCTTCCATATCCTTCGCAGGAACAGGGGCTGCCATCACGGAGCGCGCATAGAGTCCGGCGAGAACAGCAGCTAAAAAGAAAACGAGAACGACAGTGGTCTTTTGCATATTACTCTGTTAAGGCGAAAAAATCAAAATGGATTTCTGAGAGTCAGTCTCTGAGACCATCCCTACCAGAATGGATTCCATGTCACTCGTTGAACTCAAGCAACTCGCCAAGACCCGGCGTATTAAGATGTATTACACCAAGAAGCGCCACGAGTTGATTCGGTTACTGTCTATGCCCGATCTACCCGATTCGTTTAAGATTGAGAAGCTTACTATTGTTCAGCTCCGCCAGGAAGCAAAGAATCGAGGTCTGCGAGGATTCTGGGGATTGAGTCGCGAAGACCTTGTAAATCTACTCTACCCCGACGGACAACTACGTAAGAACATAAACAAGGAATCCGAGAATAGCCAAGACACCGAGAAAAGTAAGGACCCAGAGTCCTACGACAGCGACTAAATATGGCGCCAGCATCTCTAAAATAGACTCCAACAGCGGAACAACCACCTTCGAATGAAATTCGGGGGTTTTTACCTTTGCGACTGCGTCTTTCAATAGAGACTCTACGACTTTACTCATCGAAATTTGTCTGTGGGACAATACAAACATGAAGCTGAATCAGACGAAACTGATGCGTCTCGGCGCTGTGCTGGCCGGCGTTGCCGTTCTCTACGTTCTTTTTAGTTCTTATTCGGGTGCAAAGGTGGCGGTCCTAGACAAGGCCGAGGAGCTGGGTGGCACCGGTGGTATGGCACCTTCTGCCGACGGCGGTCCCTACATGAGCATGCCCCATGGCGTTGCCGGTAATGCGGTTGCCGTGGGTGGTATGCAGGGTCGCACGCCTTCGTCTCAGCAGACCTACCAGGAGACCACGCTGTCTTCCTCGGAGCTGCTGCCTAACGGCAAGATCGGTGCCGACTGGGCTGCCGTGAACCCCGTTGGCGCGGATGACCTGAAGGGCCAGAACTTCCTGCAGGCGGGTTACCACAGCAACATTAACATCGTCGGTATCAGCCAGACCAAGCGCAACCAGAGCTACGACATCCGCTCTGAGCTGCCGAACCCCCAGTCCAAGGTGGGCCCCTTCCTGAACACCACCATCGACCCCGACCCATTCAAGACGTCTCGTACGCTGGAGGGCCTGACTGCTTAAACTCAAACCTAACTACTAAATAATGTTTCCTGTCGCAGCTGTAGGCCTTGGTGTCGCAGCACTGATGGCTTTGAATCAAGGTCCATCCAACACAATTCGTATGAAAGGCCCAGATGGGCGCGAATACGATATGCAAAATCTACCCGATAAGGAGAATGCTGTCAAGCTCATGTCCGAGATTCGCGGCGATCTCATGAAACTGTATGAGCACTACAAGAGCACGCCAGGACTAGATCAGGACCCCCCAGTGGGTCGATTCATCGCTCGGTTTTCTCCGGATGTATTCATTGAGAACGAAATGAGTTCGCCCGATACGTCATATTCTGAGAACAAGGGTCAGAAGATCGTGGTATGCCTGCGTGACAAAACCAAGCCGCCCAAGTATCCGTTGATTGATAAAAATACGGTCATGTTTGTGATGCTTCACGAGATGGCGCACTTGATGACAGAAACCATCGGACATACACAGGAGTTCTGGAGTAACTTCAAGCGTATTCTGGGCGATGCTGTTCAAGTAGGGATTTACCATCCTGTCAATTATGCGCACACTCCCAAGGATTACTGCGGAATGAAGATCACTGATACACCAATCTAAAACGGAAGTATTTGTGCCGTATTTTTCAATTGGAAATGCCCGCTATTGAATACGAAAGTCGCACGTATGTTCTCAAGCATATCAAACTCATGTGTCGCAAATGTAACACACTCTGCGAGACTTCTAATCCCTATCCAGACACGGCCATGTGTAAATGTGGACATGTAAGGGTGGATGGCGGAATCTCCATGGGAGCAACTGTGAATGGAAACCCGTGGGTTTACGAAGACTACTCTATCTATCGCGCAGAAAACAGACCGAAGACCGAGTTGTCTCAATCGGTTATCACGGAAAGACATCAAAGGTTACGCGAAAACATGATCGTCCAGTATCGCCGTCAAGGTCTGACTGAGCAACAACTGGATGAAATCAAGTCGGGACGATAAATAATGAAAACCATCCCGGTGTCAGGGACGATACAACCAGTGACTTTCTATGAAGACGACACCATAGACACTGTCAGACAGATTGTCGCACTTCATGTGAACTCGCACCCCGATCGCTTGTTCATCGAGGTCAAGACATCACTTCCCAAGGAGTATTATGCAACCAATCCGGTCCACTGGACAAACCTTTTTCTACGTCTGTCGTTAGACGGAAAGCGAATCGCACAGGATCGCATGAAGGTGTATCTAGAACAGATTCGTGTAGGAACTGGTGTCTCCCCTCGCGACATTACACGCGAAGAATGGGAAGATCATCCCGAAGACCTGATGTCTCTGTATGACCCGCCTACCGACTTTGAAGAGTGGCGGATTTTGGGTGTGGATGAAGTGCATTCGTTTGTGATGCCGACTCCTCCTAAGGATATTGTAGGTCTTCCTGCAGCTTCTCGTCCGATTCCCCAGACCCAGAGTTTGTATGAGACTCTTCATCCCTACGATGTGTCTGAAATCCGAGCTACGTTTGTTCCTTCTGGTGCTTCCCAGAATGTCTTGATCAACTACTATCCTCGTTTGAAGACGGATACCCCGAGCAACATTGAAACTATGCGTGTTCCTATCCAAACTGCGCAGGCTCAACTTCAAAAATTACTCGATCTAGACACTCCCAAACATGAAAGGATGTCTATTGTGCGTGCCAAGTGGTATATTCCACTGGTGTCTACCGAAATTGTCGCACCTCGGACTCGATTTGAACAAATCTTTTATGGACTGACGGTCAGTGCTGAGACACCCTACATTGGGTACTTTACTGCAAAAACCGAGACGATGCGCCACAAGTTCTTTTGCCCCGACCCCAAACAGAAGAAGCCTTTATTGGACACATCGATGTGGAAGGGCTGGTTTAACAACACGCAGCCCCAGCGTAGGATTCCAACATTGCTGCTCTATCGCGGGTCTTCTCGTGCGTCATTTGACAGAATTGCAATCACTGATCGCGATATTACTGTAGACATCCGTCGCGACAAGGATTCCAAAGATACGCTCGAAGAATTAAAACTGAAAGCATTTGAATGGATGAAGACGTTGGATGCTGTGACTCCCTTTTTGGTTCAATCAGATGTTGAACCATCTCGCTGGGAATTGAGTGACTTGTCTGTCCTAGCAACGTACGCAAAGGAGATTCGTGAATTCGATATGCTGCGATTCCCGTGTTTACAGAGTCTGTTTGGATTCCAGAACGAGACCTTCCGATTGCTACGCGCAGAACATACGTCTGATGACATTACTCCTCGAGAGCTTCAGGCAATCCAGGTGTTAAACCAAGAAGACGCGGTTCAGACTCCCGAGTATCTATCTGAGCAACTCAACATTCCACTGGAGGAAGCCGTTGGACTTTTGTCCTCTGTATCCGAACGCGCCGAAGAAATCAATCTAGAGAAGTCACTACGAGCATATCCAACGGTCAAGTTTTCCAACAAGGAAGTCATTATCAAGTTTGTGACCAACTTGGAACGCACACTTCAGTATGCAAACATCCTGCGCCATGTATTGACCTCAGACAGCGATGCAGTAGATTCTGTGTGCCCTCGTCGTATGGAAAAGATTGTGCCCAAGGTTGCGATCCCTCAACAGGAAATTCAGATGGAAGGAGAGATCGGAGCAGATGATGACTTTAATGCTTTAATGGGATTCGGAGCAGAAGAGGAAGCACCTGTTGCAGTGGAAGAAGCGGCTGAAGTTGTCGGTGCACCAGCAAAATCCAAAAAGGTCAGGATTCAAAATCGCGCGCAAGGCACCTATAATGTCTTCAACAATCGTCTTCAAAAGTTTGATCCTGCAACGTTTGACAAGTCCATTTATCCATCAAAATGCGACAAACCCAAACAGGCCATTGTAATGACAGCGGAGGACAAGACTCGAGTGGGTCCCGAGTATAATTTTATGGATGTTCCTGAGAATCAGAAGTTGGAACTGAAAGACCCCGACGGAACCGTGATTTGTCCGCCCTATTGGTGCATTCGTGACGAGCTTCCGTTACGAGAGGATCAGTTGGTTGCGAAAGAAGATGGAGAGCTTCATTGTCCAGTCTGCGATGGAAAGGTGAGAACTACCGATGATCTGGATACGCTCGAATACACCGTAATCAAACGCGATACAGCGGCCAAGTATCCTGACTACATCAAGACGCTTTCCACCATCAACAAGCGTAAGATTCCTTGTTGCTTCCAGACACCTCGATCTTCCACAGAGATATTGGCTCCCAAAGAGGAGGCGACATATGTATTGGATTCTTCCTCCACCAATGTTCCCGGACTTCGTTTTGCCTATCTCTCTGACGAACTCGCTGAACGACTAAGTGTCAAGACTAACTATGCCAAGACAGTCAAAAAGGGACGTATCGCATCCGGTGAATCAGATATCTTCCGCGTAGGTGTTGGTCGTCCATCCAAGACACTACCCACGCTGTTGGGTGACAAGACTCCTATTCTTCGTCCTCGGGAAGCTCGAGACAACTTGATTCAGTGTTCCTTCTTTCGCACATGGAAGGACCGCAAGGAGGGTGACAACCAGATGGATCGTATTGTGAACTCTATCGACGCAGCTTACCAGAAGGGCGAATTGGGAATGCTGGAGGAGCTGGAGTATGTGACAACGTTTTTGAAAGCTGAGGTCATTCGCGTGGATATGGAGTCTGGACAGGTGACGTGTGGTTTCTGGTCTGATATGGGCGGTGCAACATCAAGGACCGTCGCATTGCTAGGAAATACCATTTTGGCACAAGTCAGCCGTGTGAAGGACAAGAAAGCATACAAGTCCGAGTTTGTAACGGATTTGCGTAAGGCTGCGTTCAAGGATACGCTTCCTATTCTGCGTGACCGTCATGCTCGTGCTTGTGCGGTGAATGTACCAGTTCTAGCCGATGCAATTGCTGAACTCCAAATGAAAAACGAGCCTCAATACGAAGTCATTTTAGACCCATTCAATCGTATTCAAGCCGTGTTTGTCCCGAAGAAGATTCTGCTTCCGATCCAGCCTACGAATGCGAAACCTGATTTGGGTGTGCCTGTTCGGTCTGGATATGCCGACATTCAACCCGACGAACTCCCTTCTGGAGATGATGTTCGTGCGTTCTTGGCCGATACGAAACACGCCAAGTTCAAGATTCAGGCAGAACTTCAAGATTTCGAAGGCAAAGTGGTTGAACTGGAACTGACGTCTGGATTTCGCGTGCCTATTGTTCCCGAAGAACCCGAAGCATCTGCAGTGCCTAAAGAGGTTATCCAAACTGTCAGTCAATTCAACGAAAAGATGTTGGTAGATGGCGAACCCAATAAGGAAGATATCAAACTAGCGCAAGAGACATCCTACGAGTCGGAGATTTACGAGTTCCTGATGTTCTCGCTCTCCAAACATATTCAAACGGGACCCGATGGAACCATTTTGGATCCAACCTACGAAGTGTTGCGCAACTCTATCGCCAATCGGGGTGCAGCGCTCTATAAGGAGTTGTCCAAGTGGTTCAAAGCAGAAGCCTACGAAGACAGCACGAAATCACCGGTAGAGTTTGTGAACAAGGTGCGAACACCCTGTGGTCAGTTTACCGACAAGGACAAGTGCAACAAGTCCTCTCTGTGCGGGTGGCACAAGAATACCTGCAAGATCCGCGTCAAGCCCATCGTGGAAAAAGAAGCCGTCCTGAAGCGGATGGTAAAGACATTACGCGACAACGACAAACAGCGTGCTCTGGTCTTGGATGCTCGGTTGTCTCCGTTCTTCTCTACGATTCTGTATCTGGAGATGCCGCATGAACTGATTACGACTTCTGTATAAGTCCAGTTTCATTCACTCCATCAAACAAAAAAATAAACATCAGCCCGGGTTTCCGGATTGATGTTTGCGTCCATCGGGAATCGAACCCGAGTAAACAGATTGGAAATCTGTCATTCTACCACTGAATTATGAGCGCCTTTTACTCGCTTTTCGGTTGAAGCAGCGATTCCAAGTGCTCTATCCTCGCCTTTAACGCCTCAATTTGAGTGTCGCGGTCTGGTGTTCGTATGAGTCGTTCAATCTCCGCAAGTGATTGTGTCGCGATTTCCAACATGTGTCGGATTGCGGCAATAGGAGTCGCAACAAACGTGCTTACGAACATGAGAAGAGTCATTTGGTTTTGTTATGTTTGGATAACATTGTATCCGTTTTAAGCCTTCACGAAGTGGACCTTCAGGAACTTCTGGAGGTTCAGGTAGGTCACCTCAGTCTTGTCGTCCACACGCAGCAGCTTGGCCAGTGCGGCGTTGGGGATGATACGGCGCTTGAAGCTGGGGTCATAGCAGTTGTGGGTCTTCACATACTCGCTGATGAACTTGGTCACCTCAGTCTGAGAGCGCTTCTCACCCGCCTTGATGCCCATGAAGGCAGCCAGCTCGGGGCTCAGGGGCTTCTGCTTCAGGAAGGCGTTGTTCGCACGACGGGCCTCCCAGGCAGCCTTCTGCTCGGGGGTCATCGTGGAGGGGTCCACACGACGCTTCTTCTTGGAGTCACGGGCCTCCTTCTTGGCCTGCTTGGCGGCCTCCTGGGTCGCCTTCACTGCCTCACGCACACGGCTGGTGAACTCGGCAGACAGGGCCTTCAGCTGCTCCGTCAGGGAGGACAGCAGGGCATCGCTGGACTGGGCAGGGGCAGCCGCCACAACAGGGGCAGCCACCACGGGCACAACCACCTCAGCCTTGGAGGCAGACTTCTTGGCGGCCTTGGGGGCCTTGGCGGGGGCAGCCGCAGGTGCAGGGGCGGGGGCCGCAACGGGCTCGGCGGTCTTCTTGGAGGTCTTGGTCTTCTTGTCGTCAACGGGCATCTTGTTTGTCTTGATGGCAGAAGTAGTAGCGGACATTTTTAACGCGGTTGTTATGATTGTTATGTGCGGCGGTCATGTAAATACCTTTTCTTTTCAAAAGAGGAACGCGGGGGGTGGGCGTTTTGTATATTTTACGATCCCCCGGACTTTGAGCTTGTTTTCGCGGTAGTAGGTTCGATACGCTTCCACCGGATTGGGGCGTTTGTATTCCACTGGCATCGCCAATCGAATCTCGGTGATTCCAATGTCCTTGAGACTGGGGGGTGGGTTCTTGCGCAGCCAGTTCAGATGAGCTTCAGTCTTGTGTTCCTTGTCGCCATAGCGAAACCTGTATTCCACACACAACCAATATCCGAGTTCAGCGAGCCACATGTAGTTTGCAAGACTCTCGCGAGTCCAGATAGCACATGGATGATTGAAATGTGCCTTCTTGTAGGCATTTTGAGGCAGTATCATTCGAGCTTCATTCCAATGCGCTGAATACAACAACTGCGCAGTCTCGAGGATCATCTTTACGACATGCTTGTCGCAATGATATTCCGCGGCTTCCTTGGGGTTGAAGGAGAGTAGAAAGATGTTCATTTTGAGAGGGGAAGTCCAATGTCCTGACGTAAACAAATCTGTTTTCAAGCCCTGTAAAAGGCGGACAATATGGAAAAGGTAATCACATACGGGTCTCGATACAACGTGATAATGTACAATAGAGCCGACATGCAGTTCAACAAATACAACGAATGACTTGTATAGGAAGGAGTGGTGCGTGAACCGCACAACATTGCTATGCGATTGCGAAAGGGATCGGTTGCGGGCATCACCGTTTCAATGTCGCGCTGAAGAAGCATAAAAAAGGCCATGAAGTCTGATCGATCACAACGCAAGATGAAGCTAGGCTGAATGTCTACAAATCCATAATCTTCAAAGTGTTGAACCAGAATATTTGCACGATGTCGCATTCGTTCCTCTGGGTCTGACGATTCGGCAGGGGTTTCTTCGCGATGTCGTCTCTTGTATCCCCAAATGGTTCGCAGTCTCTTTCGAGTATCGGCGCTCAGATGGACCTTTGTATACGGATTAGTGGGCTCTACATTGCGCATACACCAAGTCCAAAGCGATCCAAACTCAAACCACCAGAATTTGCCGTTTTCCTCAAATGAAAAAAACTCCATCGGATGAACTTTTCCCTTGTCTGCGCAAGTAATTATATCCTCGTCATTCGCAAGGTCTTTCCTGTGTAAGACTCCGAATCCCGCATAAGACAGTCGTCTGCGAATCAACCACCCTCGCACACAAGCTTGGATTCGCACAACCGGCGGAACACGCGACGTATTTGCCTGAACCCACAAGACAGGAGTCCTCATACGAGCATGTCGACCACAAAGAGTATGTCCTCGCAAGGCATGAACTTGACAAGGTTCATTTGAGCCCTTTCTTCGCACAGCGGCGCATCTATTCATTGTGTTGATAAGAAGAGTTCTTGAAAGCTGGAAATATGCGGTCAAAACGGATTTACGCTCACGCAGACTCAATACATCACAACACTACAGCAGCAAAATGGCAACCATCGCAATCATCCCCTCTTCCAACCTGGACGTGAACAAGGTTTCCTTCGGCGATATCCGCCTGAACAAGGCGGGCGGCAAGTCAGTTCCCATCAAGTATAACGGTCAGCCTCTTCAGATTCGTCTTGAGAAGACAGCATATCCTATGGGCGTTAATGTGAAGGAGACCGAGAATGGCACCTCTTACACTATGAGCCTTACACTGAAGGGTTGCGATCCGTATGCGAAGGATCGTGCTGGTCCTGAGACTGGCTCCATCGGAACTCTCTACAACTTCCTTCAGGATCTCCAGAAGAAGATTCTGGATACCGCCGAGACCACGAGTGTGAAGTGGTTTGGCAAGACTCGCTCTCGGTCTGTTTTGGAGGACACGATGAAGCAGTTTATCTCTCCCAGCGTGGAGAAGGTGAATGGTGAGTGGGTGGCTTCGGGAAAGTATCCTCCTAGTCTGAAGATGAAGGTTCCTGTCTACGATGGTCGCGTGGCCATGGATGTGACGGACAGCTTCGGTAAGCCTGTGGAGGTCACGACCGACAATATCCAGCAGGTGTTCCCCAAGCGCGTTGAGGCAAGCGTGGTTGTGTCTCCTGGCATCTATGTGTCTGGTCAGGGATTCGGTGTGACTTGGCGTGTCAGCTACGCCAAGGTGTCTCCTCCTCAGCGCACGACTGCTGCGGACATCTTCCGCGACGAGATCGAGCAGGAGGTGAACACGACTACTGCTGCACCAATTGCTCAGCAGTATGAGGAGGGTGAGGTTGAGCAGGAGGAGATCTCGGTTCCGATGATGGAGGAGACACCAACTGCACCGGCTCCTGCACCGGCTCCTGTTCAGCCGAAGAACCGCCGTCGTGCGGCAGTAGCCTAGACCAGACAATCGAGTCTGACGGAGGTGTATGAACTACAAAATCAAAATCAATAAAAAACACTTTTTCCTTGTCGGGAAAGTCTAGGGGTGACACAGTGTTCTCGCAGGTATCGCTGTTCATCAATGACTTTTTCCCACATTTGGAGCAGGTGTAGACCATTGAAGGGCTGATGACCATACTCGGCGTCACAATCCTGACCGGTCCTTGCAAACAATGTTCCAGAAAGGTCGCAGGTGTTGTCCATCCTTCATTCAAAAACCTATCAAAGACATGACGAGGAAGCTTTGACCAAAGGTCGTCGTCTACTGTCCAATCCTCTTGCAAAAGAGTCCCAAACTCAGAGTCTCGAAACCAAAGCACTTGCATATCTGCATGATCTTCTAGACTGTGTTCAGCACAACCCACACGTTCCAGGTTGTCGTCATACAACCAATGAACATTCGCATGTGTATAACGTGGGTCGCGTGTTCCACGGTAGACTTCGCGTCCTTCCATGTCCCATGTATCCGCTACGACATCCAAGTCATTCTCGGTGATGTCGGAGGAAATGTCCTTGTATACAAATTCTGGCTTGAGTCTTGAAAACATTGTTACACTATGAGTTTATGCAAAGGAGACTGAAACGCGCACATCGTGGCGACATACAGTCTTGGTGGCAGAACGAGACAACTCATGTCGCTTCTTGCGTCCATCCTCGGGCTGAATGGTCGTCGAACATTCATCCATGTCCTTCTGGATATCGTCAAAGTGCGTCTCTAGGTAATCCAACACATCATCCTGAATCGCCCACTCAAAGAAACTCAGCTGACCCACGGTCGTATTCATCTCCATGAACTGAATGCGCTTCCAACGACAGAAGGGGTCGAACATCTTTTTGCTATAGGCCTTGAGATGTGCCTTGTAGGCGAGATACACTATCACATGGCGCCCGTTCTTCGTGACGTAGGAAATGTTGTGCTTCTTCGCATAGTTCGTCACCAGCCAATCAATCAAGCGCAGACTGATTTTGGATTCACCAGAGATGATGGACTTGACGCGAGTCAGATGGTCGGGGTTGCTGTAGAATCCTGCGAGTCTGTGAAGAACCAGTTGGTCTTTGCTTTGAATGTCCATATCTAGAAAAGGTTTACTCATTGAAAATGGGTTAGAAGAAAATGGGCGACCTGGAAAAGAAAATTGACTTGGAGCGCATGATTGAGATATTGAAAGTTATGAAACAAGAAGACCCCGACGCTGTTCAAGAAGGAATAGACATTCTTGCGAAAGAGTTGAAGAGAGTAGAAGACGACCTACCACCTGGTTGGGACATGAAGGACTTTAAGACGATTGAGATTCCTCCCGAGCACAAGGTTTCGTTGGGATCCACATTCCAATACTTGGAGGATGTCGCAAAGAAGGAGGAAGAACTGGAGAAACTTGAAGAACAAATAGAAAAACTACAAGAGTCATTAGAGAATGCGGAGGATTTTGATGATGTAAATGTGGGACATATGGAACTAGATGAGTTACGCATAAAACGCAATCGCCTTAGGGAGTCTCTGGGTATACAGGCACATCCACAATCTGTATATGATAAGAACCACGCAGAGCAACTCAAGAAAGATTTTGAACAACGCAAAAAGGAATACGACAAGGCGTTTACGCAAGGATTTACTCCCGAACAACTCAAAAAGAACCTTGACCGTGCTATCAGGGGAGACTTTCGGGATACGGTTCTTGCGGAGACAGAAGAGGAACGTTTCCACCAGTTTCTAGAGGCGAAAGGAACGACTTTGGAGAAGGAAAAAGAGAAGGAGCGAAACGAGTTTATGAAGAGGTTGGAAGAACGCAAGAAGGAATATCGCGCATCCGGAATGGGGATTGACTTTAACAAAGAACGGACAGATGAAGAAGAAGACGAGAGGATGCAAACCCTAGCCAAAAACATCGGCACCACTCAACCGCCTTCAAAGGATGTAGCTGGTATGTATCTTCCATCTGCGTATGGCGCCGATATTGAAGCCGAACAGGTCTTTCAACAAGAACTTCATGGAATCGTAGATGAGATGAAGGTGAAACTTGTGGATGAGAAGAAGATTCTAGAAGGCACACTGAACCCGGAATATGGTAAGGGTGATTGGGGGTTACCGCAGATTGGATTCTGGAGTCGCATGGAAAACGAACTTTCAAACTCCAATCCTGTAGAAGAGCAATGGAAGAGCGACTCGCAGAATGGCTCCTTGATAACCGACCTTACACCCACCTCAACACACGACTCAAGCAGTTCATCCTTTATTGCCGAACCCTCCAGCCCGAGCTTTCCTACTGTTTCCTTAAGAAGACAGTCTACAAACTCGCTCAGCAACTTATGCTCGGGGAAGTCGGACGTCTCTGGAACCGAGACCGATGCTATGAACGAGTCCTCCGAATGTACGGTGCCAATGATCAGCGTACAGATGCTTGGCACGCTAAACGAAGCGAGATGGTCACCGCCTCCGAGGTCTATGGAGTCTTTGGCTCCGAGTCTGCTCGACGTGAGGTCATGATGCGCAAGTTGCAACCACGTGAACAAGGTGATGGAGCACCCGTGACAGCACTGCTTTGGGGAACGCGATTTGAGCCTATCGCGAAGAAGATATACGAAGAGCGAACCAGTTGCATCATCACGGATGTGTCGTGTGTTCAGCATCCAGTTCACAAGTTTCTTGGCGCATCTCCAGACGGGTTGATTGTATGTGAAGACCAAAAGCGCTATGGTCGCTTGGTAGAGTTCAAGTGCCCCATCAGTCGGGCACCCAAGGATGAGATTCCGCCTGCGTATGTTCATCAGATGCAGATGCAGATGGAGTGTACCGGCATTGATGAATGTGAGTATGTCGAGTTTCGCTTCAAGCAAGTGAACTACAACGAATGGGTTCGCAGTCAAGACACCAAAGGGTTCTTTGTTGTCTATGATGACGGGAGAGTAGAGTATGATAAGGAAGCCCAAGGAGAAGACTGTCAGGTCATCTACTGGATTCTTGGGTCTATCAAGGAAGGATTCCAGCACAAGGACCCTAATTGGTTGCCGTCTCATATTGACGAACTGACCAAGTTCTGGGACGAAGTATTGGAGCACCGGAAGAACGGAACACTTCCAGCAGAGAAGAAGCTTCCTACAATGGACCTATAATTAATCATAACCATATAGTGCTCGCTTCATAGGTCTAGTAAATGTATAGGTTCTCAAAATGTCTGAATATACCTTTTTTAGATCTTCGCACATTGCATTGTTGTCTTCTGGAATGAGTTTTCCAACGCTCGTGATATGCATATAGAGAAACCACGGAGTTACTTGAAAGAACGCGCTTTGTATTGGTTTTGGATGTGCCAATCTACATATCGAAAACTTCATACAGTATTCTTGAACATCCAAGTCTTCTATCGTTCTGTAACACTTATCAAATCTAGACGCGACATCAAGCAAAGAACTTCTCTTCCAGATAGATGGATTCACGTTATACTGATAGTGAAGCGTTCTATATGGAACAATTCCCGGTTCGCCGTCATGGTTTTTCAAGTCAATTCTATCAATTCCGCGTTGTTTCATAGATTCGACTAGTTTACTAATCTTCACTTCGTCCATGCTGATAACAATATCCATATCGTGGAACAGAAGTATATACTCGTCTTCGATTTGTGATAAGGATTGTTCCAACCGCTTTGAATACTTTTTGCTATCGTCGTATGCCAATACTTTTTCAAACGGATGAATTTCAATGTTTTTATTGAAACACAGATACTTGGGAAATCTATACGGTTCTAGATAATCACATTGAACCCGCAATATATCGCCGTAATCACTATGCGAAAAACATACAAGCGGGATCATTATCATTGATAATCCTGAAAATTAGGACGAGGTAAACCGCGCATCAAATTTGTTTTGTACGCGAAACAGACTCGGTGGAAAATACGACCAAGGAGTTCGTTCCATTCAATTGGATAATTCCCATACTCCTTTGCATCGCGAGGGTGGCTTGCAGGGTACATCCGAAGGTCATTGAGCTTTTCGTCCATGAGTTTCAGCATTGACGCATACCATTCAGATGTCAGGGGAGTATTTGGTTTGCAAATGTAGGCTCCATTTCCGACAAGTTCCGCCCATGCGCTCGCAACGTGTCTATATGCAATGTCTCCGGGTCCCGACTCTGAATACCCCAGAACATATGCGTCGGATTTTTCGAGCGTGTCGAAAAAGGGCTTCCACGAACCAGATTGTTGCTTGATGTCTGTGTATCCTCCTCCGTAGAAGTGCATGAAATACGTGCGCAGATAATCTGCTCTGTGAACAGCACTTAGATATTCAAACCCAGGATGAAGAGGATGTGCTTGTAGGATATAGGATGACAGGTTTCTCGGCGTAACAAAAGACACCGAAACTCCAGTTGTTTCTAGAATGGAGGCCAAACAGCGCAAACGATTCTCACTCATAGGATTTGTACCCGTCCAAAAACAGAACAGCCGTTTCTCCATCCGAGGAACATACAAAAACATGTTGTTAGGATCACTCGTATCAAACTCTACGTAACCAAGAGATTTCATATAGTCAATGGAGTTCTGTGCACTAATACCATACAAGCGTTGCGACAATTCATTGGTTGCAATCTGAACCAGAGGCTTCCACTTCCGCAGTGTTGCTTCTGCTCCCTTCAGTACGTACAGTTCAGACCCTTCCGTATCAATCTTCAAAAAATCGACAAATTCGTGGTTCTGTCCATCTAGGGTTACACAGTTTACGGTTCCGAACTCGGCGGGTTCAAACGCAAAACAGCCAGAGTTTCCACCTCCATGATACTTCATAACTCCAGTACATTTGTGAGAGTACAACCCAATGTTATACGCAGTACAGTTCTTCAGATCATTTCCCTTGATGTTGCGAACCAAAAAGGAATAATTCGCGCTAGCGGGCTCATATGCGTGAACTGTTGAAAAGAGCCTTGAATACGGCGCAACGGTTGTTCCGATATGAGCGCCAATGTCTACAAAGCAGCGGTTCCTGTTTGGAAAAATCTCCAAATACCGCTTCACAACGGCAAGGTGTATAGGATATGGTTCGGTGGTTCCATTTGTAATGGATTCGTTAAAAACGGGGTCGTCTGTCTCAAAAACGAACGAGTCATATTCAGCGTAGTAACTCATTTTAAATAGAACCGATTGAATACATTAAAATGACGGTTACTTTTGTATCGGCTTTCTTGAACCTAAAGGAGGACCGTCCAGTAGACAAGAGTATGGATACGCACATTGACCTGTTTAACCGTCTACAGTCAAGCGGTATTCGGTTTCATTTATTTTTAAGCCCGGAGTTCCGAGGGCGAGTCAATCTTCAGAATGGTATTATTGAATACATTTCGCTGGAAGAGTTGGATACATACAAAATTGCCCCGCCCGGTGTTCCCGATCAACGTAACTCTCTTCATGATACGCGCAATTTCCTTGTTCTCATGAACGCAAAGGTTGAACTTGTGAGGCGAGCAATCGAATCCAAAATGCATTCGTCCACACATTATGCGTGGATTGATTTTGCTATATCCCATGTATTCCGAACCCCATATGTTACAAATTCACACATACGCGAGATCGCGAATACTTCATACCCCGAACACTGTATGTATTTCCCTGGTTGCTGGAGTCACAAGACCGATGTATTGGATTCCGTGTCGTGGCGGTTCTGCGGAGGCTTCTTTCTCGGAGATGAATTGTCATTGCTCGAATTGAGCAACTTATACACGCGTCATTTCTCGTCGATGCCCAAACTGTCCTGGGAAGTCAACACATGGGCATACTTTGAGTCTCACTACGGTTGGAACCCAACATGGTACAAGGCAGATCACGATGACTCGATCGTGTACGTGCCAAATACAACAGGAATCGTACGCGTTCCTTCCAAGGTCCCGCTGTATTGGGATGGTGGATACAGCAAGTGTCATGTGGGTTCATCGATCGAGCAGTATGTCTTTGAATGTATCCAACGTCAACCAAAGAAGGTGTCTGCTATCTTTACTCAATCCGACGGTATCATTGGGGACGAGGAGTTCGATCGCATGATTAGCTCGCTGGGTCGTGAGGACAAGGCAAATAGCAAGGCAAGTCAGGTGTTTGCAGAACTAGAAGCTGCGAAACGCGAGGGTACGTTCCCTCTGATCTGTATGCTGTGTTCTCGTCAGTTCTCGCGAGACAATATGCTCCTGCTTCCGTTGGATGACGAGACGTTTTCCTACGGATTGTCTCATGTGCTGCGCGATGTTCCGAAGATACCTTGGTCGGAACGCAAGCCTCTCGCGTATTGGCGCGGAGCGTCTAGCGGATGCGATCGTCCCACGCTTCGCATGAGGGTTCTGGATTCTTTGTTTTCATTCCAGCATGCCGATGTTCGGTTTACGCCGGGCGGTTGGGATTTCAATGACAAGGACATTCCGGCACAGTACTTTACATCACAGCGGGTTGGTCTCCGAGAGCATGTGGAAAACAAATATATCCTCATCGTGGATGGAAACTGTATTGCGTCTGCGCATCAGTGGGTCTTTGGTTCTGGATCCGTTCCCATCATGATTACACATCCAGACAATCAGTATTGGTTTAAGAAGTATCTGCGTCCCATGGTGGATTACGTGCCGGTTGCTTATGATCTCAGCGACCTCCAGGAGAAGATTGCGTGGTTGGTTGAACACGACGCAGAGGCAGAGCAGATCGCAAAGAATGCCATGTATATCGCAACCACCCTCTTTACACCTGAGTTTCAGAGGGCATACATTGACACGGAAGTCAATCGAATTCTTCATGGCGAGAGTTCGATGTTGAAGAGCCGTTACGACGCCAAGTGTAAGATTCCATGTGACATCAACGAGCACCTTCCCACGTTACAGAAATACGCAAAGTTGTGCGATTCGGTGACGGAATGCGGTGTCTGTAATATTGTCAGTTCCTACGCATTTGCGACCGGATTGCTCGGAAATCCAAATGGTGTGTTCAAGATGGTAGACCCGTATAGGTCATACAATATTGACATGTTCACAGACATGTGCACGCGTGAGGGAATACGAGTCAAGTATTTCCAAGAGAGCGATTTGACTTGTCCATGTGAGGAGACAGATCTGCTCTTCATCGATACCTGGCACGTTTACGCACAACTGAAGCGAGAATTGAATCACTGGCACGCTCATGTGAAGAAGTACATTGTGATGCACGACACAACCGTAGATGAATGGTATGGCGAGTCCATCCGAGGAAATCACGATATCGCAGGACAGTCACGCGAATCAGGGTTCCCGCCCAACGAAATCACAAAGGGATTGTGGCCAGCAATTACAGAGTTCTTACGCGGTCATCCTGAATGGAAACTTGCCGAGCGATTTACCAATAATAATGGACTCACGATCCTCGCTCGGTGTAGTGATACCGTGTCATAAACCTTACATTCCATTCCTTCGCGACTGTTTGGATTCCATTGAGTTCCAGACTGTCAAACCAGACAGAGTGATTGTTGTTTGTAGTTCTTCCAGACCGGAAGACATCCCAGGTGAGTATCTGCAACACTCGTTTGAATGTGTGATTCGAACTCGGGAAGGTGACTACAACCAAGCCCAGAATCGAAACGAAGGTATACGACACATCAATACAGACTATGTAACATTCTTTGACGCGGACGACGTTATGCATCCACAGCGCATTCAGCTTATCCGTGAGCACATGAATGACACTGACATCGTCCTTCATTCGTATCGGACGGACATGCCGCTGTTTTCATACATACACACTCCAAAGGTTTACCAGAATGAACTTATGCGGGCGCCCACGGGATGTGCAGTCTTCAAACCAAACTGGGACGCACCCCTTCATCATTCACAAGTAACTGTGCGAAAAGAGATTCTCGGCAGAGTTATGTTTCGTGAAGATGAATGTTATAAGCGTCGGGAGGATTCACTCTTTTGCGGTGATGTTCTAGAGATGGGTGTGCGAAATACATACATTGCAGACCAACTGTCTTGGTATCGACTTATCCACTAAAGGAATACTTCAGAAAATGAAAAGATTGCCAATTTGGCGATTCCCGATAGTTTCGTTCACTCCATCCAAACAGGTATTTATCACCAACCTTTTGTGGAAAGGGCTGCCATACACCCAGTTTGAAGGTGAATATTAGATTCATGATTCCCATTTCGTTACACATACAAATGGGATACTCATTCATCGCCTTCGTCATTTCTTCAAAGGTTACCCTTTCAAGCAATGATGTATCAAAGAGAAATATACAATTCAGAAAGTAGTGTTCATCGAGGATAGATCTAGGAAATACTGAAAAGAGTTTTTCGTTTACGGCTGGGTTTGCATCAAGATCTAATTGCACGCGAAATCGAACGCCGTTGTCGTAAGGGTCGGAGTCATCGGGCGCAAGAAACCTACCCTTCCACTCCAAGTCCAATAAGGGTTGTACCGAATCAAAAATACGAATACCAGCATCGAGAAAGACAACACGTTCCCACTGTCGGAAAAACGGTTTGAACACCTGAAGTTTGTCCCATTGATACAGCTTCTCAAAGTGACGGTTGTCGTCCATTGGTTTCAACGGGTTGTTGCGAAGTCTGTGTACCAAGACATTTGTGGATAAGTGTGTTGTCTGTAGAATCTGAACTCCCGAAATAGGTTCGGGTTGAAAATCTACAGCAATCAATACGATATCGCCGGTCCACCCTCCTCGAGTTTGTAACTCTTGAATCGTGCGCAATGCCTTTGGAGAATATCCCTTATCACACAGCGTCACAAACACTGTAGTCATTACTTTACTTTCCAAAAACAACTCCACCACTTTGAACGACTGGCGAATTTCGAATTCCACTCGTCGATTGTGTATTGACTACCCATACTGATATTACATCTTGCGCAGATCGGCAAAAGATTGTCTAATGTGGTTTTTCCACCTTTGCTTTCCGGGATGTTGTGACCACACTGGAAATCAAAGACATTAATACGATTCTTACACCAAGAGACTCTGCACTTCCCGTCAAATCGTTCACCCATGCACTTCAACCATACCTGTTCGCGAAGTGCTTTGGGTATTTTTGCCTTTCTATACGGTGAATCCACGTTCACTATGTTTGCTACCTTTGAGTGCATGCTCTTTTACACCACGTAGGATGTATATTGATTTACGCGAAATGGTGTTTCAATCCCTTGGACGGGTCCCATAGAATAGGGAGAATGATCCGCATGATTAGTGACTTGTGCGTAGGAAGAATTCTCCACTGCAACCGTCTTTCTCACCTGCGCCTTATCGAGAAACTCGGGCTGAAATCTTTCTGTTGTTTTCATCATTACCAATGCAAGCGCTAAAAGCGCGACCGCCAACAAGAGCCACTTCGTCATTGTTACTCGTCGTGAAAAAACGAATAGCTTTCTGTCTAGCTCAGAGAATAAGCATGGAAGAGGACAAGGCTTTAGAAACTTTGAGGATTATGCTCGGTCGTCGCGGTTTGGACACCAAGACAGAACGCGTGGTTACCGATGCCTTGGAGAAGGTCAATATGTATACTATCGGGAAACAGCTGATTGTCTTTAGTCAAAAGGACAAGGGATTGGTGGAACGTGATGTCAACAAGATCCTAGAGTTCGCAGATGGAAATGACTTTACAAATGGGGTCATTCTGGTTGCGCTTGTTAAGCCTTCCGAGAACGTGTTAAAGGCAATCAAGAACCTGACCAAGGATCGTATGATTCAGTTCTTCCACATCAAACAGTTGAAGTTTGATATCACGACACATCGGATTGCGATGCCTCATCGAATTCTCAAGGACGATGAGCGGACAGAGGTTATGAAGAAGTTTAACATCGCTAAACCTGAAGATCAGCTTCCTTGGATTGATTCACAGGATCCGATGGTCAAGTGGATTGGAGGGCGGCCAGGCGATATCATTGAAGTAACTCGGCACAGCGATGTCGCTGGTTCTGAGTTGTATTATCGGTATTGTGTTCCCGACGTAAATGTTGCGTGAAAACAATGGATGAACTCCGTGCGAAGTATGAAACGCAGGTTCGCGAATACGAGACTATGGTGAAGACTGCGATCCAAACAGAAGATACTTCGAAAATCGCAGAGATTCAAGCAAAAAACGCTGGGATCGCGAAGACTTTGAATGAGATGATTGAGAAACTAACGTTTTTGAAAAGGGAGACACCGTCCCTGACGAAGGAACGCGATCACCTCGTAGATAGGTTACGTCAGATTCAACAAGATTACAATGGTCTAAAATCTAATTCCGACAAACTGGAGACACTCCGGCGCATTCGACAGGAGGAAAGCACAGAGGCCAACCGGCAGCTCTATTTGTATTTTGGGTTCTTTTTGCTTGTGTGTCTTATCATTGTTGTGTTCTTGGCATTCATGACTCATAGGAAGGACACAACCGCTGCAAGTGCAAGTATGCCACCCACAACTGCTGCCTTGGTATAGTATGGTGTTTCGTCCACCGGTACTTCTTCTTGAGTCTCCTTCTCTCCCTCATATACATCTTGGAGTTCAGGTCCCTTTTCACGTGCTTGAGCAATCTCGTTCTTGTATTTCACAAGTTCTGGATTTGTTCTCACATAGTTCTTTGCAAATTTGTCGATAAACGTAGCATCACGTTCAATGGACGCATTCAACGTGCTGATATAGTCATTCAACCATTTCTCGGCACGATCTGCCTGTTGTTTAAAGACGGCCTGTCCCGTCACCTTGTATTCTAACATATTGGTTCTGAACTGTTGCAAAACCCTATCAAACTCGGTCGCCATTCTCTTGTTGTTAGTAAATAAAATGCCCGCAGAATCTTTTCTTGAGTTGAGCGAACCTCGACATGTAAGGTTGCCATCAAGCGCGTCAGAATACACACGCTACCTGCGTATGTCGGCAACGGTTGCTCCTTATATCAACAACGGAGTCGCTGCTGCGCCTCGTTTGGGGTGGAAATCAAATGAGCTGTCTGCCCAGGCTCGTTTAGTTGCCCCGTTGTTCGGAATCCTGAACGGATTATATCCGAATCGTAGATAAGGGAAATGGGTGCGAATCAGTCGTGTCCGCCGGGTTTTGAAGATGGATTGATGTTCTCATGTCGCGCAAAGTGTCCACCAGAATTCAAATACATTCAAGAGGCAGGTGGAACACAAGGACAACCTGTTCAAAAGTGTATACACCTTCGCCGAAACAACCGGTCATTTACGTTAAACTCATTACCGATGGTAAATCTATCGCGGGTAAGTGAACCCCGTACATTCGAACAGGCAGAACTCGTAAACCCTCCTGTTCCTGCCATGTTCAAGGAAGAATTAGATCGCGTTGCAGCAGAGAAGGAACGCGTATTGAAAGAGGTTGAATCAGACGATAAGAATGGACGTCTTATGAATGAAGCGCGCGATCAACTTACCAACAATGTCCGCAGTTTTTCAAAGATCGAGACAGATTACGCAGTCTTCAATGAAAACAAGAAACTTGTGGAAGAAATACGAAAAACAAACGAGTCATTGAAACCCATGCGCCCTCCAACCGCACCATCATCGGACTTGGAGAAAGAGCGTCGGGAAATCACGGAGATCGCAAAACGAAACCTGTTCTTTGTCCAGGCTGCTCTATTTTTGGTTGTATTGGCTATGCTGAGCTACTTTGTGTTTTCGTTGGATACAGCAAACTTGATAGCATTTGCGCTTCTCTGTGTGGGTATTGCGATGGGTTTCTTTCTAAGAAGGTAAGTAATGGGTAACGGATTCTCGGCGCAACAATTACCAAAATGTCCGTCTCCGTTTGAGAGCGTTGGAAATCTATCCTGTGTGATGAATTGTCCAAGTGAGAAGGGTTACGAGAGACGAAATGTAAATGGCGGATTTCAGTGTGTATACAAGTCTGACCAGAGGTATTCGACGACAATGAATACAGTGTCGGCTACGATATTCACTGGCTCTACGCTGGAAGACCTCAAAAGGTCTGATGCAAAGGCCTTTTCAGAGTTTGAGAAGGAACGTATTCGATTTGCGAACGAGTTGATCATTCTCGATGAGAAAATTAACAAGGACGTAAAGCTGAAGGATGCATTCCAGCGATTACAGGATGCTGAAAACGTGCGTGATAAGGCACCCGATGCGTATCGACAGGCTAGGACAAACTATTACACACTGAAGGAAGGCGACAAATGGAAGGAACGTGAAAAGGAACGCGTATTGAAGGCAGAGGTTGACCCTATCGCAAAGCAGTTTGAAGAAACCAAATCAAAGGCGCTTCGCCAGTTTGAGAACCAGCGCAAGACCGTAGATGTTGTCAACGGACTCAAGGACAATGTACTCAGTCTGAAAGATGAAATGAAGTATGCTGCAGATACGTTTCAGGAACAGTTGGACAAGGTAAAGGAAGCGATCAATCGCGAACGTCGCGGTCGTGTCACAGAGACGAAAGTGAGTATCTGGGATTGGATGGACTTTATTCTGAATGGCGCAATCATCTTGTCGTTAATGTATGTCATCTATCTCCTCGTGAAGAAGTTCGTATTCCGCCCAGCACCCCCAGTGGCTCCTGCGGTTATCGTTCGCGGTTAGTCTCTTGAAGATGAGCAATGGAGGTTACCGATCCTCGTACAGTCTTAGACTTTCAAAAAACAACATTCTGTGGTCACATTCGGTCGCATGTTACGAAGGTTCTCCTTCAAAACATTCAGCTCGGACACGCAGATTACGCATGCTATTGGTCCTTGGAGTTGCTGTGCTCTGGGTTGGTCCATACGCTTTGGATGGCTTTATTTGAAGGCGCTGCTCTCCATGTGAATCGGGCAAACCCAAATGTCTTCATCTATCTTGCCAACGCGTATGAAAAGTATGCACCGATTGAAGCCAAATATGGATTGCGAGATATGACGGCGATTCGGAACAATATGGATGTTCGTGAAATGGTCTGTAAGGCAGCCGCAGTAGTGTCCATGTGTCGGAAAAACAAACTTCCGAATCTTCCTACAATCAAACCTGCTCACGACTTTGATCCGGTCACCATTCAAGAGTCTCTGAAAGCACCGTCTACATTGTTTGGAAAGTTGGTTCTTCGTCGTGACGACCCCATGACGGCAGCCGTTCCTATCAATGAGTTTGTGTATTGCCTTCGTCAAGACGTAAGAGATACAACCCGCGCACTGTATTGGATGGCTTGGGTCTATGCGTATGCTCGCGAACACAAGAAGCAGACCAAACAACCTCTTATCTTTGCCAACCGTTCAGACGAATACGTATCGATTGCGCATGGAAATCATGTGGCTTGGATCTTCTGGGATGCGATTCAAAAACAAGCACAACCTATCGCACGACAGTATATAGATGTCTTGTATCGCATGTATTGTCTGCGGTGGTCTCCTTCAGATGCGAAATCGCGACAGGCGTTGTTGACGACTGCGATTGTCTTGGTGTGCGAAGGAACCACGTTGGATACCACACCAGTCTCTGGGGAGTCGCTTGCTGTTGCGAATGTGCTGAATGGAATTCCTGCTTGGTTGGATGCGATTACGCGAATGCAAAAGAGTTTTTCGTCCTAATCAGTAATGAACGGAAAGGTAAAGGGAGCGCTGGTCGCAGGTCTAATGTTTTTCATCATCTCTCATCCAATTGTCTACAAGTTGGTCGATAGTCTGGTGGGTGGTCTGTTGGGTCCTATTGCATCTCCGAGTGGGTGCCCGACAACGTGGGGATTGATGGTCCATGCGGCAGTTTTCGCAGCTGCTAGCTATTATGGGCTTGGTTTGTAAAACGAATGCTGAATTCGCTATACCAAGTCTCTTACATTCAAAATGATTCCCGAACTCTCTGCTTCCAAGGTGGCTGGCTTTATCGGTCTCCACAAGTATCAGAACTCCGATGAAATCTTCTACGAGATTCTCGCGAAGGATTTGGTCGGTAAGACGAAGATTGCAAATATTCAGAAGGAGTTCAACCGCCAATCCTATAACAAGCTCGTGAATGAGATTCTCAGGGATGCCGCAGTCAAGGACTGTATTACTTGTGGAGTCTCTGCTGCCAATCGTACGCAGGATGTCGTGGGAGTTCTTGAGAATGTCCAACACCAAGCGAATGCTGTTCTGGCCCTTCGCCATGATAAGCTTCCCGAGGAGTTGCGTGGACGTATCGCCGATGAGATCCGCGGTCAGGTCTCCAAGCAACGTGGTCTAGATAACGAGGAGAAGATTCTGGACGGTTACGAGGCGGCACGAGAGGTCAAAGTTACGGAGCGGAACACCAAGACCATCAAGAAGGATTGTGGGAACTACAAGCTGGTCGGTCGCTGCGATGGATATGTTGCTGATCAGAAGCGCATTGTGGATTCCAAGGATCGCACACGTCAGTGGCCTTCGGTTCCTCTCTATGACGAGATCCAGCTGCGATGCTATATGCAAATGTATGATGCGGTGGAGTCTGAGCTGATTGAGCGATTTCCCAACAAGACGGAGAGACACACGCTGTTCACGAACGATCCCGAGAAGTGGAAGCACATTCACGACCTTATCGAGCGTGGAGTAGCAAGGTTGAACTTGGCACTTCACGATGACGAGGAGTTAAAACGTATCGTTTTCGCGAATACGGTGGAGATAGTATCATGAAGGTAACTATCTCAAGAGACAAGCCAACTACCAAGCCGATCCGCGAATATGAGACTCGTATGCTTTATGTTGGAAGGTCTCGCTACAATACACATACCAAGTCCATTTCTACTCTTGTGAAACATCCACAAGGAGACATAACCTATAATGAGTTTCCATCAGAGACAGATGTATTCTCTCAAGTCTATTCCTCTGAATATGTGAGAGTCACGGTTTACTCGGATTCACCCAAGATCTGGTGCGAAGAGACTGCGCCGAACGAATGCTTTGTGTTTACTGAGACGGTGCACTAGACACAACCTTCTTCGCCTTGGGCATACAGCACGTAACAAGTGCCTCCTGAACCTGCGCGGCAACCGGGTGCTTGGATGCGATAATGGCTGCCTGAACAACCATCGGAACTACCGTCTCGATGGTGTGAAGAATCTGCTCCCTCTCCTCCACAGACTTATCGCTATCCTTGACGGCCTGGCGAATGACCTTCTGCAAGAGTTCCAGTTTTTCCTTTCCAGGAATGTTACCCATATTCTCAATCTCCTGCGCAACCTCGATACATGTCGGGACAATGCTGTCCAGGTTGATTTTTCCTTTCAGCACACGATAGATACCATCCACACGGGCGTCCATTGCAGTATCCTTCTCAAAGGACGGACACTTGTACTCTCCCTCGGCACACTTACACTCAAATAACGGGTTTGTCTGCATTGCGGTTTGTTTCATAGTCATAAAAGATATAGTCCAAACAAAGATGGAACTTCAAGAGATATTGTCTGTGGCGATTGGGACTCTTGTCGTGATTGTAATTGCACATTTCGCAGTGTTCTGGGTTGTGAGGACGCTTTATCCTCCTCCTGTTGTGATGGTTCAGGCACCAGCTCAGCCGCAGCAGCAAGTTTTCACACAGCCAGCGGTAATACAGGAACCTGTCCAAAATGTTACCATTCCAACGTATGCGCCGCCTGTGCCCGTGGAAGCCCCACGTGAAGAAGGGGAGCGTCGAGGACCGCCACCACCTGAAGATACCTCAATTCGTGGGAAACCCGGGTTGGGTGCTGCTAACCCACAGTGAAGAGGGGAACCCAGTAGCATTGTTCGTGGATAATCACGACAAGGTAACACCATTGCCGATCATTATGGACGAACGTATGTTTTCGGATACAGTCATACGCGTCATTCAAATGAAACCGTCCGAGTTTATGGCATGTGATATTCGCTATTTGAATGGGACCAATGTTTACGACAAGATGAACTATGCCGCTCGTCGTGAGTTACTGAAAAGTCTGTTGGATGCGTTTCATACAACAGAATTGACAGCGTTGATGATAGGTCCGCCATATTATGCACTTCTTCATGGATTCGAACACTATGACGACGAACCTGGGACGCTGGGTGTATTTCTTCCCGCGAGAGAGTAAATGGGACAGTGTGGAACCATGACTGGCGGTCGTCACCGTAAGGGACACAAGACTCGTAAAGGGCGTAGGGGTGGTGGCTATGGATTCGGTAATCCTATTACGGTGGGAACTCTGGAGGTCGTTAAAAACTCTACCTCTCAGCCGTATAGCTCATCTACGGGTGCTCCTATTCCCGATCCGTATGCAACCAACGGCAATTCGTCCACACTGATGGGCGGTCGTCGTCGCAAGTCCCGCAAGGGCAAGTCGAAGAAGGGCGGGAAGAAGAGCCGCAGGAGCAGGAAGATGCGCGGAGGCATGTATCCTGGCAGCGTGAATTCTGCTCCCGTGGGTGCTGGATTTGTGGGTGGTCTGTCGGGCGTGTCGAATGGCACCTATGGAACCTATGCAGGTTACCCTCAGAAGGTTCCTGCTGGAGACCCTCACACTGTGGGCGCAGATGGTGTTACGAAAGTCTAACCACTGCATCCGCAAATACATAGGGTAAATACTTCATATCGTTGGTGGTAATCTTCGGACCTCCATTCAACATCATAGTCAAAAACATATCTTGAACCACTGACCGAAGAGCATGATACTCTTCCCAATCACTCCATGCGGAATACGCACGTGTGATTGCGGAAAACACCATGAGAACATCACGACTGCCCATGAATAGCAAAAAAATGGTGACAATGGGTCCAAGCACCATCTCGTTGAAGAATATGATTGTGTCTGCCCAGGATTCGGGGACACATCGTTGTTTTAGGTTTATGTAGCGTTCGGCTGTTTGAAATGGCGTAAGCTGATTAGTCGACATCTGCCGTAATTGTTATTCCATCGCCTGGAAATTTGACCTGATTGAACGTCCTTGTCTCAATGTAGATGAGGTTTGTGCGATCCGTAATCTTGATGAGCCTAGACACCAGTTCCTCCTTCAAGACATTTCCGGGCACAAGGAATCGGTCAAACGTTCGCGTCAAATCAATCTCAGTCTCCTTGTCACCAACCCAGACCCAAGGACACTTGGCGGGCGGCAGGTCAAACGGCGTCTCCTTCCACTCCTTTGGAATCTCCTCACCCTCATACTTTACAATCATCTTCTTATGACCCTTGGTATCCGCCCACTCCTCAATATACACAAATCCTTCTGGAACAATCTTATCGCTTAGGAGAACGACCTCGTCGGCACCGTCGCGCGTGAGAAAGTAGATGTCCATTGGATAAACCCCGTCAGTTGCATACTTGTATTCCAGATACTTGTCCTTGATATAATGATACCCAGTCACCGCCTTGGAAAGCAGCGCATACATAATTAGTAGAAGAACGCGAGAAATCTCCTGAAGAATGTCCACGGGTTGAGGCTCCATGATGTTACTGTATGAGGAAGGCATTGTGCTGTTTAGTCGCTTTTCTTCTTTGAATCCATTTTGACAGTTCCGGGGTTGTTGGTATCCTCAGGCAGATCATCATCGCGAGCCTCCTTGTCTACAAACTTCTCCTGAACACGCTGCAGAACAATGTCGTCAAATCGGGTTCCCATGGCAATGGCAGTCGCAAGAGAGGTAATCAAGAAGGGTGCTGCAACCAAGAACCAAGACACAACGCCCAGTTCAATACCGCAGAAAGTGTCCAGAACAATCACCGTTGCGAAACCCAAAATAGCCTTCACGACCAGAGTGACCCACATGCCCAGCGAGGCATCCAGGCCCAACTGAACAACGAGGAAGATTAAATAGAGCAAAGCAGGAGGGCACAGGTCTTCGATGATACGCATTTATCACTTCGCAAGAAAAGGCATTTACAATCTCTTGAGGAGTATCAAAAAATGAGTAACGAAGAAGTGGCTATGGAGGTTGCGATGAACTTTTATGAGGAGAAGGATGTGGAGAAGTTCCTGGCGGAGGCAAAGGAAAAGGGTGTTACTGTAGAGGTTCACGAGGAGAAGAAGGATGAGTTTGTGGACTATCTTGTCGGCGGAGTGATTCACGTTGTGCGTTTTGCTAAGCCAGGTAAACCAGTTGCCATGACCGTTCGTCCCGTGGTTTAAAGGCTTACTACGAAAAGGCAATATGGATACAAATGGCGGAACTCGTAATGGAACTGGCAGGAGTAACCAAAGAAGTGGCCGAGGAGGCACTTGCGAAACACAAGGAGGTGTGGCTGGCTGTGGATGCACTTATGGAGAAGCCTGCAGTGGCAGGAGACAAGTATATTCCGTCCAAACCCAAGGTGGATACGGGTCTTACTTCCGAGCAGGAAGCCCTGTGCCAGAGAGGAAGGTGGTTACAGGATCAAGTTAACGTTGTATTCTCAGTCGCCCATTCGAAAATCCGAAGCCTCCAGGACGAGGACCAAGAGCAGGCTCCCGAACACGACCGGGTTCCGCCGCCTTCGCCTGAGCTTGCTGCTGCGGTTGAGCTACCCGAATCACAACAGGATTCTGGCGAGAAAAGTCCTCCACTAGCCCGGCAATCCGAGTCGCTTCACTGAAAATGTCCATGGCTTCAATGTGCTGACGTGATTCTTCTGACTTTGTTGTGTATGTATCCAGATCGTCTAAAGATTCGACCGCACGAATCCACTCGTCTGGTGCATCGCGGTTACATGCAATACCGGCAGGTTGTATCCATTCATGTAGTCCTTCCGTGCTTCCACCAGGATACACAGAGTTCTTGTTTGGAGAGGAATATAGCACCGGAATGCGGTTGAGCATGGCTTCTACTGCGATACGTCCAAAACTCTCATAATAACTCGGAACCAAAAGGATACGAGTTCGTTTGAGAACATTGCGAATATCATCGTCAAACTTAACCCACTCAATGTTACTTGGAGATGGAGGCACCTGAAGTTCACCGTAATATGGAAGCACTCCTAAAAACTTTCGGTTGGGCATCTTTCGCGCAAGATCGAGAAACAGATGAACGCCCTTATTCTGATTTGCATTCACGAGGGTAATACAGTCGCCCTGGAATGGTTCCAGTATCTCAATCTTTTCCCGATGCATCAGTGGACGAATTGTTTCCGTGCGACGAATCTGATTTGGCCAAGGGGTAATGTTTTTACGGTAATTGACTTCCATGATCTTATTAATAAAACAAAGCATCTCGCTCCATGTGTTTCCGGCATTGTTACGCACCGCATTGTAGTTTCCGTCGAAATGGCACGTTCCAACGATCGGACGATTGTATCCGCGCGAGTTGATCTTTCGTACATCAGGAAGAATGGGAGAATGCGGACAGATCCAGATTTCGGATGTATCTAAAAAAGAAGAACCTGCACTATAATGCATGAACCGAAACCCGCGATACATCCCACCAGTGTATCCTTCCTTGGGAACCTTAATGGTCAAAAACACAACCTGGTGACCGCGTTTGAGAAGTTCGAGACCAAGGTCAATATCGTGAAGAAACGCACCACATAGGTCCGGCATTCGGTTTGCAAAAAACAGAACTTTCATTGTTTACACACGGATATCCTATATTTGATAAAGATGCGCGTAGTGTATTTCCAAGCTCAAACAACGGAACGCGATATTACGCCAATGATGCGCGAGATTGACCCTATGTGCCCGAAACCACAGGCTTTGGAGGGAGGTGACGGTAACGGTGGTCTGTGGCAGTGTATGCTTGACTTTACGAAAATACAAATACTATACGACCTGTTCGCACATAAGAAACCAAAGTTTAAGTTGTACAGTATGGTGTTTGATACAACCGAGATTGACGACGAACTCTATAGACCCGAGTATTTCGTTCGGTGGAGATGGGCTGAACCACCTACAGTGTCACGGTCAAGTCACACAGAATGAACTTGTCGCCAGTCTTCTCCGAAACAAAGTAAACAGCCCGTTTACGCAGTTCAATCATTGACTTGATGTGCTCGCGATTTGGAGGTTCAAAGTCATTCCCGTGAAGCATGCGTATGGCTTCTTCCAAGGAGTCGCAAGCCTTATCAAAATCTACAAACAGCTGTCCCAAATGGCTGGCTGTTATTTGGTCCTTCACTCTCACGTAGCAGGTATACATGAAAAAAGAAACAACTAGACACAGAACAATTCGTTTTTAACAATTCAGCACAATCTGTTGAGGTTTCTGTCCGGGAAGCGCCTTGATGTCGGGCAGGCTGTAAAACCCATAGAGGTTAATCGTGGTAAAGTGATCCGTTACAAAGACTCGCTTGTTCTCCCATTCAACCTCCAAGGTGTTGATATACATCCACTTCTCAACATCAAGCGTTCGCAGCTTCTGAATATCCTCGCCCTTCCAGCTGTAGTGGGTTTCGGTCTTTGTAAACACTCTGCGACCATCGGGATAGTCCTGACGACCACCGCCTCCTTCATTCATCACAATCCATACCTTTGTAGCCGAGTTGAAGTCAACAGCGTCCAAGAACGCGAGGAAGAAGTCGGGAGACATTTTGGGAATACAACGAAGAACCATTCTGTTGGGGGCTGTCTGTTCGGTCTGTAAAACGAAAATCTGTTTTGAAGAGTTGCGGATTCTACAATGAACCGCGAATCGCTTGAAAAAATCAAGGATGTTCGCACCTGTATCAAGGTATCGGAGATTATTCATGCAGTAAAGCCCGAATGGGATTTGGAAATACTCAAGTATTGTATGGAACTTGCGGCACCTACTCGGAAAACGGAAGAACCGCCTACAAACAAGACACAAACCAAATGAACTGGAGATACCAAGTCTTGAAGATAGTGGAGAAAGAGTGGAAGGACGGATTCGTTTCTGGACTCTGTCTTGGATTCGGAGTTACGGCGTTATTGCTCTCAAGGAAGCGTTAAAAAATCAGCATTAAAGTAAAATGAGGAGAAAGAGCACCCGTCGTCAAACAAGGAAGCGAAACACTCGCCGCCGCCAACGAAGGTATAGGACGAAGCGGGGTGGAATGGAAGGGTTTCAATACGTCAGGGAAAACAGGATGGGACAGGTGACCGACCAGTCATCTACATTTGATTCACTGTCTGCGTTGTTGGATGATATACATGATGACCGGCTTAACGATAGTAGTCTACGTGATAGCATCCGCGAGACAATGGAAAGAAGTGGAGAATACGAACATTATATGCCCGACGGTAGTAAATACATCATCAAGAAGGCTTGAAACTAAAATGGATTTATCGGCATCATACAAGTAGACAACATGGCGACCTTCTACAGCATTCACGCATATGACCAGGAGTCAACGCGCCACAGAGGAGATGACCGGATTAACGATGGAAAACTTTACACAACCTTTGAAAAGGCGTGTGACGCGATTGAGAAGGCGATTGAAGATTACATTGAACACTGGAACAATCACGAGAGCGATACGCCAGAAGAGTTTGAACCGCCGAACCGAGAAGAGATGGAAACTACACGCAGGTATGTCCACTACTACGAATGTAATTCGGGATGGTTGTGGGTGATTCGCAAATGGAAGGTCGTTGAGTAAAAACGGATTGTATATGTGCTGTATTTTTCATTGTATCATGGGTCTTACAGCACAGGAAGCAGAAGAGTATCGCCAGTCTATTCTTCAACGACAGAAGGAGGCGAGAAAGGAACGGGTAGAGTGGATTCTATCCAGATCACTATCTATTGAGGATGTAGAGCGGAGATTCAAGCTTGTTATTGAAAGGCGACCGGAAGACACATATATCAGCGTCTATGTGTTGGATATAGTCACGAACGACTGGGATGACCCGAATAGAAAGAAGGTCTTGGCGGATGTGAAGGAAGAACTAACACGAAAGTATGAGGAAGAATTTCCGGATGCTGACCTTGAAGAAGCACCCTCGGGCTCTGGAAATCAAGGTATGGCGTTTAAGCTGACGATGAGGTTGAGTTAATTTCAGACCGCAACTGATAAGGAGTCAAATCCTTCTGCAACATCATTTGGGTAAATTTGGAGGTCTCTTCCTCTTTTTTGCGTCCCTTGAGAATGTCCATCAGGTCTTGGATAATCTGGTCCTTGGGAATCGTCCACGATACACTCTCCATTCCATCATACTCACGAATACGGAACTCCACATCATCAGGAATCTCCTCCATATCAAGGTTGGAACATATACCTGAACACCAGGCAGAACCCTTCTCCTCAAACAGCGCAATCACATCCGGGTCTGTGCGTTCATCATGCCACGACTCCAACTTCTTGGGTCTGTCTGGGTGACGCTTGTTAAACTCATCAACAAACCGTTCGGAGAAGTTGAATCCGCCGTAGCAAGTGTTGTAGAGAACCTTCATTGTTTACAGAGAACAACGCTTCTGTGTAAACAATGGAATACTACATCGTATACGAATACGACGATTACGACAGCGTGTCTGTGTTTGAGACAATGTTTCGGTCTTACGACGATGCACTTGAGGCTGTTCGCGAGATTGTAGAGAAGGCAGAACGAGGATACATGGAGACTGACACACCGGAACGCAGAAAACAAGCCGAAGAACCCAGTGGAGCCCCCGTTGGAGACATTGGTTCCAACGACCGAACCTTTTGGATTCGAAAGGTGAAAACGGATTCGTTTCAGTTAAGCAACTATACATTACCTGACAGAATGGCGACTTACTACAGCATTCATGCATACGACCAGGAGTCCAAGTACTTCGCTGGAGAAGATAGGATTAACGATGGAAAGCTCTATACAACATTTGAGAAGGCTTGTGAAGTGATTGAGAGGAAGATTCAAGCCCACATTGAATACTTCAATAGTTCAGAAGAAGAACAAGTGTTTGAACCGCCAAACCGAGAGGAAATGAAACGGAAGATGGGTAAGTATGTCCATTACTATGAAACTAGTACACTTTGGTTGTGGGTGATTAGCAAGTGGGAGGTTGCAGAGTAAGTATGAAAACGGATTGATGTATGTATTGTCTTTTTAACTTCACCATGGCAACATATTACACGATTCAAACTTGGATAGGAGGAATGTTGGACTCTGAAACATTCAATCTCTATGAGACATTTGATGAGGCTTGTGATACGATAGAAGGATATATGAAGGCTTATGTTGACTTTGAGGAATCATATCTTGAAAAGATAAAGCCCAATCGTGAAGAGAAGCGAAAGAACATAGAATCTTGGAATAGGGTTGCCTATCTCAAGATGCCATCTGGAGACATGAAGTATATTACAAAGCTGACGGTTGTTCCTAACAAGAAGGAAACCATCCGAGAAATCCCGAATCTAACAGAAATCGCAAGGTTGTTGCAAGGAGATATGTACAAGTTCAAGAAGGTCTCCGTCGTTGAAGAGGCAGAGAACTGCTCCTACAACGTGAAGTATTACCCGCAGGACGATGATACGCTTGCTTACTTTCTCTCACTGATTCTAGCAGAGCATCGGAACCAACACGTCTTGCTACATCTACACAAGTTGGCGGATACGAACCGCTATATGATATACATGGCTGTGAGAAATGCCGAAACATACGTATGTACCAAGACAGTGGATTGCGATGAAGAAGACAAGTATCTTGAAGCCAATTTTGAAGAGGTATTCAAGCGAAGCCGAGAGGTCAAATACTTGAATGGTCGTCCCGTGCGAAATACATGGTATGACCCTGTAAAGACGTGGGCCTATCAGGTATACTTTTCAGAAGGAGAGAAGCCACACACATTCTACGACCTTGAATCCAGAAACATCAAGACGATAGACTTCTTCAAGACAGACTCAAATGTTCTGTATCGGATGGAGGTTTAACTTACTTGTGCCGCAATCTACTACCACTAGACTCAATCAATTCTTCATCGGTTACATACCCATTTCTACCATCTCGTAAGGATTCATACGCAACTTGAAGGCAACTTTCACAACTGCACTTCACGGGGCGTTTAAACATCCCTTCCAACTTTTCCTTACAATATTCGCTATATGTGGAATGAGATACACCGAGCTTTTTTCGTTCTTTAGCCCACCACTTCTCTTGTTTGGTCGGCATTTGTAGTTTCTAGATAAGGTGACTGTAAAGCACTGAACACAAAGTAAAGACTAACTCCTATGATAATATGAGGTCTTTTTAACCTTTGGGATACATCCTTTAGGAATACAGGAAATATAGGATGAACGTTTTGAAGTTTATTTTGTTCAAAATAAAGCTTTCTGTATATCACCCCCATATCCACAGAGTATGAAAGCGTTTCTTCTAAATCCTTCACACAAAGCTCAAAGTCCACCATATACTTTTTGTTTAACTCCTCTTGCACTCTAACAGGCAGTTTGTCTTGGGTGTTTCCCATCTGTTTTATGTAAGGTTCATCTGCTTAAATCAGTTCCTCACCTGAGGCACCAGACGCGTCGCATCACCGCCACGAGTCCATGTCTCTACCCAGTGATTCACATTCTTGTAATCATCCGCCTTGACGGGAATGAGAGGCTGATAGAAGTTGGGAATCATCTTGTCCATGATGGTAGAGGCGTCCTTGCGATTGCGAGGAGGAGCAGACCGAATCAGACCCGACTCATCATCAACGGCCATCGGGTCACCGCCACCCAGATTGGGCGTGGTTGCAAACGGACGAGCCCACATCTGCTTCGGGCCCTTCTGGCGATGCGCACCCTCAATGCCCCAACGTAACTCTGTATTTTCATCTACCTTACAACCACCGCCGGGCTGACCGTAACCGCCCATCGCAATCATACCGGGCTGGTCCGCCATCGCAGACGCAGGATTCAGGGTGTCGGAACAACCTGCCGTAATACTCGCAGTCTGGCGGGTCAGACTGTTTTTGCTTGCGATGTCGTTCACATTCTCCTGGTAGGAGTCCGCCTTGATACGGGTGGGTGCGAAAAACCAATCGTAGGTATTGGTTGTGTGATTCATCCTTACATTGAAACCTAGAAATATTCGTGGAAAACGAACTGCTTTCCGTCTAGGGAATGGACAGGAATGGATCAAATTCTTCAACCCTGTGATTGGTATGAACACGACGCATCTGGAAAGTATGTGGTCGATGTCTTTGGCAGAACAAACAAGGGGAAGGTGGCTTGTGTGCGCATCAACGGATTCAAGCCATACTTCTATGTGAAATGTGACAAGAAGCCGACCGTTGGCACAGCAACCAAGGTGGAGAAGTATGATGTCTTCGCAGGATTCTCCGATCTGAAGAAGACTGAAGTGTGGAAGGTGGTGTGCGACACCAAGGCGAAGTGTATGGAAGCAACCAAGTCTGTACAAGGTGTTCTGTACGAGTCCAACCTGCCGGCGTTCATGCGACTGTTCCACGAGCGTGACTTGGGTCCGGCGAGTCCGATCCGGTTCAAGGGTAGTCGCTACAGCATTCCCTGTGCTCGTGCGGAAAGCGAGGACGAGGAACCCAAGCCTCTCTACAACATTGACGAGTTCTACCAGTGCGAATACACCGACGTTCACCCAGCACCCACAGAGAACATTCCACTGAAAGTGGCGTGTTATGATTTGGAGATGTATTCGGCATCGGGTATGTTCCCTCAAGCGCTCAAGGATGACCCGATTGTGCAGATGGGCGTATCCTACCGCTGGTCGGACAAGATGCTGGACCCGATTCGTAAGGTTGTCTATGTGGTCGGCGATGTAGACGAGTCGGACGAGGAAGGTGTGGAGTTCGTGGCCTGCAAGACGGAGGAGGATATGTTGTTCCGCTTCTCACATGAGATTCGCACACAGAATCCCGATGTCATGTGTGGGTATAACACCTTTGGTTTTGATGACGCATATATTGAGGACCGATGCAAGCGACTTGGAATCATCGAAGATGTAGACTTCTCGCGTTACCAATCCAAGACCAAGGTGGGAGAGATGTGGAAGGTCAAGTTCAGCGAAACCAAGAAGTTCGAGCTGGCGTCGGGGAAATATGACCTGCGATTCTTGACTCTGCGTGGTCGTCTCGGTCTGGACCTACTCCTGAACATGAGGCGTGAACACAGCCTGGATTCCTTCAAGCTGGACTCTGTTGCAAGCGTTTTCTTGCGAGACAAGGTTATCAATTATGATGGATCCGCAAAGCGCATCAGCACTAAAAGCACTCGTGGACTTATGCTTGGCAATTACGTGCGCTTTGACATTGTGGGGAACACGACAGATCCGTATCGAGATGGAGAAAAATACAAGGTCGTTGGAATTGATTCAAAGTCGTTTACGATTGATGCAACCGACGATCTCTTTGGAGAACTCGACGACAAACAACGCAAGTCTCTGGAATGGACCTTCTCCAAGGACGACGTGGAGCCCCACGAGTTATTCGAACTCCATGCACACGGCGGTCCCGCTGGACGAGCCAAGATAGCCAAGTATTGTATTCAGGATTGTGACTTGGTGCTGACCTTGATGGCAAAGCTGGATACGATTGTCAATGCTCGCGGTATGGCGGATGTCTGTAAGGTGCCGATGGAATATGTTCTGCGCAGAGGTCAGGGTATCAAGATCTTCAGTGCGGTTGTCTACTATGCATCACAGCGCGACCAGATTTTGAGGGTCCAGCATGCGATTGATGACGATACGGGTTACGAGGGTGCTATCGTGCTCCCGCCCAAGATTGGTATGTATTTGGACCAACCCATCTCTGTGCTGGATTTCAACTCGCTCTACCCAACCAACATGATTAGCTACAACCTGAGCCCAGACACCTTTATCTGCGAGCGTGGTTTCGACTCTGATGGAAACAAGACCTATCACGACGGACTGTCGCAGACGGAAGTAGCAGCTCTGAAGGAGAAGGGGTATGTGTTGGAGGACATTGAATACGACAACAAGGACGAGAAGGGCAACATCACTGGCAAGACCATCTGCACATTTGTCCAGCCCACAGAGAACCCGATGACCGTGGGCGTGTTGCCGAAGACTCTAGACATCCTCCTGAAAAAACGAAAGGAATTCAAGGAGAAGATGGAAGATACTAACAATTACGATGAATCCCAACGATCGGTCTTTAACGGTCTTCAGCTTGCTTACAAGGTCGTTGCAAACTCTGTTTACGGGCAGTGCGGGTCGCGTACATCCCCAATCCGAAAACTCTGTGTCGCAGCATCCACAACCGCAGCCGGTCGGAAAGCCTTGGGTATTGCAAAGCGAGTGGTTGAGACAGAGTTTGGCGCCCAAGTCATCTACGGAGATACAGACTCTATCTTTGTCCAATTTCCCACGAAGGACCTCGCTGAGTCCATCAGGCTCGGTCTCGCCGCGGGTAAGCGAATTACATCCCAATGCCGTAAACCCTACAAGATCGCCTACGAGAAGACTTTCTATCCGTTCATCCTCTTCTGCCGGAAACGATACGTTGGAATGATGTATGAGGAGGATGCGAATGCGAAGCCCAAGCGCAAGAGCATGGGTATCGTATTGAAGCGACGGGACAATGCGCCGATTGTGAAGGATGTGTTTGGTGGCGCTCTGGATATGCTGCTGACCGAGAAGGATGTGCGAAAGGCTCAGCAGTTTGTGAACCAGAAGTTGTTGGAAGTTCTGGAGAACAAGGTGCCTCTGGAGAAGTTCATTGTGAGCAAGTCGTTGCGAGATGACTACAAGAATCCAGGTCAGATTGCGCACAGAGTTCTCGCAGACCGAATGGAGGCACGCGACAAAGGAACCGCCCCCAAGGTTGGAGATCGGTTGCAGTTCGTGTATGTGGCGGAGAACAAGACAGCTGCGAAACAGGGTGACCGAATTGAGGAGGTTGGATATGTCCGGAAGAACAACTTGACTCCGGATGCATCCTTCTATATTACCAACCAGATTCAGAACCCAGTGGCTCAGCTGTTTGCGCTGTGTATCGAGAAGCTAGAGGGTTACGCGCCTCCGAGGAGACCCAGCTACACGACGATGTATGAGGGATTCCTGGAGAAGTATGGTGGTGATGAAGAGGAAGCCACACGGGCTCTGCTAGACAAGAAGGAGCGTCAGCTGGAGAGTATCATGTTCCTGAGTTCACCTCATCTACTGAAGGTGATTCGTAAGAACACTCGAGGACCGATGGACGCGTTTCTTGTGAAGAAGTAAATGGAGGGTAATAACTTCAAAATCGTATCCGCTCCCACTGGCAAAGAGCTCGTTGTATTGGTGAACAAGGAAATGGAAAAAGGCTGGATACCCACAGGGATGTATGTAACCAATTTCCGAGACAACTTCAATATTCATCAGGGAATGATGAAACAGAATGTTCCTAGCGATCCCGTTCCTGTGGTGGAAGACATTGAGAACCCATCAGGCGGAAGACGCAGGAAAACACGGCGTAACACGAGGAAAATTATTTCATCTTACGCATGATCTTTCGTAGGCCACCCATCATGGTGTTGATGGGCGATGGCTCGACACTTGCAGGAGCACCGGACAGGAAGAAGGCGTAATAGGGATAGTAGAAGTAGGCAAACAAAAAGTCCACAAACGCCCACATGGCACTCTGATACTTCTGGTAAGACAGGTAAGCCGCACCTGCGTGGAAAACAATCAGAAAGATAATCGGAAGAACAGCAAGTCCCCCGAGAATAGCAGCAAACCCAGTCGGAGCAATTGTTGCTGTTGCGGTTTTCTCTTCCTTCTTTGGAGCAGCTGCGGCTGATGCGTTCATTTATACCTTACACAGTGATTTTCGTAATCTTGCTGTCTTATAGACATGGACGGCGATTATTCAGTTTTGGATGCGATTCGTGATATTACGCAAAGCGATCGTGCCTTTTTCAGTGTGGTTCGTTTCTTGGATGGAAACACCCGCAATCATATTGTGGCGGCACACATGCGCAACACCTCACAAATGACGGCACTTCTCCGCCAGTTTATGGCAACCCAACAGAGGGAGGAGCGGCGAGAGAACATTGTGATGAACATTCCGCTGGGGAACCTTGGTGGTCTTTTTGATCCGAGCGGCAACTTCATGCGTAATTTCTTAGACCCCGTTCCCGTTGTGCCGACGGCAGATGAAATCCAAGCTGCTACAGAGAACCATGTTATGACAACTGACACGACCTGCGCAATCTGTCAGGAGAATGTTAGTTGTGCTACTCGGATTCGTCATTGCGGTCATTGCTTTCATTCTCAGTGTATTCACGAGTGGTTTACGATGAATACACGCTGTCCTGTCTGTCGGCATGATATCCGCGAAAGGCAGGGTTTACGCCGTAGCAACTCCACTACATACAATGATAATCGCATGCACTCCGACGAAGAATAGGCGGTGGAGCTGGGAGTTCTCTAAGGCATGTATGATGCTTCAAAAACAGAAACCCGACAAGTGGATCGTCGTGGATAATTCTAGTTCGCCGGCATTTGACTGGTGTTTCGCAAAGGATAATCCGTTGGTAGAGTATCATCGTGTTTACGAACCCAAAAACATCGGTGAACTGCGAAATATCTGTATTGAAAAGGCATTGGAAGCAGGTGCTGAGTATATTGTGTTCTGGGATGACGATGATTACTACCCGCCAGAACGTATCTCCAGCGGCATCGACGCACTTCAAACCAACCCTGATGCAGATATCTCTGCATCTTCCAAGATGTACGTGTTATTGACCAAAGAAAACGTGTTCCTCGAAGTAGGACCGTACGGTGATCGGCATGGAACCGCGGCAACCTATACGCTGAGAAGGCGATATGTAATGACACATCGGTTTCCAAACAAAGGAAAGGGTGAAGAACTAGAATTCACACAGAATTGGACTGCGAATATGGTTCAGGTTCCCGCGGAGAAAACCATCGTTGTTATGGGTCACACGCGCAATACTGTCAATAAATCCGATATAATCAAGACACCACAGGTGTTTAATGCAAAAATCCTTAATGATTGGAACGGGAAGATGGTTGTGCGAACTCGTTGGCCAATACCATGGGATCTGTTTCGATCCACCTTTGTTGATGGAGAATATGTGCAACTTCGCGAGAACACTCCGTTGGCGCCGGGTTACTCGGCAATACGTCCGAATCACCATACTGAAGAAACTGGAGTATCCGGCGAACGTCGTGTTTGAATCGTTTCGCTAGTTTCGCGACATCTTGATCGGGAAAGAGCGAAACCAAGTCTGCCGGTTTTGGTGGATAACATCGAACAACCACAATCTGTTCCTTGGATTTCATAATCCGAGGAATCTCATTACACGTCATAATTACCGGGATCTTGCGGTCTGGACCAATCATCCACTCCACAAGCTTTCGTTGCGCGTGAGGATCAGAACCATCGATCTCATCCAAGATCAGACAGGTAGGTAGATTATCGCCGCGAATCATCGTAGAAATGCTCTTGGAATGGCGACAGGATTGCGTCAAGCCTTCAATATCTGCGAAACTCCGTAAAGAACGACTTGCGTTGACTTCCAGGGCTTCAAATCCATACGTTCTTGCAGCAGCCAGCGCAATGGTTGTCTTTCCGATTCCAGGTGGTCCATGAAGAAGCACGACCTTGTCGTAGGGTTTGGTTTGAAGATAGGATCGGAGGGTTTGTTTGACTTCTGTATGTCCAACAATTCCCTGAAAAAACTCGGGGCGGCGAGTCTCGCTCCACATGCTCTCTCTTCGTAGGAGTCTAGAAAATGCTTGCTGAGAACAAGACAATGGATGTGCCGAGACACGTGCTCAAACGATTCTTTAGTGATACCAAATTTCCACTGATTCAGCATCATGTGGATTCGTTTAACGACCTTCTGGATGTGGGTATTCCTACATTCATCAAAAAGAGCAATCCCTTTGAACTGGAAGTCCCAGGAAACCGATTCATTCGCGTCTATATCGGAGGTAAAGATGGAAGCAAGATCCGTTATGAGCCTCCTACCGAAGAAGATGGAATCGCAATTGTTCCACATGCCTGTCGTTTGGACAATCGGACGTATGCTATGGGTATCTTCGCAGAGATTGATGTGGAATATACATTTGCGGATAACACGACACAAACTCGTAATTTTTCAAATGTTCTAATTGGCAAGATTCCTCTGATGTTGCGCAGTCGTCTGTGCTACTTGACTGGGCTGCCCAATTACGAGATTGGCGAATGCAAGTATGAGTTGGGCGGTTACTTCATCATCGATGGAGCAGAAAAGGTTTTACTAACTCAGGAGCTGTTGGGCAACAACATGTTTTACGCTGGAACGCGCAAGAGAAAGGCACCCAAGGGAACCAAGGCCAAGTTGGTGGAAGCTGATGAACCGATTCTGTTTGACGATGTCAAAGAAGATGCCGATACAACCTACGAGGAAATCACAGAGACCTACGTGGGTATTCGCACTTTTTCCGAAGATGGTGTGCGTGGTCCCTATTCCCATTTTCTAACCATTCCTTCCGAGACGTTCAACCCTAACGCAGAAGCTGGGAACTATGGACGCGACAATCGGTTGGCCATGATCAATGTGCGTGGATACTCACAACCGATTCCTTTATTCAGTCTGTTTCGTGCACTAGGAATCACGTCCGACCGCGATGTATATGATACAGTTCTTGCAGGTGTCCCAGACAAGGACCGCATATCCTACGACGAGATTCTCTACCAGCTCATCCTCAGTCATGACAAGTTTCTTGCGAAGATCGGAAAGACCGACTTGGAAATCATGGCAGAGTTCACGCGTAGCAAGTCTCGGTTTGAGATTGTCCAGAACCTTCACGAGTCGCTGTTTTCTCATGTCGAGGGAACCAATGATGACAATGGAGCAACCTTCCGTCGCAAGGCCTACTTGTTGGGTCAGATGCTCAAGATGGGACTGGATGTAGATATCGGACGCCGCGGCCCGTCGGATCGTGACAGTTTCCAGTTTAAGCGTTTCAAGACCTCTGGCGTTCTTATGTTTGAAGAATTCCGTCGCATTTACCGCGAGAACGGAAAAGAAATGCTTCTCCGTCTCGACCGCGACAACACCTTCAATCCCACAACCTACCGCGATAAGAATCTCGTCAACCTGATTGAACCGGAAAACATTGGACGCTACTGGAAGGGCTACCGTATGCTCAACGACCTCTCCAAATCCTTCAAGGGAATGTGGGGAGACCGCGTGGGTATTTCACAAGAACTCATGCGCGTGTCATATCTAGCGGCCATTCATCACCTGCGCAAGACCGATCTCCAGATCGACAAGTCAACCAGTACAGCACCGCCCCGTCGGCTGTATGCGTCTCAGTTTGGATTAATGTGTCCTGTAGATTCACCAGACGGTTCTGATATTGGATATAAGAAATCGCTAGCCATCTTTGCACAGATTTCCACTGCAGTTCCAGCAGAAGATATCAAAAAGATTGTTCGTGAAACCGGACTGATTCGCGAAGTGCAAGATATTCATCCATCCACATGGGACCCCAAGTGGACAAAGATCTATGTAAACTCCGATCTCTGGGCGGTTTGTATCGGCAACACCGAACAGCTTCACCAGAATCTCCTGAAGGCGAGACGCGCAGGGTTGTTTGCATCCTCTGTGTCTCTCTCTTGGATGCGAGTCAACAACGAATACAAAATCTACTGCGATGCAGGTCGCCCGATACGTCCGGTTTATCGCGAAGGAACGACGCCAGATATGATTCGTGCAGCCAAATCGTGGAATGACATCCTGAAGCACTTGGACTACATTGACGCATACGAGTCTGAATCGCTACGCATTTCTATGACTCCCTACCACCCCACACAGCCATCCGAGATTCACATGTCTTTCAACATGTCCGCGCTGGCAAATATGGTTCCATACTCCAATCACAACCCCGGTCCTCGGTCTGTGTTTAGCATTCAGCAGCAAAAGTCGGCCGCAGCATGGTATCATACGAATTACATGAAACGGTTTGATACCATTTCCGAGTTTCTTGTCCTTCCTCAGAAACCTCTATCCCAGACCTGGCTCTACGAACAGATGATGGGTAAAGGTGGGTGTCTGCCCTACGGAGAGAATGCGATTGTAGCGATTACGGTGTACGGTGGTCACAATCAAGAAGATTCGATGATCATGAATGAAGCATCTATGCGTCGCGGGATGTATCAGACCATGTATTACCACAGTTATGATCACGCAGAGGAGATGCTAGATCTTGGATTGGAAACTCATACAGAAATCGCCAACCCATTGAAACGCGAGATGAAGCGCAAGGAAGGATTTGACTACGAGCTGCTAGACGAAGATGGCATTATTCGCGTGAATTCCATTGTCACTCCCGATACCATCCTGATAGGCATGGTATCCCCTATCACAAACGCAAATGGCACAATCACCGGATACCGCGATGTGTCTGTGGAACCGAAGCGTGGACAGGTTGGACGGGTCGATGCTGTCTATACGTATACCACACTGGTCCCTGCCGGTGACAAGATGATTGGATTGAAGGGCGTGAAGATTCGCATCGTGGAAGATCGTTTCCCTGTTGTGGGTGACAAGATGTCCAGCCGTCATAGTCAGAAGGGAACCATCGGACAAATCGTCAGGGAAGAGGACATGCCATTTACTGCGCGTGGGTTACGTCCCGATCTCATTTTCAATCCTCACGGCATTCCGACACGTATGACGGTAGGTCAGTTCTTAGAGGCTGGAACCAACAAACTAGGCATTGAGTTGGGCGCTTTTGTGGATGCAACTCCGTTCAGCGTGGATAATCGAATTCCCGATCTGAAGGCAACTTTGATGAAGATGGGGTTTGAACCACATGGACACGAGGTTCTCTACAATGGAATGACTGGCGAGCAGATGGAAGCAGACATCTTCATGGGTCCCATCTACTACCAGCGGCTCAAGCAGATGGTAGAAGACAAGATTAACTACCGCGACACGGGTCCAAAGACCATGATGACTCATCAGCCCACACAAGGAAGATCCAACGAGGGCGGTATGCGCATCGGAGAGATGGAACGCGACAGTTTGATTGCGCACGGAATGTCCAAGTTCATCCGCGAGAGCTTCATGGAAAGATCGGATGCGGCAACTCTACAGGTTAACAAGGAATCTGGACGCATCGATACATCACGAGACACTCTAGACATGCCCTACGCAATGGCCGTCTTTACACAAGAACTAGAGTCGATGCATATTGTTCCGCGTATAGAGACAAAGTAAATGGAGGCAACAACAACATTTACAGAACCGGCGGTTACGCCAACGTATACTTACACTGATCCAATTTCCAGTTTCTTCGGTGGTATCTTTTTCATTATCATCCTGTTTCTGGTTATCGTGTTTGTGGTGATTCTGTTGGTTGCTCGGGCGTTTGGACTTACGTCTGATGCCCCCGCGCCACCTGTCAAGAAGGAAAAGTTTAAGAGTGGACCTCCATACCCTCGTTGCCAGACGAATGGTGCTTTCGCCATGTTTTAATCCTCGCCTATTTACAGGTAAGGAGCATGAATAGATTACCGAAGATGTCAGATCACATTTACGTAACAACTCGCACAGGAAATCGTGAACCGGTATCCTTTGATAAGGTGCTCAAGCGCATCCAAGGACTTGCCGATGGACTCGACCATGTGAATCCTGATCTGGTAGCACAAAAGGTTTGTACACAGATCTCCGATGGAATTAAGACATCCGAACTTGACGAGTTTGCCGCTGAGACATGTGCCATGATGCAGGCTCGTCATCATCCGAATTATGGAAAGTTGGCTGCTCGTATTGTGATTGATAACCATCAGAAGAATACGCCTTCAACTCTTCAGGAGTGTGTGGATCGTCTTGCGAAGGACTGTTTGGTTTCGTATAACTATGTATGGGACCTTACCGAGTATCCCAAGGAGTTGGAGAAGATGATTGACTATTCTCGCGACTTCAACTTTGATTATTTTGGATTCAAGACTCTGGAGAAGGGTTATCTGCTGCGAACTCGTGACGGCAAGGCGTGCGAGCGTCCTCAGCACATGTGGATGCGAGTGTCTCTCCAACTCCATGGAAGCACGGAGGTCAACAAGCCCGACTTTGCTCGTGTCAAGGAGACCTATGACGCTCTGTCTTTGGGTTACTTCATTCATGCCACTCCCACTCTTTTCAACTCGGGAACACAGCACCCGCAGCTTTCCAGCTGTTTCCTCTTGACGATGGATGAGGACTCCATCAAGGGTATCTACAAGACCCTTGGCGATTGCGCACAGATTTCCAAGTGGGCGGGTGGTATCGGTCTGGCGATTCACGACATTCGTGCCAAGGATTCGCACATCAATGGAACCAACGGCAAGTCTACTGGTGTGGTTCCTATGCTGAAGGTATTTAACGATACGGCCAAGTATGTCAACCAAGGAGGAAAGAGAAATGGCAGCTTTGCAATCTATTTGGAGCCGTGGCATGCAGATATCGAGGATTTCCTGCGCCTCAAACTTAACACCGGAGCTGAAGAAGAGCGTGCTCGCGACCTCTTCTATGGGTTGTGGATCCCCGACCTCTTCATGCAGCGGGTTGAATCTGACGGGCCATGGAGTCTTATGTGCCCTCATGAATGCCCGGGGCTCGCCGACTGCTGGGGCGACAAGTTCAAGACCCTCTACGAGTCTTATGAAGCCGCCGGTAAGTTCCGTCGTCAAATTCCAGCCAAGAAGCTCTGGCAACTTATCCTTGATGCCCAGATCCAGACTGGGACACCCTACCTCTGCTACAAGGATGCCGCCAATTCCAAGAGCAACCAACAAAACTTAGGCACCATCCGGTCTTCCAATCTGTGCACGGAGATCATGGAGTTTACCTCACCAGGTGAGACTGCGGTATGTAATCTGGGTTCTCTGGCTCTTCCCAAGTTTGTGGAGAAAATTAGTGATACGGAGGCAGTGTTCCACTTCCAGAAGTTGCGCGATTACACTCGTATTCTGATTCGTAATTTGGACAAGGTGATTGATAAGAACTTCTACCCTACAGCCGAAACTCAGGTTTCCAACATGAAGCATCGTCCAGTGGGTCTGGGTGTTCAGGGCTTGGCGGATGTGTTTGCGATGATGCGGTTGCCTTGGAGTTCCAAGGAAGCCGCCGACCTCAACCGCGAAATCTTCGAGAACATCTACTACGCTGCTGTCTATGAGAGCCAGGAGATTGCGTACGAGACGCCAGGTGCTGCCTATCACTACCAGTCCATTGGCACGTATTCTACATTCAAGGGTTCTCCTGCATCGAAGGAGCAGCTTCAGTTTGACCTCTGGGGGCAGCAACCCACACATACGCCTTATCTGGATTGGAGGGATTTGAAGGGGCGGTGTAGTACATATGGTCTGCGAAACAGCCTGCTGATTGCGCCGATGCCCACTGCGTCAACCTCCCAGATTCTCGGCAATAACGAGTGTATCGAGCCGTTCACTTCGAACCTGTATACTCGTCGTGTGCTTGCCGGTGAGTTTGTGGTTGTGAACAAGTATCTTGTGGAGGACCTGACTCGTCTGGGGTTGTGGAATTCCGATATCCGCAGCCAGATCATTGCGAACAACGGTTCTGTCCAGGGCATCGCCGAGATACCTGCTGATATTCGAGAGCTCTACAAGACGTCGTGGGAGATTCCGATGAAGACCGTCATTAACTTTGCCGCCGATCGTGCACCCTTTATCTGCCAGTCGCAGAGCCTCAATTTGTTTGTCGCCGAGCCCACCTATTCCAAGATTTCGTCCATGCATTTCTACGCATGGAAGAAAGGACTGAAGACGGGGTGCTACTATCTACGAACAAAGGCGGCCGCCTCTGCCCAAAAGTTTACAGTGGAGCCACCCACCTGCCTAACTTGTACTGCCTGAGTGCGGAAAATTGTATCCTCCAATAAACAAAATGCCCAGCCTTACTCCTGCTCCTAGTGGTACCGATGTGATTACTCCCGGTGGCGAGACCGGTGAGGTGAAGGGAATGTCTGGTGGTCGCCGCACCCGCGGTGCCTCCGTCAAGGCCCTGAAGAAGATGCTGAAGAAGGCCGGTCTGAAGACGACCGGCAAGAAGGCTGCTCTGACCCGCCGTGCCAAGAAGGCTCACCTGAAGATCAAGGGTGGTGAGAATGGCGCCGTGATGCAGGACGGCGAGAAGCTGGAGAAGCCTATCGAGGGTGGTCGTCGCCGCAGCCGCCGCAGCCGTGGCTTCAAGCTGTTTTAAATTGCCTCCGCAATCTCTGAAACCAGCGTATACAAATCGTCACTAAACCCATAGTGACAACCATTTGACTCTCCAGGAGGCGCCTTGCGACTGGACGTGTTCTTCTTATGGACCAAGCTTACAATTACATCCTGGGGTGATACATCCCGACACATTTGCTCGCGACCGCGAATAAATGCGTTACCTTCTGCAACCTGTTGATCAGGAAACTTACCCTTCTCCCAAAACTCACGCGTGAAACATAACGTCGCCTCGGATACTCGCTCAGACATGCGCAACACATACGGAGGCACATTCATAAAGCTCTTCTTCTCGTGAATGTCGTAGCATGGAATGGTCGTGCAAAAGACCGCGCCCTTCTTCGGCTCTGCGAGGAGATACGCCACACGAGTTAGCACACTATTATTGGGATACACATCATCGTCATCCAGCATCATCAGAATATCGTGGGATGCCCTTTCCACGGCAAGATTGCGCTTGGCTCCGATGGTCATCTTTCCATCGCACAAGACATACTTCACATTTGGCAAGTCAGATACCAAATCTTTAATCTGATCGTCTCCATCATCGACAATCACCCATTCCAGCTTTTCCTCTGGATATGCCTGTGCGAGAAAGCAATACTTGGCTAAAGGAATGAAACTTCTGCGATCGCGTGTGATGGTGATGAGCGACACCTTGGGCATATCTTCTTCCTTCGGGAACTGTTTCTCCAGCGAATACTCTTCCATCCCGTCAAACGTAGACTTGATCACCTCCGTAATATGCTCCAGGAAGACCTTGTGATTCTTCTCATATGTCGCCCGAGATGCAAGGGAATATCCGCGCTTCCACAAGAACTGAGATGTCGAATACGTAATGAGAGTCTCATATATAGACTTCTGGTCTACATCATACAGGTCACCCATACACTGCGGGTGAGGCGTGCGCTTCAACTCGGAGACCCACAGGACCATCTTGTTGTCCTTGGTCAGTTCCATAAAGGCATCCAATGGACTCAACATCATTACGCAACCAGCCGACATCGCCTCGTTGACTGCGTGCCCAAACCCTTCAGCTGCGGAAAAGCAAATGCATAATCCGCACTCCTGAAGCAGCTCGTCATAGTCCTTCTCCTTCATCACCTCCGAGTGCAGAATGATCTTGTCCTTAACCTCTGCTGGAATGGGTGGAAGAGGCACATGTTCAGGAGAATGAACAATATGAAGTTCGGGTAGACCAGGAAATAGCGTCGGGTCGTTCTTCTTGATCCACATGTATGTCTGAATCAGTGGTCGTGGGTTGCGCCACATGTTCTTCCCCACCGGAACAATCGCCTTCCAATAGTTCTTCTTATCGGGCATGACCTTGTCAATAGAAGTCCACCCCACATAGCGTACTTTAGCAGACCACTCTTCAAACAGCTTTTCGGCTTCGTGGGTCTTGACCCAAATTTCGTCCACCATACGGGCATACGGCTCCCAGGTCTTGTATGTCCATTCGGGGTTAGGAACCCATATATTCTTTTTCGCAAAGATGAAGAGCGCAGGATTGATGACTTCGATGAAAAAGTTGACCTCAGCCTGCGGGCACTGAGGATAGTAATGAGGAATGTGTCGAATCTGTGTCTCCTGACCCAGTGCGTGCACAATCATACCATGGAGGATATGGACGTCCTGCGAGACGCCGGTATCCTTCTTGTGATTTCCAATGATGTTGACTCTCATTTCCCTTATAGTCGGATTCGTCTTGTAAGTTTTTTACCACGCGGCGCCTTTCGACAAGTGCGCGGTTTGTTTTGGACCATGCGTTTCCATGATTTAGCATCTCGGCTGGCACATGGCGTCAATGAAACAAACCTATCGCGCAACCACTCTGTTCCGATAGGAAGTGTTGACACCTTCGTCGCAGGTTCATCGTATTTGTCCTTGAGAAGTTCGCAGAGTTGAACCATTTGCGAAGATCCGTATCCATAGACTGAGCTGGTAGGATCTGCGCAGTATATATCATCGTCGATTCGGAATGTAGTTCCGTCCCATAAAACTCCTTGAATAGGACGGAACGCCTCCCACGCGGGTTCCCAAACAAACCAGTAATTCTTATACTCTAGAAATGTCTTGTCTCTGAATTCATACAACATTATCCTCTCTAGAAAAAGCTTTTGAGCTCACCTGTCCGCGTTCCATACACGTGAGTATCCAGAGGGCGCTGAATCGGTTCAGGGAAATCCAGAATGTCCTTGCGGTAATACCTGTAGGCTTCGACCTCCACGGCAATACGGTTTGCACAAAAGGCAACAACACGCTCGTTAAGTTGCTCCACGGACTCCCCAGCATACTGTAAATAGTAACTGCGCATAACCAGTTTTAAATCCACATCACTCTGGCGATCGATATCGGCATTCACCATTCCGCGAACTGTTACGCGAATCTGGTCTTGAAGGCGATCGACATTCGACTGGCTGAAAAAGTCTTCATTCACCTGTGTGGAACTATGGCGGTAGTGAATCCGCTCCTTGACTTCAGAAGACTCCATACCAGGCTCGGGAGCAAACAGAACGGCAGGAGGAACAGTCATGCGAGATTCCTGATCAGAAAGGGGTAAGCGTCCCGTGTGTTTTGGGGCATCGGGAATCGCAGTCTTTGTGTAGAAATCGGCGAGGGTATTCGCCCATGGGAAGCTTGCCAACCAGGACATCTTTGTTAACGAGGCACGACAATCTTCCCGCCGATTTTCGATGTATCGGGTTCTACCATTTCAAACTCCAGCGTATACACTGGCTGAAGTGTCGTGTTCAAAAACGGCATGTTGGATCCTGCCAAGACAGTCGGTTCTAATACATTGTTTGTTCCTCCATCAATAGAATTGGGAAACGTGGCGGTCGCGTTTCCGTCTTGATCAATGGACACAAAGTTAGGAATGATAAACCCGTTATAAGATGCTACATACGGAGTTGTGCGTGCAGAAGACGCATCGCGGGGAACATAGATACCATCGACATTTTTGACATAGTCGAGCAACTGGAGGACTGGAAATGTCGCATTGGACAATCCTCGAATGAATGCTGCCTTGTCGGGGTTCAGTACTGCGAGAATAGGAGACTTGAGCATGTCCGTGATGGTGTTGGAATAGAACGACACGCGATCACCCACACGCAACTCGTTACTACTAAAGTACTGGAATGAACCGGTGAAGCATTTCAGGTACATGTGATTGTCGGTTGCCTGAATAAGAGAAATTGTCAGAGTATCGTTCTGCGTGAACGTTGTGCCAATCGGATCTGTAATCGTTACCGCAAGTTGCTTGAGTGTTGTAATCGGGCTTTGAAGGTCTAGTGCCTCAGACCCCCACGGCTCATAATCATACTGTTGAACACCCACGGATACTTGGAAATCTGTCTGGCTTCTCTGTTTCTGTGTCATTACGGAGAAGGACCTGCGCATAGGTTCGTTGCCTCCAACATACTGTCCGTAGAACTCGTTCAAGTTGAAAAGTAGATAAGGATATGTCGCAAACGTAGAATAGGGTTTTCCCACGAGATTTGCCTGAATAAATTCACTGGTAGACGCATCGACGCCAGTTGTAGACGCATCAATGGGGATACTCAAAAACTGACGCTGCGGGAGCACGGCACGAATCAAACGAATCGATGCAATGTTGGTTGCGTTTGTAGAACTTCCAAATCCATATCCAGACGGTTGGATGAGATATCCTGTATCTGTTCCTATGGGTATACCCTTGGGGAGATTCGGATTATAGGGCGGATAGAATACGTTCGATGCACCCACCGACAAAGTCCATCCGCGCGTATTAGGCACACCGACCAACGGCGGATTGTTGATTGCCTGTTCAACTGCGAATGTTGGCACAAACGGATTGTTGGAATATACGATTGGATTGCTAGAAGAAAGACTCTGACTTCCAAACGTAAAAACAAGGTTGGTGTAAGGATTGGGCTGTTTCACCCAATCGCGCTGGGATGCGTCAATGATAATGTATTTCTTCGTAACCCGCGTCGTAGGGGCATCTTGGACAGTAGAAGGATCTAGTCGCGTAATCTCTTCTTCATCGGATGGTGGAGGAGCCTCTGCTGTGTTATTGGGAACGGTTGCGTTGAACGCTTCAATCATTCGGTTCGTATACTGAGACTGAAGGAACCGCTCACGAGGGTCAAAGTTATAGTTTTGACGCGCCATCGCTTGTTCGCGCATCATGATGGATGCGTAATCGCTCATTGTTTATAGGACGGACAGTTCGCTAAGCCACATGTCCGCAGCCTCCAACGATTGTAAACGCGCAATCTCAGCCTTTAGTTCGGACAGTTGCTTCTCGTGCTTCGCAACCTGCTCAGCTGTAAAGCTACTCACTGGAAGCTTCATCAGGTATTCATAACCATCATCAATCTTGGTGTATCCGCCCTTTACAAACAGATCGTCACACTCCGTTCGCGTCTTCTTCTTCAAGACAATCTTGGGCGAATCCGCAATCTGGTCTTGGATGAACCGCACGACATTCGCATGGTAGGGCAACTCATTCTCCAAAGCCTTGATGGTGTGCAGACGGCGCTTCTCGTACAACCCTAGTCGCACCTCGGCATACTCCTTGAGAATGTCGTTCAGCGTATCATACTTGGTAATCACACCCTCATGGTTGAAGGCGTGCATATTGGTGGTCTTCATCTTGTCGGTGAGACTCTTGACTAATGCGGCCTCCTCCATTCCCTTGATGCGGATGTTGACCTCCGTATCTGTAGACACATCCACATAGTCCTTGATACGACCCTCTGCGAGTTCCTTCTCCAACCACTCGCGGTAATCCTGTGTCCAGGTTCCAGGCGGAAGCTCGGTGACTACAAACTCTTCCTTCTCCTTGCGGTAGACTCCGGTGACGGTTCCATCCGAGTCCACTCTACCCTTGAACCCCTTGAAATGAATGGGAATGGGTCTGTCCAGAGCAGCATCCGTTCCCTCCAACCAATCCTTAAGCATCACCTTCAGTGCAGACGGGTCACATGGAGGTACATAAGTGCTATATCCAGTGCCAATACCGCGAGCACCATTAACCAGGAGCATAGGGAGGACTGGGGCATACCAGTCAGGCTCCACAGGTGTTCCGTCGTCATCTCTGTAGGTAAGCACAGGAAAGTCGGCAGAAGGAACTAACCTCTTCACGTTCGGCTGGAGATAGGTATGAATATACCTTGGCGACGCCGAATCCGAGCCTCCCTGAAGACGGGTTCCAAACTGTCCCTGCGGAACCAACCAGGGAATGTTGTTGGCACCCATGAAATCCTGTGCCATGCCGATAATGGCTTCGTTCAACGAGGCTTCGCCGTGGTGGTAACCGGTGTGCTCAGACACGTAGCCTGCGAACTGAGCGACTCGGATCTCCGAGGTCAGGTTCCTCTTCAGTGCCGCATACAGGATCTTGCGCTGGGACACCTTTAGACCATCCATTACGCTGGGAATCGCGCGCTCCAGATTGTAATTGGAGAAGTGGATGAGGTCCTTGTTGATAAAGTCTGGATAAGGTAGCCGCGTGCCAGGAGGCACTTGGGCAGACTTGTCGTAACCCTGGAGCCAGAGCTTGCGGTCATCTGCGCGCTTCTTGTTGAAGGCTAGATCAATCGCCTCGTCCGAGCCAGGCACAAACTCGAACTGAACGGCTTGAGGCTTGGCGAAGTAGTCCTTCGCCTCGTCACGGGTAGACGTGCCCAATCCCTTGTAATACTTGACCTTGTAACCGCGAGACTCGTCCGTCTTCTTCCACTGCTCGTATTCGTATTGGCTGTAGAAGTTCTTCACGTCCTTGCCCTTTGTGGCCTTGACGATGGGTGTCGCCATGTAGGTGATGAACCCGGGAATGGCGCAGAGCTCGTGCCAGAGTTCATGAAAGAGGTTGATGAGCAGTCCGCGGATGTGCGAACCATCATAATCCTGGTCGGTCATGATCATGATGCTTCCGTAGCGAAGTTCAGAAACATCCTTATACTTCTTGCCGGACTGGAGACCGAGAATCTTCTTGAGTTCAGCAATCTCCTTCGTGTGTTCCACCTTAGCGTCAGAGGTGTCCTTCACATTCAGGACCTTGCCTTTCAAAGGATACACACCGTAGAGCTTACGCTGCTCTTGTGACAGACCAGACAGAGCCATCGCCTTTGCCGAATCTCCCTCGGTCAGGATGAGCGTGCACTCCTTGGACCGAGTGGTTCCTGCGTAGACTGCATCGTCTAGCTTGGGAATGCCGGTGATACGGCTCTGCTTCCTGCCGTCGGTCTTGGTATTGTCCTTGGCATCCTTGGCCGCCTGTGCCTCTAGCAGAGTCTCCACAATCGCCAGCTTGGAGATGATCTTTTTCAGGGTGTCTTCGGAGAGCTTTGGACTGCTTCCAAATGCCGACACCTTGGTGGTCAGTGTCTCCTTAGTCTGCGAAGTGAAGCTGGGGTTCTCAATCAAGCTCACAATGAACACTGCAAGTTGATCCTTCACAAGACTAGGCTTCACCTTGGTCTTCTTCTTGGTTTCTAAGTATTCAACAATGTGATTGGTGACCTGATTGACAACAGCATCCACGTGAGTGCCGCCCTTGGAGGTCCAGATGCCGTTCACAAAGGACATGTTGAAGGCACCTTCCTTGGACTGACCGATCGCGATGTGCCACCTGTCGTTCGGTGACTCGTAGACCACGTCAGGAATGCCGTAAGACTTGGAATACTCCAGCAGATTGCGGCACTTGAGAGTCTCGCCGTTCAAGACAACCTTGACCTCCTTGCCAACCGTCATCGCCAAATCCCATACACGACGTTCGATAAGCTTCATCATATCGTGGGTAATCTCAGTCATCCCGAAGCGAGCAAAGTCGGGCTCCCACTTGATAGCGACGGAAGACTTGGTCTTGGCTGTCTTGATCTTGGGCTCACCGATGCGGGTCATGTTCAGTGAGTAAGTCTGATCGTAGGATAGCTTGCGTGGTCCGTCTACAATCATAACCTCCATTTGCTTGGCGAAGATATTGACCAGCTTGACGCCATAACCGTTCTTGCCACCTACCAGTTTCTTCTCCTCGGCATCGTAGTTGGTGGACGTCAGGAGTTCGGCGAAGATCATCTGAGGGACCCAGACCTTGTGCTCCGGATGCTGGACCACATCAATCGGCTCACCGTCATTCTCAATGTAGAAATGGTGCTTGTCGTAGGCGATCGTAATCTTCTTCACGGGGTTCTCAGAATTGCGCGTGCGGAGTCGGACAACATGGTCGTGAGCGTTCACCAGGAGTTCGTCAATGAGCTTATAGAAACCAGGGTTCACAATGAGTCGGGCTTGGACAAAGGATTCGCCATCGCGGATGAAGGTTTGTTCCTCGGTGTTTTGGATAGAGCCGATATAGGTGTCTGGAAGACTCAGGATATGCTCCCGATGAGTCTTCTTCTGGTAAGCCTGTGAGATATCCTTGGTAGCCATTCTGAAAGGGTAATGTTGTTGGTCGTTGCTTCGTGTAAGTCCGTTTTTATCGGATGGAGAAACAATGGAATACCAGTTCAAATACGACGAGCCTGCAAAGGAACTTATCTTCTATCAGCTCCACGAGTTGGACGATTCTGCGAGTATTGAAAGTTATGAGAGTATGGATGAAGAAGAGCGCCTTCATCCAGATAGCGCGTATTTCTATTTCTCGTTTCCGATTGATGGTCTCCAGCGCAGGACTGGATATTACGCGACTCCTACCATGCAGATATTCCCCAAAGAGGAGGACAATGTGTTTTCCGTCAAAATAGTCAAGACAAACGAATATGTGTTCAAGTTGGATTTACCTGAAGTAACCTTTAATGAAGTGAAACAAGCGCTAGAAAAGGCGGCAACAAAACCGTCAGGTGGAAAGAAGAGACGGACTCGGCGCAAAACGAAAGTTTAAGAAACAGGATTTACACAACGTCACTCCAAAATGATCTATCATCTGTCAGTTTACTGCGGGGGTATTCCCGTCTCCATATCTGCAGTCAGACATGAAAAGTTCTTCAACCAAGTGATTTCAAAGGTGCTTTCTCAGACGTTGGTTGGCGCTTTCTTTACAACGAGGCTATACGATGGCGGGATTGTGGTTGAGAGCGGCAACATATCGGACAAGTTCTTAGGAAGCGTGATCCCATTCGTGTATCAGAATCGTAGGCTTGAACTTCGCGTCTATCCAGAGGCGCTGTAATAAAACGGACGGATACTATACAAATCAATCATTTTTACCATGTTCGTCTACAAGTTGAACATGTTTATCGATGACCGGTATACGTTTGTTGGATTGTTTAAAGACCAGCCAACGTTTTACGAAGAGCTCAGGTGCGCATTGGACGCTATTTTGGAAACGTCCGACTTTAACGTGATTGTTTGTTCGGACGGTGTTGTAGTTGAATCCGAGACACCACTGGATACGCTAGAGGGTCATATCTTCAGGATTGTCGTCAACGATGTTACACTCGAATTCCGAGCCGCCAACCGGCATTGGTATTATTGAGGAGTTTTCACTCTTCGGACGTTGAAGTATTAAATGCCCCCGAAGAAGTCACTTCCGGAAGCTCCAGTGATTTTTTCATTAAAGCTGCCTGTGGAGGAGAATGTGCCTCAACCCGCCAATGGGTCTACCGAGTATTCCGAGATTCTCCGAGATGTAGAAAACTCGCAGGTTGCTGAGCGTTTCAACACGGAGATTATGAAGGAGATTTTGGGACGCACTCGTAGCCCAACATACAGCAGTAACACATCTTGCTTTTGGTGCTGTCATCCATTCAGTTGGAAGCCATGTGTTCTTCCAATCTCCTATGACGCATATGAGAACATGTATGCCTGTGAGGGTCACTTCTGTTCTCCCGAGTGTGCGATGGCTCATCTGTACTCGGATTCATCGTTGTCTGATATCGCACGATGGACGCGGCATTCATTGCTGTCTGACATGTATCGGAAGATGTATACAAGTCGTGAGTTGACCCAGGCACCTCCTAGAACGACGTTGCGTATGTTTGGGGGTCCTCTAGATATAGAGCAGTTCCGTCAGTATACGGCTGGATCAGAGGATATGGTTGCAGTTCAGTTGCCTCCGTTGAGGTTGTTTGTACCCACTATGAATGTCCAAGGACCTGTTCGGGATGTCAAGAAGTTTGTGGCACTATCACAGGAGACTGTGGATAAGGCGTCTAAAGAGCTCCGACTGAAGAGGTCGAAGCCTGTTCACAACAATGTGGCGACACTGGATAAGTTAGTCACGAAGGACATGACTCCTACCGGCGTCGTGAATACTTTCGGCTCTTTCTTGTCTTCCGTGTAGAGCGTTTACGACGGCGACCACCCTCCTCGGCAATAAGAGTTCCGGTGCTGGAAATACGAGGACGAGGACCGGGCGGGTCAGGACCCAGCGAAGGCACATTTACCGGATTCTCTGCAGGAATGGAATCCACACCAATGGTTTCCTGCTGGGGCTTCTTGGGGTCTTCATCCACACCACCGCGACGACTTCTCCTAGACTTAGCCATTTATATGATATCCACTGAATTCTTTTAATGAACGCGAATGAGATTCTACGAACGCAGATGATGATGAGTCTTGCGAGTGTACGCAATCCTCTTCTCAATCTTCTAGCCTTGAATGTCTTTGATATCGCAACCAAGACATTCCCGGTTTGGTCGGTGTGGACCAAGTCTTTCTGTTGTTCTCGCAAAAAGACCAATCAGATTCCGTCATCGGTTGTGAAGACACCCAAGGCTTCCATCACATGTGAACGTGGAGTCTCGCAGCAGAATACAAACGGTCGGCAGGTTCAAGCACAGACTCTCTACCAAACGCGTATGGATGCCGTGGTTCACTACGTAACGACTCGTCCGGAGATGCGTAGTCTGTTGTCGGTCACTCACCACGATTACCTGCCGAACGAGTTCGAGCCGATTGAGTTGGATTCCGATACCTATTTTGAGTTGATGGACCTCCAGATTACCGACGGAGCACCCGCGATTATCAAGTTCAAGCTCTTTTGCTACGAACACGACATCCAGCACCTCCAAGAGTTTGTGGACAATTGCAATACAGACTACGAGCGTCGTATGGCCAACAAGCTAGGTAGTCATCGCTATTTCTTTGACCAGGTGATTCAAACCAAGGTCAAGGGAAACACGCAGAACCCTCTACCGAATAGCCATCTTCTTTACACCAAGACCAAGTTCACGACCAATCGCACGTTTAGCAATGTTTTCTTTGAGGAGCGAGACCATGTGCGAGATCGTACCAAGTTCTTCTTGGAGAACCGCGCATGGTATGATAAGAAGGGGATTCCGTATACGCTCGGATTCATGTTCCACGGACCACCTGGAGTTGGAAAGACATCCTCGGTGAAGGCAATTGCGAATGAAGGTCGTCGTCACATCATCAACGTCCAACTGTCGGAAATCAAGACTAAGGCACAACTTCAACATCTCTTCTTCAACGATGAGATTCACGTCTACAATGGGGTCAACACGGAGAAGTATACGATTCCAGTGAGTGAGCGTCTGTATGTGATTGAGGACATTGATGCAATGGGCGATACTGTTCTGCGCCGTGAGTGGAAGAAGCCTCAACCCGTTGCGAAGCCGAAGAATGAGGAAGATGCGTGGCTGTCTCGTGAGAAGGAGACGGAGAAAGAGACATTGGACCTGTCCTTCCTGTTGAATCTATTGGACGGAACCCTGGAAGCGAATGGTCGCATTCTCATCATCACAACCAACTTCCCTGAGCGCATTGATCGTGCACTGATTCGCCCAGGACGAGTGGATATGATTGTGAATTTCAAGAAGTGTAATCGTGCGATTCTACAGGAGATGGTAGAAGCTTTCTATGAAGAGATTGTGGATATTCCAGATGACCCCAAATTGGATTACAAATGGACGCCCGCCGAGGTCAACCAGATTCTCTTTAGGAACTTTGGAAAGCCACAAGAAGCCGTGAAAGAGTTGGTGACTCTTACCCGAGATGACATGTATGGATTTAGTGAAAACGGATTTACGGAAACAATGGATGTAGAGTCATCCCAAAATGGCACACAGTAAATATATTAAGGTAAAGATCTGCTTTCTGATGGACTGCACGGCGTCGATGGAGCCGTATATCCACCATGCCAAGACACGAATGGTTGAGTTGACGAATCAAGTTCGCACAGAGCATGAGACTGCTGATTTGTTAGTTTCGTTCATTGGCTACCGTGATTACGGCGACGAGGAGCGATTGATTGAGATTCCTTTCCAAGATGCCCGAGAGACAATGACACAAATCCGCGATGTTCGTGCCGAAGGTGGCGATGACATTGCAGAGGATGTTGCGCATGGATTGGAGAAGGCACTTCATCAGAACTGGAGTGATGCAGATGTGAAGATTCTGTTCCATATTGCGGATGCTCCCGCACATGGCGAGGCGTTCCATGATTTCAGGGTGTCCGACCGATACCCGCGCGGTGACCCCGAAGGATTTGAACCACGAGACTTTGTAGAAAAGATGTCGTTTGAGGAGATTCACTTTACCTTTGTGAAGATTCACCATCGAACGGATACGATGATTGAGCAGTTTCACAACTGCTACGCCAAGGGCGGTTCGTTCAAGGTGATTGATTTGCAAGCACAGCGGTCGAGGGGGCCGTTTGACTTTGGGGAACCCGAGTTGTTGAGTATTGCATTGACTCGTTCTATCTCAGATTCGATTACGCAGCACTACACAGCTTCGCAAGCTTTGTAATATTGTTCACGAAATCCCACACGACACGTTTGTTGTGAGCGTTCAACACTGACCACATGCCTCGCAGCTTATCGATCGTCTGCTCCAGCGGCTCCTCACCTTCTGTATACTGCGAGTAATCCATCTCCATGAACATTTTTTCGTCTCGATCATAAATCTCTTGTTCAAACTTGGACACCCACTTCCACGTCTTCTTCACAACAATCAAAGGATTGGTGCGACGAAAGATTGCTAGACCCGACAAGTAAAGCTTCCAGTCTGGATCATCAGGATATACATCCTTGAGCTGATTGAGGAAGTCCTCATACTGATTGAAGAAAGCATCGATTAGGATTTTCTTCGACATGTTTTACTGACGCGAGATTCCTTTAAACTCACTCTCCCGAGCCTTTTTCATCTGTTCCATACGCGCAGCTAGGTCATCATTACGACCTTGTTTGCCGCCCTCGTAGCTCTGTTTTGTTTGAGGTTCAGGCGGCGCGGGCGTTGCACTGAATCCACTTAAAAAGGTATACTGAAGCTGATCGGCGTCCACAAACTTGGTCGGCGCTTCCCAGCTCGAATAACTATCGGAAATAGAGCCCTTGCCTTCAAATGACCAAGCCTGGTAGTCGTTTCCTGCAGGAGCACCGCCAACTAGTCCACCCGTCTGACTTGTCTGCTGAACAGGTACTTCGCGGCGAGCAGTCACGGGCTTGGAGATATACGCGTAAATATCCTTGCCTACATAGACATCTTTGGACTCGGGAATATAAAGAGTTGGGACACTCTTCAGAAAACCCGGCAGCTGCTGGCGCTGGTATTGGTCAATATAGAGAATACGACACAGCGAATCCTTATTGAGTGCCTTGAGTGTCTCGAGGATCTTTGCGCAGTTTGGACAGCGATTGCTGACAAACAGAACGGGTTGATTGTTCATTGCTGGTCCGTCCGATAAAAAACGTATAGACAATAACGAGAGAAGTATACAAGTATGGAGAACGTAACGACATCCTTGAATGGCTACAGGCTGGACGCCGAGATGAAGAGTGTTCCTGTTTCGTTTGTGAATGGTCTGCGGCGCATCCTTCTTGCCGAGATTCCGACAGTGGCGGTTGCAAACGTTCAAATTCTAGAGAACAGTTCGTCCATGACCCATGAGATGGTTCGTCATCGGACCGAGATGTTGCCAGTCAATGTGCGAGCAGAGGAAGTGGCAGTTGTTCGGGATACCAAGCTGGAGCTACGGGTGGTTGCCGACAAGGAACCTCGCGAGGTGACATCGGACGACTTTGTGGCCACTGGTCCTCGCGGTGATATTCTGTTAAAGGATCGTGACCTCGGGACACCTCTGTTGTTTATGGTGTTGAAGCCAGGTGAGTCTATCCACATTCGGGCGAATCTGGTCATCCAATCTACCAAGTCCTCGCAAGTATGTGTGGCTACATTCAAGAACCATATTGATCCAGACGTGGCCAAGGTGGATCGCGATACCTTTGTCGCACAAGTAGGCGACGATGTCGTTGCACAGCGCGAAGCAGGTCGTATCTTTGATACCTTCCACATTCAGCGGTCGTTTCATCGGAATAAGGAGACTGGCCGTCCCGATTGGTTTGACCTGACGGTAGAGAGTATTGGAGTTACTCCCGCTCGTGACCTGCTGAAGAAGGCTGCCGAGGTTCTTCAGGAGAAGATTGGCGAGTTTGTGAAACTTCCGATTCTGCGAGAGGAAGAGGGATGGTATAGGATTGAGGTTCCAGGCGAGACGCACACTCTAGGTGCGCTGGTCCAGGAGATGATTTACTTGGCCAATACAACAGAGTTTGTGTCTGCAGATATCGGACATCCATTGGTTCCCAAGTTGGTAATTCGTTTCAACACAAAGACGTCGGGTCCCGAGGATGTCATTCAGCGCTTCAAGCAGGAGGCGTCCGCTCTGTGTGAGAATGTTCTGAGCACATTATAATGGAATCTGAGTTCTTCAATTTTGACCCAACCGATTATCAAGTCTTAGAAGACATTGAGTTTGACGAGACCATCCAGCGTCCAGAAAAGATACGCTTTTTTACTTTGACCGAACAGACCACCGATGCATATGAGAAGTTGATGCCGCGTGGTCGTGTTACACGATTCCAGCGCGAGGAAGTGCGGAAAGAAATTGAGCGCCTCCAAGCGTTATATGGATTCTATGTTGTCGCGTTACCCGAAGACTACCGACTGCGCGAGCCTTCTTATGGAAAACAATTCACATGGATTCATCCAGTCTATGTCTCGGACGAATTCAAGGCGTATGACTGGGACACACAGTATACCCCTCTCTTTGAGAATCTGCGTCTGCCTGGATTCTATCCGCGGTTTCTGACTTCGCTTCCCAGACCTTATGGAGACGTAACAGATGGAATCCCCTATGACATTACTCAGCCAGTTGATTTCGTAGACACTGAGGGAAAGAAACCTAACCGAGCAGTACCTCGTTACGAAATGACCCGTACACAACGTCACGAGGATAAGACGATCGATGTGATTCGTGTTCCTGTAGACGGGACAAACGACATTGTTCGGTTTTCCGGGTATTACTTGGACAAGCGCCCGTTAGACGTTCCTAACCCATTCGCAGATCATCCATTCTTGAAATCCAATGAGGCCAACTTTGTGGAAACGACCTCTCAACTGAAAGACGTAGTCCCTTCACTGGATGCGATTCTTACTCACGGCGTTCCAGTTACGAAGGATCCGTATGTAGAGGGCACACAATATCTCAAGTTGTATGACGTGCGTCTCCAAGACATTCCGTGGTCTGCGTGGAAGTCCAAGTTTCCGCCGGTAGACATTATCAACGAAGCGCCTGCAGGAGCACCGATTGAATATCCGAAACCCGCCCAATTGGCGCCTCCCGACAATGTCATTGAAGCTTACAAATCATCGTATGCTCCGGGAGTATCTGTTCGGCTGTGGTTGATGGATCAGTTGGACGGGGGTGGCATGATTCAGGAGTTATTGCGTTCGCAGGCGATCGATAATGGAAGTGTAGAGTCTGTTCCAGGAGTCGATCTGGAGCAAGCTGCATATCCCGAGTCAAGCTTGGAGGAATGTCAACTGACGGGAAAGACCTTCCAGGACTTTTTGATCACTGGCAGTCTACGGAGAACCGTTATCATTGACAAGAAGACAGACACGTTCAAAATCAAGTACCAATGTGTACCGTTGGAGTTTATCAAACAGGAACGCGCCCGAGTAGGATACCTAAATCGGAAACCCTGGGCAGAAACGACAGGAGATGATATGAAGAAAGCATACATTCGCAGGTTGGAAGAGATACGCCCGGTAGGCGGAATGAAAGAAAAAGCCGAGGCAGTCCCGAAGACACCTCAGCGTCCGGACTCGGTGCGTCGTAACGAAGTTTTGGCTATATTGGAGGATCCTCGCAGATTTGCCGATGACAAGGCGAAAGATATTCAGGAGATTCTTCGCGAAACATCCCTCACCAAGAACATCTACTCTGACACGGATGGATTGTTTGTTGCATGCGCACACACGTTAGCAATGCTTGGCGGTGATTTGGAAACAGATCGGCTAAAATACTACGAAACATGGACTGCTCGCGTCAACGGATTTCGAGTGTGCAAATTCTGCGGCGAACAAATCAACTCAGATGTCTATGTGGATCAAGTTCAGTTTGATGAAGACGGTATGTTGATTCGTCAGATGGATGCATTTGAAGATACAACCTTTCACGGAGCTAACGTTCGCAGTTTTGCCAAGGGGTTGGAATCACTACGCCCTCTATTTATGGATGGAAATGCGCACGACGACATGGTGTTGTTAATTTTGACTGTGTTACAGGTCCTTCCGACTGCGAACAAGTTGGAACCTCTTTTGAAATTCGGACGAACGATAGCAAGTATTCAGTTTAGCAAAGGAGCAGCCGATCAAATTGCCAAGTTTACAGGAATTACGGGTATCGCAACCGCAGCACTGCTGCTTCAGACACATATCCCTACTCTCATTCCTCGGCGGTCATTTGGCACGAAACCTCTTAAGCTCTCTGGATACCCTCGCGATTCTGACAAACCCGAAGATTACAATATCGCGGATAGTCTGCTTATGGTATTGCGCAAGACGTTTGAATCTTTCCCTACATCCTTCAAAGGTCCAGCACAGCAAGCCATTCGCGCGGTGTTGAACAAACCTAGCGAAGTGAGAACAGCGGTATTGAATCTGTTGTCTGCAAAGAGCCCTCTATTGAAGGGATTGGACAAGCTTCCCTCTCCGGTTCCGACATTGTTGACACAGGCAAAGACATACCATCAGGAAAACCCAGTCAAGGTTGAAGTTCCGAAAACGCTCATTCCAGTTCTTCCTCCTCCTAAAGAACTTGGTGTTATCAATACATTTACCGAATGCCCGTCTTCTCGTCCAGTGTGGACCAGTGGTCGTCTACCTCAAGTTATTCAAACGACAATTCAGCTTCGCACGGGAATCCAGGCAGCAACCAATGCAAAACAGGTAGTTCCCTCCCTATCCGACCGAGTTGTTCCTGAACCCATGCCGAAAGATCAAATTCGAGCAAGGTTGGCAAAGGAAAAGGGCGTTCAGGCGCGCATACCCATTCGCGATACACCGCTTGCTAATCTTGCTGTAGCATCACGCGTGTCTGACATGTTCTTTTTGAGCGAACCTGTGCGATCGGTGGATCCCACCGAGGGAACATCTACATTACGGGATATATCACGAGGTCTTCTCGCAGACACTCTAGCCGAAGTCCAGAAAGATCCTGTGAAGCGTACCAAGTTAGAAGAACAGCGCACCAAAGATATCGCACTCTACACTCTCACTGCTGACTACAAGCAGGAGAAAGCCAACGTCAACAAATTGGTTGCTTCGGAGCGTATGCGGTTTGTACAACGTATGGCTCAAAAGACCGATACAGAACGCGAAATTATCCAGGACTTGCTGCGGATTGGATTGGCACCCTACATCATTAGCCGTTCAGATCGTGAAGAACTCGCCAAGGAAGCCGAGAGGTTGCGTGAAGAAGTGTTCCGTGACGAAGCCGTTGTCCAGGAGTTGGATGGGGAAGTGGGAGTCGGTCAGCCGCGTGATCAGTTTGAACAAGGTGAAGAGGGTGCTGCGGGTGTGGACCACGGAGATTATGGCGATTACGTGGGCATGCCCGGTAATGACGGACGTGACCATGAACAACCCCAGATTACCGACGATCCTGAACGTGGCATTTAAAGATTTGGAACGTTGTGTAGTCAAATGATTGGTGCCACGCTACTCTTTATCCATCAGGGCAAGGGAGCTGCTCACGACGATAAGGTTGTGATTACCCCATATGGCGGATCTCACGAGATTTTTGAGGTCGTGTATCGTAGTCCCGAGCTGAAGACTGACCGCAGGTTTCTGGCAAGTTTCTCTTCTGTCATGCGCTATGCAGAGGATATGCTGACGAGTATGCGTCACGATACGGAGCCGTTTGAGAGTATCCAGCTTACTACGTCCATCCATCCTGCGGTTCTCTATCATGTGTCCGATATGGACGAGTCTTCCACGCGCGATCTGATTGTGAACATGATTGGCGATGCCCTGCGGTTTGATGTGACCCGGGTTCCTCGCTAAAAACGAACATTCACACAACAAACAAGAAAGGAGTAATGCTGACCTTGAACGGATACAAGGTCTTAAAGACTGAAGCCAATGTTCATGTGGAACAACTCCGCAAAACATTGACCGTGAAGCCGTTTATACCTTCTGTGTTTGTTCCTAACAAGAATGCCGTCCCACGATACAAGGTATACCGAGAAGTGGACGACGCCTTTTATCTTCCTAAGCATTTTGGGATTGAGTCTTTTGGACCCTACCGAGGGACAACGCGAGACGTTCCGCAAACTGATGGACACTTTTGGGAGTTCAAAGGAAGCATCCGAGAATCGCAGCAGGCTGTGGTTGCGAGTTTCCTCAAGCCTGAGCCCCATGACGGAATCATTAGTCTCCACACTGGCGGAGGAAAAACAGTATGCGCTCTCTACATTGCATCGCGGCTTCGTGTTCCGACACTCGTTATTGTCCATAACTCTTTCTTACGAGACCAGTGGATTGATAGAGTAAAGAGCTTCTTACCGAATGCTCGGATTGGACGTATTCAAGGCGACACATTTGAAGTAGAGGGTCGTGACGTGATTATCGCTATGCTTCAGACACTGAGCATGAAAGAATTCCCGATTTCCAACTTCAAACCGCTGGGTCTTGTTATCGTGGACGAATGTCACCACATCGCATCCGAAGTCTTCGTTCAGGCTCTTCCGAAGGTCACGAGTAAGTATATGTTGGGACTGTCCGCTACCCCGACACGCAAAGATGGTCTCATGCCTGTCGCTCATTGGTTTCTAGGACCGCTGTTGTATGAAAGCGAACAGACGGATATTCGCGACACGTCCATTCAAGTGGAGGTCTACGAATACCAGAACGACGACCCAACGTTCAACGAGATTATCTACAACAAGCAGGGCGTTATGTTTACGACACTGATGATTAACAAACTGACAGAAGAAAAGCAGCGTACACAATGGTTATCAGAGATTCTACAAGATGTCTTAGATGAATCACCGGAACGACAAATTCTCGTACTGACCGATCGTGTTCAGCATACGAAAGATATTCTTGAAGCACTACCCGAGAACCTTCAAGCAAAAGCAGCCATTCTATCCACGGATGTTCATGCAACAAAACGGAGCGAGTATTGCTCATCACGCTCTATTCTCATCGCCACATATGCCATGTGCAAGGAGGGGTTTGACGTCCCCACCCTGAATACATTGATGATGGCAACGCCACGACCGGATATTGACCAGATTGTAGGACGAATTCTACGCGTAGAGAAATCTGCGCGAAAGATTCATCCGTTGATTCTGGATATTGTAGATCCTCAGTTTAGGCGGCAGTTTCAAGAGAGGAATGGGCTATACAAGAAGAGGCACTACACGGTTACGAAGATGGCTTTACCTCCTCCTCTACAATAACTTCAAGTTCGCTGCTTGTGGCGGACGGACGAGGCGCTTCGATGGGTGGCGGGGCTTCAACCTCGACAGGAGGCTGTGGAACTTCAACTGGAGGCGGTGCGGGTGCAGCGGCAGTCAGGATACCCGGAGACACCCGTTTCGCCATTTGTGCTGCCCGAAACAATGGATTATTTTTCAATGCTTCTACAGCTGGACTCTTCTCTACTACGGATTTGACCAGAGGGTTATCAACCACTGCGGGAAGTGTTCGTTTGGATTCTTGGAAGGCAGCTACAATTGCACCTGCGGCCTTGGCTAGTTTCGGTGTGCGAAGTTTGATTTGAGGAGTCCGAGATTCGCCTGGGTCGGAGACATCCAAGTCCACATCGTTGCGATACACCGTAATCTTCTCCAATCCGTTGGCCTCCTCGGGCTTAGAAATCTCAGTCTCGTTCGCAAACTTGGTTTGGAATTCCGTAATCACCTCGGGAGGAAGTAAAGGGCTAATCTCTTGGAGACGGTCGTATTGGTCTTTCACATACTTCAAAAAATCATTCGGTTGCATGCGTTCATCTCGCGGTAAAGCTAACTCTACCGAGATGAAACGATACAGACGAGCGTAATGTATGGCTGAAATCCGGTGACCTTCCGAGCGTTTCGCCCATCCGTAATATGAACCCGCCGTATTCAAAACTGACACAAAAAGAGACGCGACACCCAACGCAATGGATGAAGCCGCTGCGTTGGAGAACATCGTCGTAGAACCCGCGGACAAGAATCCGGTAACACCGCTGATCACAATGACAGGTAAATCAATGAGCGTCTTGCGATTGCTATACATCGCTTCCGCACGTTTGTGACACCAAGACAAACAATGGGCTTTTTCACCGGTAGATGCGAAATACTCCTCCAGCATCTCTGTCCAGTGGATGGCCTTGGGCTTGTCGCCCGATACTGAATCACCCATTTGATTTTTAACGCAGGTATTTGTAATGAGTCTCCGCGGTGGAGAAATATGGAAGGAAGGTGCGGACACATGCGTGTTCAAACCTGCAGTTCATTGTGAAGGTGAAGTAGACCGCGAACCCAATGCCGTCTCTCGCATCGTGAAAACAGAGCAGGCTACGCGAGACTTGGAGGTAGAAACCATGATTCGTAATTCCTTTCCCGCACTTGTCGAAGCTGGTCTGGTGACGGTTCATACCAAGGCGTGTGCTCCTGATTACATGATGAAGGACTTGATGTATGATAAGTCATTCCAACCGGAATACGGACACGGTTGTGATAAATTGGAACTTCCAAGCTTTCCGGGAGTTGAAAAATCACATACCAACATGATTACGCCGTTACGCGGTGAGACTTTCTACAAGTTCATGAGGAATAACCCTGCGTTTCGTCCTGCGTGGAAGAGCCTAATTTCGGGTATTCTTCAAGCTGCGATTACGATGGTTCCGGACGATGGACCGTGGGTGATTCATACCGACTGCCACATGAACAACATTCTCACCATTCCAAAAGGAGAAGCGGAGGCACCGGATTTATCGTTGTCGGATTGGGGTCGTGCGCTGATTATCAAGAACCCCAAGGACATCAATAGTGTGCGCCAAGGGATTCGCGAATGGGCGATTAGCGTTCCACATCTGAGGATACCCAAAGATGCCGAGGTAAACGATACTCGGCTTATGATGTTGATTATCCGCAACATAGGAGACTATCCGCAACATCCATTCATGTATCACAATCTCTTTGATTTGGTCTATTCTGCCGACGTCGCAAAACAACAGATTGGATTGAGTAAGCTTCGGTCGTGGTTACCCTATGTCTTGATTACGAATGCGTATGCGATGGCGAACTATGACGGACGGAAAGAGTTTGATACGAAAGCCTATCGTGCTATCGCAGTACAATCTACCAGTCAAGAGAAACTGGGAGAACTTGTCTATCAATTGTTGTATGCTGAAGAGGCGCAGGCAAAAGGTCCCATGGATTCCCTTGCGTATAGCATGTCTCCTGCTCGTCATTCGGGTGGAGTCTACTGGCCCTTGAAATACTATCGCGGCTTGACTCGCAAACAGAACCTTCAGCGCAAGAGGTCGGCTACTCGCCGCACCAAGATGTCGTTCAAGAATCCCAAGGCGTATGTTCCCTTCAAGAGCGACAAGGGTGTGAAAACGCGCAAGTCTTCCTATACCGAACGATTCCACAAGAAGTATCCTGGTGTCAAGTCACTTCCCGAGATTGCGAAAGTTACCGGTATTTCCAAGAGCATTCTTCAAGAGGTCTATGACCGAGGTATGGCGGCATGGCGAACAGGTCATCGTCCCGGTGCATCCCAGCAGGCGTGGGGAATGGCGCGCGTTCATTCATTCGTGATGAAGGGAAAGACATGGAGAACTGCCGATGCGGATTTAGCGCGTAAGGTATAAATGTATTCTGCGAAAAGACGTTTTCGGTTGTTTCGTAGCCCTGCATGGGCTGGAATCACAGATACGACTGTCTATACATACACATGGTCTCAACAGATTTCAGCACCAGATCAACGATATTTCATGATGAACACCGATAACACGGGGTTGTATGTCGGATCTACAACGGCTCTAACCGGAGAAGGTCCATATTTGAGTACTAACGGGGGTGCAACATGGAATCAGAGAACGACTGGAATGACAATTGGGGGCGCATATGCATCGGACGTCTGCTTTGCCCGTGCGTCTCCAAGTATCGTGTATGCGTCGTTGAACACTGGGTTTCTATACAAGTCAACCAACGGAGGAACGTCGTGGTCTGAACTTACATCGGCAGGAAGCCGAGCATGGACATCTGTTCGTTGCTCATCGACGGGAACGTATGTGATTGCGACAGTAAATGTTGGAAACATATATTTTTCCACGGACAGTGGTTCTACATGGACAGCACTCACTGCTGCAGGGAGCCGAGCATGGGACCAAGGAACTGTCTCTGAAAATGGTCAGGTCCTTTCTGCGGCTGTATTTGGAGGACTTGTGTATGTTTCCACAGACGCAGGAACGTCGTGGACACCAAACACATCTTTTGGAAATCAGAACTGGAGAGGCTTATCTGCATCCGCAGATGGAACCGTCATTATTGGTGCACGAGTCGGACTATCGCGAGCAGCACTTAGCACAAATACAGGCGGGACATGGACATCTCTTTCTTCACTCGGGACGACTGGAGACTGGTGGAATGTGGCTGCATCTATTAATGGTAATAAACTCGTGACTGCACGATCGGGTGGCTATATCTATGTAAGTCAGGATAAAGGTGCAAATTGGACAGAAGTAACATCGGCTGGAGCACGCGAGTGGGAAGGAGTTGCAATTACTCCCGATGGTAAAACAATTTTTGCAGGTGTTAGTACCGGAGGGGCCGCTGGAACGGTCTGGGTTGGAAATGGAGTTTAAAAATCACATCTAGAATAAGAACAATATGCAGTTTGACCGAAACGGAGTTCTTGTTCGCACGTCCCAGCCCGTCAAGGAACTGCGGACTGTGAAAAAGATCGTTACAATTGATTCTCGCGACCGAGACCCGACCAAGTATGTCAAGGTGAACGGTGGTGCTACTTCTTCTGATGCGGGTGATTTCGTGGTCTATCTGCCTCGCGTGTATGAGAATGTCGTGTCTCTTCGCTTGAGGTCCGCCATCATTCGCGCGCCATCGTCCGGTGGCTTCACGGATAACTATGTCCTCATGTCCATTGAGGGTCTGGATAAGATAGACGAGACGGCTACGGGTGCTCAGCGTTCGGGTCTTGTAGACAACGCGTTCGCAAAGATTTCTAATCCCAACATTGCCGACCCTGCATCCGCGACGCAGAACACATTTACCATCTACTACAACGACAAGGTTGATGAGGAAAACATCACGAGGTATACGCCTCCAATTGGACGCCTAGACCGCATGCATATTCAGTTGAGGTATCACCCGTCGAGTGTGATTCCTGCAGCAGGAACCAACAACCCTGCGACAACTCCTAATTTTGCTCCCATTACGTTTGGAACCTCCAATCATTCCTTCACGTTTGAGATCGAGTACATGGAAAACGGGTTTGATGATTTCTCATCTTTTGAGACTCAGATGCGCAGGTATTAAATTACTTCATTGACTTCCCCAGCTCCACAAAGGTATCAAACGTAAACAGGAAGAACACACCCGTAAACACGTATAGCGCAATGTCCTGAATCGCAGGACGCTCATAACCCGTACGGTTCTGCTCAATCAAGCGGAGAATACGGTTTAACTTATCCACCTGATCCTGACTCTCGTAAAACCCTGCAGGTTGTGATCCTGCGAAATGTTCGCGTGCCTGCATACGCCGTTGAATGGGCGCCTCCTGTCGCACTACAAAGTTCTCCGTTGCAGGGTTGGTATCCAATGGCAGAGAGTTCTTCAGAGAATCCACAACGCCCTGGTTTTTCCGAATCGAATCCTCAGACTTTTGCGCAAGGCTCGTAAACTCGGGCTTGGCAATGGGCTCCTCAAATGTGTTCTTTCCCTCTCGGGTAATCGGAGCCCGCTGTTTAAATGGACTCCCGTAGGCATCCTCCAACGTGGAGTAGTTCATTACTTTGAAAGAGGCAGAAAAATATGACGGATTTAATAAATGATGCTAACTGGTCGTAACGAGTGGATCGCCATTGGCGCTCTGATTCTGTATATCGCATTCGTACCCTGCCCGTATTGGATGAAGCAGTTCTTCGCGTCTCCTGTTGGAAAGGTCGTTGCTCTGGGTGCTGTCATCTATGCCTGGAAGTATGTGAGTTGCCCAGTGGCAATCTTGCTGTTGGTTGCGTTTCTTCGCTCTGGCTCGCTGCGTGAGTATCTGGAGGGAGAGACGGGTATGACGCCCCCCTCTGCACCTACGACTTCTGCATCTGCAACTGATTTTACTTGCCCTAGCGAATATACGTATGTTGCTGAGAAGATGATGTGCATGAAGGGCAACGAAAGCAAGAACCCCACTTGCAACGACTCTTCCATGACTTGGGATTCTACTGTTGGAAAGTGTGTTAGCAAGCCAACGACTTCGGGTGGACCCCCTGCTACCACGTCCAGCGGTGGCCCTCCGGGTGGCACCAGCCCCGGTGCTATGGCAGCCATGAATGAGATGGCAAATGCTGCGCCTCCCACGACCACAACTACGGAGTCTTTCACGCCTTATGGCGGAAAGGAGAAGGATTTTGCTCCTCTCTAAACAATGGACTTGGAGGTGCTCAACAATAACAAGCTCTTTTTGGGGGTTATGCTGATTATTCTCAATATCGGTTCGCGGTATTTAGTCGACGAACTCAGCACAAATCCAGATGAGTATAACCGGAACATTGTGCTGCGGCGTATTGCCGTCTTCGCTGTGTGTTTTGTCGGCACCCGTGACTTGGTTGTGTCACTGTTGCTGACCGCTGGATTTATCATTATCGCTCAAGGTGTATCCTCTCGCAGTCGCGAGGGAATGGAAAACAAGAAGAAGATTGAGGAATCGGAGAAAAAGGTAGACCAACCAGCTACTGATGAGTCAATTCCTCCGATGTTTACAGCTTAATCACCACCGAGTTCTTACCGGTAGATCCGGGCTTATTCTTGGTGGCCTTACCGACCTTCTCGGGAGGGGGAGGACCGTTACCGGCTGGAGGAACAACCGTCTGCTTGATATTCTTCAGTAATTCATCAATGCTTGGAGGAGGTCTCAGATCCATAGCGGGCGCAGGAGGTGGTGCTACGGAAACCGCCTTCTTCTTAGGTGCAGGAATGGTCGCTATCTGAATAGGTTTCGACTCTGCTGGCTGTCTTGGAATAGGATTCGTTACGGGCGGAGGCGGTGCCTGGACAGTTGCACCTTGCATGAAACTCATCAGACCGCCCAAAGGATTACTGGGTGCCTGCTGCTGTGTAGGAGGAGGCACAGCTGCAGACCCGCGCATCTGTTGCTGCATCGCAGCGCTAGCCAACTGGCGTGCGATGTCGGGATTCTGGCGCATAATCTCGTCGATATTCGGGATAGGTGCCTTGCGAGTCATCTGGTTGGTCAGGTGAACCATATACACCATCATACACGTCCTCAGAGGGATACGCACCAATGGATGCATCTTCATGTTCTCGCCATACAGGTCATACAACTCCTCAAAGTCATCCTCCAGATCAGCCACATTCATCTGGGCTGCCTCGGACAGACCGTCCAGCTGGAGACCAAATGCCTTGAGGAAGGCAATGTTCTTGCTGCCATACTCCATCGCAGACATGCCCGTCACAAACCACTCGGAGAACTGCTTGATGGTCGCATCCATAGACTTCTCACGCTTGATAAACTCCATCTCCATCTTCATCTCCTCCAGCGGGCTATCAATGGTAAACCTCTTGCGCATGGGCACACCCAACTTGGACAGCCTCTCAAACTTACGCAGAATCTCATACTTTTCACGCTGCACTGCCTCCTCAGACATACGCTTGGGAGCAGCCGGAACATACGGCTCGGCGTTGAAGTTGTCCAGACCGTCGAGACGGACAGGTCCAGTCTCGTCAAACGAAGGAACCAGTTTGGGCGCAGGAGGTTCCGACACAGAAGGCGCAGACACATCCTCAAAGTTGAGTGTAGGAATGTCCACGGTCTCCAGGTCAGCGGTTCCGGCGATCTTGGGATTTACGAGTAGGTCTATATCCATTCTTCTTGTTTCTTCTCAACGCCTTGGTTCTGAAAGTTCTACCGCGGCTTACGCGGCTTACGCGGCTTCTGCGACCTCCTTTGGGGGTGTATTGTGCTCTAAACATGTGAGGTTTCACGGTAAAACCTCCTTGACTGCTATCCAACAATACTTCATCTTCGGCTGTTAGACGTTTCAAAAACATCTTACGCACCGCACCTACACCGTTTCCTTCTGCTATGGCTAATTTTATCCAATATTTTGGATTCTCAACTTGTTGTGCGAGTTCAAGTATTTTTTCAATCGTTTCATTTGAAACATTTGTAACCATTTCCCCGGTCTCTTTATCGGGAAAGGTGAATAACTCCTTCGCATCTATATAGCGAATACCGGGAGACACTTTGATTTCAAAAAGACAGCATTCTTCTCCCATATATCGTCTCGCAACATCTACTGTTCTAGTAGTTGCAATAATAGGTCGCACTTCGGGCAATAGTAATTCTGGATTTCCTTTGGGTGGAATACCTGGTTTTGAATGCCCCTGTCCGCGATAGACAATCATTCCCTCTGCGCCTACAACTTTCCACGAAGGTTTAGACGCGTTCACACGTTCTTGAAAACCGGGTAACGAACCATTGGTTACAATCCATTCCAATACAACCTGTTTCAATTGTTGTATTCGCCGCTGAGGCGTATCCATTATACTTCAAAACGGAAATTTACGGTATCCGCAGAAGAACCGTATCATGTCGTCAGCTCTACTCCAGGAACTCGAGGAAGGTCTTCAGGCACTTGGACTACCGCGTATGCGATATTACAAGCTCATGAGTATGTTCTCGTTTGAGAATGGTAACGAGATTCACTTTGGAGAAGGCATGGCGTCCTTCTGTAACGACCGCGAACAATATGAGAAGCTCAAGGAATACATCAAGGAGCAGAAGAAGTGGGTGAGGTCTACAGAGGCAGATGTAACCCAACTCACAAGACGGCTCTGGTGGCTCCAAATCAAGTTGGTAGAGTTTGGTGTGTTCTCACCTGGCGAGCATCGTTCAATCTTCCAGCTTATGACGATTTAGTTGCGTGCTCCATCGCCCACAAGCCTTGTAAAAAAGAGTCCGCTAAATCGTCCTTCTTCTTATGCTTATCAAAGTGTTCGCGATTCTCCTTCGGTATCAGGATTTCCGCATGGAAGATACCTGTCTTTTTGCGTCCCTTGTAGGTATGAACCACATCATCGACAGTCACAATATTAGAAAGCTTATGCGCAGCTGAAATACCACTACATTTCAAACTCTTCATAGAGAAATACATTTGAAGCATTGCCTGAACGGCATACATGCGGCGCTCTGGCTGATTCTCAATCACAACCATATCCGCACCCTTCCAAACATTGGCTCGTGACTCCAGCGAAGAAATGATGGAAGGAGCCAAGTCTAAGACCGATCCAGATGTAGAAGACTGCACGCATTTCTTCCAAGTATTCTGGCGGTAGTGATTGTAGAGAGCCGTCACCAAGTCTGCCTTTTTCGTCAGGGGCTTGTCTGTCCGGATTCCACACTGTTCCAATTCACACTGCAGTTCATGCGCTGATTTTTTATTCAAGACAGTCTTGGTAACATTTTTGCTCTTGGGTGTGTGCTTACTACACGCGAACGTTCCTTCGGAAGCATGTTCGTAACGAGCAGCTGCTTGGCACCGAAAACACTTCGCGGCTCCTACGCCTGCTTTTTCACCTAGAACATCAATCACTTCCCAGTGGAGAATCTTGACGTCTTTTCTTGATGTGCCGTCAAGGACACAAACACTAAGGTTGCGTAACCCAACGTCAAAGGATATCACTTTCATTACTCTTCTTATGCAGTTGCCTTTAAGAGAGAAACCAGCGCGTTCTTGTTATCACCCTTGCCAAACGGAATGCCGCGCTTGGTCAGGATATCCTGAAGCTCCTTCTTAGACTTGCTCTCCAGACCATCCACACCATCGTCGGCAGGAGGACCCGAGATAACCACGGGCTCCGTGGGTGGATCAGCCGCGGTTTCTTCACCGTCCACAGACACGCGGTCGTCCACAGCAGCCTCTTGCTCTGCTTCAGGCTCGGGATCAGCGTCAACAGCAGGAGTGCGGGCAGAGGCCAGTTCACCCACCACCATGACAATGTTGTTCATGTTCTGGAACATACGCGTCTGCTGCCAGTAGAGCCACCCGACCATACCCGCCAGAACCAGAACCATAGACGCTAAAAGTGCAATAGCTGCGTGTTCAAACTCCATTTATTCCTTGTCCAGAGGAGTTGCGCCCTCTTTAAACGCTCAAGCCGCTCAATACTCTTTTTCCTGCGTTCTGATAAATGGCAAAGGGCAAAGGTGGTGGTTTAATGGAAGGTCTCTGGACTGGCACGGCGTTCTTTGCCGCGTCCAATGCAAGGACGTTTGCTGGTTTCGTTGGCAATTTCTTGGTCTATTCTCTGGTTCTGATTGTGGGCTTTATGCTGGTCGCCTGGGTGCTGCGTGCAGTGACGGGTAAGGAGATGTTCAGTGTCTCCCAGATCCAGTGCCCTCCTGGCTCCAGCCCTGGCAAGTGCCCTGGTACGGATACGGAGGGTTGCGTGACGGCGTCGGGCAACTGCACGGCGTCTCTGGATCAGTAACAATTCTTCCAAGGACGACATGAGGCTTTTTGAGTAAAGCCCATCTTCTTACAGGACGTCTTCTTACAATACTTTCGACTCATCTTACGAGGCATCTTGAACTTGCGACGGGTTCTCATTTGTATCTCGCTTAGAAATCATCGTCATCCAATCGGATATTGTCCACCATATCACGAACGCGAGAATACTCAGACACCTTCTTCTCAAAGAAGTTGGTCTTGCCTTCAAGCGAAATCATCTCCATGAAGTCAAACGGATTCTGCGCCTTAAAGATCTTCTGAATGCCCAACTGGACAGCCAGACGATCAGCGACAAACTCAATATACTGACTCATCATCTTGGAGTTCATGCCAATCAACGAGCAAGGCAGAGCATCGCAGATAAACTCCTTCTCAATCTCCACCGCCTCTGTCAGAATCTCACGAATCTCCTCTTCGTTCAGCTTCTCCTTGAGAGTGTGATACAGAGCCACTGCAAATAGAGTGTGGAGACCCTCGTCACGAGAAATCAGCTCGTTACTGAACGTCAGACCAGGCATGAGACCGCGCTTCTTGAGCCAGTAGATGGAGCAAAACGCACCACTGAAGAAGATGCCCTCCACAGCTGCAAACGCAACTAGACGCTTCGCAAAGTTGTCTTGGCTGTCAATCCACTTCAACGCCCACTGTGCCTTCTTGCCGATGCAAGGGATGGTGTCGATGGCCTGAAACAGATGTGCCTTCTCCTCCTCGTTCTTGACATAGGTATCAATCAGGAGACTATAGGTCTCGGCGTGGATCCCCTCCATCGCATTCTGGAAACTGTAAAACAGCTTGACCACCTGCGAATCTACCTCCCTCTGGAAGCGAGTGGCCAGGTTCTCCTGAACAATGCCGTCCGAACCCGCAAAGAAAGCCAAAATACGTTTGATGAAATGGCGCTCGTCGTTATTCAACTTTGCCCAGTCGTCGCCGTCCTTGGCGAACGAGATTTCCTCCGGCGTCCAGAAAGACGCAACAGACTTCTTATACATGTCATACAAGTGCTGCTCGGAAGGCTTGATGGGGAACAGGGTGAAAGACATTGCGCTGTATAGTATACACAGAAAACAACTAAATGATATACAATGAACACAACGGGAATCCAGAATTATCTGTCAAACGTGTTCCGCCCGATCTATACGTATGACACGACGGCATCAAACTTTACACCGAAGTTGGAGTTGTCCAATATCGACGTATATTCGGGGAACTCTGTTTCAGTATTCACTGCCGCGGTCGGTGACTCGAATAGTAACGTATATGTGGGTTCGAATGCGGGCAATCCTTTTAACATTACACGCGCATGTAGTAACGTAACTGCCCTCGGTTTCGGTGCTGCAAACAACATCTCTAACGACTCAAATTCAGTGTATATTGGTTGGTATGCGGGGTCGAGTGGCTCGAATTCGGCTGATGTTATTTCGATTGGCGCAGACTCGGGTGGCAACGGTGCGTCAAATATCTTCCTAGGAACGTCCACTGGAACTGTCGGGCAAAGCAATATTCTCATAGGACACTTTATCGCTCCCTCCAACGTGTCCAATCAGGTTCGCATTGGGATTCGGAATCAAATACCCATTGCGGCCGATCTCTCTAAAAATTGGGTGGGAATTGGAGGTATTCTGACACCTACAGATATAGCATACGCAAACACAGACATATCCGGAAACATGCGTATTCAGGGAAGCCTGGGACTGAACATCATTCCGGGCGGTCGTACACTGGATGTGAATGGCAACTTCCGAGCAACAGATGCAGCAAACGAAGTCCTTGATTTTACTAACGGGATAACGCGTTGTTCAGGTGGATATGCGTCCGTTCAAAGTAATATTTCATTTACCGGAGGAGTTGGAACGCTTGGAGCAATCAAAAAAGGTATTATTCATGTGTCGGCGGTAGATCAGGCATCCTCTGCCAACCGTGCAGCAAAAATATTCTTCGCATGGACAACATCCAACGTAACGCTTATGAGTGATGTCTCTGCGGGGCGCACAAATATTACAACGTCTTCGACAAATATCCAAGTTACCGATACATCGGGTTCATCACAAACATACGGATACAATATCACATATTTCCCATTGCCTTGAGCTTCTCCACAATCTTGCGGATAGAGACTACTGAAACACCCGACACTTCGGACACGCGCTGAAGCTGACCACCCAATACGATGCAGACAACACCTGCGACAATAGTCTTGGGCGTATGTTCCATTTCGGGCAGCTTCTGGAGTCGCAGAACAATCTCGTCGCGGTCCTTGTCGACCAACTCCAAATCAGCACATATACGTTCTGCGATACCCAGCTGTGTATTCAAGACAGACGATACTTCATCGTCAAACTTAGTTAATGCCTTGCAGAGAGCCCGAATACTCACCTGAAAGATATCTGCGATTTCTTCATGGCTTCGTGTCGCATCGTTCCTACGGCAAGCGGTAAACACTGCTGCTGCCATAAGAGCGCGACGAGTCTCGCCGCGTGTCTTCTGTGAATCTTCTACGTTCTTGTAGAGTCCACAAGCATCCAACACAATCGCCTTGGTTAATCCGTAGCGTAGAGCTGTAGATTGTATCGCGTCAAAGATTCCCATCCAGGATCGTTCGCCGTGCGACGAGAACGACCAGGCAGAGAGTTTTGCGATAGACTTTGCTTCGTCTGATTGGTTTGGGACACGCTTTCTCATCATCATCGATCCATACGATGAGTTGGGCAAGAGTTCGGATGTAATTGTTCCTGTTCTTGAGGGATCTTCGTCTGTGTTTCCATAATTGCGCCATTCAGCACCTTCATCAATGTAACTTCCTAGAATACTTCCACAACATGTACAAATTCGTTCGCCTTCTTCGACTTCAATGGTTTCATGACCACACTCCATGAGGTGTCTTTTTCCAAGAGTGTTTTCATTCGTTTTTTACCGCAGCAGTTGCAGTAGATACAGTATGAGTTACCAACTTATCCCGTGTTTCATACAATTTTACAATCGGTTGGAATTCGATTTGTGTCAATATCAAGAATCCACCGATGGAGATAATCAGTCCATCCTCCCAGTTCATTCCCTTGGGGGGATAAGGCCAGAAGAAGAACCCCAAGAACAAGCCCAGAGATGTCTTAAACACGGTATCCACAATCAAAAAGAACGGACTTTCTTTCACCTGAAATCCAGCGGCCGTCAAAAACAACTGGAGAAGAATCAACCCCTTCAAGATGAAGAAATACCACTGGTAACCTTTCATTGTTATTCCGTAAGAAATGTGCTAGCGCCTGCGAGAGCACCCACAATGTGCATTCCAGCGTGATGTGCGGATGACATGGAACAGTCTGAATCCCATATGTAGCACTGGTTCAGATAACCATAGTGGTAAATCGTCATTGTATATATTGTAATCATTGCAACCAATATCTGATGAAAGAAGTGCTTTTTAAAGAAGACTTCATACACGAACGCCACCACATACAAAAAGCATGCCACTTGGTCCACCCAGAAATAGTGAATGTCTTTCGTCATGTGATAGAAGAACGACGTGACTACAAGGTTTCCAGACACCGCAGCAGCATACATGCAATCTGCTCGTAGTGCTGCCATCATTGGCAACAAAAACGCCAGAGACGACGCCATCAAAATACGATTGGGTGCATCGCTGCGTGGATATCGAGGATCAGGTCTTAAAAGTTCCATTGGATTATCGTAACATGTTTCCAAGCGCCGCTTCTCCGTAAACTTGCGGGCGATAGTTTGTGACCAATGGTGGACGATAGTTGGAGTTCTTGCCACCAGTCTGTTTCATCCAAGACACAAGCAAGTATTTCTCATCAATCACCCACACCAAATACCCAGATGTTTGAAGTGTGTGAAGCAGATATTCACGCGCCTCCGACAGCTGAAACAACGGATACCCAAATACATAACTGGGAATCTCAAACACCACGTAGGGCGCATTCGGGGAGTGAATCGCCTGTCGTCGCACTTTTGCATAGAGTTGTGCCAAGACCGGGCGCATAGCCGCCATGCGCTGTTCTTTACGAGCTTCTTGCTCATCCCATACGTCACGAGCTCTCAACATGCTTACTACTGAGATATACAAATGTTTCGTTCCATCGCATTTGGCGGAGGAGGAATGCGCGGTGCTCTACATCTAGGCGGACTTCGTGCGCTGTTGGAATTTCAAGACAAGTTGGAATTTCCCGACGGAATCTACGGATACTCAGTTGGATCGATTGTTGCTACCGCACTTGCCTTCAACTTGAAGCTGGAGCAAATCCAACAGATGATTGACGAATCTATGCACATTGATTCTGTTGTCACGGATGCGAAACTGTCTATGTTCACAGATCTCTTTGATAAGTGTGGGTTGCTATCGATGGATCGGGTTGAACAATCGATCGTGAACGCATTTCTGAAACAGGGTGTAGACTTGCGAAACAAGGTCATTGCAGATGCTCCGCAGAAACTGTTTATCGGTGCTTCCAATCTTACGCTGCGCAAACCTGTATTTTTTACAGGACAGGTTCCAATTCTTATTGCACTAAAAGCGTCCTGTTGTATTCCGTGTTTCTTTCAACCCCAGATTGTATACAACAACGTCTATTTGGACGGTGGTGTCTACATGTATTACTTTGATGAGTATCTGCCGAAGGATTGTTTATCGTTTACAGTTTCGTATACGCCCCAGTCGCTACGCCCGAAAGACATTCAAGGCAATCTTGTAGAATTGGTCAAACAACTCTATTGCGGACAGCGTCGACCACCAACCTCCAAGTACGCCGTATGGTTCAAAGAGGATAAGGTTCATGTGATTCATGACATCAAAGCCGATGACAAGAAACGTTTAATTCAGCAGGGGTATTCACAGGTTTTCGCGTTCCTGTCCAAGCGACTCGCGGAGGAAGGAGATAAGATTTGAGTAGGTAACCCGTTTTCCAAACTCTGTCAGTCCTGACTTGGTCTCCAGAATGACTGTTGGGTATCCCTGAATATCATATAGTGTGCATTTGGCACGATCGGCTTCACAATCGACTGGAATTGCGTTCACATGGGTCTTCCCGAAATACGACTCGCGCTTGAGTTTCTCCTCTAGCTTGGTCCACTCGGGCATCGCCTTCTGTGAGAACCCACACCAGTTCGTATAGAAGAAATACAGGTTGGCTTCGTTCGGCTTAACCTCTCGCTTGGGCGGCTGAATCATCGGCTTCCAAAACCTGTAGACCAAGAGTCCAACAAGGACAAAGGCAAGAACAACGAGTAGGGTATTCATTGTTGAAGGAGGCGAGAAAGTTTACGCTGTTTTTCAAACCATAAACGATATGCTTCTTCAGCGGTTACCTTTTCCTTGATTTGAGTCCAAGCAATATCAGCGGTCATTCGTTCGGGTTCATATTGCTTCGGTTCAATTTCAAACCACTTGCCTTGAAAACGGACTAGATAACCCATTACAGAAAAGAAGCTAGGTAAGTGAAAATGGCGTTACTCGTGGCAAAGACGGCTCTTCTCTCACTTGGGTTGAACTATGGAGTTCACTACACAAGTGCGAGGTTGTATGATTGGATGTGTGTTCCTCATAGTGTCACTGAACTGTTGACGTCCCTCGCGACGACGGCTAGCCCGGTGTGTTCGTTTCTCTTGAATACGATGACTGTGACTCAAAATAATTACGCAGTGGTTATGGCTTCGACGATAACGTCACTGCTAGCTAGAAATCTAGCACCTGCTGCTTAAGCAGGGAAGCCCACCAGGCCAGCACCAATACCGAAGCCGGCACCCGTGCGAGCAGAGCTGCCGACGGAGGGGGCATAGATGTCCAGGATGGCGAACGTGGCAGTGGCGGTCAGTGCAATCATCGCGACCTCACCCCAGCGCATCGTCTTGCCAGGGATCACGTAGGCGGCAACAGCCACGGCGAGACCCTCCAGCACATACTTGATTAAACGGGTCACTAAATCACCCATGTCAACACCGGCGGGCGTAGGCTTCGGCTTAGAATCCATGTTTGTTAAAGAGATTGGAAGATTTTTTATGTCTTGATTTGAGCCATTGCAATGGCTACCTGGATATACACCATGACAAACAACACTATCCAATATGTCATTTCGGCGAGTCGTTTCCAGTTGCTACTCTCCGAAAAACTGTGAAGAACCATCACCCAACTTGCCTGCCAGAGTCCGCGCATCCAAAGATATGCAACTCCAGTGACGGGAATAGGCACTAGTACTCCAGGATGAGTCAAGAAAACAATTAAAAGGCGAGTCCACCCTTCATACATTGTTTGTAGGCTTGAAAGTTTATAGTCTCGCAGTGAACCGAGCACTCAGGACATAATACATATACAGCAGGATGAAGACGACGTAGAGTATATACATTGTCCACGCAAGACCGGCACTCTTTTCGCCTGGTAATCCGAGAATCCACGCCCACATAGCCTGCCACAGTCCACTTAGCACTGGCGGAAACCCTTCTGCGGGTGCATATGCCGCTGCTTCGGGAGGTAGAAGACTTGCCGCACTTGCCATTGTTGGAATGACTACGCCTGGGTGTGTGAGAAAGATAATTGCAAATGTTCCAGCATACCCGAAACCCATTGTCTTCTGCGTAGAAACAACTTACAAAGGAGACTGCTTGTGTAGATAAAGATGTCTCGTCGCGAAACTCTCCCCAAGTTGGATGATTCTGGTGTTATCGATTACCTCGATGAGGACCCCGAGGTGCCCACACAGAAGTATTGTATTGTCTCCTTCCTGAGCCCCGAGAAGGTGATTCAGGACAAGCAGCGCTTCTTCTTCAAGGAGTTCATCCAGTTCATGAACTATGATTGGAAGGTGAAGGGTCTTGAGCATTTCATGGCCTTCCTGTCCAAGAAGTATAGCGTAAAGATTGACGACCTGCTGAAGGATGCAGAGGAGTTCGGCAAGGTGCGTGAGAAGGAGATTCGCGAGACGGATCTGGAGGAGCAGTACCAGGTGTTCCTGCTGAAGCACGAGAAGGAGCTTCAGGAGAAGTATGACAACTCTGTGGAGTTCAGGACGAATGTGCGTGGTGTGAAGGTGCGTAGGGCATTTGCGACTGTGGAGGAGGCTCAGGTGATGGCCAAGGTCTTCCAGCGCAAGTATCCTAAGGACAACCTGTTTATCGGTAAGGTCGGTGCATGGCTGCCTTGGGACCCGTCCGAGCACCTGATGCCCGAGGTCGAGTATGCCGAAAAGGAGCTGAACGAGCTGATGAGGCGCTACAAGGAGAACGAGGCCAACAAGGAGATGTTCTTTGCGGAGGAGCGTGAGGCCAAGATCAAGGCACAGAAGGAGGAGAACGAGCGTCGGAAGAGGGAGAATGCGGCTGCTCAGCAGAAGGCTTTGGAAGATGCGTCTGCTCCTGTTCACCCGACGGAAGGCGTGATTCGCGAGTAAAATCTGAACGATAAGTAAATGAGCGACGTTTATGAAGTCACGACAAATGTCGCCCTTCAAATCGTGATGAAGGGTGTTGAAAAAACAGTGAAGAAACAGGACCTGACCAAGCCCGAGCTGCTGTTAGTTGGACGCGCTCTGGGTTGGTTGGCTCTCGTGACTGCTGGAACAAATGTTGATTTATTCAAGCAGTTGTCGAAGGCTTCGACTGAACTGAAAGAGGCTACTAAGAATGCCCCTGAGTCAATGGTCGCTATCCAAAAAGAAGGTGTAGCCGTAACTGCTGGAAAGCGTCATAGGAAGAGGATGCGAGGCGGCGTGGCTCCGGCTGCGTTGATTCTCGGTGCGATTGCTATGCTATATGGTGGTAATACTGCGATGACTATCAATCGGCTCCAAGAAAACAGGCGTGTTATCCGGAGTGAAGCTATCAGGCAGATTCAAAGCAACTGTCCGATTGACCTTCTTGCCGGTGCTCCTGAGAAGCCCTTGATTGATTGGACTGGCGAATATGCCCGGAAGTTGTCTGAATACACAACTCAACAAACGATTTGCGATTCGACGAAAAGTGTGATGGCTGCTCGTATTAAACAAGCAGACGAGACACTGGCTCAGGCATGGTCCAGGCTACCGAATGATGCAGCTGCATTTGCAACGGTTAGCACGATGGTTTTGACAGCTCCTGCCGGACCTGCAGCAGCTGCTACGAGTGCAGCAACCTTGGGTGCCGCGGTGAAGCAGATTACGGAGACTGTTATCAGCGGTCAGCTCCCGAACAAGCCTGAAGACATCAACAAGTTTGTGAAGGCTGTATCTGAGGCGTTTCCTCAGAAGGAAGAGGAAGCCGCAGCAACACCGGCTCCAGCTATGTTTACGGGAACAAATGTGCGGTCAGAGGTTATCAATCCTGCCGTATCTCGTGGAGACATCCCGGAAGCCGCAGCTCCCGCTAGACGTGGTCGTGGTCGCAAGACAAAGAAGACGAAGAAAGTGCGTAGGGCAACTCGCAGACGTCTTACCTTCTCCTATTAGACTCGTCGTCTTCCTTCTTGACCCATACTGAAGGACCTGCGTTCTTCTTTTTCAACGCTAGCGGATTGTACTCATCGACAGCCAACATCGCAGACTGGAATGGACGATTGTCCACCCACAAGGATTGGTCGCATAAGCGGAACGGTGGGTGATCGGATGCCTTATACCAAAACACCTGGTCTTCCAGTTTGTTGGAGGAAACGTTGTTACAGATGACTAGACCCTCATAGTTTTCTGTGCACTGGTCCATAAATGTGCAAAACATCTCAAACGTAGGAAACATACCTGCGTAATTCTCGTAAATCCTACGACGATTACCTAGGATATTCTCACGAAGAATGAAGATAAAATCCACGTTAGTTCGCAGGTTCGGCGTAATACCTAGCGGATACTGCATCGTAATGATGGTCATCAAGTCAATGTGACGACCGTTCATAAACACGAAACGAGTGCTATCTTCGTTAATCCATGATTTTGCGTCGTAAAGACAGTCGTCCAGAATCAGAAACGCGCGAGGGTCGATATTGGATGACCCGCCACGATTCTTCTTATCATCATTGCGCTTTTGTTTCATATTGGCCTGGCGCTTGATGACGTTCTGGATGATTTCTGGGCGATACTTGTCATGAATCAATTTGGATGGCACCATATTCTGGAAAAACTCGTTGGCAATTTCGGTGGCCGATATAACCGTGCCGACAGGAAAGTGGCGTTGGGTATGAAACAGAATATCCCTAACCAAAAAGGACTTGCCCGTATCCTTTTTGCCAATAATCACCATCATCGGACTTTTCCTACTGTCAATCTCACACCTATCGGTGATCATATCCATGTTAAACTTCCGCAGTTGAAAGTTCATCCTTATTTACTAGAGATTGTTTTTACACGTGAGGTTGACGAGACTTCATTCTGTATCATCCTTGTCCTCCAAGTTCCGCTCATTTTGTGAAAGAAGCCATTGTAACATCTGGAACGAACGTGTAAGTAGAATCATGAAGACAAGTGTAAGTAGCATGAGCATACCTTTTTACCGCAGAGTCGTTTAGATTCCGTTTTGATTCGCCGAGGGGGAAACAATGGGAAAAGACCTGCGCACCAACGCAACCTTGTTACGCCTTCATAGATATCCGAAACTGGATGGAACGTCCTGGGATTTAAAGAATCCTCAGCCCTTCTTTCCTCCCCTGGAGCTGCTGTTCAAGACGCATACCGTCAGCAATCTGTCGGACTATGGTATCCGATTGTCGGATCAACTTCAGCGAATCGTAGATGAGACGCATGTCCAAGTGAAGGGCAAACCGGTGGAAGTTCATCGCAAGACCACTATGATTCTCAGTCCTTTCAAGTGGATGCGAGGCGACTATGGCACTATCGGACTCCCCAAGCCCGAGGATGTAGCGAACGATATGCAGGAGAAACTTCAGAGCCCTCATACGGCGGGATATGTTGGCGCACTTTCTTCTATTATTCTGTCGGAGTCTGAATGTATCCACTTTCCCAAGGTCTATGGTGTCTTTGTCGGATTAGCTGGCAAGCATACGATTGATATTTCGGATGATTACGAAGAACTCTCCGAACGTCACTGGTTTGGAGAGAACCTTGGTAAGACATTTGAACTGAAACTCCGCACACCCGAAGCTACCGCGGAATTCACACACACACGGGGTCAGCGCGCAGGGCTTCAGTTAGGCGACGAAATCCTTCTCGATGATATTCAGGATGTTACCGCAGAACGCGTTGCGACTCCTATGACTCGTTCGGTCTCAAACAGTGATGTAGAGTCTGAGTCTTCCTATGGAGACGACGAAGAGGAAGATGATGGAGATGATGAGTATGAGATTCGGTCATGCGATTGTTCTGAGACCAGTGAAGAAGAGGGATTAGACGATGAGGGCGACGATGAGCCGTTTGCATGGGCAACCTTCAAGGATGTTCCTGTCATTACGACTGTAATGGAAAAATGCGAAGGCACTTACTATGATCTGCTGGAGAAGCACCCAGAATCCGAGAAGCATTGTGCTTGGATGGGACAACTCATCTTTGCATTAGCGTTCGCGCAGAGGAACTTTGGTTTTACCCACAACGATCTGCATGGAAATAATGTGATGTATGTCAAGACCGACAAGGAGTTTCTATATTACAAGCATGGCGGTGCGTGTTATCAGATTCCTACATATGGTTACATTCTCAAACTGATTGACTTTGATCGGGCTGCGTTCTCGCTGCGGTTAATTGGCATGAAGGACCCGCGCCAGTTTGTGTCGAGTCAGTTTCAGCCCAACGAGGAGGCTGCGGGTCAATACAATGTCGAACCCTTCTTCACTCAGAATCATCCTCGTATTCCACCCAATCCGAGTTTTGATTTGTGCCGATTTGCAACGTCCATGTTCTGGGAGATGTTTCCCGAGGGACCTACTCATGACTACAACCATCCGCTGTTTAATGTCTTCAAACAGTGGATGTCGCAGACGGATGGAAGCTCTGTGTTATTTCGTACGAAGAAGCCCGATCGACACGACAGGTATCACGGATTTGATCTTTACAAGGCTATTGCCCGTTACTGCAAAGACTCGGCAGTTCCACGTCGCGAAATAGGGAAGCTTTCGGTATTTCAAGTAAAGGCGGTGCCGGTGGGGCAACCGTGCCTGTACGTGGAGTCATAGGCACAAACTTCTTCGCAAAGTATTCATTCCCCACAAAATTCTGTAGAAACGTAGAATCCTCCAGCAAACCATGACTCATCTGTCCTGTCGTCTTGGCCAAATTCTTTTGAAACTCAAGAATGTCCTTGTCCTCAACAAGTGCGAAGACATTCTTGTCAATGTGCGTGAAGATGGTTCTGCGTTCGTGAAAGATTACCCACATCTTAGTAAATGTCCTTGTCGACTGGTCTGAAGATAAAGTTTTCGTTTTATTCCGCACTCATCTTCTTTTTGGTCGCCAATCCGGTCACCTTTCGGTTCATGAATAGTTTGATTCCAGGTGTCGCGAACAATGGTTGTCCGACGGCATTTGGATTTGTTCTTCATACGATTGTATTCTTTGCGCTGTCCTTCTTCATCATGACCCTACCCAGAGACCCGTATTAAACGCGACGACCGCGACGAGTCTTCTTGCCTCCATTCACTTTCTTCATCTTGATACTTCCAACCTTCTGCTTCTTCGTAACAGCTGACTTGAGATGAGACATCACCTTCTTGTGTGCTGCCTTTGCCTCACGTTCAATCACACGAAGTTTGCTCTGTTTTGCCCTTTCTATCTCAGCCAAACGGCGTTTTGCGTCTTCCGCGGCCTTCACGGGGTCATGCTCCTTTCCAGAACGAGTGCGAGGCATCTTTATTATCCAGAAAGATAAACAACCAGAATGAGAACGTTTGTATCTCTCTTACTGTTTGCCATAATCATCAACTTGGTGTTTGCGATGACAACCATGATCTTCTTTGACGGTGAAATCCGTGGAGCCAAGACTTTCTCGGATTACTTCTTTTTCGCGGTAGGGTCATTGACAACCAGTGGACACGGAGACATGATGCCGACAACAGCTGCAGCCAAGATGTGGACTTCACTATATGTCTTGGTTGCGTGGGTCTACATATTCTATGTGACCATCAACCATATCACGGATGTGGATTTCAGGATGTTTGGGTAACCCTAAAAGCCCGGTTTTCCCACAAACATATCCTGTGCGGCAGATGCAGCGGAAGTCACAGACTCCACCGCAGCATCCACACCATCCGAACCCACGGCATATGCCACACCACCTGCAACACCTCCTGCACCTAACGCCAGCTTACCGGCATCCAACCACTCAATCTCTTGGTTCTTGGATGTCCGCTCCCAAATATAGAGGACAAACGCAACAACGGCGACCACGCCAGCAATCATTCCCAATGTGTAAACGTCTGACATTCCTTTGTTCTGCCTCAAGGCGAAGAGTCTTACAAATTCAACGCAACAGTCTCAGTTGCCTTTTGTTTCAGTTCATCCTCGGTGCTAATCGACGCATCGTCGTCATCCTCTTCGTCGTCAAGGGTTGCATCTTCTCCCAGGGTGACCTTGGGGCGGTCTTCGTCTTCCGAATCCTCATCATCATCCGTCTCAAACTCATGGACCTGAGGAGGAGCAAACGTCACAGGCGGTGCAGCAGCAGGCTTTGGCGCCTCTTCACGAGCCTGGAAGTATGCCCGGCTGATCTCGCGCCACGGAATAAAACCATCAATCACCTCACCCACAGTTGCCTCTAGCATCACTTCAATATCACGACGGTTCTTGGCCTGCTGGGTGGACGACACATTTAGAGTGTTGAAGAGATAGGCATTGGACCAGCACTTGCGAGCTGCCGCAATGTAGAACGTGTGAATAAACTTGGAGAGCGAAGGGCGGTCAAACTCGATATTGACCTCTGTTGCCTGCGATTGCTGAAGGCTTGCGAATGCCCGGATGTAGCTGACAAACACCCCTAGTAAAAGGTCCTCAATATAATCGCACTTGGAGGCAGTGATAATGCGCTCAACCTCCTTGCCAAGCGTCTCCTCGTTCCACTTTGGGATGCTCGTCAACAGATTCTGAAACGTCTGGAGAGTCTTCTCGGGTTGGACATTCCTCTCACAGGCTGTCTTGGCATTGTCATAAACACTCCAGAGACCATCTGCGACATGGGGAACTAATACCCTCGTTAGATTCTCGCGCATTGTCTGTTTCACAAACTCTGTAGACATTTGTTTTACATGGAGGATGCGAGTTCAGAAGAAAGAGACGCACGATGAAGATTGTGTTGGTTCTTATGATTCGCAATGAATCCAGGATTATTGAGAGATGTCTGAAGGCAGTCGAAGGTATTGTTGACGCATTCTGTGTCCACGATACAGGCTCATCAGACAATACATGCGATTTGGTTGAAGAGTTTCTCACGACTCACAATGGGTGTTTGACTCGGTCGGATTGGAAAGACTTTGGTTATAATCGCACTCGTAGTTTCCAAACAGCACGTGACTATGTTCGTGATACATTGAAGTGGGATCTGGATAAGACGTATGGTCTGCTCTTGGACGCAGATATGGTATTTGAAGCAGGAACTCTGCGCGAGCAACAGCTTGGTGAGCTTGCATATACTATCATCCAGTGTAATGGAGATATTGATTATCCCAACTGTAGGTTGATTCGCTTGGACCACGAATGGGTGTGTAAAGGAGTTACGCACGAATACTGGGACGGACCTACGAAACCTCTTACAAAGGAGATTTGTTGGATCAATGACCGTAACGATGGCGGTTGTAAGTCGGACAAGTTCGAGCGCGATGCCCGATTGCTCGAGAAAGGTCTTCAAGATGAACCCGATAATGTTCGGTATATGTTTTATCTTGCACAGACTTATCACTGTCTGGGGAGACACGAAGACGCCATTCGAATGTATAAGAAACGTTACAATGCAGGCGGATGGGACGAAGAGCGCTGGTATTCTCTCTATATGATTGGTCAGACATATTTGACCCTGGGCGATGTTCCGAAGTTTGAGCAGTATATGTTACGAGCTCGTGCACATCGCCCCCATCGTGCCGAACCTCTCTACAAACTTGCCAAGTATTTTCGAGAGAAGAGTGAGCATTACAAGTCTTATCAGTATGTCTTGATGGGACGCGATTTACCGCTCTCTTCCGACGCTCTTTTCATTGAGACGAACGTATATACAGACCTGTTCCACTACGAAGAGACCATTTGCCTGTATTACCTGAACCGGAAACGCGAGGGTCTTCGCAAGAGCATGGAGTATCTTCTGACCAAACACATGCATATCGACAGTGTCTTGAAGAATATGAACTTCTATGTGGAGCCGGTTGGAAAGGTATATCAAAATCATCCGATTCAGCGCGATCTTCTGGGAAGAGACTATCACCCATCATCTATCTGTTCGTTCGAAGGAAATCATCTGGTTCGCTTTGTCAACTATTCAATCACGCATACGGGTGGTTACGATATGAAACAAGGAAACTACTCACCAGACCATGCTGTGCGCACACAAAACGTGGTATTCACCCCCGACGGAACCATAGTAAAGATGCGCGATGAATCGGTTACATTACCACGACGAAAGCATCATATCTTAGGTCTCGAAGATGTGAGAGTGTATCGGAATGCGAAGGGAGTTTTACGGTTTGTATCAACATCTTCTGAATATTCGGAAAACATTCGCATTGTCACAGGAGAACTTGATATTGAAAAAGGCGACTACAACAATACTACGGTCGTAGAGTCTCCTCTAAACTCGCAATGTGAGAAGAATTGGATTCCCGTGAACGGGACCGACGATATCATCTACTCTTGGAACCCTCTACGCGTGGCACATTTGGAGAAGAACAATCTAGTATTCGATAAGGTGATAGAGACTCCCGACTTTTTCCGTCACTTACGTGGATCTGCGGTTCCAATCCAAGTAAAGGACGAGTTGTGGTGTCTGGTTCATTACGTAGAGTATTGTATGCCTCGCAAGTATTTCCACTGTATTGTTGTGTTGGATCCGACAACCTATCAACCTAAGCGGTTATCGCTCCCATTTGTCTTTCGAAACGAAGGAATTGAATACTGCCTTTCCATGACACAAGTCAAAAATGAGTTAGAGTTTTTGTTTTCATCGTGGGACGACAACCCATGTATTACGCGAACACCGATGTCTTCGCTAGAGTGGATTCAAGTATAAAGGCGCCTCCACGACTCGTTTGGAGTAGTGCTCATGTCTTGAAGAATGTGTTTCGCCATCTCGGTATCAATGCAGCACGGTAGATTGATCTTTGTGTAGAACTTGTAGGCTTTCGCAGTCGCCTCGTCTGCGATGCGCAGAAGGTTGATACGAGTAGTGAGTGTCTCTAGAGAACGAATCAGAGTTCGCACACCCTCTTCCTCGGAAGAATACTCGCGAATCAGGAACTTGATCGCGTCTGGCTTGATACTGAGCTCCTTGAAATTGGTGCGTTCTAGCATCTGGGGCCAGATGTACTTCTCCACAATCTGGAACTTGTCATCTGCCGAGTAACCCGTACACGTGATCACCTGCATACGATCCTTGAGAATCGGATGGACCTTGGATTCATCGTTAAACGAGAAGACAAACAGGCACTGCGAGAGGTCAATGTCAATGCCCGCAAAGTAGCGATCATGGAACTGACTGTTCTGGCTTCTATCAGTCAAGTGAATCAGCATCGAAGTAATCTCCTGACCTTGCGCGGTCTCTGATACCTTATCCAGCTCGTCAAAGTACATCACCGGGTTCATACACCGGGCGCTGATGAGACTATCTACAATCCGACCCCACATGCTACCTTCGTAGGTGTAGCTATGACCTACAAAGTTCGCACTATCTGTCGCACCACCCAAGCTGAAGAACTCAAACGGACGCTTCAGAACACTCGCAACGCCATTCCGAGCAAACGACGTCTTGCCCACACCCATCGGTCCCTTGAGTGCGATGACGTTGCCTACACTACCGGGGTTAGCAATCCATTGGGCCAGGAGTTGCATAATCTGAGTCTTCGCGGGTTCCATTCCGTAGACAGCCTTGTCTAGCGATTCGCGTGTCTCAGACAGGAACTTGGCACATGGCGCAGAACCGTCGTCCATCTTGACGGGCAACGGAACAAACTGTCCGAACGGAATCCGCATAAATCCATCGACCCAATTGCGCAACTTGTGCGTATCACCGCCCTCGTCTTCCATCTGAGCAAGCATATCAATCTTCTTGATGACAGATGCCTTGGTAGAGTCGGCAATCGGAAGCTCCAAGACACGGAACTTGCGCGGCACATCACCTTCCGATACCAGTGCCTCAATCTGCTTCATCTGCTTGTTGAGCTTCTTCTTCTTGGACTTGGGCAGATCATCGTAGTATTCCTGCTCTTCCTCATTCAGTTCCAGGGGAGCCTCGTCGGGTTCCTTGCCCTTCTTGTCCTTCCCCACACGAAGCTTGTTCCGAGGCACATACTTGTTCATGAGGTATCCCAAGAATCCATCGTCTTCCTCCTCAGACTCATCGTCAGCGTCAAACTCGGACTCATCCTCATCATCGCTGACCTCATACTTGGAACGAGGACGATTGTCAATCTCAATCTTGACCTTGCCGTTTCTGGGAATCGGGATGGAGATATGTTGCTTCTCCTCCACTTCCTCAGCTTCACTTTCGGTCTCCTCTTCAGACTCGTCCAACTCCTCGTCCTCCGACTCCTCTTCTGTCTCGCTCGGCGGCTCGTAGTCCTCATCCTCGGACTCGGTCTCGCTTTCTTCCTCCTTTAAGGTTTCATCCTCGACCCACTTAACTGCAGTATCACGCTTACGAAGGTTGTATCGGCGAGGCATCCTTGCTGGTGACCGAGGAAAAAACAAAGCCAAATCCGTTTTTCGGGCTTACATACAATGGAAGATTTGGAGAAGATTGTTGACCAAATGACGCTTGAAAATGATAAGAAAGCAGCGTCCAATCCAATTACCAAACAAAGCCTTGCGATTGTCCATCAGTTTTTAAAGGACCATCCGGTTATGTGTTATGGTGGAACAGCCATCAACAATCTGCTTCCAGAAGAGGACAGGTTCTACGATCCAGAGACAACTGTTCCCGACTATGACTTTTACAGCAAGACTCCACAGGAGCATGCGATGATTCTGGCTAACAAGTTGTCGGCTGCTGGAGTTGTCAATGTAGAAGCCAAGCCAGGTATGCATCTCGGGACGTTCAAAGTGTTTGCCGATTTTGAAGGTGTGGCGGATATCACACACTTGGATGCGGACATCTTCGAGCGTCTTTGGAAAGAGAATGTAATGGTTGGCGGCATTCACTACGTAACGCCGAACTTCCTGCGCATGTCCATGTATCTGGAATTGTCCCGCCCTCGCGGCGATGTGTCTCGCTGGAAGAAGGTGTATGAGCGACTTGGACTGCTGAACAAGCACTATCCAATGGTATGTCCAGCTCAGGTTCCCCGTGAAGAAACCGAAATCACGGAATCCAATCGCAAGAAGGTAGAGTCTCTCTTGAAGAAGCACAATGTCGTCTTGCTGGGTATCACCGCATCTCAGATTCACGAAGGAAAAGGTCCTAAATGGTCAACACCGGTCACCATTCTTGCCGAACCAGACACTCTTGAAAAGTTGACCGAGGGAAAGAAAACCGAGACGCATTCAGGTTCAGAGATTCTACCTGCACACACCGACGTGTTTGACGAGAACGGGGATATCTTCATGCGTGTTCACGAAACCGCCGCTTGTCACAGCTATCACGAGATGGCAAACGGAATAAAGGTTGCATCGATCCCGACAATGCTCCAATTTGTGTTTGCCTACATGTATTCGGGAGTCGCAGAGGATGAAATTACACACCTGATGTGTGTGGCACAACGGTTGGTCGACCTAGCCAACAATAAGGAAAAACGCAGGTATGCACTCTTGACGCCAGTCGATTGTCTGGGCACACAAGAGACATTGATTGACATGAAGAAACACAAGGCAGAACTCTATGAGAAACTCTCAAAGAACCGCGGATCTGCCGAGTTTCTGAAATACTTTTTCAGTTACAATCCGAAATCTACAAAGACACAGCGAGTTCATGTTCGCAGCCAGCTTCACAAGACTCGCAAAGCTAGGTACGAAAGCTCCTACTAAACCGGGCAAGACCCTGTGGATTCTGTATCCACGGAGAACCTGCACAAGTCGTGCAGGAAAGGTCAGTTGTAGTGCGAATGCCTTGAAGAAAGTCAATATAAGACCCATATGCATTAGGAGTCTCATTGCGATACGCGTTCGCACCCGTTGTAGATGCGAAAGTCTGATACACTAACTCCAGACGCTGAGTCGTGACAAAATCAGACGCATTTTGAATACGCAATCCACCTACTCCAGAGACATCAATTCCGCGTTGACCGCCAGCACTCATCTTGCTGTTTACGCAGAATATAAACGACCAATATACCAGGTGATATCAAAGTAATTCGGGGGAGCGGGCTTGCGGTCTAGGTCGTTCGGGATTGGCTCCTTGAGCATCTGTTTGATTTCAATGTAGTTCAATGACCGGCTGTAGTAAGTCAAGCGCGATAAGACGCCATCCCAATTTGAACCAATTGCTACTGCAGTATCATTCAGTTGAGGTAACTGCCCCAATGTATGATGCTTCTTCAGAATACCGTTGATATAGACGTCTACAGAATGCTGATCGACCACCATTGCAAAGTGAATCCACTTCATCGCAGGAATGTTGGGAATCAGAATCGTCTCCGTTGTTCCATACGTATCGACTGCAACGATCAGAGAGTTGGATGTAGAATCGATGTAGAGTCCCGGGGAATCTCCCTTGGAGAAAATACGACGACGTTCACCGTATCCGCGAGTAAAGTCCTTGACGAGAATCCAAGCTGTGTAAGAATATGTGAGTCCTTCGGCTTCATTGTATGAGCGAGGGAGGAATGTGGGAAACGTTTGATTTATGTTGCTTGGAATCGAATAATCAAACAGAACGTATTTATCGGTTCTGCCAGGAGATCGGGCAAACCAAAACAGGAGACCAACCAAAACAACCACGGCAATGGCTCCGATTATCGTAGACATATCCATTGTATTACCTTGACACAAAACCTCTAGGTCCTAATTTCAGCTCGATATTCTGTGGTTTAGGTTGTGAGGATACATTGACAGCGCCGTTTCCAGGAGTAAAGATCATCCCAAGCATTGTTTCGTACGACGTTTGTTGCTGAAATGTTATGGAACCAGGATGAACGTTACGCTCTCCAAGATTGTAGATATAGTGAGTTCTTGCAGGGTCCGAAGTATATTGTGTATTCAGGTAGTTTGTCTTGAAGAGCGAGATAGTCCAGTCGAGATCTTCGCCGTGAACCGCATTCTTAAACGGTACCAATTTCGCAATATCAGACAACATCGGGTTGAGGTGATTTGGCGGACGCTGAAACACTGGGGGGTCAGTTCGTGTGGCCATCATATCTGTCAGTTTGATGTCAAGACTATGAACAAACGTGTATCCCTTGATATCTCCTGTAAGTCTCATTGTATGATAACCTCCCTGGATACACTGCCATAAATCCTCAATGTATGCATCTGTGATTTCGTCATCGTCGTCAATAAACGATAAATACTTACCCTTTGCTTGTTCCAAAAGTCTCTGGCGTTTTAGACCGATTGTCATCTCGCGATTGTCAAAGAAAACACAAACATCCATTCGCAGCTCAGGGGCTAAACGATTTACCTTTTCGTACAATGAGGTAACCAACTTGCGGAGACCCTCTTCACGTCCAGGAATCGTCGGGATTAAGACAGACCAATCATACTTGTACTTCTTGCGTCGGATGTATGTATGCATGTCTTGAGTCCAAAATCTTTGATTGTGTTGGTAAAGTGGATCCATATTCTGCGCGTATCCTGTTCCTGGGTGCTCGTGTCGAATAATACAGTAGGGAATGTATAGACACTTATCTGCAAGTTCTCCCTTACATAAATCGGTAAGTTCCGTATCACAGAAGAGACTTTTGTAATCAGGATGATACAGATATCCAAACCGATTATACATCTTTCGTCCAAAGATAGTCAGTGTGTTGAGTTTTTCGCCCTGGAATCCATCATTAAACCATAGGATTCCATCCGTATCGGGAAATCGAGCGAGCATATGGTTTCGAATCACATCGTCCCATCCCTTTATCTGTGGGATCATGTCATCGGAAACCAGAACAACAATATCCCATTCCCAAGAAATATCGCTCATATTCGCATTACATGCCTGAATTTTGCTTGTATTTGCGGAGAGGAAAATGTGATGCCATGCGGTCTTCGCAAGAATGCGATGAAGTTCCTCATGAACAAGGTTTCGCGACATACTCATGTCATTGTCATCTGCAGATATAGCAACCCCAAGAAGCTCGGGATGATTTGCTAAATTCATGTACGACGTCAGTGTAGACATGATTTTTTGCGGACGACTGCGAGTTGGACATTTTAGAAGGATACGCATTGCCTTTTACAAAGTGTAACTACTAAGTTCTTTGCCTTCTTTACTTAGAGTGCTGAATCGGAAGGTATATCCAAACAACGTGATGAATATGGAATCCTTGTCCACAGACACCTTGCCGGCTTCAGCAGGAGGAGCACAGGTAGTTCCCTTGGCATGGAAACTCTTCGCATCATCGGGATTCAGCATCACGCTGTAGCCGTTCACATTGCAAATAGACCCTGCGAATCCACCGTTATCTGCGAGGATCACGTCTCCCACAGCTGGTTTAGGAATGCCCGGTAGCACACACGACTTGACCAAGCGTCCATTGATGTAGATGTCCAGGTTGCGTTGGAATACGGTCAGAGACACAGAGAACCATGACTGGAGGGGCACATTTTCTACGCTGCATGTGAAGGAATCGCCCGTGCTACTTACACCTGGTTCTGCGGAACCCGCACGTTGATCGGTGGGATACAAACTCAAACGAACATGGAGAGTGTTCTCTGTAGGCGCTAAAAACACACGAGGACCTACTACATTCGCATCGTTGGACGCCACACGTTTCAATACGTCCTTGTCCTGACCAAATCGGTAATCCCAGTTGGCGATATACATCCAAAACTGAAGTCCATAATCGGCACCCACACCAATCGGAATCTCACCTGCCGGAATTACCGTTTTTGTTTTTCCATCCACTGGAGTCGGTGTCTTGTCGCCCGACGATTTGGACATGTCAACGTCAAAGAAGGGAATGCCAGGCTGACCTTCTCGTTTCTGAATATAGTTGAAGAACGCCATGGCAATGAAAATCAAGACGATACCGCCCAGAATCGGCATAATCATAGAACTACCCGTTGTTGCGGGTGCTGGAGCCGGAACCGCGATGATAGACGGTGTAGCAGGTTTTGACTGAAAGAGTCCCATTGTTTATGTGTAAGGAGGAACTTTCTTGCGAAACCCCATACTAGAGTAATGGAAAAACGGAATACAGCAACACAACACTCACAACCCGTAATGTATTGTAATAACTGTGGAGGAAAGGGACATCTCTTTCGAACATGTAAAGACCCAGTGCTTTCATGTGGGATTCTCTTGATTGACAAACCGTCACTCCCAGTTCAGTCTGATCAAACCCGAATTCTTATGATACGTCGCAAAGACAGTATGAGTTTCGCCGAATTCATGCGAGGAAAGTATGATACCGATAACATCGACTATGTATCTACCCTCGTGAAGAACATGACACTGAAAGAACAGGCATCCGTTGCCAGCGATTCATTCGAAACTCTCTGGCGTCAAATGTGGGGTGATGACCGAATGACATCTGATTACGCACAGAGTAAGGAGAAGTTCAATACTCTGGATCGAGTCTCTCTTATGCGAAACAACATTTCCGACTATACAGAACCCGAATGGGGATTTCCGAAAGGTCGTCGCATGCGCGGAGAGTCTGATTTGGCGTGTGCAATCCGCGAGTTCGATGAGGAAACCAATATCCCTCGCGATGCGTTTGTGGTATTGAAGAACATCATACTCACCGAGACATTTATGGGGTTGAACAATGTCCAATACAAGCATGTCTACTTTGTGGCATTGACCAAACAGCCCGAGCTGATTAACTTAACCCAGAAGCTAACCCCTGTGCAACGCCGCGAAATTTCGGGAATTGGATGGAAGACATTTGAGGAAGCAGAAGCATTAGTGCGTCCTCACCACGTGGAACGAAAGAATATGTTGGAACAACTCGAGTCGGTTATTGAAACATTTGAGAGCGAGTAAGGAAGAACGTAATCATGTAGGAAACCACCGCAATCACAAAAATCCACCACCACAATGGGAAGATCGTTGCCTCTTTTTCTTGTGTGCCAAAGGGACGAATCCGTCCTTCACGCCCAAACGCGATATCGGGTTGGACGTACAGAAATGCCGCCATTAAAAAGAGGTAGACGGTTACCATTAATAATCGGGTGTCCTTGTTCATTGTTTTTCAACTACATTTTTAGATGCTGGTTAGAAACAATGAGTAAACCCTATGTCTTGCCGAACAGAAAGGCGTTCGCGGACGCCATTACCCGAACGTTGCTTCAATACCGAAAGATGCCGACAGATGATGAGGACAAGGATGTCGATGTGTGTCTCGCACGAGGTTCCAATGCGCGCGAGTTACTGCCCCACCAGAAGGTGGTGCGCGACTATCTGATGATGGAGACGCCCTACCGCGGTCTGTTGCTGTATCACGGTCTGGGGTCAGGAAAGACCTGCTCCTCTATTGCAGTGGCTGAGTCACTTTTGACGACCAAGAAGGTGTTTGTGATGTTGCCAGCATCTCTGGAATCCAACTATCGCGGCGAGTTGCGCAAGTGCGGCGATCCCCTGTATATGTATGACCAGCACTGGAGACAACAGACCTTAGGCGAGGACACCCGTGAAATGGCGAAGAAGCTAGGTCTGTCAGATGGATTCTTGGATCGCAACCGCACTTTTTTTACTACTGTTCCCAACCAGGAGCCCAATTTCTCCAAACTCCCGAAGACAGCACAGGACATTATCGCCAAGCAGATTGAGGACATTATTGACCAGCGTTTCACATTCATTCGCTATAATGGATTATCCTCTGCGAACATAGGCAAGTATGTCCCTAGTGACGGTACGAACCCGTATAACGACAGCGTGGTCATCATTGATGAGGTCCATAACTTCATCTCCCGTATCACAAACTCCTCGGAGATCGCGAGGAAGCTCTATGATATCATCTATAGCGCAAAGAATTGTAAGGTGGTTGCACTTTCGGGAACGCCAGTCATCAACCGGGCGCACGAGATCGCATACCTGATGAACCTGTTGCGTGGACCTATTGAGCGGATCGTGATTCCGGTGCGAGCCATTCCCACCTGGGATGAAGAGCGTATGACGGCATTGTTGCGTAATATTCCCGATGTGGATACGATTGAGTTCAACGCCATCAAGAAATACATCATGCTTACCCGAAATCCACCCAACTTTCGCAGTGTCTACAATGAGAAGGGCGACCGCATCGCCGTTCAGTATGTGAAGGACCTGCCATTTATCCCAGCGGCAGCAGACTGGGTTCAGACATGGGGTCCCAAGTTCCAGACCGATGTAGGCGGTGCTGAGTTAGCGATGGATCGGATTTCTACGGAGATGTTTGAGTGTTTACCGACGGTCTACGAAGAGTTTGCCAGTATGTTCCTAGATGGACTGAATATCAAGAATGCATTGCTGTTCCAGCGCCGTATTCAGGGTCTGGTCTCCTACTTCAAAGGCGCCGATGAACGAATGCTGCCCCGTCGTGTGGAAGACGAGAAGATGTTGGAAAAGATTCCCATGTCGGAGGCCATGTTTAACAACTATCTGTCGATGCGCAAGATTGAGATTGAGATGGATAGTCGGAAAAAGACCAATCCTGCCAAGGCAGAGGAGTCCGAGATGAAGATGTACCGTGTTCTGTCTCGATTGGCATGCGACTTTGCCATTCCACCTGAGTTGCGCAAACAGGACGTGGATGAAACCATCAACGAAGAAGTTACACCCGACAAGTCGGAGATTCTGGAGAAGATTAAGGCGGCCCCTGCTCGGTATTTGACGGAACAGGCGCTCCAGACCTACAGCCCCAAGATGTTGAAGTTGCTTCAGAACATCAAAGAGTCTCTGGGAACTGGCGAAACATTTCGGACTCAGTTGCTGTATTCCGCATTCCGTAATCTGGAAGGTCTGGGTGTGTTCTCGGCGATTTTGAATGCGAACGGTTGGCAGGAATACAAGTTGGCCAAGGAAGCCAACCAGTGGGTGGAGGACCCTGCACTGGATCCTGAAAAGCCAGCCTATGCCTTCTTCACGGGTAACGAAGACATGGAGCAGCGCGAATACATGCGCCAAATCTTCAACGCCAAGTATTCCGATGATTTCCCTCCGAGTCTCAAGGCATCGGTGGAGGGCAAACCCAAGAAGAAGCTGTGTTTGTTCATGATTACCGCAGCTGGTGCCGAAGGTATTACGTTAGCCAATGTGCGCCACGTTCACATCATGGAACCGCACTGGAATCCTGCTCGTCACGACCAGGTGATTGGACGCGCAATTCGTATCTGTTCACATGCGTCTCTCCCCCAGGAGGAGCGGACTGTACGTGTCAGTTTCTACCTGTCTATATTTACCGAAGCTCAGTCCAAGTCTACAGAGGCTGCGAATAACGTGGTGCTTATCCGCCGAAACGATACAGACATCAAACGTTATGAGGGAGAACCTACAGAAGTGTTTATGAGCACGGACGAGTACCTGTATGAAAAGACCTATGAGAAGGATGTCACAAACAAACGAATTGGCATCCTCTTAAAACAGGCTGCCGTCGACTGCGAAATTCATCGGAAACTTCATAGTCGGGAAACGCCTGTGATATCGTGTATGCGCTTTGATAGTACAGTTACAGGTGAAGATCTGGCATTCAAACCCGATCTCAAGACGAACGATCTTGACGAATCCTATCTACGCAACATGCAGCGTAGGAAACGCCGACTCCAAAAAGTTCAAATCAAACAGATGGTGTTTTTAATTGACCCCGACACCAAAGAGGTATTCGATGGTCCCGCATTTGAAGATAACCAACGACTCCTCAGACTAGGACAGATGACCTCACCGGGACAGATACGCTGGATTCGGTTTGAGTAAGAATATCCTCCAACCACTCATCACATACACGAGACCAGCTAGGATAGTTGTAATTCTGAACAGCTGTGCGCCGCTGACCCAGAGTAGACAATGTGGAATCCATTGCCGCGGTTACATCATTGGACGAGAACGTAGGACAAGAGAAACCATGGGGCATACCGCCAGCAAAGTAGAACTTACCGTTGGGAGGAATGTATGTTGCAACATTCTCGTTGAGGAAATCGTGGTAGGCACCGACATCCGTAACAATCTGGGGCGCTCCGGTGTACATGTGCTCTAACTGGCACAACCCATATCCCTCACCGTCGGAGGTGTTGATTCCGATATCAGCTGCATTGTACAACTGATTAATCGCATCATCGCTCCACACATTCGGTGGAGACGTATCAATGAGAAGGAGACGACGAAGATATGTCTGTATATCAAGTCCGCGTTCCTTCAATTCCTCCATGAAAATACGCTGAGTGTCATAATATGCTCCAGATTGAGGCTGTAGATTCGATGCAAGAACCAGGTAGTATGGTTTTGTTGGGTTATTCTTCAAGAGTCCAACAAATCCGGCAATCGTAAGATCAAGCCTCTTCCTCTGACTGTTACGATTAGCATTCAAGAACACAACCGCATCATCGGGGAGTGCTAGGTTCCTTCGGATCCCTCTGCGCGCGTCGTCCGACATACATGAGAATGTGGTTGCGTCAACTGCATGACCCAGAACACGCACATCGGGAAACGGTCCATACTCTAGGAACTTTGCCTTCCAGCTATTTGTGAAACAATAGATGCGATCTGCATGAGTGTGTAGGATATCGATCAATGGCTGTGCGATGCCCGTGTACACCTGATCCACGTAAAGCCACAGCTTGTAAGATGACTTTCCACGCTCATGCTTCATAGACTCAATGAATCGGGCGATAGTATAGGGGTCGTTGTAGATCATGACAACATCGGGATTCACCATGTCCAGATACTCGTGAATCTTGTTGTAACCGAAACCCTCCTCGCGGGGATCCTCGTTTGCGGCGGCATCGTATGGAACAACTCCATCAGGATACTTACGCATCGTAGGTCGGTTTGGATGACGCTGAAACCCAAAGTGGAAGGTCTTCACCTTGGGAGACAGAGTTGACAACTGCTTCACCAGATTGTAGCTTACCTTGGAGTAACCCGTTGTCTGGTCTATGTGAGTGCTGACGAGAACAAATCTCATTGACTCTATACAGAATCTCTCGCGTAAACCACAAATGCAGGTGAATTCTGCCCAGGATTGGCTGACGAAATACAAACGAAGGGTTGTCGCGAAATCAATTACTCTTTCACCCCCTCCTCAGTCTCAGAGGACAAACGAGTTGTTTGCATCCCTCGAAGCAAACGGAGCAACCACGCGCGAGCGGTTTGTCGCACCGTTTCAGGGCGCTTGGGGCGGTGCAAGCGGTGGCGCTACGTATTCGTCAGAATGTTGTCCCGTCACGTTCCCCTTTGCAGTTACCGTCAATCGGGGTATTGTTCCTTACAATGGCCGTTCTGTTCAGCCATTGAGCTTTCGTATAGTGTCTTAAAGAAAGCATCGTGAAGTATACAAATGCCTGGTGGCCTTATTCAATTGGTGGGTGTAGGCGCCCAAAATGAGTTGGTCAATGGAAATCCTTCCATGACTCATTTTCGCGCCGTCTACCGTCGTCACACGAACTTTGCAATGGACCAAATCCGTATGCCCTTTACATCGTCCAACCTGGAATTTCCGCAAGTGGGAACGCGGACGATTTCTTGTCGCGTAGATCGTTATGCGCAACTTCTTCACGACTGTTATTTGGTGGTTACACTTCCCGATATTTGGTCGCCGTTGAAGTTTTTAAGCGGCTCGGCACCACCCGCTGGGTATGATGTGCGCACAAACTCTATCGGGTATGATTTTCAATGGATTCAAAACATCGGTTACAACTTGATCGACCATGTGGATATCACGATGAACGGACAAGTCATACAGAATCTTCGCGGTGAATGGTTGAAGTTGTATTCGTATATGACTCACGACGCCAACAAACGTGCGATTGTTGATCAGATGGTTGGGAATATCCCCGAACTGTATGATCCAGCACACGCATATGACCGCAATGGTCAATACCCGAATGCAATTACTCCAACGACACTCCCAAGTGCGTCGCCACAGACAACAACCCCCGAACCTTCGATTCGTAGTCGTCAGTTGGTGATTCCTCTTCATTTTTGGTTCTGTGAGAACCCGGGACTCGCATTGCCTTTGGTGTCTCTCCAGAACTCGGAAGTCTATATCAATGTGACTTTGCGACCTGTAACAGATTTGTATACTGTTATTGATGTGAATCCTGCAAGCACGACCTACGGACAGCGTGTCTATCCTACAAACTACCCGCTCTCACTGTTTTTGTCCCCTCCATTGTCAACCGGACTGCCAAGCAACACTACGCTTACAACATGGTTTCCCGATCCGTATGTAGAAGGAAACTTCATCTATCTCACGGAGGCGGAGATGAACCAGCTTGCACGAGCAGACCAGACTTTCTTGGTGAAGACTGTTCGGTATGTTTCCAAAGAAGGACAGTTTGGCGGAAACACCGATCTAGAACTTCCTATGTTCAATTTGGTGACGCGCATTGTCTTTGCGGCTCAGCGATCGGATCGATTGCTGGTCAACGATTGGGACAACTATACAAATTGGTCCAATCCAAAGAGAGCACCTTGGTCTGCGATCAATTCAGATGTGAATACCTCACTATATTCATCGGGACAGCAGCAGGTGACATCGGTTTTTCCCCGAAGTGCGTTGATTGATGGCGTCTTGCTGTTTGACGGAAAAGAGCGTATCCAGCCCAAGCCTCTTCCGTTCTTCTCACTGCTTCAGATGTATCGCTACATTACGGGTCAGATTCCCGATCTTCCTGGCGTCTACATGTACTCGTTTGCGTTGGACCATTCCGGTTACCAACCTTCTGGAGCGGTCAACGGAAGTATGTTCAACAAGATCATTTTGCGACTGACTCTTCAACAACCCTTACCCGAAGCAACCTCGACGACAAATACAACGACCGTTTGCGTTCTGACATCCACACTATTTAGCCCTAATCCGACAGTCATTCCCGCGGCGAACTTGAATTTGACAGATGCAGCGGGTCGTCCGTTGTATCCTCCGGGAAGTGTAACTACCGTGGTTCAAACCAACGACAATATCATCTTTACGTTCACGTATACAGTAGGTGTCTACGTAGAGGCGATCAACTTTCTACGTATCGTCTCGGGTTTGGGCAATCTAGTCTTCGCATCATAACAATGAGTGGAGTCATTTTAGAATCCGCCTACTATGGCGACGAAAGAGCATTTGCCAATATCACAAAGTCGCTTGCGGATAAGATTGTTGCAGGAGTATTGGATGTCACCGCAGATGCGCAGTTAAAACCTGCGTTTGAAGCGGCACCCGAGACAAGGTTGGACAGTCGCGACGAGAAACGGATTCGCGAAGAATCGGTTGCAGCATGTGGCGGTGAAGCCGACCAAGCATGTCTGGAGAGGACAAAAGTCAAATTGAGTGAGGAACGCCTTCGTGAAAAGGAGAATGAGAACCTTAGTAAGAGTGTCATTAAGGGTGATCGGTTGACGGTCAATCTCATTGATAACGGTCGGCGTAGGAAAATCGTGACTCCTGCCGGTCAGAAACTTCGTTTGGAAAACCTCCTCGGAACGAGCAAGTCGACCACACCTGAACTTCCAACGCCAAGTGATATCCAAAAGTACACCCTTGAGATCGTAGCAGTTGTCGTAAGCACCTTCTTTTGGGTATTTAGTGTGGTTGCTGTATACACCATCTTTATGCGTCAATACGAAAACACAGGAAAGGATTACTATCGTCTTGTTGCATACGCTGCTTCGGCATTCGCTCTTCTTGTTCCAGGATCAGGGTTTGTGATCATCCTTCTTGCGTTCGCGATTCCTGCGTTCGTCACGGAATATATCGCTGACAAGGTAAAAGTATGATTCAGCTCAAATGGTTGGTTGCCGGTCTGATTTTCGGACTACTAATTTCCACGGTTGTGATTCCACCTACGAGGAAAAAGATAACTATTCCACAGCCTAACGATTCTAGTATCTATCATACAGATACCGGGTGTGTGCGATTTGATGCACTGGAGGTTCCTTGTGTATCTGAACCAGATTCACTGAACCTTCTCGCTGCTAAGAACAATGCTTAGAATCTTTGAAGCGATTGAACGGGCGTCTCCGTTCTTCTCTTTCATTATTGGACTTGGATTGGCGGTGATTCTGTTTCATCGACAGTATGACACCATCAGAACACTGGGGATTCCGTTGAAGGATGCGACAGAAAAAGTCGTCAAGGTAGACGGCAAATGTTACAGATACCGCGTGGAGGACGCGAATTGTGAAAACACCTCTATGAAATAAACAATGGACGACTCTACTTCTCTGGATGCTCTGTTAAATGCTACGCCTCAGGGACCGCAGTCTCAGCCGCCGGTGATTCCGATGCCGAGTATTCCGGCACCAGGGTATTCGGGCATGGCACCCACATTCAAGCCTAGTTTGCCCGCTATGCGATGGATGGCGTCTTCGGCGAGTCTGTATATCTCTTTTTTCATTGCAGCCGTGATCATCTCGCTATCAACCCCTCGCAATCTTCTTCTTCAGTATGTCCCGAATGCATATACGGGGTCGGGAGTTGTCAGTCTGACTGGGGCTGGTGTTCTCGGTGTTGCAGCCGTTGTCATCGCAAATGTTGTGAATGGCTTCCTGGCGAGCTTTCTCGGTTAAAAGTTGTTTGAATATCCTGGTAAGTTGCTTAACCTGACGTTTCTGTTCATCCTTATCGGGATGAGGGTGCTTGTGTGCGACTATCAGCAGACGCTGATAGTTTTGAATACGACGATCAATGGACATCATTTTGAACGGGGAGGATTCTTCGTCGTGTGAAAATGGGAAATCCGTTTTTGTACTCTACAAAACGTATTTTCTGTTCTGTTCTGTCCGAGATGTATGGAACCTAACTTTGCAGAGATTTACCAGAACTATGAGGTGGAGATGCTACAGGACGCATATGATACGACCAATAGACTTGGGTTATGGGAGTGGCTTGGAACGTTTGAGCCTCACGCTAACGAGGGATTTATGTTCACAAGTGATATGAATGTGGCTAGGATCGGCGCCGAGATGAAGTTTAACGGTCATAGCGGTTCATCGTTTGCATGGACAATGCGTGTCGTACACGATATTGCCAAGAACGGTTGGGAGAAGCATAGGAACGCAGTTCTCAAAATCAGAAACACGCCTCCCTGTCCTTGTCGTAAGGCAAACGGCATTCAGCATGGTTGGTGTGGAAATGCGGGTGGCGGTGTTCCAGCGTGTGAACATTAGCGAAGCATGTAGTACACCCACAATAGATTGACCCACACACACCACAGAGAACCATACGTGTCATACTTGGCATGATTGATGTAGAAATAGGTAAGAAGACCAAACATGACTACTCCAATTTCACGAGGTAATATGAAATACGTTCCTATCACTAATCCAATCCAATACGGAAGAGCTTCTAGGGACGCAGGGTCAAAACTCCACTTCCACTGAAAATGTCCATCCGGAGCCACCACAAACCGAAGATCTCGAGATCCATAGAAAAGTTCTACAATACATTGAATGGCGACATAGGGGAGGATAAAGGTATACTTTTTGGCTTCATAGAAAGCTGCTACAGGTTGGGCAAACAATACTAGTTTTCCCAGGACTGCGAGAATGCGTTCATCAACTGCATGTATCCATCGTAGTCCTTCAACCAACTGCATCTGTGAGACAACAAATGGAAAGATATATGACTTGCCTTGTTGAGCAAGAATGAACGAACACATCATACCAAACGCCCATGTTCCGAACGATACTTCCGCGCTGTAACACATGCTTACAAATAACTCAATAGAATAACACAATGGTCTCCATTGTTCCGTATCTCTTTGGGACACCTAACTTTATGCGAGACCCTCCAGCATTCTTCCACCCTCGGATTTTGGTGGGACCGGGTGCTTTTTTAACTCCTTATTTTGCCCAAAAACATGACATTACACATGTAATCAACTGTGCATATGATGAATTCTCCCCATCGTGGTGGAGAACTGCAAACCCAACCAAATACAAAGTATTAAATGCTGAAGATTCTGTTACGGTTAATATTCTAGACTGGTATCCAGAGTTTGAGAAAACCATGCAAGAGTTTTTGCGTGAAGGGACTGGGGTTGTTTACGTTCACTGTCAGGCAGGTATGAATCGGTCGGGTTCACTGGCACTGGCGTATACATGCAAGAATCTGGGGATGGAGTTTGATGAGTTGGTGGCTTCGGTTCGGAAACAGAGACCTTGCATTCTTCAAAATCCAGTCTTCATGAACCAAGTGAAGGAGTTCATAAATGGACGTGTTCAAAATTCGGAAAACGCGGGAATCTCATTCCTCCAATACCACGATCGGTACGCTGGATTCTTTACACCAGGGAATCGTCCAGACACTCCGAGAATCCAAAATAAAGCAAGAAACCCTACGCCAAGAAATGGAGGATTTGCGAACGGAAATATCACGCCTCTGCACTTCGAACGATATAGCGAATATAGTGAAAGCAAATCAGCTGGAACAGAGAGTGCGTGAGATTCAGGAAGAACTGGAACACTCGCATCCCGTAGAGGAATACTACCTCAAAAACATGGACATCCTGGACGAGTATTACAAGAAGCAGGATTCCTCGGTGGCCGCTCCTACGTTACATCCCAAAGACGCCAACACGTTTCTAAAGTATTTTACTGCGGCAGCACCTGCCGATACTGGACTGACTCGCAAGCAGATGTTTGACGAGTATGTGCAGCGTATGCGGTTATCGAATGGACCCGAGGTCGTTCAATTGATGACGGAACACTGCCAGCAGTGTAACGTGGCTCGCGAGGAAATCAGTTCGGAAGGTATTTTGGTGTGCCCTCGGTGTGGCAGCGAGGAATATGCGTTGGTTGTCTCAGACTTTCCCAGTTTCCGTGACCCACCCAAGGAACGTAACAACTATGCATACAAGAAGATTAATCATTTGAACGAAATTTTAAATCAGTTTCAGGGGAAGGAGTCCACCATCATTCCCGAAGATGTGATGAATGAGGTGATTCTGGAAATCCGAAAAAGGAGAATTAACAACATCGCAGACCTGACGGAAGAAGACATTCGACAGATTTTAAAGAAGCTCAACAGGAGTAAGTATTATGAACATCGTGCACACATCCTTTCAAGACTCAATGGGAATCCCCCTCCGACTATCACACCCGAGATTGAGGAAAAAATACGAACCATGTTTCAGGATATTCAGGCACCTTTTCTGTTGTACTGCCCGAACGACCGCACGAACTTTCTGAGCTATTCCTACATCCTGTACAAGTTCTTTGAGCTATTGGAGTTGGACGAGTTCAAGATCTATTTTCCATTGTTGAAGTCACGCGATCGTCTGATTGCGCATGACATCATTTGGAAGAAGATCTGCGAGTATTTGAATTGGGAGTTTATTTCGTCCGTGTAATCAATAATGGACGCCAAAACAAAAGCCGGGCAAGCGCTTATTAAAGCTGCGGGTCTCGGCAAACTTGATGCCGTGGACAAGCTCATTGCGAAAGGTGTCAATATAGATTACCAAGACGATAGGGGATGGACTGCTCTGATGGACGCGATTATGATGGGAAGAATACCGGTTGTTCAACGTTTGTTGAAAGCCGGTGCGAACTTGATGCTTGAAGACACAGAAGGAAATACTGCTCTTCATATCGCCGCAATGAGTGAGGAGAAACAGATTCTAGAAGACGTGTTCTTTGAATTGGACGATAAAGACCGCATACCGATGTTGAATCGCCAAAACAAGGCTGGAAAGACACCTTTGATTGCGGCAGCAGAGGAAGGAACAAATAGAATCATATTGTTTTTATTGAAATATGGAGCAGGAGCAGACTTGAATATTGCAGATGATACTGGGTTGACTGCGTTATTCTACGCCCTACAATCGGACAGGAGTCGAAACATAATCCAAGAATTTTTAAACAAGGGCGCAAAAGTTGAGGTGGACAGACCCAATATGGAAGGCTCTAAGTGGTCGGCATTAATCTGGGCTCTTTTCAGAGTTCCAAGTCGTACCGAGAACATTGTCTACACAATTTTGGACGCACCCGGAGTGAATGTGAATATTGTCGACGATAGCGACGACGGTGACGATAATACACCGCTTCATTATGCAGTCAAAGATAACTACTCCATCGACTTGATAACCGCTCTTCTGGATAAAGGTGCAGACATCAACGCACGGAACATAAACGAAGAAACACCTTTACACGTTCTAGGTGACGAAGACGCACCGGAGGACGAACTTCTTGAAAAGGTTCGTCTGTTATTAGACCGGGGAGCAGACATCAACGCCGCAAACGATACAGGTCTTACTCCACTCATGCTTGCAGTGGTTGGAGAACATGTGGATAGGGTCAAACTGTTGCTGGAACGAGGTGCGAAGAAGGACCTAGAAAATGATGACGGCGAAACTGCGTTAGACCTTGCCGAACAATTAGAAAATGCAGAGCTCATTGCGCTGTTACAAGGTGAGGAACTCGCGCCTACAACCATTGAAATGTGGGCGGGTTACACCCAGTCCGATGCACAGTTCTTTGATTCCATCGTGGAAAACGAAGAGTCGTTATACCGAAAGACATTCTGTCCTTTTTGTCTTCAGCACGGAGAATGGGACGTCAATTGTAAGTATCTCACTCACAAGTGTAAGCCCGCATTACGCCACGAGAGACTGTATAATCTCTACAAAAGCAGTGACGGAAGTATAGTCTGGTGTGCGGTATGTGGTCGTCATGGTAAAGGACACGGGCATTATCCGACCACCGATGGAACAGAGGTTACACCTCCTGAAATCTTACCCTATCAACCCGGTGCACACGTCTACGAACCCAAATCCTGTCCGCTAGAGGGTGGTGGTGGACCCGAGGAGAAGATTCGTCGTGTGGATGGTCTCTTGAAACAGGTATGCGAAGTGCAGAAGGACGTTGGGAAGCGACCGAACAAGGAGGTTCGTAATGAGTTAATTGAAGCCGCATGGAAGGCTGCAAGCACCGAAAACCCCGCTCTTGTGGAGGAGATTAAAGCGGCAAAGAAGTTCAAAAACTACTGTGATTTGCCGACCTCGTTGGCGAGTCCTGCTGCGGCCGCACCAGACATTCCCAATCCCAATCCATTGCCTACCGCAAAAGGTCCTGGAATGAGTGCGATTAGTTTGGATGATTGCGACCAGACTTACGAGTTTGTGCATGTTCAACCAGATGGAAGTAAGTTTACTCACCAACTGATATGCAAGGATGATTTGCGAAACATGATAAGTAGTTCGGGTGGAACGGAAGACAAGTGCCCGATTGAACCGGAATGTAAAGGCGTATTACACCCCGAGGAAATCAAGGATATTTTCGCAGATGACGTGGACTTTTACACCAAGTATAAGGATAGGTTTAACGACCGCAACAAGAAAGGTGGTGCTCGTAGGGGCGGCAGTGTTACGACACCCTTTGATGATGTGCAATGTGCTCTGCCCGAAAAGAAGAAGGCTGGAAGAAAGACCTATCGCAACATCAAGAAAACGCGACGAGGAAAAAGAGGAACGTATAGGCGACGATTGTAAACATCATAAAGAACATCATCGTATCCGGCGGTAACTTGTAACGAAAAACAGCCCTACAATATGGGCAAGTGCACTGTTGTTCCGCCCATCGGTCAATGCAGTGCTTGTGAAAGGTGTGTCCGCATTTGAGTTGGGTTGTATGTTCGTTCATGGATTCATAACAGATTGGGCATTCCATTATTCATGTCTAATACCCTTTCAGCCAAGCCTGAACCCTGGGGCGAATATGAGGAACATTCATATAGACATTGAGAGCCTGGCAACCTTGGCGAATGCTCTCCAAATTCTCAACCTCAATGGATTCTAGGATACCCGCGAATCCATCGTCGTTAATATACCTACGCACCCGTTTGATCAGGTGGACGCGCTGATGGGGGTGACGAGAGCGAAGAGCAGAATAGATGTTCATGGTAAAAAGAATGATACATGTAGATTGAGTTTCCGTTTTACTCGCTATCAGAATCCAATCCCTCTCCACTGATGTGGAATTTGGCGTAACACTCTCCTATGTTGTGACCTGTTCGTCCACATCTGCGACACTTCTTAGTAGTTTCCTTCTTCTTGGGTTCCTCAATCACGCTTAGAAGTTTCTGGATCATAGCCTCCTGTCTTTCAACGCGGTCCTCAAGACTCTTTATCCGGCTAACCATCCGGTCCTCCAGATACTTCATTCCTAGGCGAATCGTTTGGTCTTGCATTTTGGCTGGTTGGGAGTGTCTATAAATCCAGACGCGCGCAAATCCATTTTCACAGAATAGCACACCTACATTCAAATGAGCGTTCGTATCAAGTATCTCGCAACCGCCTTCAAGTTCAAGACAGCGTATCTCACGATGAATCTTCCGGAGCGAAAGATGTTGATTGAGGAGATGCTTAGTTTCCTTACGTCTGTGGGAGACGCCGAGGGCGCAGAGTGGTTTAACAATCAAAAGATTATTCATGATGCTCCAGAGGACCAGTTTAGGAAGACGGAACTCCTATTTCCGCCTGTCTGGGAAGCATTCTATGCTCGTATGATGACCTCGTTTCACCTGCGTCATGCAGTTGAGACCTTTTTAGAGCATTCTTAAGTTATACGGTGGCTCTTACACCCTTTTTATCGTAGCACCATATCTCATAAGTATATCCCTGACTCTCTGCCGCCTTCTTCTTCAAAAGGACGTTGTCTGCCTTACATTTATACGTCCAGGTACTTTTGACTTCTATAATTTTGTTCTCATGTGGAATGAATATGTCTGGAAAGTGAACTTTTTTCTTTCCATCAACTTCATATTTGATATTTGGAATATTCTTACGACCTGTAATGATTTGGTCTTCGGTATACGACTTCAACAAGTCGCGAAGAGCAAAGGGTTCGTATCCTTGAACCTTACGAACTTCTCCGGAAGGCATATTGAATACCTTGTATCTCTTCGCGTTCTTCTCTGTTTTTTCTTGGATTTCTAGGCTTTGAGCCGGATTTGGAACACCATAACGTATAAGAGACGTTGCTTTCATTTTCTCTTTAATTTCTTCGCATTGACCAGGAAATTCTACTCCAAATCGACTAATCATAGAAGATTTTACCTTTTCCTTTATTTTTGTACCCTGTAAAGAACATTGATTCCCATATAGTTCAACATTTGTTTGTGCTACCCTTTTCTTGACCAAACCACTTTGCGTTGGCCAATCAACGCCCAAGTTTTTCCTGTTTGATTCCTTTACCTTTTCTTTAACGGAACCTGATTGTGTTGGATAATCTACGCCACGTCTTTTCTGGTTTGTTTGCCTTGTTTTCTCTTTGAATTGCTCTACCTGTCCAGCGTGTTCAGCTCCATATTTTCCCACCATCGTTTGTTTTCTCTTTTCCTGGCTCGTTCTATTTTGTAATGCATGTTCAACACCATAAACAGATTTCATTGTAGCTTTCTGACGTTCTACCATATGCTTGATACCACAAGAACGGCATAATGCCCCAGAACCATCGATTATATATTGTAACTTTTTACAGTATTTACTACCACATCTACATACGTAATCTATAGGAGTTTCTCGGTTTGTCTTTTCATAATTACCAATAAGTTTCGCTCCGTCGCGTTCAACACATTGGTTCAACAAAACCGAAGTATATTTCAAAGGAGGCATTCTTGTCTGTAATGATGAATGAAAAAACGTGATATACATTCGATCCATTTTTAGACCTTCACACAGCGAAACACAATTAAGCTCTCATCGCGCTTGGGAAACAGAATCACCAACCCGCGCTGAATACCGGTGAGCTTCATGTATTGGCGACATTGATCTTCGGCATCTTCCACCTTACCGGTAATCTTCAACTCAATCACAAGGCTGTTCTCAACCACCAAGTCGGCACGAACAGTTCCAACATATCGTCCGCGGAATGTGACGGGTAGGTCTCGTTCTGTTTCAAACTTCAGTGCCATGTCGTGCAACCCAACCTTCATCGCACAATGGTATACAGACTCCGTGTGACCCGAACCCAGTGCGGTATAGACTTCCTTGGCCAGCTCAAATATACTCGCTTCACGCGCGTCCATTTCAACTGGTGCTTGCGTATTCATTACCTCATTCTCCGAGGCTTCCACTAAAACCACGGGCTTCTTTTTTGCAGCCTTCTTGGCGGCCTTCTCGGCTTCCTTGAGTTGCTTCTTAACAAGCTTCTCAGCTTCCTTTTGGAGTTTCTTGGCTAGCTTCTCGGCTTCTCTCTGTTCCTTCTTGGCCTCCTTCTCCTCGGCCTTCTTCCTGGCGATAATCATGCGCTGCTGTTGTGAGTACTCCATTTTGATCGGGGAGTTCTATGTTTCCTGCGGCTCTTGAATCCGTTTTTACTCTTCCTCCTCCGTGTGCCTGCCTTCAAGGGTAGATATTGGATCGCAGCTTGGGATTCGGTATTTAACAACTTAATGTCCTTGCGAATATCCGAAATCAGCTCCCATCGTAGGTCTATGAGTTCACCCTGTCGTCCCATTGCACGCCACGACTGGATAATGCCTTCCTTGGGAATCTCTACGAGAAAGACGTTCGCAGACTTGGGAACAATCGTGTAAGGGCGAATATCAAATCCAGTCTCCTCCTGGACTTCGCGAATAGCCGCTTCTACAGGCGACTCGTTCGGAAACTTGGGGTCTGGGTATGTGCCTTTCAGAAACCCTACAGGATTGCCAGGCGGTCCTACAAATCGAGTAGAGTAGCGCTTTCCATATTTGTCATCCTTCCATTCCAACGGAGTGAACTTGACTTCGGGGCCCAGTTGTTTCGCACTTTGTTCGGCTTGTTGTGTTGCTTTGGCTTTTCCTTCCGGGGTGTTCTCAAACCCGGTAAGCTTCTGTAATTTAAAAATTGATTCGTCCGTGTCGGTCAGCCACTTTCCTCCTTGGGCAACCAACACTTCGCGACGATTTACCGCCAGCACAATCACCGGCATATTGTTTTAGTCGTACATAAAGTCTGCCTGACCGTAGATTATCACCCCTTCGCGGTCGTATTCATCCGGACCAATGGATTCACTGTCGCACGAGTCTGAATCACATTCAAACTCAGCCATACGCCGCATTAACCAAGCTAATTCCTCCATAGCTTGACGTTCTATTTCCATCAATCGGTGTGTATTTTCATCCAATTCTCGCGCGAGTTTGTCTCGGTCAAGAGGTGGAAGTGTTGGGTCTTGGAGTAAGTCCCATAGTTCATCGCCACGCATTTCCAGTTGTGCGATTTCATATTCCATTGTTAGTGTATTACTTGTTGGTTAGCAGTAATTCCATTTTACTGCTTCAGGAGTCCGTGCTGGACGAACTTGTGCACCAGGGCGAACACCACGGCGTGGGTCAGGGCCTGGGTCTGGAAGCCGGCACCGGGGGGCAGGGAGACCAGCACGCCGGGAGTCAGCAGGTAGAAGAGGATAGCAGTCGTCAACAGATAGGCCCACATTTTTATTAAACAACGCGGAAAAATTCCTATTGAAATCCAGGAAATTCCATGAGGCAAGGTCCATCGGTGCGGCTGCCGTCTGGGCAACGCTTATTCACAAAGTTCTCCTTGCCATAGTCAGGCGGCGTGCTCTTCTTTCCAGCGCCTGGCCACGATTCAAACGCAGGCTGGATGGCAGCAGCCCAGTCGGCGTTCCATGGCTTCGGCTTCATCACCTCGAACCCTTCCTTGGAAAACACCGCAGACGGTCCGCCTTTGGATCCTGCAAAGCACTTATCAGACCCCGAAACACACCCCACGCCGGGGCACCAGACTTGTGAACCTGGGCAATCTGCCTGTTTTGCAGCACCCGCCATGAAAAACATGACGACCGCGATAAGAGCAACCACAACATACCAAGTCCAACGCGGGAACTTCATTTGTATCTGTTCAATAATACTTCTTTTGGACATACTTGACATCCGATTTGAACTTGCGGCTCTTGACGGGTGAGGTGCGACGGGTATATACTGCAACAGCATTCAGCTTGCGCAGAGTAGATAACTTACCATACTTCTTCACTGCGCGGTCGACTGCCCGACGACGAGTCGTTGCTTTCGCATTCACACTATATCCCATGCGCTTCATCAGCCCCTTCTTCAAAGGACCAATAAGATTCTTGCGGGTCCGTCGTCCTTTGCCAAGTCTTGGGTTGATATTGAGCAGCCCAGTTTCTTTCGTTCCGTCTATTCCCGGTTTTGTGGTTGTGTCCATTTATAGAACACTGGGATTCTTCTTCCCGGGACAAGTATTACAACCAGGCTTCTCTTCTTTGTTTACCCAGCCCGATTGCCACATATACACAAGAAAGACAACTAACGCAAGCAACAGAATCCAAGTGACCATTTGTATTGAAAAACGGATTAAAACAGTAAGGAATGTCCGAAGAAGACATGACCCCGCGTCCAACCATTGATCCGGAGTCTCCGACCAAGTCTCTCCTTATTCGGATGCGCAACACCGAGATGAGTAAACGAATTCCAAAGTATGTGGGAAAGGACTATCGCAAGATGTATTATGTCATCAACAAGTATCGCAAAAAACAGGCAGCCCTATTGGGTGACGATGACATTGAAGACCCAGACCCTTTCTCGTCAGATTATGTCTTCTACTGCTTTAACGGTAAGCTAGAGGATTAGACAATGGGGATTCCTTACTATGTCGCAAGCCTAATACGGAATCATAAGCATATTCAAAAGAACCTTGGAGGAGGCAAAGTCAAGACTGATATTTTGGCGATTGACTTTAACTGCTTCATCCATCACTATTTGAAGAATGAGAATCCGATTGGGAGTGTGGTTGTTGCGCTTCACGAACTTGTGACCGAAGTCGTTGACGCGAAACAGGTGTATGTGGCGTTTGATGGACTGGTTCCGTATGCGAAGATGGTGCAACAGCGCTATAGACGTATGCGTAAACAGGAATCGTCTGGGTTTGACCGTCACCAGATTTCACCCGGAACGCCCTATATGAAGGAGTTGTCGAAGACTCTGAAGTTCATGTTTCGCGACATGATTGTGTCGGATACACTGGAACCCGGTGAAGGGGAGCATAAGATTTTTACTTGGTTGCGCACATTGCCGGCAGACCAGCGTAAGAATGTGACTATCTATGGACTGGATGCGGATTTGGTAGTGATTGCATTGGCGCAGAATCATCTGGCGGATATTCAGTTGCTTCGTGAGACCGAGGAACGTGGCTTCTCTACGATTTCTATTACCGAACTGGAAAAGGTCCTTCCAGTGGAGAAGGACATCTTCGTCAAGATGAGTATCATGTGCTTTGGGAATGACTTTATGCCGAATCTTGGGTTGTTCTCGCTGCGAGAGAATGGATATACGCGTGCGATTTACTATTCCGATCGCAATGATGCGGACAAGGATGAGTTGAAGATCCTGATGAAGATGGCGAAACCGGAGAACCGCCATGTGTTGGCACCCGATGGTCATGCGCTAGAGAAGCGTATGGCTGTTCACTTGATGGATGGAGTCTTGGACTGGGAACCGGTATGTTACGCCTTCTGGAAGACCTACGCGTGGGTCTATCATTATTTCACGACCTCTGAGGTTCTGGACTGGGAATGGTATTATCCCTATCCGGAAGCTCCGTTGTTGACAACAATTGAAGATTTTGAGCGTCCCAAGGAGTTTGATTGGGAGGAGCCGTATCCGATGATGACTGTAGAGCAGCAACTCCAGTTCATTCTACCGGAACACAGCTTATCGAAGACGGGCGTTCCAGTCAAGTATCCAGATGAACTCTATGATGAGGAGACTGAAAACCGCCATCCGTGGTTGCGACGATTTGCGTGGGAATGTGATCCGTATGTCTCTTTACCGCATGGCGACCTTACCTCCGTAACCGAAGTCCGCCTGCAGTAATTCGGAATCCAGCCGATCCTGCTGGAGCAGCTCCAAAGAATCGAGGACGCGCAACCTGTTGTTCTGTTGTTTTCTCCATGATACTCTGTGGTAGAATGACCACATCCGACCGAATGTCAATTGTAAAGTTGGTATCACGACTAGCTATATACTCGTCTTCAATACGTTTCATCTCACGTATCTTCTTTAACGCAACAATGCCAGATACATCTTGAAACGTCCTCCAGTGGCGTGAAATATGGTTGATATAGGAAACCCGATAATCTTTTGCACTACGACTTTTTACGTTATTTCGTAAAGTGGCAACACACTCTTCTACGGTTGTATATACCGGTTTATTGAGTCGTTTGTTTACGGCATTGTGTGCACGAAACGTAAACATAACAAACTCATGGCGGCTTTGAAGCATGTTTGGGAACTGCGAACGATAGCTCGCCAACATATCTGTAAAATGCCCCTTGCAACTCGGACATGTGATTGTATCGCGGAACATATCCAACCACGTTGTCATGAGTTCTTTTTCGGAACCACTTGGGCTCTCGGGATACGCAAACGCCGTTGAATGGAGGGTCATCCATCCTAATGGACCCCAAATTGCTGTCATTGTCTAAGCAGAAGAAATCATACCTGCTTCTTGGGCGTCCTCGTAAATCTTACGAGCGAGTTTTTCAGGAGTCGTGTCCTTGATGGGTAGACCGTGGTTGCGAAGGGTCTGACGAATCTTACCAATGGGCATTTTTCCCGCTTCATCGGCAATCTTTCTACGACGAAGGGTCAGCCCCTTATCGGTAAGTATACGCAGAGTCTTGGATTTCTTGCTAGGCGGGGCTTTGGCGGGATCCTTCACGCCTTCAAACCGAGGCTTGTTCCGCGCAGTCTTACCACCTTTGAGGATTCCAAACTTTGGTTTCTTATTCACCGATGGTTTGGGTTTCTTGCCTGCGATTTTAGGTTCTTCTTTCTTGATATCCGAAGGAGCTTCGCCTCCAACCCGAACTATCTTTACTCCGCCGTCTTTCATTACTCAAAACGGACAAACATTATTTACAGGCTATCAACGGCATAGTAGGCACCATGGCAGAGTGGGACGCAGTCAAGTCGTATTTCGCAAACGGCGTTCGTCGTCTGGTAGAGCACCAAACCGATTCGTATGAAGATTTCGTTCGCAACAAGCTTCCTTTGATCATTCAATCCACTCCTCCCATCACTGTCTGGCACGAGCAACACCCCGAGTTGAAGAAGTACAAGTATGAGTTCAAGTTATCGTTTGAGAAAGTCACCTATATGAAGCCTCGCATTCAGGAGGCCACTGGGCGTGTAAAACCGATGCTTCCGATGGAGGCAAGGGTACGTAACTTTACCTATGCAGCCCAAATGTACGCAGATGTCCGATTTACTGCTCGCACGTATAAGGGAGACAAGTATGAGACCTACGACGAAGAGTCTCGCGTCTTTGAGGGCATATCCCTTGGGAAGCTTCCTGTTATGCTCGGTAGTAGTCTTTGCCTCCTCAAGGATTACCCACTCAGCCTTGAACAGTATGGTGAGTGCGGGCATGATCCGATGGGATACTTTATCATCCATGGCTCGGAACGCACCATTCTGTGCCAAGAGAAGGTAGCCGACAACCGAATCATGGTGTTCCAGGCGAAGAAGACGAACTCCAAGTACTCGTACTCGGTGGAGCTGAAGTCTCTCCACGAGAGCTTTACGATGCCACCGAAGAAGCTTGAAATCCGTCTCTCCTCAAAGTTCAATGGGTTCGGGTATCCTCTGCTCGCGTGCGTGCCGCGCTTTCGTGAAGACATTCCAGTTATGGTGTTCTTCCGGGCGCTCGGGGTCACGACAGACGCCGATATTGCCTCGCTGGTCTGGGGATCCATTGACACCCGCTACGTCGAACTTCTGGCAGCGAGCTTCCGCGATTGCGCCGAGCTGGGTGTCTTCACTCAGGAGGAGGCTATCTCCTACCTCTCCAACCATCTCCAGTATGGAACCAACCAGGAGGACAAGTGTGCCTACGTCCGACAGCTCCTTGGAAGCGAGTATCTTCCTCATGTGCGATTCGCAGGCGAGAACGTATCGCTGAACGTTCACAATGCTCGCAAGGCACTCTTGACCGCGAGTATGGTGCGCCGACTGCTACTGACTGACCAGAAGCAGATTGCCCTGGACGACCGCGATGCGTACCCGAATAAGCGAGTGGTGACTACGGGTGCTCTTCTCACCCATCTCTTCCGTCAGCTGTTCCAGAAGGTCTGTAACGACACTCGTAACGAGTTTGTTCAGGAGGTCAACAACGACAACTGGAAGAAGACCGAGGGCGGACCGAAGCCGATGGATATTCTCAACATCAACAACCTCTACAAGATTCTCAAGTTGTCCACCATTGAGGGCAAGTTAAAACAGGCACTGGCTACGGGTAACTTTACTGTGCAAGGATTGGGCACAAGTAATTCTACCTCTCTATCAAATGCAACAAAAGTTGGAGTCTCTCAAGTGCTCGCCCGCATGTCGTACACGAGTACACTTAGCCACCTCCGTCGCATCCAGACTCCTGTGGAGAAGTCTGGAAAGCTGCTTGCGCCTCGTAAGCTCCATGGCACTAGCTGGGGCTTCGTTTGCCCAGTCGAGACACCAGAGGGCCACTCCGTAGGTATCGTCAAGAATATGAGCCTGCTGACGAGTGTCTCGCAGCACATTCCCAGCAACACGTTGCTCCACTTTCTCCAAGACCAAGGTGAACTGACTTGGATTGACAAGGCTCGTGTCTACGATGGAACTGCGATCACGTTGAACGGCGTAATGATTGGCTACACCTCCTCTCCCGAGGTGTTGGTCAAGAAGCTGCGAGATGCCAAACATTCCTTCCGCATCCACCCACACATCTCTATCGCTTGGTATACCCTGCTCAATATGATCATCATTGAGACTGATGCCGGACGATTGGTGCGACCCGTCTTCCGTGTGGGATGCGAATTTCCCTCACATGGTTCGGATTGGACAACGTGGATGAAGTCGTGTGTAGAATACATTGACGCCTCAGAAACGGAGACACTGCGCATTGCAGTGTCCAAGGAGGCTGCAACTGCTCACCATACACACTATGAGATTCACCCGAGTCTCATTGTTGGTCACATGGCGAGTTCCATTCCGCTGTCCGACCACAACCAGTCACCTCGTAATACCTACCAGTCGGCTATGGGCAAGCAGTCGATGTGTGTCTATGCGGGTAACTACGCCAAGCGACTGGACAAGAACGGTTACCTCTTGTGTAGTCTGACGCGTCCGATTGTAGAAACTCGTGCGATGAACATTCTGAAAATGCACGAGATGCCCTATGGAATGAATGCGATTGTAGCGATCGCCTGTTACGGCGGTTACAACCAGGAGGACTCCATCATCATGAACCGGAGTTCGGTCAACCGCGGTTTCATGCGCGGTCTGTACTATACCATGTACAAGGACGAGGAGCACCGCAACGTGACTTCGGGTCGAGAGGAGAAGTTCATGAAACCATTAAAGCACAACACTCGCAAATACAAGAATACATCCTACCATGCTGTCAACGAGAACGGTATCCCAATTCTCAACGCGACTCTCCAGGAAAATGATGTCGTCATCGGAAAGGTGGTCAACCTTCGAAACGATCCAGCAGGTTATGCGTACCGTGACGCTTCAACAACACATAAGAACACAGAACCTTGCCGAATTGACGGTGTCTGGCAAGACAAGAATAGTGACGGCTATCCCTTTGTCAAGGTCCGAGTCGTCTCCGAGCGGATTCCTCAAATTGGAGATAAGTTTAGCTCTCGTCACGGACAGAAGGGAACTGTCGGAATGCTGCTCGACGAAGAAGACATGCCCTTCACAGCCAGCGGGTTGCGACCAGACCTTATCATGAACCCTCACGCAGTTCCTTCCCGCATGACCATTGCGCAGCTGATGGAAAACATCTTCGGCAAGATTGGTGTTCGCAAGGGAACTCTAGGTGACGGAACGCCTTACAGCCACTTGAAGGTGGAGGACCTGCGCAAGCACATGTTGGACTTGGGACTTCATCCTTACGGAAACGAGATTCTGTATAACGGACAGACTGGCGAGATGATGGAGGCGGAAATCTTCATGGGTCCGACTTTCTATCAGCGACTCAAGCATATGGTCATTGATAAGAAGCATTCGAGGGGTAAGGGTCCGATTGTCAGCTTGACCCGCCAGCCCTGTGAGGGCAGGTCACGTGACGGAGGTCTTCGTGTGGGAGAGATGGAGCGTGACTGTCTGCTGTCTCACGGAGCCGCAGCCTTTACGAAGGAGAGGTTGATGGATGTGTCAGACCCGTTCCCAACTGGAATCTGTAAGACCTGCGGAACCCTCGCGATCATGAACGAGGATGAGTCAATCTACTCCTGCGGAACGTGTGGAAACAAGACTGAATTCGTGATGAAGACGGTGCCGTATGCGATGAAGTTGTGGATGCAAGAGTTAGAAGCGATGCACATTGTTCCTCGCATGGTTCTACGTTGATTCTCCTTGCTCTAACATGTTTGCTAGATCATTATCAGAACGCGATTCCTTGATGCGTGGCTTCCTACAATAATTACGAACCATAATCCCACACCAACATAGCCCTAAAAAAGTAACAGAAAGCCCTGCCCCGATGGCCAACCAGCTGTCTTCGGGGTCTACGTTCATTTTTGTTTCTATAGCGTTTTCAGGTTGTAAATGCTATAGAGACCGCTGGAGAGTGTGTTCGGGGAATAGGTAATTTACGGAAAGGACAATTTGTTAAATCTTTCATTTGGAGTTCTCCACACTAGAGATGCAGGCCGGTTAACTATATAGAAGAGCGGGTTCCAGTCGTCATAAGTATTTGAATCGTGATACGTGTCTATCATAGTGTCTATATGGTCTTCGCTAACACCCAACTCGTTTGTTAGTGTATACCATCCCTCGTGTGCGATCAAATCTCTTGCAATGCAGTAGGAATAGAGTGGCTTGGGTACAAAAAGCATCATATCGCTTACCCTAGGTTTTCCGCGATGTATGTGATAGTTGTTAAATTTAAAACATACTGTGACAAACCTTATGCTACTCCAGTTTGGATCAAATACCTCGAAAAACTTGTGTTTTAGATAGAGATCTATGCGTATATAGCATATAAAATCGTAAGAATCTAGATCAACATTTTTTAATGACTCTTTGAACAGATTGCCAATTCCAATCAAGTTATCAAGTATTCTATGGTTGACCAAATAAGGTTCATACTTTTCTATCAAATGTTTATCGTAGCAACTTGAATACGTCACGAGTGAAACATGTGGAGTTATAGAGTGTTTCTGTTGTAGATGTTCGAAAAAGTGTAGATGCGAATTCGTTGCTTCCATTTGCAGCGGGAACGATTCGGGGTCTCCTCGCCGTCTTGCCTTTACACCCGGGGCAAACCCTGTTCGAAAGGACTCTCCTATTAAAAGAAACAACCCACGTTTCATGATTTAAAAGTAGACTTGTTTTCACACAGTTTTCATACACCCCCCATAATGTAAACAATGTCACTAGAGATTGTGCTGGGACCAATGTTCTCTGGGAAGAGCTCGCATGCTCTGTCGTATATCCGGAGACTGAAGGCGGTTGGGCGCAGTGTTCTCGCAGTCAAGCCCAACATTGACAATCGCTATTCTGAGGAAGAGGAGATTGTTACACACAACCAGGATAGGGTTTCATGTATTGTTTGGGAGTCGAAAATTCCTTTGACACCCAACCGGTTTATGCTTCAATCCGAGTGTATCGTAATTGAAGAGGCTCAGTTCTTCAAGGGACTACCGGTCTTCTGCGAATACATGATGAAGCTTGGAAAGCATCTGCTCTTGATTGGATTGGATGGTGACGCACACCAACAGCCTTTTCGCGAGATTCTGGATTGTATTCCATATGCGTATCGAGTGACAAAGTTGTCGGCCCTCTGCCGGTTGTGCGATGGCGGATCAGAAGCCTATTATACGCGCTACAAAAAGGATTGTGACCAAAGTCGAACCCAAGTGGATGTAGGAGGTGATGAAAAGTATGAAGCTGTGTGTCTGCGCCATCTTACGCGCTGAAAAAAATAATCTTGCCACTAGGACACAACAACATGGGTGGCGGACTTTTGCAATTAGTAAGTTATGGGGCCCAAGATATTTATATTTCTGGGAATCCCCAAATTACCTTCTGGAAGGTGCTGTACAAGCGCCACACCAACTTTGCCATGGAGTCCATCGAGGTGACGTTCAACGGCCAGGCCGACTTCAACAAGCGTGTGACGGCTGTGATCAACCGTAACGCTGACCTGATGTACCGCACCTATGTGCAGGTGGTGCTGCCTGCCGTGGACCTGATCGGTGGCTCTACCAACCTGGCCCGCTTCCGCTGGCTCAACTACATCGGTCACCGCCTGCTGAAGGTGATCGAGCTGGAGATTGGTGGTCAGCGTATCGACCGCCAGTATGGTGACTGGCTGCAGATCTGGACCCAGCTGTCTCAGGATGCGGGTACGATCGCCGCCCTGGATGACATGATCGGTAACACCCACGACCTGGTGCTGATGAAGGATCGCCGTGGTTACCAGCTGGATGCCTCTTGCGCTGGTGCCGAGCTGACCAACAGCTGCGCTCCTCGTGCGGGCACCCCGGCCAAGACGCTGTACATCCCTCTGCAGTTCTGGTTCTGCCGCAACCCTGGTCTGGCCATCCCCCTGATCGCCCTGCAGTACCACGAGGTGCGCATCAACGTGGAGTTCGAGCAGTGGATCAACTGCTGCTACTATGAGATCCTGTCTGGCCAGACTGCTCCCTCCACGGCGATCCAGTCCCTGACGGCTGCCTCCCTGTACATCGACTATGTGTACCTGGACACTGAGGAGCGCCGCAGGTTTGCCCAGCAGACTCACGAGTACCTGATTGAGCAGCTGCAGTTCACTGGCGCTGAGAGCATCACCAGCTCTAGCAACAAGATCCAGCTGAACTTCAACCACCCCGTGAAGGAGCTGATCTGGGTGGTGCAGCGTGACTCGTTCGTGGACTGCACGCCCAACCAGAGCTTCATCGCCGAGGTGAACGGCTGCCAGCCTTTCAACTACACGGATGACTTCACCACGGAGGGCATCGTGATGGACGTGTTGGCCCGCGGTTCTCTGGGCACTGGCAACGGCTCGACCAGTGTTCCTACCACTGCCAACGACGGTCCTTCTGGTCCTTACCTGCCTGGTGTGGGTATCATGATGGGTCCTTCTCTGTCCGGTGCGTCTTGGCTGGACAGCCAGACGGGTGGTAACGCCAACGACTCCGATGAGGTGTTCGCTGCGACGACCAACTACCTGCTGGCGAAGGTGGTGCTGGACTCTGGTGTGAAGTGCTCTGGCAAGAACCCCGTGGAGGTTGCCAAGCTGCAGCTCAACGGTCAGGATCGCTTTACGGAGCGCGAGGGTCGCTACTTCGACCGCGTGCAGCCTTACCAGCACCACAGCCGTACTCCTACGGTGGGTATCAACGTTTACTCGTTTGCCCTGAAGCCCGAGGAGCACCAGCCCAGTGGCACCTGCAACTTCTCCCGTATCGACAAGGCGACCCTGCAGCTGACTGTGTCCGTGAACACGGTGCGCTCTGGTCGTACGGCTCAGGTGCGCGTGTATGCCGTGAACTACAACGTGCTGCGCGTGATGAGTGGTATGGGTGGTCTGGCCTACTCCAACTAAACAGGTTAGCCTGTAATTGGTAGTGGTCTATATGTGACCGTTTAAAAAACTAAAAAACATAAATAGGGGGAAACCCCACAAATGTGGGCGAAACATCGTTTACATTTGTCTACGCCAATGAAGCAACGTCGTCTTTCATGATAATGTTCCAATTTGGAAGACGTATGGGTTCAGTAAACATTCTATCAAAATCCCGGTAACAATACACATAAATTTGAACGTGTGACAAAAGTCTATACTTTGCATCAATCAGATAACAAAACGCAGCCCACGACGAGTCTTGCGCGTGTATTTCTTTTGCTTTTTGGAGCACTTGAATCGCATCAAAATACATATCGGTTGAATACTCGAGTTCAATTTGAGGAAGATCAGACTTTGGATACACAAAGAATTTTAACTTTTGATTGTTATGTGTGCAGATGTATTCGTCATGTTTGACCATTCGTTTGAAAAATACGTCCTCTGCTATCGGATCTCTATTTAACACAAACCGATTCACTCGTTCGATGTACGGAATACCATACGCTTCGTAGAATGCCCGTTCAAATGTTACGGGTGCACGTGTTTTGTATGGAGCCAGAAACTGTCTTTCAAAATCTGAGAACGGAAATCTAACCGGAATATAGTGTCTAAAACAATACTCATATTGTCCGATAATTTCAAACTTAGTTATCTTATGACGTTTTACATCTACGCAAGGAAGTCCAACGTTATTTATGTTTTCAAGAGAGGTGTATATCGGACGCACTCTGGGCATACCTCGGATGTAGAAATGAAATATCTTCCACGCATCTTCGCGTACCAATACATAGAGAAGGTTATACTTATCGTAAAGGATGTTCAAAAGACCTAGACAGTTGAAAATGTCAGTGAATCCTTGGTGAAACAAAACCAGGGCGTTCTCCTTGTTCATTGTATATAGCGTATACAGGTGTTTATGTCAAAATACCAAGGACTATTTAGACCTTTATCTAGATATGTGACTTCTGATTCTTCAACCCACATAGTTCCATCATTCCAGGTAATACCATTTCCCAGAATAATCCAAATCTTACCGTTCTCAATGGCATACACTTCGCCGATTTTGTTACCAATTCTTACACGTCGGTAAAGCGGAGACGCAATTTGTGTTTCCTTGAATTGTGTAAGATTGGTGTGTTTCATAGTATACAGAAACCTGGAATTGATTGTATCGAACTCTGGACTGTTGATGGACAATACGCAGCACTCTGGCGGTGAAAAGACAAGATTACACATTCCACCCCCAATTGCGCCTACAATATGAGTTGCATTCGCAAAGTATTGAATCTTCTCTGCCATGGACAGTTTCTCGCAAAAGACTTCTTCATATCCCTTTGACTTTAGTTGTTCAACCCATTGATCTTCAACCACAATCTTACGGCGCGTTGTGTAGTTTGTTCCAATGTTTGTTGTATCTCCATGAATCCATGAACGACGAGATACGTAGAACTTCTTGGGCGTTTCAATCGGAGTTTGAAATGCGGCAGTCTTCATTCTGTTGTAGAGTTCCCAAACATCGGGATGTGGCGGATCGTTTGATTGTCCGTCATGTGTATAGGAATTGACAACTACCACGCATTCGTATTGAAATCCGTAACTCGTATATTCAATGTCGTCTGTAGTAATCCCCAGAAGATGTAGACAATCGTATACGAATGGATATTTTAGCGACCCCGGAGACATGAGAAGCTTGATCCCTGCAAACTCGGGGTCATCTCGTAGTTTCAGAAACTCCAATAGCATCGGCAGGGAATCGTAGAGAAAATGAAAGTAGTTCTCCGTGTTGTAGATGAAAAAGAAGTATTTCCCTCGTTTTGTCAAGATCAGATCCGAGACTTTGGGTTCGTATTCTTGTATTTCTGTGGTTGTTTGGGTGGACATTGTCATTTCATGGACCGGTTGCATGAGATACCCACCAGTATACAGAAGAACATTTGGATACTCGGTTGTAAGTCCTGTAAGGCTTACATTCTCAAAACACCATCGCGCCCTTCCTCGATTCGGAGGTCCTTTACACAGCGTTACTTTCATTTTCATATCTTTGGCATTCTATTCGTAAATGGTCCAAATTGTAGTTCCTATGACTGGACTTGGAAAGCGGTTCGTAGAGGCTGGATATACGGACCCGAAACCGTTGATTGACGTAGATGGACAACCGATGATCTACCACGTACTTCAGTTGTTTCCAGGTGAGACCAATGTCCTTGCGATCGTCAATGAGACTCATACGCAGATGCGAGATCGGTTGATTGACTTATGTCCTACAATTGATGTGATAGAGCAGCCTTACCGAGGATTGGGACCGGTCGATACATTGCTACAGGCGGCAAAGTATATTGAAGACGACGAGGAGGTGATTGTAAGTTATTGCGATTACGGCAGTGTTTGGAACTACAAGGACTTTCTACGCGAAGTCCGAGAGACAAATGCTGACGGTGCGATTGCATGTTATCGCGGGTTTCATCCACATCATCTTGGGAAGGATTGTTACGCATATGTTCGCGAGATAGATAAGTGGGCATTGGAGATACGCGAAAAGACGCCATTTACCGAGACCAAGATGAACGAGTATGCATCAAATGGGACTTACTATTTCAAGTCTGGTCGACTCCTCAAGCAGTATTGTCAGCGATTGGTAGAGTCGGGAGAGACAATCAAGGGCGAATACTATGTAAGCATGGTCTATAACCACATGATTCAAGACGGACTGCACATTCGCGTCACAGAAATTGAAAAGATGCTTCAATGGGGAACCCCAACAGATCTACAGATATACCAGCAGTGGCGCGATTGTTTTACTCGCCCGCCTCAGCTTGTTTTTCGCACTCCAGGCATCACGGTATTGCCGATGGCAGGGCGCGGAAGTCGGTTTTCCATGGAAGGATACAGTATTCCCAAACCTTTCTTACCCATCAACGGAACCCCGATGTTTTTGGAAGCACTTCGCTGTTTGCCAATTCCAGAAGAGACCCGTATTGTCACTCTGAAAGAACATCCGCAGCTACCAGTTCATACTGCGGTTGAGTACCGCATCCCAGATGTTACAAACGGACAGGCAACAACGTGTATGATTGCCCTGAAAGATGTGGATGATTCTACGCCAGTGACGATTACAGCATGCGACAATGGCGCATTGTACGATGCGACCAAGTTAAAGGGTCTTATGGATGATTCGTCAGCCGATGTTATCGTGTGGTCGTTTCACAACAACCCAACAAGCAAGCTATACCCTCACATGTACGCGTGGTTGGACGTGGATGAAAATATGGTGCTGAAGGATGTTTCGATCAAGAAGGCGTTTGTGGACAAGCCAAATGTTCATGCGATTATTGGAACCATGTTCTTCCGGCGCACAGGAGACTTCAAGGCGGGATACGACTATATTGTCAATCACAATATTCGCACCAATGGAGAGTTCTATGTGGATAATTTACTGAAACCGTTGGTCGATATGGGAAAGAAGGTGGTTGTCTTCCCAGTCGACCACTACCTCTGTTGGGGAACTCCGAACGACTATAAAACCTACACGTATTGGCAAGAACATTTCAATAATGATCGTGTGTGCGCATAGAGTGAATACTATCGACCAGCTCAATGGAATCCAGAGCAGATACGGCATTGAGTTTGACGTGCGAGAGGGTCCTCACAAGAATGTGATAGTTACACATGACCCATGGACTCGTGGACCTACGTTAGAGGAGTTTCTGAAACATTGCGGTCGGCATGCTTTCTACATTGTGAATATCAAGTGCGAAGGGATTGAACACGTCGTACTTGAACTTCTTTACCTGCGAGGCATTCAGAACTTTTTCCTATTAGACTGTTCGTTTCCAATGATTCACAAACTCGTAACCATCGGAGAGAACAGAATTGCGATCCGTGTATCCGAGTATGAAGGAATTGAAACTGCATACGAGATGCAAGGTCGTGTAGAATGGATTTGGTTGGATGTGTTTAGTCGTTTACCCGTGGATGTTGAGGCATGTAACAATCTTCGCAGATTAGGATACAAGCTCTGTCTAGTATCTCCCGAACTCCAGCGTCAACCTCACAAACTTGAGGAGTACAAGCAAGCGATTGGTGGATTGGTCGATATGGTGTGTACTAAATTCACGGAGCAATGGACTTCCGAAACTTCTCCGCAGGCCAGTGGATGATTGCAGCGGATTGCATCTCAGTCAGTGCGGTCTTACAGTCATCTGCTGCCTCACAATACGATCGCAAAACTTCAAGGATACCAAGACACTTTTGTTTGGATGATCCCCGTATGAACAAGTAACCGTCTTCAACAAGGATTGAGTCATACAAGAACAACGCAATGTCTGGAGTCAGTTTCCGAATATTATGTTTCAAAAGAACCGGTAAATACGCCTGTGTCTCTGCAATGGAAACCTTGTAGATATACTGGTCGCGATAATCGTCTTGAAATTTCCAGAAGAACTTTAACGGCACATAGCCTGGTCTGCGAAACACTTCGTATGCCGAGTCTGCCAGCTCGATAAGGTCTTCCAACGAATCCGATGTAAAGATGACACCATGGTTTTTGAGAAACACTACAGGTTCTCCATTCCATCGCTTGTAGATTTCTTTACTGAGTTCAAACCCGGGCTTGAAATACGGAATCGCATCGGGACATGGACCACATAGATACGGGAGCATTGTAGACGGGTGAAGATGAACAACATACTTCTTCATGAAGGAATGGAAATAGACTTCCAGAGAAGGTACACCAGAACTAAATGTCATCTCTTTTAGATTGGGTTCCTCTTGCTGCGAGAGTGATTGTTTGATCTTTTCATGGTTGACAATACAATAGCCTTTCTCCTTAGACACATCGGATAGTGCAATTCCGGTGGACTTGATAATCGATAACTGTCCTTCCAATTTGACGGATATATTTCCTCCACCCGCTTGCACAAGTTCATCCAAGTGCCCAAACATTCGACAGAGTTTTAGGAAGTCATCCATTCTTGCTATACAGAGCGCGCAAGATCGTAAATTGAAGTATTCCATCGTATCCGGGAAGCGCTTCTATATGGGGAAGATCCATGCTCCATAAGAACTCATAGATTTGCTTTCGTATATCAACGTTGGAGTCGTGAAACGTGATGGAACATGGTGTGTGTTCTCCAGGTAATCCGGCAAACCATTCGCGGTGTTTGGATTCCAACGTCAAACTCGTGCCGTGAAATCGGATAACAAGGTCGGCATACATGCGCTGTGGTTGAATATGGGATTCATAATCAGACTTTCGCGACAGAATCTTCGCATGGACTGCTTCTGGTGTTTGTCCTCGTTCTGTTGTATCGCGGCGTATTTTCCACTCGGTTTTGAGTTCATCCGATGTATCCACGTAAATCTTAAGATCGGACAAGTTGCGCAATTGTTTAGAATACAACGTGTGAAGACCACAGAGAAGGATGTTCTCTTTGGATTCAATCTGCTGGGGTCGCGTAAACTTGCCAGTGCTATGGTCATAATCAACTGCTAAAATTGTGTCTCCTATCTTCAGTCGGAATGTATCGTCCTCCAGTTTTTCAAGGTAATTCGCGTCAGGGTGCAAATGAGTAACAGAATTCCACCGTTCATGACCACGCTCCCATTTGTGATAACGGTCAGTTTCATATTCAAGAACCTTGTCAAATAAGAAGAGTGGACGAAGAAGCGAGCAGAGACGCGATTTACCAGAACCAGAATCTCCCGCAATTGCGATGACTTTGGCAGTAGACAGTATGAGCTTATAGGGAAACGAAATACGATTAATACTCAGTGGTTTTAGATGGTGTAGAAGCGCATACTCGGATGTTGTATTTGGATAGGAAGGCAAAGCATTTACCATGTTACAGTAGTGGTTCATTTCGTCGAAATTTCCAATGGCAAACTGATCGTTAATACCATCGCGATCATTACCTACTGGAATGGTAAGACGACTAATCTTGTGAATCATGGAAGCGATATCGGACTCAACACACACATCGGGACGTATTCGTGCATACAAATCATAGACTTTTGGAACACAATTCCATAGACGCTGTAATTTGTACCACTGTTTATAGATGTTTTGTTGACGCGGTTCTCTGTAGATTTCCGGAACACTTGGTGCCGGTTCTATGATAAGTGTTTTGATTCGTGGTTCATCCAACAGAAACCGGATATCGTCTTCATTCAGATAAGTATCCTGGTCGTTTTTGGATACATAGACCGCAATATCATGATTTCCAAAGGTTCTTATGTTTTCACGAAAACTTCGTAAGGACCCTGATACCAATATTAATAGAGACATTGTTGTTATACAATAAATGTATTCCTCTATAATCTATCGTCTAGATGGCGGAGGTGGATTCTTCTCAACTTACTTTTTCTTGTGTAAAGCGTGTCTCACTGCTAGGAAACTGCGAATTCCTTTCTATCTTGACAATACACATTGGCCATATAAGGTGGAAAAGGGATGGCACGACTACTTCCGAACACTAGAAGACGCACCGAAATTCAATCTACCCTATCTCAAGCCAAGGGTCGTACATCATATAGAACAAAGTCAAGAACCGGATTTTACGTTACACGAGTATAGGAATCTTAGCATTGAAATATTCAAGCTTCATCCTCACCTCATAGAACGGGCGTATAGGATTATCGAGAAAATGGCAGGAAACTATATTGCAATTTTTGTTCGGAGGGGCGATAAACTAATCGAAGAAGCGCCATTCATACCAGTAGAGAGTATACTTGCAGAGATACCCCATACAAAGGATACACGCTTTTTCATTCAGACAGACGACTATACCGTAGTTGAAGAATTCAAGGCAATTCATCCCGAACATCTAATACACTATACAGTTCCCCACCATAAAAGAGGACAATACTTACACCGAGGGTTTATTGTCAACGACCGAGGAATTAACAAACATATATCATCTGTAGTGCCACTTTTAGAACAACCCAAGTCGCGCATTCTGGAGGAGACCGAAGAGATGTTGGTTGGGTTGACGGTTTGTTATTCGGCACCGCAGTGTTGGACAGATAAGACCTCAAACGTCGGGCGATTCCTGAAATTAATGTCCCCAGACAAGGTTCATTTCTATCCGGGCGACTTTGATGTTGATTTCAACCAGGTCAATTGCCCATCCAACATGTATCACGAGAAACCGCTTACGAGCTAAAAGTCCGAATTAGTCATGACATATGAAACTTTAGACGTTTCTATTCGAAGAGGAGATATTCAGTTCGTAGACAATGGTGGTTATGAAAGTCGAAACACATCAACGATCAAACTGATTCAATTAGCATTTGAACAATACCCTCCAGATTCCTCATTCTCCAGAGAGTTTCGTGTGTATACAGGCGATAGATTTTCGAAAGTATGCGACTTTTCCTATGCAATCACCAAGAAAGAAGAAGTGCCGAGATCAATACCTCATTACTTGTTTGATGCTTGGCCAGAAATAGGCATACAAAGTTACCAACAAACATTTCAAGAGATGCTTGATGCAGGGAATGCACCGTGGCAATATCAGCAGGTGTTTTGGATAGGAGCAAATACAAATAGACTTCGCGTAGACTGCAGTGCGTTGACAAGGAAATATCCTGGAAACATTGATTTTAGGCTCATGGAGTGGAATAGGAAAGACCCATCCGCATTACACAAGAATACTGCAACGTACGTTTCTTTAATCGATCACTGCAAATACCGGGTGCTAATTGACTTGGGTGCAGGAGGATTTAGTGCCCGCCTTCCATTCTTATTTGCAAGTGGACGACCGGTCATTTTGGCGGATCGCGAATTCGAATCGTGGTTTTATTGGGATGGCACGCTACAACCATGGGTTCACTATATTCCAGGAGGACATACGGTGGACAGCATAGAAACGGCGTGTAAATGGACCTTTGAAAACCAAGAAGAGGCCCGTAAGATTGGGGAACGAGGAAGAGAATACGCAAAGACGTATTTCAACCAGGACGCGATCATCAAATATTGCGCAAAAGTTTTATGGAATTATTCATCTTAGAGTAAAATGTATGATGTTCTAATTGTAGGTGCTGGATTAACAGGATCGACTCTTGCAGAACATTTTGCTCGTATCTTACAGAAAAAGGTGCTTGTAATCGATAAACGCGATCACATAGGCGGTAACGTTTATGATTACGTTGACAATGACACCAATATTCGCATCGGAAAATATGGAATCCACATGTTTCACACGAACGACTCTGAAGTATGGGACTACATACAACGATTTGGAAGATGGAAACGATGGGACCATAAGGTGCTTTCAAAAATAGACGGTTGTTATGTTCCGGTTCCTGTAAACATCAACACGGTAAATACACTATGTAACGAAACTATCCAAACCGAATCTGAGATGAAAGAATGGTTGAGTAAAAATCAGATTAAAAATGACAATCCTGCAAATAGCGAAGAAGTTGCATTGTCTCGAGTTGGTCGCGAATTGTATGATAAACTGTTCAAACCGTATACGATAAAACAGTGGGATAGAGACCCCGCTACTATGGCTCCAAGCGTTTTAGCACGTATACCCGTTCGTAGCAATTTTGACGATCGCTATTTCGAAGACAAGTATCAAGCACTTCCTGTAGACGGGTATACTTCTATTGTTAAAAACATGCTGGCACACCCAAATATAACCGTTCAACTGAATACAGATTGGAATGATATTCAAAGCGCAGTACAATACGATATGCTCATTTTTACGGGTCCGATTGATCAGTATTTTTCAAACAGCGGACTTCCAAAATTAGAATATCGTTCACTAAATTTTGAATATGAGACACACAAAACAAAAGGCTATTACCAACCTGCAGCACAGGTAAACTATCCCGAAATTAGCACTCCATACACGCGGATTGTGGAGTATAAACACTTGCTTAATCAAGAATCCGAATATACCGTGATCACGAAAGAAACAAGTAGTGATTCAGGCGAACCCTACTACCCGGTCCCTACAAAAGAAAACCAAGAACTCTATGAAAAGTATAGAGAACTGGCAAAGAACCAATGCAATGTTCATTTTATAGGGCGTCTGGCAAGCTACAAGTATTTCAATATGGATCAGGCAATACGTTGTGCGATTGATTATTTTAACAACAACTTCAAATAAACTACAATGAAAGTAACCTATATAATTCTGACCTGCCAAAAATACATACCTACGCGATGTTTAGCTATACGGAAAACCTGGTTACAAGATGTCGAGGATTATTACTTTTTATCCGCTGAACCAGATGAAGAAAACCGCGTTTTGGGTTGGAATACTCCGGATGATTACGAGTCATGTTCGAAAAAATACATAGAATTCTTCCGTAATGTAAAACTTGATTCTGACTGGTTGTTTTTTTGTGATGACGATACGTTTGTTTTCACAAAGCGTTTAGAAAACATGTTGCGAACGAAAAATCCAGACGACCCTCTTTTCATCGGGTATGAGTTCCCAGACGTTGAACCTCCGGGCGGATTTTCGGGGGGAGCGGGGTTCGTTCTTTCAAAATACACGTATGAAAAGGTTTGCGATTACGTAAACTCGACACAAGATGTATGGGTATCCATGTATACAGACATTACAGTTTCGACGTGGTTGCTTGTTCGGATCGGAGGGATACAGAAGGTCATAGATTATCGTTTTCATCCGTATCAGTGTAGGAATCAGAGTGACTTTGACAATGCGTTTACATTTCACTATATAAATCCCGACCAAATGAAAGAATACTATTCGATGATGCGGGAACTAGAGTGTGATATTAGCATTCTCATTCCGACCATGAAACCCCGCGAGAGGCTATTTCGTCAGGTGCTTGCCGAGGTTGAACGCCAGATTCGTAAAACCCCTGAGATTCGCGTAGAAGTCTTGTGGGAATCGGACAATGGAGAACTTACGCTAGGACAAAAGCGCAACGTATTGGTGGATAAATGTCATGGGAAATATCACTGTTTCATTGACGATGATGACGTTATTGCTCAGGATTTCATACGGACATTTATACCCATGATCAAAAACGGTATCGATTACGACTGTGCTTCGTTTGTAGGAGCACACTATATGAAAGGAAAATTCAATAAGTTGTTTCATCATTCATTGGACTATCCAGAATGGGACGAACGCCCAGACAGGTTCATTCGCAGTGTGTCCCCAATGAACATGATTAAGACATCTATTGTTCGCGAGGTGCGTTACAAGGACATCCGAAATACAGAAGACCACGAATTTTCGAAGCGTCTTATGAGTTCGGGATTGCTAAAAACCGAATTTAAAATCGATCCAAACCGTCCAATCTATCACTATATCGACGGTGTAAAGGAAGATCGTGAGGAATGGACATATGTATGGAACGGTAACTATATCACTTTAAGTAAACCAATCCCCACATCTGTGTTTGACAGGTTTGTTATCAATCAGTCAAGCGGCAATGTAGTCTACCCGTTTCTCAAAACATTTCGTGGATAAAAACAAATGGAAGCACAAGACGGTGGTAAGATGAAGCGCGTTGGATCTCGGGCTCAGGTGATGCATGGAACAGCTCACCACACGTCGGGAGGTCTGACCAAGAAGGACCTCAAGATGAACAAGTGGGGTCGTATTGTGTCCAAGGCCAAGTCGGCCAAGGCCAAGAAGGAGAATCGTCTGGCGAAGATGGGCTTCAAGACCCAGAAGGGTAAGTTTGGTGTGGTTAAGACTGGGAAGAAGACACGTCGTGGTGGCTCTTGGGAGTAGGAGAGATGATAGATAGTATCCAGTCGAATAAATCAATTGTAGAGTGAAGTAAATTATGGTCATCAAATCCTATGGTATAGACGGCCATCGATTCAATCGTAGACGCTACAATTATAAGCCCGTCATTCGTATGCTTCATGAAATGAAGGTCGGTAAATCTGATTATCTCCTTCTTTCCACTCGTGAAGACGAGAGCCCATGTTCCTAGAATCCGCGTAGGCAGCTTCATGAGAAGGACTCCGGTGTTCTTGAATTCGTAAACGTCTTTTGCTGCATGAGTAAGCGACATACTTGAAATACTTTGCGTTTGTGTAGATAAGAATGGGTCTCGCATTGTTTGGAACTCCGTTGTATCTCAACGAAAAGTGTATCATCTTTTCGGCATTTGTGATTGCGGTGTATTTTATGCCCCATCAGAAAGCCTGGCAACATGAAGCCGTGTTTGTGTTTGTGTTGGCGATGACTGCGTATGTGTTGATGGCTTGGTATGACTATATCTACGACTGTAACGACAAGTTGGGTCCTACCTTTTTCGGTGCGTTGATTGGCTGGTTCAAACCTTATGGTGGTGTGCCTCCCGAGTATCCACCTCTGCCCATCAAATACAAGAAGATTGTCGCAGCATTTGACATTGTAGTCTTGATCGTCTTATTGGCGCTGGTGTTCTATCCGTATACTTCTCGGTATATTCCTTTCCTGAAATAAAGCAATGGATTTGATATCGGGTATTGCACTCGGCAATGCGGCCATCGCTGGAGTCGGTGCGTATGGTGCAAAAAAGGCAAGCGCAACGCCCAATGACGAAAGACTCCAAGCAACTATTGATAAGCTTCAACGCGAGATTGAAGTGTTGAAAAAGGCAAAGGAGATTTGCGAATCGAAGAAGGTTGCCGAACCAGTTGTCGTACCTGGTATACCTGTTTCTGAACCTGTTGCACCAGTTGAACCTGTACCCGTTCCTGAACCTGTTGCACCAGTTGAACCTGTACCCGTAACAGATTCCTTTCCACCTGAACCCGTTGAAGTCGGAGCTCCCGAACCCGTTCTCAAAGAGCTTCCTCCACTGGAACCTGAGGAGATTCCGGAAAAGAAACGGGAGCTTCCCGAAGACCCGGAAGAGAGAAGGGCGTATTTTACAGAGAAACTGTCTCGCGTTGTTGCTCCACCTCCTCTTCCCAAGCCAGAAGTTCCGGGAGAGTATCGGTTTGAACCCAGCATTGAATCGCCAGTGAAGGCTTTGACTGCTTCAGTCCCACGCAGTAATGAGAAACGCCCGCCTGCACCACCGCTATCTACACGACGCAGAAGGAGGGGAGGACTCACGCACCAGCTGCGGAAAAAGAAGTTAAGGACTCGCCGAGGAGGTAAACAAAAGAATGTCGGACGAACTCGTGGTCGCTAAAACGGTTCAGACTGCTCCCATCCGCACTTTGGCTGAAGGTTTGAAGTCGATGTTGGTGGAGATGAGTCTGGTTTTTGATAAGGATGGTGTTCGCATGATTGCGATGGACAACACCCGCACTGTTTTGACTCATATGAGGTTGTATGCCGACAAGTTTGAGCACTACGAGTACAACCATACCGCGCCGCGGTTGGATGTCGGTCTGAATACGGACCATTTCTATCGCGTAGTGAAGACTGTGACGAACGACGACACCATTACATTCTCTGTCTCCAAGGCAGAGTCCAACCACCTCACGATTACGCTGGAGAACGGTGAGAAGAAGAGGCGTGTGCGTTATCGTCTGAATTTGCTGGATCGCGATGATTCGGATATCTCCATCCCCGAGCGTGAGTTCACAACCCGCATTACGATGCCGTCTTTGGACTTCCAGAAGATTTGCAGGGATATGACTCTGCTTTCTGCGAAGACTGTGGATATCAAGAATGTTGGCAATTCACTGACGTTTACCTGTAAGGGTCCGTTTGCGACACAGACCGTGACTATGGGTGATTCGGCTTCCGAGCTGAACATCAATAAAAAAGAGTCAGATGAGATTGTGTCTGGAACCTTCAGTCTGCCCCATTTGGTCCTCTTTACCAAGTGCTCTAATCTCTCCAACAATCTGGAGATCCACCTCAAGAACGACTGGTTTTTGATGATCCGTTACGTGATCGCGAACCTCGGCGATATAAAGCTTTGCCTGATGCCTTGTTCCGCCTAATCCAATTAATCATCATCGTCGTCCGAATCAGAATCGTTTTCAACAACGGGCTGAACTACGACATTTGTTCCATCAAGTAGCCTAGCAACATTAAGCGAAAGACGCTGAATTCGCGATTGATTGGTTGCACGAGATGTTCCGACGTCTTTCAGCGCCTTGAATTCCTCCTTAGTGAGAGTGGTATAAGCACGTCTACAGAACTCTCGCCACTTTTCAGTGAACTTCTCGCGAGTAGTTGTATGAACATCGTAAATCATTGCACCAATAAACGACTTGAATACATTCGCCTTCCTCTTAGGATCGACTGCATTCTCTGGATCCGAACTTTGAATAACTTCACAGATGAATTGTAGATTCGAAAGGTCAATCTGCGACTCATCTGTTGTCATTAACCTATCAAGATGACGCTGGAATGTCGTATGGAAATCGTGAGGCCCGAATATGCTTGCCGAGATAATCTGATAAGCAAACGCTAATTCATTGAGCGACTTCGTCTTCTTCCACTGCTTCTTCCATACTTGATGGACAGTATCGGCAAACGGAAACCGTCCCTCTCGGCCAATCAACGCATATGCAACCTTCACAAGAGGGCGATACTTGCGGTTATGCAGTGACTGTCCAGTAGTTAGAACAATACCCTTATTGTAGTTCTCGTAGATCTGTGACCTCTCTTCGCGAGTTGCGTTGGTGGTAATCGTCAGTGGAATCATACACCGATGCCAACGTCCTGCAAGTTCAGGGTTTGAAATCATTGCGTCATAATTTCCCTCCCAATCATTGAACTTTACCGTAAACTTGTTTTGACGCCAAAGCATAAGGACCGTGCTTCTGTTTCCACCGTCCATAAGTTGATCATTACAGATTACCATTAGCGGAATGCTGAATCCCGCAAAGATAGCCTTAATAAGGTCCTCCCACATATCCTTGGGCCAAACAAAGTCTCTGTTCTCTTCTGCAACATGAATACGCTTGTTCGCATCATAACCGGCCATGTCGATTCTTCCTGCAAACTCGTTTAGGTAGTCCTCAATTGAGGACACCGTGTGCTGTGTGGTCATTCTGGTAGTTGCCATTCTGGAAAAGGTATTTACACTCGACGTTTGGTAACACGAATCCGTTTTGAAGACTTGCGCGTTTTCCGTCCTCCCATAACTTCGCGGTCGGCATAAAATGATGAAGCATCCTCGGCACCACCGCGTTTCCGTTTGACTCCAACTGTGGGTTCTGCAAGTCGTTCACGCAACAAGTCATACAGCCTCCGGACATCCTCATCTGTTACATTTCCACGCTTGACTGCTGCTGTGAAACCAGCCAGGTCACCCGCAACTGCGAGACTCCGTGCCTTTGTCCCCGACATCTTGGTGGGGTCGGCTGAAGCAGTCTTGTCTTCTGCGTCTCGTGTGACTGCGTAGAACTTGGGGGGCTGAACCTCTTCCAAGGATTTCCAGATTTGACCCGTTGGTCCGAACTCGGACGCTCGGTCAGACCCTGCAACCAAAGTAATGTCCTTGTAGCCCTTTTCCAACAAATAGTAATACGCAGCCAACGGTCCTCCACAACGAGGTTCGCATTTGGACGTATCCACAAAAGTGACTCCGGTTGGAAACATCTTTTGGAGGAATGCGACCTTCTCGGTAGAGGTCAGTGGGTTCTTCAGTTTTTCCTTGCCTGTTCCCTGCGTAGAGGACACAAACACAAACGCCTCTCCGTCCATCTTGGACAGAAGGTCTATCATTGCTGCATGACCTACGGTGGGTGGTTGAAATCGTCCTACGGCATACACCGCCTTACTCATTGTCTATTCAAGAGAGAATGAACTAACGAATACGATACATGTTGGTAATAATACCAGGAGCAGCGGGATACGCATTCGCACCAGACCCACCAGCCGCAAGATAGGTTACCACACAGTTGTGTAATGTTGCTAGACCCCATACTTGGACTTGGTCGCCCGCATTCAACTCTAACAGAATTTCAGTAGTAAACACACCCTGACTGTTGTTGGTCGTGTTCAAAAACGTCGCCGAGTTTGAAACATTGTTTCCATTCACCTTAACCCATATGGTCAATGTTCCATTGCCTGCGGACAAATACTGAATAGAGGGAATAAACTTGTAGATTCCAGTTGTAGGCACTTGGAAATACCCATTTGCACCCGTTGTTGTCGTTATTCCATACGAAAAGGGCACTGTATCGTGGGCGATATTGGCGGCAGTTCCTACAACCAAGGTTTGGCTTGACGTGGAAAAAGCCGTTGCTGTTGTAGATGTAAGATTTGTGTTTGTCGCTCCACAACAATCGAGTGCAGCCACTCTACCTACACCTGGAGTGTAGCGAAACAATATTGAACCACGCGGTGCAGTGGACATACTTACTTAGGGCGGAGATTATGTGCCTTGTAAACGATATCGTCACCCAACTTCATCTTCAGTGTTGGACTGAACAACCTACGATCGCTGATATTTGCCAGAGTATTCCAGACCTTGATGATGTGGAAGTGACCCTTTGGCGACAGAGTCACACCTACGATAGTCTCATTCTTGTCCTTGAGCATCTTGTTCGCCATACAGTGGACCATACAATCGACAAACACTTGATGCGTCTCGGATGCGTCTACCTTCTTGGACCACGCACCGCCCTTGTCATTCTCGGGGGCGTCCCACAGAGGTCGGAACCCCTCGCGCATCAGAAAGAACATGCCCGAATTCCATGCTTCGGGTGAGATTGCCTCCACAACAGACCAGAATTCAGATGGCGTATCAAAGGTCAGAATCTTAATGTAGCTCTCCAACGAATAGTCATTGTTGTTGGGATCATGGTACCAAAGCACCCACTTGTGAGAAAGAGTCGCCATGCTGTCGGGGGAGTTCTCGGTCATGTTGTATTTTACGTATACGTTTTGAAAACGGATTTCTCAACACAAAGACACAGTAGAGCTCCCCATTCAGTATGGATATCGGAGTAATCTACGCAGCTCGGGCTCTGCCCCGCCCTTCCCTTGGAGATGATATTCTGGCTACCATCTCCAAGTTGAAGATTTCTTTCAAGCCTCCCTTTCGTCGCGCGAACTTTCGTAAACGCCAAGAAGACGATAATTGGAGGAACAATGCTCTGGTCGCAGCTGTTCGCAAGGTCAAGGAGAAGGACGATGCTGACTACAGCGAGATTGTAAGTAACATCAATAAGCTATCCAAGTCCAACTACACCAAGTTGATGACAGACTTTCTGGAGAGAATTGCCAAGCGAGATCCACTCTTCCGGTTGCGCGTGACGACTCTGTTGTTTGATGTCGGTGTCAAGTCAACATTCTTTGCACCGATCATGGCAGATGCATACAAGGATATCGCAGCCGCACATCCAGATGCTCTTCAGGATCTGGCGACTCAGACAGCCATGTTTGATACACTTTACGATACGGAGAAGATTGTGATTGTCCCGCCTTCTTCGGATCCTGGTTATGATGAAGCGATCATTGCCTGGACCAAGCAGAAGGAGATCAAGCGCGGATTCGCAGCCTTTGTGGCCGAGCTCTACAGCCGTGGTCTGGTGCCCGAAGAGACAATGTCGGGATTCCTGAAGCAGGTGTTTGATGACATGCGCGAGAGTGTGCGTGCTCCCAAGACTCCTGCAAACGAGGAGCACGTGGACGCACTGGTTCGGTTCCTGTTTGCTGTGGCGACCAAGGTTCCCATTCGCGCCGGAACCAAGGAGATTCTCTCGATTCCTAGAACCGAGACCCCGAGTCTGAACATGAAGAGCAGGTTCAAGCTGGAGGATGCAAACAAGCTGTCCAAGTGACCGTCTCGTTAAAACAACGCAGAATGCCTCCGCTACTCAGAACAAATGTCCGTCCCTAGTGCTACAGTTATGGTCCAAGCCGCCAAGGTCGCTCTTGAGGAGGACCGCCCTATTTATTTGGATTATTACGTCGACAGCATCCAGAAGAAGTGCTGCATTGGCGTTCAGGGCACCGGCACCAAGATGTTGGTCAAGTCCGACACCGAGTATACGTCTTCCATCGAGAAGATCATGCGCCTGAAAGAGGAGAACACCTGGCTAGTTCTGACGGAGAACAGTCTGTATATCGTGTCGGGTGAGATTCCCGTCAAGAAGATTGTATCTTCAGGCGAGGGCTCTGCTTAATACAATGGACTCATTCCCTCCTCCCCATACCGTTTTCTATGAACCTTTGAATGACCGTGAAACCGCGAATGTTTGGACTGCCTACAAAACTGCTCATGAACATGAAGCGGACTTTGAGGAGGTAGATGCGGCGGTGATGAATGGAATGGAAGACTTTGCCAAGTGGTTCAATCAATGGATTACATTTACACCCTCTCGTGCGGGTGTACGAGTTAGGATTCTGATGGTATGGCATGCTCATTTTTTGAGTTTAGCCTGTCAGCAAATGTTGCGCAGATCCTTGGAACAGCGTAGCTTTCGCTGTCGGATTTGGTTTCACATCGAAGAACCCAACCTTCAGGCTGCTATTCTAAGTCGGTGTATTGTCAAGACACTTCCCATATATAGACATTTGCCCCAGATCATTGGACCTCCGCTGGATGTCTCGCTGTGGACAGACCCGCGCAAATACGAAACGGATATACTTGTATCTAAAGAATAGACAACATGCGAGTCTTCACTGACGGTGCCTGTTCTTCAAATGGAAGACCGGGAGCGAAGGCTGGTTACGCGGTTTGGTTTCCTGAACACAAGTCAATGTCCACGTCACATCGGATTCCAGAGAATCAACCACAGACCAATCAACGAGCAGAAATGTCAGCGATTCATCACGCAACATTGATTCTGGAAGAGAACGGGTTTCACGACGAAGATATCGTGATTTATACGGATTCTGATTACTCCATCAACTGTTTGACCAAATGGATTACAGGGTGGGTTTCGCGTGGATGGAAGACTGCAGAGGGACGCGATGTTCTTCATCGTGACCTGATCGAGGATACATCGAAGAGACTGGCTAAGTTCAAGAGCTACAGGTTTGTTCATGTGCGATCGCATACGGGCGGCGAAGATGACCTGTCTCGCAATAATGATGTGGTTGATCGTATGGCAAGAGCAACGATTGATACATCTGTTTCCGTAGCTCCTTCGGCAGCGGAAGACGTCCTGTTTGAGGGATGTCCGCTTCGTCTGATGGGTTCCCCTGTCTCACAGACTTCGATTGTGTCGTGGATGCGATCGAATCTTGACAAGTTGGATAGGGATGTTGTCGATAAGCACTTGATGAAGGCAATGTCCGAGTTATGTAAGACCCGCGACGTTACACTCACCAAGCAAACAATCCAAAAGACGCCTATGATTCGTGCGGAACGAATGAACTTACAAATAAACCGCGTAGAATCAGAAAAGAATGACTGACGTTCACCTTCTTCATTTCTGGTCTCCGACGTGCGGTCCTTGTATGACGATCAAGCCGTCTCTGGAGATGATCAAGGAGGAATTCGAGGATAAGTTGGATTGGAATTCGGTTAATACGAAAGACGATCCGAACGGGTATGCGCGAAAGTTTGGAGTTTCGGTTGTGCCTACGATTATTGTGTTCAAAGGGAACACGGAAATCGGGCGGTATTCGGGAACTCAGATTGCGATTATCTATCAGTTGATTCGGAAGGCGCTGGCGGCTTAATTAGGACAGTTGTCGGGCTTGGCAGGAGTGCCTGTCCCCAGATTCTTGCCTGCGAGTTCAGCGAACGCATCGCGAGATTGCTGTGTTGAAAAGTCGGGAACGGCGGTGCCATTTGGAAGGACCACATAGGGATACCCGTTCTCATCATACATTTTTCCGTCTGGACCCGCCTTCAAGTCTGACTTGGTCTTAGTAGGGAATGGTGAAATCACGGTGGAAGGCAAGCGATTTGGGTAATACGTCTGGACAACACCATACGCAGTGCCACCAAACACAAGTCCTTCGAACAATGCCATCGCAGATTGTGCGTAATCACTGTATCCAGAGTCGATTGGTCCACAGCCGCCTATCATGATAAGAACGGCGGTCTGCATGAGGTAGAAGAGTCCAAACATCGCAATGGATGCGGCTGCATTGATCCATCCACGATTGCGCACCAAGTCGAAGATGTAATACGAGAAGACTGTCGCAGTCACAACGAGTGTCTGGGGTGCATAGGGTGTTTTCCAGCCATCAAATCCTTGCACAGAGCATCCATCGTATGCCTTGAAGAAGCTGCCCGGAGCACCACCCTTTTTGCCTGCACCCACACCGGGGACAGCGGGAGCAGGGTTGCTTCCAACGCTAGCAACATTCTTTCCAGATTTCCAGAGTTCTTCCAGTCCCTTCCAGAAATACTGCATGAAGTAGTTGAGGAAGATGGACAGGAGACCCACTAAACTAGGGATAGACCACACACCCTGGTATGTAAACATATCCGCTAGCACACCGAAAAGGAGGAGAATATGAGGAATGTAAGTTACCGTATCAATCGCAATACTAGCAGCAGCTGGTATTTCCGTTGGCACACCCGGTGTTGAGACTCCACCTCTAAGCGCATACGCAGTTCCAAGAATGGATACTGCAGCCACAACAACCGCAGTAATTAGATTTGTCCACCACGGAGTGTCTGGATACAAAGGTTTGGGTGCCGGAGGCTTGAGTGTGCCTCCAGGTCCTAGGTTCGGACTCGCATTCATTGTTTACTTCAAGAGACTTGTTTTATTGTCTATGAACAACAATGGGTGGCGGTGGTTCAAAACCGATAGAGCCTGTGATTACAGAAGACGAACCGCCTGCGGGTTCGGAGGAATCATCAATTGTCTATCCAAATCGTCCTGGCTTGCCACGATTGGACGGGATTTCGAGAACTCTTGCCAACGAATGTAACGGATGTAATCTACAGGTTGTATCCGGAATATCGAGTTCGAGTGTAAAGATCACGCGTGAATTTGGGACAGTGTCCTTCAAACAATGCACTCGCTATTTTGCCGATCTGAAGAAGGTTCGTGAAAAGAAGATGTCATTCCAGGACTTTAAGAACAATCTTCAAAACGGTGTGTATTACCGTGGTCAAGACAATGGATTTTGCGAACAGGTCGAGCTTCCTAGTGAAGAGGCAGCGAAGATGAACAAGATTGAGGATTACGACGAAGGAAAACTGCGCAGCGTCCGCATCCAACAGGCTTCAAGCGGAGGATTTTCCACGACTACCAAGGTGCGGATTACGCCAAGTATTCCCTTCCAGATGCGGTTTTCCTCGGTCGGAGGAGGCACGGTGGATATTCCAATTCGCACCATGACGCTGTATCATCCCTGCCCGATACGTATCGAAAGTGTCCAACCCGATGCAGTGTTGTCACTTAATGATCCTTCGTTTGGAAATCCAAGTCACGTGATTTTAGTCCCTTTGGTCGCAAAGAACATTCCCAGTTCGTCCACCAAGTTCCTTCAGCAGATACTCCCCCAGGTTGTATCGGTTTCAGAACCCGATCCGTCAACTGGCCAATACATTCCGAAAGATGTTCCCACGGGACAAAACTGGAAACTCAGTCAGGTATTTGACACGGTTGTCAGTGAGAACGGGAAGGACTTTGATGTGAAGACTGGTTTTTACGTGTGGAAGGGAATGCCTGGGTTGGATAGGGTCAAGGACATCAATACAGCTGCATTTCCGCCCCAAATTCGATTCAAGTGGGTGGATTCGGGAAAACCGACGCCTGAATACATTATGCTCGACACACCCGTAGCATGCAACCCGGCAGACTTGGCAATCTTGACTTCGCGTATGCCAGTCACTTCTCCATCAGACGCCATTCATGCCATTCTCTATAGTAACAATCCCTTGCAACGCGGAATTGTTCACAAACAAGGACCCGTTGATAACTGTTTTGCGAAGGAGGCACGAGAGGGCTTTACTGATCTCCAAGGTGTCTATAGTCTAACCAGCACTTCTACGCAGGAAGAGGAAGCATGTGACGCGTGGACATTGTGGGCACAATCGACTTCCGGGAAAGGATTCACACAACAGCAGATTAACTCTGTTATTTTTGGTCTGATGGTTTTCATTGCAATGGCTATAGGCGCATATTTAGCATTTGCTGCAGTGCTGCGATTGTATGATGTTGAATATTCCGAACTTGCCAAGAACATTGGAAAACTTACTGGCGTATTTGCTCGAAATCTAAACCAAAAAGCACAAGCATTGAGAACAGGAATTAGTAATTTAGCAAATCCAAGGGCGGCATTGTCATCGGGACTAAGCGACATAAAGTCCGACACGGGTGTTATAGCAAATTCAAAGCCGACAATCGCAATAATGAAAAAATAGACAGATACACACATACCATACACACTTGAATCAAACGCTTAGACGCGGTCATGATCGTGGCGGTTGGAGTCAAACAGGTGACCATTGAACTCGTCGTCTCGGCGCTCTTCTTGCTGACGAATTCGCTCACGCTCATCCATCTCTTCTACGGTGAGCTCGCGCTTCGGCTTGCGAGTCTTTCGCTTCACCTCAGTCCAACCCACGTCATCCTCAATTCCAGTGTTTGTCTGAGGAGGCTGGGGTAGAGGGGCAAGCTCCTCATCATCGTGCTCATCGTCGTGTCTCTCATACCGAGACCGCTGGACGTGGCGAGACATGATTCGCTCTCGGTCATTCCGATCTGCAGCTTCTTGGAACTTCTTATACTCGGCCATACGACGATCCACTGCATCATCAATCGCCCACTGCTGAGCAAGCTTGGCGAACTGGTTTCCGTCCATAGCATCACGCTGATTCATCGGGCGTGCAGTCGACAGTGTTGGGAAGTTGTTCTCATTCATCTCCATTCGGCGCTTCTGTTCCTCCTCTGCCTTGCGGGCAGCTTCGCGCTTTTCAGCCTCGCGATCAGGCCAGACGTTTCTGCGGTAGGGTGGGCGATAGGACGACATTTTGTGCTGTAGGGTAGGTCCAAGAGTGCTCATGAACCCAAATCCGTTTTGAGAAAATGGAACTATCTACACACAACATACCAGACTCAACAATGGTTGTCGCTACTACCATCGCTGTATCTGGAACTCTTGGTGAAGTCAGTATTCCGAACAAGACTGCTGATGTATTGGAATGGTTACGGAAGAAGTATAAGCAACCCGGTCTTCAGTTTCAAGGGAAGCTAACCAGCGAGGAACATGCGCTAGTTGTCTTTGCGTGTCCTACGGAGGAAGAGGACGAAAACACGAATCCACACATCCTACCGTCTCCGTTTCAGGAGGATACGTTTCAAGGCACGATTGTCGTGATGAAGTCCAATACACAAAATACAGACGAGTATGACAAGCCTGCGACTGCGTATTCGGATTTACCGTCTGGAGAATATGATGAATTCTATGCTTCGTGTTCCTTTGATGAAGAGGAAGAGGCAGAAGGCGATGACGATGATGAAGAGAAGGACGAGTTACAGGGCGAGGAGGACGAGGAAGAGGGCGAAGAGACCGAACGAGAGGAACTCAGTGCGCATATGATTCACTGTGCGAACGTCTTTGTAGAACATCCTCTCCGTAATCTTGTTCGCGACAAGTTCCATTCTGAAGAGATTGAGAATGCGATTCTGAACAAGTGTGTGAATGATGCACAGAAGTGGTTGATTGATGTGGATTGGGAGTCCAAGACCTTTACGGATATGTATCGGGCTCGTGCGATGAGTCTGTATGCGGCTCGCAAGTTGGCCGAGACAATGACCGCAGAGGAGTTTGTGCATACCACCGAGGTAGACAGACACCCTGAACGCTGGATGAGTCGTCTGAAGGAGGTGGCTGAGAAGGATAAGGCACTGTATAGTCGCAAGGCTACGGCGTCTGCTCAGATGTATTGCTCTGGCTGTAAGAAGAAGAGCAACTGCGACTACTACCAGCTTCAGACACGATCTGCCGATGAGCCTATGACGACCTTTGTAACCTGCTTGGAGTGTGACAAGCGTTGGAAGTTCTAACTTTCAAGCAACCGTGGAATACAAACAAATGGCAGACGAGGTTCGTGAGGTATTGAGGCAGTGGATTTCCGCCGATGATGAGATTCGTGCTCTCCAGCGTCAGATCAAGGAGTTGCGTGACCGCAAGAATCAGTTGGGTGGTCAGGTATTGGAGTTCATGCGAGGAAACAGTCTAGACAACTTTGTGATTGAGGGTGGTGGCGGCACGATTGCGCGTCAACAGAGGACGGTTCGCCAGAGGCCCAACAAACAGGTGGTTCGCACTCAGATTGCTCTTTTGCTTGCGGATCAGCCCGACCGTATGGCTGAGGTTCTGCGAACGATGGAGGGTCTGCCTGAGCCTGGACAGGAGCCTGATGCTGGAAGTGTGGTAACCCGCGAGCTTCTTACGCGTAGACTTCCCCGCTCACAGCATATCAACTTAGGATAATGAATAGTTGGGTTGTATCCATCTTTGTAGCGACTTTGTATATTCATCTTTTCAATGCGATTGCGAAGATGTATTTGGACTCGGGCCGGACATTACATCTAACTGATCTGTATCGCAAGGTTATGCCGCCAGTGAAGATAAGTATTGAACTTTAAGAGATCAAAAGATATACAACCATGTTTGAGGACTGCAAAGTAGAACTACTGGAGACCTTTGGAAGTGACCTAACGGTTGTGAATGCTGCTCGCGTGTCTCTAGGTAAGCATGTAGACGAGTTCACCGAGAGGGATGCGAAGTTGTGCAAGTATCTCGCACAGCACGACCACATTAGCCCCTTCTTCCATCCTCAAGCTCGTTTTCGCTTGAAGATGCCGATTTGGATGGCTCGTGAGTGGTTTCGCCACACGATTGGATTTGCTCGTAATGAGGTGTCGCGTAGGTATGTGGATGACCCGCCTACGTTTCATCTTCCTGAATTTGTGCGAGGAAGAGCTGCAAATAAAAAGCAGGGGAGTTTGGATGACGCACACCATGATAGTGACTTGATGATGAATGTGATTCAGGAGTCTACCAAGGCGTCCTTCCAGTATTACAAGGGATTGATTGAGGCTGGTGTTCCTCCCGAGCAGGCTCGTATGGTTCTACCGCAGAACATGATGACCGAGTTTATTGAAACGGGTTCTTTGGCTGCGTATGCCCGTCTTTGTAAGTTGAGGATGGGACCTGACGCACAGAAGGAGATTCAAGACGTTGCTCGGATGGTGTCTACTGCTTTGTCTGAGAAGTTTCCTGCGACGTGGGGAGTATTGTTACAGGCTGATTGTTAAACTTATATTGAATTACATACTTATCTACGAACTTGGGCATATACTCTGGGACACTCGCATACTTGTCGTAGAGTATACTTATATTTGACTCGTGTGTTTCAGCACACCTCCAAGTCCAACTCCAATCCTCGTTGCGACCCAACCAACATTTATACCATCTCTTTCGCTCTGGAAGTCGAGGAAATCCTCCAAATCCAGAGACAAACTTGGGTGTTTCGATAGCTGACTCCATGATACGTAACGACATGGAAAAATACTTACCTTGTGTTGTGTGTATCCGTTTTAATCCTTTGTGATACGCAATGTCTTCTTTCCTTTTATGATCGTCTTGGGCTTACATAGTGCTTCCCAATCGGCGACAGTCTGAATCCGGTTGGTCTTGAAGAGTTCGACCAGACACCATCTATGGTCGGCATCCGCAGCACCGGAAGCTGGAGGCTGGCTACAAATTGGGCAAGGCATCTTGACATTCTTACTGTGGGGATGTTTAACCTCTGTTGGTGTTCACGAATCCGTTTTGGATAGCACGCCACAGAAGGTTGAGACCATTGTCCATTCTGTCCATAGGAAGCTCGTTGCTGCGAGACCGCAGGTTGTAGGAGTGAGAAGTCATCGGAATCTCGACCTCCTGTGAAGGCTCGGCCAGATACGCCTCCTTCTTCATCTTGGCGATATCCGTGTTCTTCATGTAGTTTGGAGAACCCATCGCATACCAGCCCGCGGCGTTCTCAAACTCCTGAGCAAGATTGCGCCTAAGATTACGCTTCAGGAACACCGGTGCATGGAGCTCGTGAATCCTGTTCTTCACACGCTCCTCACGCTCTTGGTTGGCAATCATACGGGCATCCTCCAAACGGATCTCCTCGGCATACTTGCGATTCTTCATGTCCGTGAAACGCTTGAGCCTCTCTACACGCCGAGCCAGACTACCATGAGTCTTGGCGCCATAGCGCTCCAGAGCCTCGTTCACCTTGATGCTGTAGATATAAGAGTTCGTCATTCTTGCTGTTGGGGGATGTGGGGGAAGAGTCTGGGTGAGCGCAAATCCGTTTTGATAGCAAAGGAAAAAGAAGCTTCCTGGTAGGTTGCTTCTTCCTGTCCGTTTCCTGTTTACGTGTGTCGACTCCATCACGGGTGTAATTACTTGACGGGGTTAATAAGACTCACACCAAGGTCGTCTTATATAACTGGGCGGCGTCCGCGGGCCAGTTCACGGGTTGCTTTCTAGGCTACAACCACAGCCTACAGACTATCTTTCCTGACGCACACAAATCCGTTTTGAAGACTTGACCTCGGGGAAACTCCGCGGGAGTTAAACCGCGAAGCCGAGACAAAACGGATTCGTGCGAGCTAGGCTAGACGGACCGCCCCCCCCCAGCCCCCCACACAGAACAAACAGAACAAATGGCCATCTGTCGCGCAACTACTTCAGCTGGTCGTCCTTGCGCCTGTAAGGCAAGAGACGGTTACTATACTTGCGGTCGTCATCAAAGCCAAGACATTCGATTCAGGTTGCAGAACATTCATCTGTGTAGTGCCCGGAAGTCGGATGGGGTGCCGTGTCACAAGCGTATCGAGGAAGGGGAGACGATGTGCAAGCTCCACCGCACGATTGCTGAACGGCAAGAGCAGCGCCGTCGTGCGGGTATTCTCTGGGGAGACGCACTGGATATGCTCTGGGGTCCTCAGCCTATCCAGGACTTCAACCAGCTGACTATGATGATTGATGACGCGTTTGACCAAGGTTGGATTACCCAGGTGTATTACGACGACCTCTACCGCCAACTTCACGATGAGTGGATATGGTATCGTCGCGAACGACTGGGCCCAATGGCCAAGGCGACAACGGACCTCCAACGGCTAGCTCTGGACAACCAGAACGTTCATACCAAGGAGGTTACCCAGCTGACCTCTGACGGCATGAAGTACCTTTTGGAGACTCCGGTGCCGGTCGATCAGGAAACCGTCGCAGAGTTGGAAACCGCCTGGTCCGACAAGGACAAGAAGAAGCCAGTTCTGCGCGATATTCGAATGTGGTATGGAACGTCTGAGTGTGTGACTCCAAAGGATTGGCTGTATAAGCGAATGCTGGACGGACTGTGGGCTCGTATCAAGCAGCACAAGGAGAAGAAGGAACTGACACAGCGTCTCTGGGAAGAGGCGTCCGAATCCGTCGGCAAGTGCTGTCAGGGACACCTGAGCCGGTTGGCTAATGTGTTGGTCGGCTTCACGGAGGAAGTCAAGGCTGAAGTGCCGATAGGTGAGATTCTCCAGCAGAGGATTTCAGCTATCGCAGCCAAGGAGATTGGTGTGGAGTTCAAGGTCTGTGAAGCTTGGACTGTGTTTGAAGAACTCAAGGTTCCGATGGAAGAACGTGATGCTTGGATTGAAGCCTTCTGAAACGCAGAAGATGTTGTATGAATCTATTTTTACTTTGGTGTGGAAAACGGAAAGACTCGGTCCAAGAGACAAGAGGCACCCTCCTCAACAGACAAAATGCCGCAGTGTATGGGACTCAAAGCAGACGGAAACCGGTGTGGGCGTGCTGACAGCGGCGAAGTGCACCAACATGCGAATCATCTTCGGTATTGTGGAACACATTGGGGAGTCTACGGTAGGCGTGTTACATTGCTTCGAATGCGTACAGTAGTTGTCGCAGACCACCACCATCACGCCGGAACGTGTCACAAGTGGGTTGCTGGAGAGCGTTGGTGTGGCCTGGTGTGTCCAGAAGGCGAACTTCTGTGTATAGGTCACCGAGCTCGTGATCTCCAAAGACGTGCGCGTGAGATTGCTCAGCGAGATGCTGAACGTCAAGAGAACCAGGAAGCCCAGGCGATGATTGACTTCTACAGAGCTCAGAACATGACGTGGAGACAGGCGATTGACCACATGACTGCTCCTCAGAACATTGGTGCTCATCCGCGAAGAGTGATGCATCGTGCGGCTCGTCGGATGTTTAACGGTCCTGTTGTCATTGAGCCTGACTTCAACCGAGAGTGGCAGTTTGGTATGTATTGGAACTGGGCTATCAACGGACGCATCGGACCTCCACCGAACCTGGAACACCATCCTGTCGTGCTTCTTCAACAGCAGCAACGTGCCGCACCTTTGGCTGCTCTCGCACGAGATACGCAGAACGTCCACACTGTTGTCGTGGTTGAACAGACCAACAAGGGACTGGAGAAGTTGCTGGAAGCCTCCAAGACCGAGAAGTACATGCGAACTCCAGAGTGGTTTGCTGCGAAGTGGCTGATTCGTGGGTATGGCCATTGGAATGTCGTTCAGCGAGTTGTGAACGACATGCTCCACTGGAACAACACCCATACATGTAAGACTGCGAACGACTGGCTCTACAAACGGGCGTTGGACGGACTCTATCTCACGATCGGAAAGATCAAGGACAGCGATACTCGAATTGAGCTTTACAAGAGAGCGTTTGAGGAGTGTCACGAGAGTGTAGGAATGTGTTGTGAGGGACACATCAGTCGACTGTGTAATGTGTTGGTCGGGTTTGACGACGCGTTTGCTCCACCGGTTCCGTTTGGTGAAATCCTCCAGAACAAGATGGCTGCGATTGCAGCATTGGAAGTAGAGACAGAGGAGAAGGTCAAGCAAGCCACGGCCTTCTTCAACGAGTTCGCAGTTCCAGAACCCGAGAGAGCTGCGTGGCTAGAAGCTTTCTAAACAATCAACAATGAAGACTCGTCGTAGACTTACCCTGAAGGCAATTCGCAAGAGCCGTAGACCTGAGAAAAAATGGGATGCAGTATTTGTGAAACCGGATGGACGCGAGATTACAAGTTCCTTTGGAGCCAGGGGAATGTCGGACTTTACGAAGCACAAGGATGTGACTCGTAGAGCTCGTTATTTGCGTAGGCATCGCGGTATGGGTGAGAACTGGAATGACCCTACGACTCCCGGCGCGTTAAGCAAGTGGTTATTGTGGGGGGAGACGACATCCTTACGTAAAAATACGTCGATTTTCAAGAAAAGATTCAATCTGTAATTGGGATATCGTTTTCTCGGAGTATCATATTCCGAATTTCAACTACTTGTTCCAAAGTAAACTTGCTACAATCAAACCGTCTTTTCACTTTACATTTTTGGTTTCTTATTTGAATAGACCAACAAGAGTAGGTTCCGTAATTTTCCATATAGATAAACTTCTTATGCTTGCCCCATCCAATCTTATTTATGTTTTGGTCAGAATCATCTGCCCATCTCAGATTGCTAACATTATTATTTCCGCGATTTCTATCGATATGGTCAACTTCAGGTTTAGAATCTACCTTTGGTATAAACGTCGTTGCTACAAGACGAGATACTAAATAGTGTTTAGTTCCTTCCTTATTCGTTAACCATACCCACTTGTAACCATTAGCATCTTCGCAAAGTTTTATCTCCTTTTCGGTGCGTAGACAAAAAATACGTCCATCTCTAGTAGCGCCGTAGGTAGAATGTCCCGGAATAGGCGTTGTTTGTTCCATAGTAGTTTGGAACGGTTTCTGTTTAAGCTCTGAGCTCGGCAAGAACATCGGCAAACATAGTCTTCAGGTCGACGTTTTCCCATCGTCCATCAAAGTTGGGTCCACCCACTGGGTTGTAGTGACACATCTCAAGTTCAGCACCCGCATCCAACAACACCTTTGCATGCTTCTTCTTGCCGGCAATCAGCGCAAAGTAAAGTGGTGACATTTGATACGTGTTCTTGAAGTTCGGGTCACATCCATGAATCTCAATCATCTCCTTGATCAGCGCACTCGCATCCTCATCGAGTTGAACCGCCATAATCAAAGGTGTAGTCCACTGCCATTCGCGGGACGTGGTCAGCTTCTTCAACGAAACGTTAAAGTTCGGCTTACGAGCGACCTTGCGACCCACCAGGTCACTCAATACTACGCTGAGTGAGACGGGTCCATACCAACAATACCAACTAAGACCACTCTGTAGGTGAGAGATAAACTCATCAAATGTAAGCGGAGTTGCCGCCTTGACTGCGGCAGCCTTTTCGGCAGCGGCCTTCTTCTGTGAACGTGTAGAGACTGGCATTTTGAGGGGCAGACAGTTTATCCTGTCCATCACGAATCCATTTTGAAGACCAGAGTTTATCCGCAACTCTTCAAAACGGATTTGTGAGTGTCAGGCAACACCTATTCCATGGCTACCCCCAGGGATGCCCGGCTTGCGCCCGTAACCGCACGCGATGGAGCCGACACGCGTAATAAGGATAACTCACGGATGGCTGCGGCTGGAAGTGAGGAGGTAACCCGCCTGGGGGGAGGAGACCAGGAACGAGTTGCGCAGACCGCTGCGATGTATCTAGTGCCCAACTGTGATGCTGGATATTGGACAAACTACGTCCGTCTTGCGGACGCGTATGTTGCTGGAGAAGATGTCTTCCAGTTCGTATCGTTCAAGACTCAACAGTCTTACAACGAAGAGGATATTCAGCGTGCGTGCAATCGCATTGGACCGAATACAGAGGGAATGCTCAACCTGTATCGCCAGTCCTACAACCAGGCCATCACCGAGTTTCGCAAGACTCACTCTTGCAACGCTCTGGAGGATGCACTGGAGTATCTGGTTGACTTCCAGAAGGAGCAAGCCGAACAAGAGACTGCTGCAAAGACAATCCAGTCTTGGTTCCGCTCATTCCCCAAGATCTCTGAGACTGGCACATACATTGCTGAAGACATTGAGCCGGAAGACTACGGCAAGTGTGTCAACTGCGATGAGCGTAGGATTGGAATGTTTGTTGAACTGTGCGCCGATTGCTACTGGACCGAGGACGCCGAGTTCAAGAGGATGGCTCGTCTCCAAAGGCAAAATGCGATACCGTCCAGTCACCAACACTGTCCGGGCTGCCAGCAAACCGCCGAAATCTCTCGCGATGAAGTCCACTGCTGGGACTGCTACGAAGCACTCCAAGAATGGGAGGATGCCGAATACGCTGCCTACGAGCGCAAGTTCGACCACGAATACTAAACCAAAAATAATTACTGCTGTTGCGATTGATGTTTTTCATTTAACGATTAGTATACAGCCTGTATGGGTATGTTTGAAGAACGTATGTGCTCTGTGAAGTCGTTGCCCCAATGATTTACAGTTCCATATCCTTGAATCCCAAATACTTGAAGAGGTAATGACGGAATGTATTTCATAGTAGAGAATATGGTCTCATTGCATCCACAAATCCATAGATGCGTTAGAGACTTACAGTTTGCAAATATATCGTCAGTTTCCAATCCAGTAGAAACGCAGTGTAGTGTAAGAACCTTCATATCAGGAATTGGTCCCAATAGACGAACAGACGAAGAGCCGCGCTTATAAATGATAAGACCTGTTGCATCTTTGCTTACGGAGTTCAATACTTCGGCAGACACCTCTGATTCAGTATAATCCAACTCAATAAAGCAATAGTTCTGAGGACCAGGACGTTTATCGTTGTAGAAGAAATCGTAAGTTGTAAGTTCATAGCGAATAACCGGCATTATCTTTCCTATACGATATGGCGTGTAAACTAACATTTCCACTTCGAACTCGCACGTCCCTCTTTCGCAAAAGTGTCCTTGGCCGCCCTGTCCTCGGATTTTGGAAAGTTTGCGAAAACACTTTGAAATTCAGCGTGGATTTGTGAGT
>JACCDY010283415.1_pt1 | contig 189452 bp, 218 predicted proteins | sample 7446391 | NCBI WGS metagenome assembly JACCDY01 (sample SAMN15323451, study PRJNA562643) | freshwater metagenome | isolation source: river surface water | place: USA:Blue River Watershed | collected 2017-08-18 | reverse complement strand
TAGGTATAGTATTTGCTCTCCTATAATTGTCTTTTACTCCATATTCCTGAAAAAATGCTTTACCTGTTTTGAGTTCTTTTATCAACCGTTCAAGTTCATAAATGAGTTTCCTGTCCTCATATCGCAAGTGACGGTATGGGTCTTTTGGAGGTTCTGGAGGTTCTGGTTTGTAGATTTGATTATATTTTTCAATTAATGGATTACTCATTCTGATTGCTCCCAAAGTTTCTCTCTCATCATTCTAACACATTTATTCCATTGATAGTCATTCGTGGGATGCTCTGGTGGCAACCATTCTTCAACAGCAGACACAATCTCATCACACATATCAATAGAGTATCCCAACTCATGTCTCATCACATTCCACAACGATGGTGGGCGAGTATTAAACTTTTCAAGTAGTTTATCAAGGTCAGTCATTTACAATCCCTCACAGGGTCAAAGTCAATATATTCTACCGTAGTTTTCCGTATATACTCACAAAGTTCCACTTGTGCTACTTCCAGAGATAAGAACTCCCCATCATAATATTCATCCTTGAATGGATTACGCCACCAAAACAGAAACTTCACCTGTGGGTAATACCTTGTGCGGTCTCCTTTGATTTTTTTGACGATACGATACTTTTTCATCGGATTCCAATATCAAAGAGGTTTTTGAGTTCGTGGTAAACAAGTACCAGTTCTTTATCGTGTGTTAGACCTCCACTATCCTTTTCAGTTCGTAGAAGTTCGTAGAGTTCTTTTGCTTGTTCCTCTGTGAGAGCAAGATGGTAAGTTTTACTGATTTTAATCATAGATTCTGGGTTGCTGTGGGTCTTTTCTCCATTCTCGTATAAAACACAGATGTGGTTCTGTTTTATGATCCATCTGTGCCATCCAGTGAATACCATCCTCATCAATGGCATCAATATAATGGATTCGTGTTTTAGGATCAATCACACGGGTGATCGTGGTAAACTTTACTTCTCTCATTTCACAAAATCTCCAACCACAGGAATAGGACCACAAATCTCATTAACAAAACTTTTTGTATTATTTTTGAGTGCTTGACGACACTCCAAGTTTTTATTGTATGTTTGTTGGAAGAGTGCCCGTTGTTGTTGGGAATCATAAGTGATAATACCACCAGCAACAAGTACAACAAAAAATACAGACAAAATTGCCCAATCAATTCCTTCAAAGTTTTTCATACATTTTCATCTCCCATTACGATTGAAGTATCATAACCACCTTCTTGGTATCCCATTTTATAGATTTTTTGGGCAAAATCAATAATGTCTTTAGTGGTTCCTGAATATTCCATCCAAGTGTTTCCATCTTGGTCATCTGCTTCCCATTCCTCAAGATATTCTTCGGCAAGTTTGAGGATTTCTTCATTTAAAATCATTAGAGTGCCTCCAATTCATTAGCAATTTCTTCAAGAACATCGGCAGGGTGCTGTAGTTCACCCCAATCTGTACAAAGTCGTTCAGCACAAGCACGAATAGCAGCAGCAACTCCATCCTTCGGAAAGTTGTAAGTATCCTCTGCTTCGTATGCTTTCATAATCTTTTTTGCTCGTTCAGTCATAGTGCCTCCATATTATAAGATAAACGATACAAATAATCTACATCTGGGTCGTGATAGAGTTGGTCAGCAACTTCACGAATAGCAGTAGCAAGTGCTTCTCTCATATCATCTGTGGGTTCTACAATCAATTCTGCCTTGAATGCTTCCCAAACTTTGTATGCTGAGTCAGTCATCCCACCCCTCAAAGTATTCAGTGAAAAATTCAAAAGCAAGAGATTGTTTGTCGTTATTAAGTTCTACACCAAAAAGAGAACTGGCAAGAAAAGAAAGTGTGACATGAAATCCACCTGAAGACCAATGATGAGAGGTAGGATTTTCATAATTCACCCACAGAAATGAATGATTTTTGAGAATAACAAACTGCCAAGTATGAGAGGTTTCACCATTTTCCCAAACTTTTTTATCGTATTGAAAGAGTTTCATCGGTCTTTATGCTTCAGTAGATACGAGTTGGCAATAGCTTTAAAAGTGAAATCACTATCCCACGACTTGAATACAATACCTTCACGTTTGGTCTCTGGGTTCAGCGATGGACCTTCAGCAAAGTTAAGAAGGTCATCAATGGTTTCGTATTGTTGAGTGAGAAAAACGTGTTGGTCAATGATAGGAACATGCTCCACATCAGCACCAAGCATCCTCAGTTGGTCAAGAACGGTATAACGCTCAAATGGTTCAAAATAACGACCTTCAGTGATGCTGTAGATGTCAAACAGGTAGAAACGCTGACCTTTGAGTTTTTCGGGATTACCCTGAATACCCTCACCAATCAACTCACCTTGGATGGCATACTCTTCACCTTTCTCTTTGCTCAGTTCAAGCAAAGGTTCGATGATATTCTGGTCCCGTGCTGCTTTCCAGAAACTATTACCTTCAGTTTCCTTCAAGTCAATGTTCCGAGAACACACACCAACTTCACCATCTTTGATGTAGATAGTGGTGCTGCTACCATCAAGTTTGAGAGTTACTTCATAGGTTTCACCTTCGTGCTCCTCAAAGATGTCTTTACGAAGGTTTTGGCAACGCTCCTGGTCAGTTTTAGGAATGAAGTGGGGGAAGTTACCCTTCATCGTTCCCTGAAGTTGAGCAGGGATGGGCGGTTCCCACTTCTGAATACCCAGCGATTCGGTAAGGTCGGTGCCAATATCACGCCAGAAAGTAAGTTCAATCGGCAGCAAAAGACCCTGACTTACTTGACCACGAAGTTTAACAGTTTTGAGACGTTCACCCTTCACACCATTATACTCACGGGGTTCTTGACCCTTACTGAGGAATGGAGCAAGTTCATGAGGCACCCAACTATCAATCTCAAGGTAGATAGCAATATCACCAACTTTATACTCACCTTTCTTGACAACTACTGGCCAACCACCATCAACGATGGCACACTCAATAGCATCAGCACCTTCAATAGGTTTGATGTAGGTGATAGGTTTAATCGAAGCAAGTTTACGAATGCTGTTCATGATTTTGAATGATTTGTTTGATTTGTTTAAGATTATTCAAATGATGTTCTACTGTATCGTACATATCAGACAATGAATCAACACAGTTGGGTTCAAAATTGGTTTCTTCACGAATCTCCAACGACAAACCTTCAAGATCTGCTTCTGTTTCTCTAATATAATGATCAAGGGTATCAAATAAAGTCATGATCTTCAAAGGTAAAATAGTCAGTAATGGCAGACATCACTTCATCACTAATGTGATCAAAAATAGCATTCTCGGTAGGTTCTTCTACATGTTTATGAGCACGACGCCAACCACGTTGAACACCTTGCTCAATTGCCATTTCAAGAATCACATGATATTTTGGTTTCATTTGAGCCACCCATTGATGAGAGCAATAATAAACACAACAGCAATAATAGCAAGAGCAAGCAGAGCACTAATCCACAGCGGAGACAACACCCACCACCACGACCAAGTAATATGACCAGTGAGTTTAAGACCAATAAACAGAACGGTAAGCAGACCAGGGAAACCGATACCGCTGGAAGAGGAAGAAGAACTGTTAGCCATGTGTTTTTGTTTGAACTGAAGACAGTATAGACCATAAAAAAGGGGCTGTCAAGCCCCTGTGTCAGTTTCAAAACTGTCCCTTGCCCTGACCCACATCAAACACCCAAATGCCACGCTGAATCCACATGTTGACAACACGTTGCCGATCATCAAACACGCCAAGAATTTTGTGCGTCTTCTCGATTTCGTCAGCAATTTCTGCTTTCACAACAGCATCATCACGATGATCCTTATACTTTCTCATATAAATCTCATCGTAGAAGATTTCGTTGTCGGTCAACCACTTGATAGTTTGTTCCTTATAGTCATCTGAGCGACCAGAAACAATAATCAATTCAATATCTTGGTCATTACGAAGTGCTTGAAACACCTTCTGTACTGCTATATTAGGTGTATCATTTATCAGACCAGCATTCCAAGCATCCCAGTTACGGGGTTTCGTTGCTACATATTGTCTTCGGTGACGGACATCACAAATAGTGCCATCGAGATCGAAGACGAAGCACTTCTTCAGTTCCACATTCGACATAATCAAATCCTTCTGCTACGGTGGGAATTTCAAATTGATGATACATTCTGTGAAGAATGCTTTTTGGAATGAATTTACCTTTACGGTGTTCATTACGTTCCATTGCTTCTTCCAAAGGAACTTCAAAATAGATTGCTCCTCTGTGACAATGTGACGGAAGTTTATTCAGTTTCTTTCTTCGTGCTTTCACACTCAGATTGGTTTGGTCCCAGATGATGTTTTTGTTATGCTCAATAGCATGTGCCAAGCATTTGTTCATTCTTTGAGTTGCTTCATCAATGTAGTCATCAAACACTTCGTTGTATGTCTTCTCAAATTTCTTGGCATAGTAATCAATGTAGTAATCTGTAGACAGCACTATACAATTTTTCCAATAATCTGTCTTGAGAAGACGTTCAACGAAGGTAGATTTACCTGACGTTGGTATACCACACAACATTACACATTCCATTTCAGATGCCCCCAAAGCCAACGATTTTGATCAATTTTAGTTTGAGTCGTTAGCGACTTGCTGATCATATCTATAATGGTAGCACGGGAACCCTTGCCTCCCTTCATAGCATACATGATGGGAGCATGAATTGGTAGAATCATACGCTGAACATACTGTGTAGCGAAATCTTTCTTCTCTGGATACATGGTGTTGCCAGCATTATACATATCTGCCATCTCACTAGCAAGGTCGTCTACAGACAGCCAGAAGGCGTTCTGGAACGCTTTAAGGCGGGCGGCATCGTCAGGAGTCAGCAGGGGCACAACGTCGTCCACAGAGTCACTCAGGATGGTCTGGAGAACGTTTTTCTCCTGACTGATCTGCTCTTTAGATTTGTGACGAAGCACATACTCATCTGCTTTCACTTTGACCATGTGCCCACTATCAAATCGTAGAACAATACCCTCACCATCATCCCATTCACGAACCTGCTTGACAAACAAGTTAATATCTTGAACAGCAAGACCAGCAAGTGCTTTTACAACAGGAATGCTAGCATAACCTGCTGCCGATACCATTTTATAATAAGGCACATAACTACCATTTTCGTTGTCACGAATACCAGTGAGAATCAGTTGATCTTCAGGATAATCTACAACGATACGGTTTTTGCGAGAGCACCACTCAAAGATTGGCGTCTTACGATCATCAATCAGTTCAAGAATGAACTCACGATAGTTAGTCTTGTCAGCAATAAACACCTCAGCATTCATTGCTACATCAGTAACACCTGCTTTGGTAGCAAGACGAAAACCTTCTTTCGTAGGAATCGGACGGATCATAGAACCATCCAACTTTTCCAGAACTACATGAGGTTCATACAGATTAACTTTGTTGATAGCAGTTTCTTCACGCTCACCAACGTTAAAGAACTTATGATAGGGGCGAGAAATAAGTTTGCCAGTTTCGGTATTAAAGATCAATCCACGACATTCACGGCGAATCTTCATGTTATGGTGACTACGCTCACGAACAAGCGAGAACGTTTCATCAAACGCCACCATGTAATTGATAACAGTGTACCAATCCTTTTCCATTACTTTGAACTCTTGCCAATCCTCGATGTGAGGAATGACATCATTGATATGATTAATCTCAGGGAAATCGTAGTTCATGGTCTTGATTAATTTCAATTAGAATAGCAGGGTGATCGTGGTCTGTCAAGCACTGATAAGTTTTACGGATATGTCCCAGAGATTTCAATAGAATAAGTTAATCTGCCGCCACCATCAGAATTGACAGTCAATCCTGTTATAGTTGCTCTTTTATCGGTGACATCACGAAGAACTCTACAAAATTGTTCTTCTATTTCATTTTGAGGATCTATGGTAAACATCTTATGTTTGATAACATGAGAAGTTATGGTATTTGGCGTGACCCAACTACCATCCATGTGTAAACAACCATTATTTACAGTTCCTGTAGGTATTACAACATCATTGCTACCATCAAATACTGTTAGTTCACCCCCACCATTAATAGAAAGTGTTCCTTTTGCTGACGGAGTAACAGCAGTAATACCAATACTTGATGTTGTGAATGGTGTATGACTACCTATAATTCTATTAAATTCTTCTTCTGCTTCTTCAAGAATTTCTTTTCGTTTATCTACAGGTTCTTCCTTAGTTTCTTCCTCAGTTTCTACCTTAGATTTGCCATATATTTCATCAAATTTATCAAGTAGTGGGTTGCTCATAATCTTCATCCCATGGTGCTTTACGTGTTAAAACTCTGGTAATTTTTTCTATTACTTCTGGATCTGGCGGAGCAATGATACGTTCCATCAGATTATCGTATGCTTCTTCTGATACTACAATACGTTCTGGTGGATAAGAACCTTCTCCCCAAAACTTTTCAAAGTTATACACATATTCCATGTGTTGCCAACCATGATTAAGAGAATGCCAGAACTCTTTCCAGATGCCATAATCATCGAATCGAAATCCTTCATGGCACATCAAACGATACCACCACCAGAATGGTGTGTATTTAATCGGTTTAAATCCGATGATCCATTTGTTTAAGAACGTTGGAAAGTTCATTGGCGATACCAATCTAACTCACGTTGACGATAGGCAAGAAAATCAAAAGAAAATGAAAACCTGTATACAGAAATATTAAACCCAAACAAACTTTCCCCTAAAATATTCAAAAGAAAAATGGGTCTACATCCCCAATCAGACCAATCTAAATTAAATTGAAATAGATTGAATAGTTTAGTACAAAAGACATTCAAATACCATTCATGACCATAATCATACTGATGGAAATAATCAAACAGTTTCATGGGAGATTCTCCACTTCTTTAGATAGGGTCATCATATCACCTTTGTCCAGCACTGTCAAGTTGTTCATTTTCTGTGCTGTCATGGTTCTGACATATTCCATGGTCTTACGAATAATGGCGGCAACGAGTTTTTGCTCGGTGTCCGCCCATGTGTTACGCTCTTGATAGATAGCGTCCATTAATTTTTGTGCTCTTTCAGTCATTGGTGGTTCATTTCAAAATCTTCAATACATGATACTGGAACTTCGTGCTTTCCACCGATAAGATACCAGTGCTCGCCTTTACGAATACCCAGATACTTCATCTGATCTTCTTCAAAATAGTTCTCTCTCATTGCTGCCTGAATCTTCAAGTGAATGAGTTCAGATTTGGGTGGCACTTTCATTGATTTAACCTCAATTTACGTTCAGGTGATATAGTAGGATTATACCAATCATCATATGGGTAGATGTACATTTGATACCATCCGCAATTTATTTCTTCCCAAAAGGCACAGTAATCCATTCTTTCTTCGTAATTATCTGTACGAAAATAGATAACATTTTTACATGCCCAATAAACATCTTCAGCCCATGCTACGAATTTGTTCCAATTCTTTTTCATTAAAATTGTCCTCTACGTAAGTATCAAAATCAAGGGCAGGTTCTGAGTATACAAAGTGACCAAAACCTTCAATCCCTTGAACGTGATTACTCACATAATCTTGTAGGGCAAGGAAGATCTTTGCTGCTCTATACTTGTCATGAGAAACAATAGCAGTATGAGGATGTGCTACAATGCTCGTAACTACTTCAAAGAGTTGATCCAGTTCAATAGAATATGCTTTTTGATAGGGATTTACTTGAAGGACATATTCTTCGTCAGCAATTTTTGGTGGGAAAAAAATCTCCCATGTTAGTTTGATTTTTTCAACCAAGGTCATCAGTCCATTCCTCGTATCTGGTATTGATTTTACCACAGTTGTTGAAGATATTCAAGTGACCTGTGCGACCATCCTCAAAATAGAATGCCATCCAAACGTGCTCACCCTCATCCATCACCTCGTAGTGGTAGGCTTTGATGTTGTCAAGCAGAAACTCGTCTGGGTTGTAAAGTTCTTTGTCAGTCATTACGAAAAGTTATAGTGAACTTGAGTGTGGAAATGTTTGTAACAATTAGCGTTAGCAAGTTTCATCATTACAGGTGGAATGAAATAGGCACACTGCATGTAAAATTGCTCTCGGGTAAAAAAGCGAAGACCGTGAAGTTCCCAGGTGCCAAACTCTTCATGAAACTCACGAACAGCACGATAAGATTTTGTGGTGATAGTTTTATACTTATCATCTGGATCAAAGTCATCCCCACGGGGAAGTGCTTGTGTTACCATCAGTGATATTGTTTGACCTTCACCAGTGGCAAAGTATTCAGAATACATGTAGAACCAGTGCTCATCATCTGGACGCTCACCATTCTTATCACGATATTCATCCATACAGCACTTAGCAACCTTCTGGTAGTTTTCTTTTTTCAGTGCTTCTAGTTGCTCTCGTAACTCTATCTTTTCAGTTTCAGAAAGTTGCTTGAGAGCATCTGAGTATTTGTTGATAGCACCAATAGCAATCTTCATTACTTCTTCACGGGCAACTTTTTCTTTTTCCATACGGTTTAGATAACCAAGTTGCCCAAAATCATCATCATTTTTTGCTTCTCGTTTCGCTGCTTCTTCAAGCATTTCTTCGTGTGTCATAAACCCATCATAAGTAGTGTTCAGCCATGGAGCATCATCTTTTTCTTGTGTCATGTGTCACCTCAAAACATACTGAATTAAACTTGCCTTTTACTCCTCTCAACTCAATTTTTGTATGCTGAGAGTGAACATACACATGCTCAACATAGTATTTGTCGCCCACAATCAGAATTCCGTTTGGGTCATCGTTAGACCCCCATCTTACCTGCTCTATAGTGCATCCAAGATACTTTACAGTGTCTCCTGCTTTGAATCTATCCATTTTTGCCCACCCCAAATTAGGCCAAGTATCTCTATATATTTGGTTGAGTTTTTCGTTATCGTAGTTCATCCTCGTCCAAGTCAACATCTTCAACGAGTTCTCTCAAGCGATCAAAGAAAGATTCGTCCATAGGAATTAATTTTTCTTTACCTGTCTCAATGTCATCTACCAATTTCTGAAGATATTCAAGAAACTCTCGGGGATAAGTATTATCTTCGCCAAGAGATACCCAAAACCATTCTAAACATTCTTGTTCTGGGTTATCATCTTTGAGCAAAGTATAATCTTTATAGTTACTGCCCATCAAATCTGCCCAGATTCGGAATGCTCCACGAATACTTTGCCACCCAGTCATCCAGCAGTGACCAATCCAGTATTCCCACCAATTAAGTTTGATTTTCTTAGTGGCAGTGCCGAGAACAGGTTCTGAAAATGTCATAGCAGGTCGGAGATAATAAGATTTACTTCTTCGATGATTTCTTCTTTAAGTTTGTCGTAATCAGATTTAGGTGCTTCTTCTGGTTCTTGGGGAGCTTGAGTTTTCATGGCATATTCAAGCTGAACAATTGTTGCTTGAAGTGCAATAATGGTGCTTTGCATATCTTGAACACAATCTTCAAGAGAAACATAATTACCAGTTTTGTCGTGAATACGGATGTCCATAATAAAGTAAGAAAATTAGTTTTTGGGCATTTGACGATAGAGCTTCTCGTATTTCATTTCAAGAAGCTCTACCACATCATAATCATCATACTCTCCAAGTTCATTCATAATTTTTTTGGCAGATGCCAACGAATTGAGGAGATTCATCACTTTCAAATGTGCCATTAATCTGATGCCCTCCAAGCTCTTGCTAATGGAGAAGATTGATACTCTTCTACTGCCTGAAGAATGGCATGGGAAGTCTCGTGAGCATCTGCTTCATCCCAACCATCGCCCTGCTGACCACTGATGTAGTAACTATACAGGTGATCCTTGATGATGTCCATAAGTTTGTCGTAACGAGTCATGGCGAAATTTGTTGATGGTGGTATCGTAGCAGGTCAGTCTGGGTCTGTCAAGTCCTTTGTCTCGATTTGGAGATCTTTTTCCAGTTTCCTGGTCATTCTCTCGATTCTCCAGTTGAGAGTCCAGCGAGGGATGGGATTGATAGGGTGAAACCTGACGATCCACCATGCTCGCTTGAGTTGAACTCCAGCGTAGCGGAACATCAGGTCAATAAATGTGACAACATTTCTATCTACTACCATCATATAAGCGATGACAGCAAAGAAAGCAAATATGAAGTAGTAGTACATAAAAATTACCCAAATTCTGCAGTGATGTTAAAAGATATAGTTACTCTTTCTTTTTCACATGGCGAAACTGAATGTAACAAACTTGAAGGAAAAATGATTACGCTACCCTCTTCGATGTGTAAAGTATCAAAACAATAAAAATTGTTGGGGTAAGCAGAATTCAATTGATTTTGAAAAAACAAAGTTTTGTTTTTTTCTTCCATGCTCATGATATAAATGCCAGAAAAATTAGAATCACCATGTTCATGACATTCTTGATATTTATTTTCTGTATATGCATTATACCATACTTTTGTTAATTTGAATGACTTCGGTGTTTGAAAACAAGAAATACTATCACATAATTTTTGCACAGCAGCTTTTAACGGAGACCAAACAATGCTATGATAAAATTCATTATCAAACATAGAAATGTTATGCTGAGTATCTCCAAAATAATTACTGGATATATTACACGCCCAAGTGCTTTGCTCTCTATAAAAATCTTTGTTTAATTCATAATCGCATTTAAGTAAAGGCAAATACTTTTCTTTAATTTGTTCATGATTTTCTATTTTATCATGATATAAAAAATTACAAGGAAATATTTCTAACATATCAATCTCGTTGTCTCCAATCATCTGGTTTGTCTTGAGTAAACCATCTACCCAAATCTTCTGGGTCTTGTGGTCCAATTAAATGGTTTCTCGGGTCTGGGTCTCCAATATCAAGATCATTTAAAAGTTCATCTAAAGACCCTGGCTCTGGTTCACCTTGAATAGAAATTCGTCTTGCTTGACTAAGAATTTTAGCAGCAGCACGATTATGGTCTGCCCATTTCTGAGCCCATGTCATTTCTTCAAAAGTAACACTCTCATGCCTCTTGATTCTGTCAGCAATATTTTCCAATCTCAACCGTGTTTGAGTAGAAAGCATTCTAAAATCTCCAGATAAAGTTATTTATTTGGCTGTGGTTTAGTTTTTTTCATTTCAATTGAACATTCATTACAGTAGTACGAGAATCCAGATTTGAATGCTTTTACTACTTGATAATGATCTTTATTCAATCGTTTTTCTTGACCACATCGAGAACAAACTCTACTTGCCGTCGTAGTCAAGCTGTTCCCAATCGGATCGTTCTTTTTTACGGAGTTTTTTAAGTTCTTTATAAAGTTCTTTGATTTGTTGATAAGCGTCTTCTGGAGACATTTTATCTGCAATTTCAAGCCCTGCAATGAGGGCGACTTTATCTCCAAAACGAGCAAGGGCTCGTTCAAATTCTGTGAGGGTTTCATACATTTGTTAATCAGCGAACATCAATAGCGGGTTGACCTTGAACAAAGATGGTGTCTACGACTTCTTCCAGACGACGCTGGGTTTTCTTGCCGTAGTTCTTGAACACGGGGACGGTCACAAACCCCGTGGACTTTCGGTACATGTCGAAGTTACCTGCTTCAATTTTACCACAAGCAATGTCTTTTGCATCATCTTTGTTAAGACGAATCACCCGACCAATAGTTTGTGCCATTTCCACGATGGGAAGATTGCGAAGCAGAATGGTGTGAGTCAGACCATGAACGTTGATACCTTCAGACAGAATGCTGTAGTGGAAGATGATAAACTTACGCTCAGGATCTTGACCCCAAGTGTTGAAGGTATCAAAGAATGTCTCACGGTCAACTTTGGTTTGGTTGACATAGGCACCAAACTTACTGGTGATGTGAAGAACATCAAAACCACGCTCAGCCAGGTCTGAGAGGACGCTGGTGGTGGACAGCATTTGCCAGAGGATCTTGCTGCTAGGAGCAGCGACAAGCACCTTCTGGGCGTTCCTAGCGTCTAGTCCGTCGATCATGTCGATTAGGGTGCTAGCGTCGTTGTCGGCAGCGGTGAGACCTTTCTGCCGTTCATAATCAACTTCGTGAATCTGAATCGTAGGACGAAGAATGCTTCCCTGATCCACAAGTTCAGGTGCAGGAACGTTGGCAATAATCTGACCGAACACAATACTGTTGTTCATGCCAGTACCAAGAGCAGCACGACGATGCTTAGGAGTAGCAGTAAAGTAGTAATAGTTTGTAGCGTTGCAGGATGCTACCGAATCAAAAAAGTCAGTACGAACTGCATTGTGTGCCTCATCAAAATAAGCAACGTCAACATTGATCTCAGATTCGTTAAGACGACGAAGAGAATTGTAAGTAGTGAAGATCAGTTTGTGATTATCAACGACCTCATCCCAAGCAGCAATTACTCCTGGTCTGGTGGTGCTGTGGTGATGTGTTTCTCCACTATGAACGTGTAGAACATTAGCATCATCAATAAACTCAAGAAACTCACTGGATAGTTGCTCTGCGAGAAGAATACGGGGGGCACAGATCACAATGGTCTGGGGCGTGGTAGACTCACGCATCCGACGCATGGCATCGAAAATCATGATAAGAGTCTTGCCAGCACCAGTCGGAGCGATGATCTGTCCGAACTGGTATTTCTGGAGGGCAGTCAGTGCTCGTTGCTGGTGGGGGCGGAGTTGCATGTCAAAGGCGTTTCGATACAGATAGTATGCCACAAAAAAGGGGGCTGGTCAACCCCCATGTGACGGTTTCCTAACTGGTCACATCCAAAAATGTTGTACCAAAATAATTTTTTCTCCTTTAATGACAGGAGCACCCCGATGAACAAAGCACCAATTGGAAGGAAATATTAATGTTTTATTAATCTCTGGTTGTATTACTAAATCTAAAAATTCTGTAGTACCCCCAACAAAATCATCATTCAAATAAGTAATTGAAGAAATTTGTCTATACCATGAGTTATTTTCTGGAAATGGATTTATGCTATCAGAATGCCAACCGTAGCCATCTCCGTTTACATACTTAGCAATTTTAGTATCTACTGTATAACCACCAGCAGTAGAAATTTTTTCTTTTAGTTGGTAAGAAGCATACTCATTTATGTAATTTAAATAGGTGTCTAAAATTTTTTGAAATGGAGTTTTTGTATTGATTGGCATCCAAAATCTATTTTCTGTATCATTTCTATCAACTCGTTTCCATTCTTTTTGTTGGCATTCCAATCGAATTTCATTCAATTCATCATTAGAAAATATGTAATCATAAAAAATATATTTGTTCATTATTTCATTGAATACTTTTGTAAATAAAATTTTATATCAAACTCTGTTGGGGTCTCCCATCTAAACTTTAACACGGAATTTTCATACTCTTCGGTTATATTCATTTCGTACATGTTTTCATATTGAATTTTAGATATAATAGAAGCATCATAAAGTTTTTTTGCTGCTTCTTTTATCTTGTTCATAGGAATAGATATTTCCAACCCGAAATAATCATTGTCTTGAGGAGAATACTGCAATGAGACCATTTCTTCCAATGCAATTTCAGAAATAATATCACACACGCTTTCAAATTTTGTATAAGAAGAATAATGTTTCTTGGGATTTCTAGCGTAAAAGTATTCTAAAAGTGTATGAAAACCAAGTTTTGATATTTTGTTGTCTAAATTAAACCCAGCATATCTCAAATACAAATTATCTGTTTCTTCACATAAAAAGTCTTTATTATGCTTGGCAATGTTCAAAAAATCACATAAATTTTCCCAATCTTCTTTCTCGACATCAAGAAATATTTCTTTCTCTACAGTGTAATAGTATTGTACTGGGTAATTCAAATCCTGCCCTTTATACATTATCCCATAGTCATCAAATAAATTAAACAGATTTCTAGGATAAAATGAAAATATTTTTGAGAGAATTTCTAAATGAAAATTTACTATTGTGTGTGGAGTGTAATCTTTCGTGCTTAATGGATAAAACAACCCCGTAGATATTATTTTTTTATTTGTTAAATCAAATTCATATAAAAGTCCTCCAGATGTCGAATGAAATATTTCACTCAATTTATCATTAAGTAATTGTTCGGTTAGTTCTTCAAGTGCTTTTACAAAATTTTCTGGATTTTCAAATTCTAATTTAATATCGTGAGCTTCTAAAATTTGTAATGCATTTTTTATATTATTCATTGGTTGCAGTAAGGGTCATGTCAGGAGAGACTATCTCAACTTTTATATAAAAATGATTTTCGTCATCTAATAGTTGGTTTTTATTTGGAAACCACTCATCATAAGCATCAATTGCTTGCTGATAAGTATTGAAGAAACAATAAGCTTCTTTAAATTGCATCAAAACATTTAAAACATCTAAATCACATTTGTCATAATAGAAATCCCATACTTCATTTATTTTTTCCTGGTCATCACAACTTAAAATGCCAACTGCTTTCAAATGCATAACAGTTTTATCTGTATGCTGTGCTAATTTGGGCAGAATATCAGACTCTATAAAAATATCTTTACCGTATTTCATTGGTTATACCTCAAAGCTCCTCAATTATTTGTTCTGCAATTAGGTCTTCTTCAGACAATTTATTTTTCTCTACAATTGCGGTAAGAATATCATTAATTGTGAAATCAATTTGATAAGACTTTAGATTTTCATTGATATTTTGTACCATGGTTTCAATTTTTTCTAAAGAATTATCGAGTTGAGTTTTAATATCTTCCGAAGATTGAGATAATTCAGTATAATCAGCTTCAATTTCTTTAAGTAAAGTTTCATATAGATTACCAACATCCTCAGTAGTTTCAGTTATATTATAATTTGTTTCTAGGAATGGTAATCTCATTTTACTGAGGGTTTTTAAGATTTCATATTTGATAGTCAATGAAGAAATTTGTTTTACAATGGTTTCTAAATCTTCTTGTTCTATTTTTTCTCTTACAAAGTCAAACACATCTTGAGTTAATCCAACAGGAACTGTGAAAATTTCGCTGAAATTTTCTTCTAGGACAGAAAGTTGAAGAAGTGGATCTGGACTTACTGGCATTACAATGTTAAGCAAATCATTTTCTACCCAAGCTTTTTGTTCAGTAAGATCTCTAAGCTCTTGCCTGAACACTTGCCATTTTTGCCTGAGTTCTTCATCAATAGGATAATCTGGTAGCATTAAATAATCAGAATTTTTTAACATAACATCACGGGAATTCAAAAGAGAATATTTAATATAAGACAAATCATTGACTTCATTTAAAATATTATTATAAATGTTGTTCGCTCGATCAATTTTTGTTTTTGTATATTTTTCTAGAAAAAACGTGTAAAGAGCTTCAAATTGTTCAGTTGTCTCTGGTTCAAATTTATAAATCTTTGTCTCGTATGTTCTGTGAGTGTAATTAAAAACTTCCTTTTCTCTTTCGCAATAATAACTTTTTTCACTATCTGAATCAAAAGTGATAAATCGGATTATTCTATCTTTATCCGTATTCCAATACGTTGGAAGCTCAGCAAGAATTTTGGTTGCTTCTTCCACAGTTAAGTCTAATTTGTTTCCCCTGTAAGAAATATATCTTCTTACAGCACTACCTTCATAAAATTTAGTATCAAAATTAACTACTAATAATTCAGTCGCCATTTTTTTCTGTTTGTCTTATAAAAATATTTAGTAAGCTTTAATCATGTACTTTACTCTAAAATAATTAGAAACCAATGGAAGATCTTCATTATTTTTTAAATAAAACGCCACGGAACTATCAAAAACTGTTCTTGTTGCATTGGTTAAAGTAATTGTAACTGGCTCCAAAAACATATTTGCGGATGGTCTTGTTGATCCAACTCTATAATCTAAATCAACAACTTTAGTTACCGAAGCAAGTCCTGGTGTATCACCAATTCCTGTTTCATGATTTCTAGTACTATTTCCTGCTGATTGTGGATTATCACTTAAAGAGTGACTGTGGGTTCTTCCTCTTTCACTCTCACTAATGCCTTCAGGACCAGTAAATATTTCTCCCGCATCTCCAGAAATAGCATAAAATGGAGCAGAAGGATTTAAAAATGGTCTGTTGGAACAGTCTGCCGATCTGGCTCTAAAGCCTTCAACTGCTCCAGCAGAAATAGCACTATGGGTGTGAGGCGGTGGTGTTTGTAATGGCGTTTCAAATAAAGGTCCAACAGTAAATTCAAATGATCCAGAAAAAGAAGTATTAGCAATTCCTTCACAAGCAGTAAAATTATCTGTTCTGAAACTTCCCAAACTTAATGTTGCTGGATCTTCTGTTCCAGCGGTTCCATCGGGGATAGCAGCACTTTGAGGTAATTGTCTAGATTTTTTATATACCCAAACTCCACCAATACTTCCTGGAAGATTTTTATCTCCTCCAGAATTTCCATCAGCATCAAAAACTGGATCAACAGATACACCACCACCATTGTTATCTACATCACCAGTTCCCATAATTTTTTTACCATATGGATTGGGCAGTTTAAACAGTGTACTAGTAGAACCATAAGAATCTCCTATAACTTGATAAAGAATAGGAAACTCATCTTTTCTAATCCATTGTCCTCTTAGTTCAATAAATCCAGGGAATCTATCATCTGTTAATAGCCATTTTGGTGAAATATATGTATTGTCAGCCCACGAAGGTTTATTTGCATTGTATATTGAACCACTTGTAACAACAGAAGATGTGCCAGAAGAAGTCGTAATATTTCCAGTAACTGAAACTTTCCACTGAGATATATCATCTGTAGTTGCACTAGGATCATTAATATATGAAGCTGGTTTAGGAACACATATTACAGTACCTATAGCAGCACCTAATTTTTCTGTTTCGTTACTATAATATCTTGGTTCTAATTGAACTGCAGATACTGACAGTTTAACCGATTGAGTAAAATCAACAGGAGAAGCAGATGACAGCGTTATTATATTATTTCTACTATACTGATATTGAGTACAATTACTTAGTGTAACTTGACATCTATACAAATAATTATTCATTAAATTAGTTACATTTGGTATAAACAAAGTAGGTGAAGTTTCTCCAGTAATATTAGACCACGATGTTCCATTATTAGTGCTTTGTTGCCATTGATATGATGGCGTACCTCCAGTAACTGTAGGAAATAAATCTAAGCTAAAATTACCACCTAAAGATACTAATTTTGTAGCAGAATCAGCAAAATAACTAAATCTTCTATTTACAGTAATTGTACATTGTGTTGAATACACTGGAGTCGGTATAGACGCCGCAGTAATTTCACAACGTATTATAGCATTATTATCAGTAACTGGGTCAAATGCTCTTGGTGTATATGAACTCAAATTAGGCAAACTTCCATTAAATCCGATTCCAAAATCTACAAAATCTGGGTCCGAAGTTTTCTTAATTTGCCACTGATAAGATACAATTTCACCAATTGTAGAAGTAGCAGAAACTGTTAAAGTTCTTTCATTTTCAAGTCCTTCAAGGAAAGAAAGTGTGGATGGAAGATTTTCATTAATTTGAATGGCAATCCTATTAATTGTTAATTTAGCAACATTACTAAAAGATATAGTTCCACCAGCAGACGTTACTTTAACTCTATAATGCCCCGTGTCAGTAGCAAAGCTTGCACTAGCAATAGTAAAAGTATTTGATGTTTGCCCAGGTATGTCAGTCCAAGTAGCTGTACTCGGAGAACTACTCAAAAAGTTAGTACTTTTTTGCCACTGATATTGTACAGAAGATAAACTCAAAGATTGTGCCGTTACTGTCCACGATGCGGGCTGAAATTCATTAATTGAAATATCATTTAAAGAAGTAATTACTCCAACAAAATCTTCAAGAACTCTTGTTGTAGCAACAGTAGAAATATATGATTGAGTAGAATTTGGTACATCCAAAACGCAACGATAAAATAAATTTCCAATTGCATCAGTAACTGGATTTATGACTAAAATAGATGTATTTGCTCCAGAGTAAGGGCTAGAATTTGTTATATTAATCCATCCAGTAGAAACATTAGCGGTATTATATTGCCATTGATATGATATTGTAGAACCACTAGAAGGTGCCGCATTTACAGAAAACGACGTAGATTGATTTTTAAACGAGTTTGTACTTGTAGGTTGATTTAAAATAAAAACTTCACGATAAATTGTAATTGTAGATACATTACTATAAAATTCTGTTAATGTTTTTGTGCTGCCAGATAATGTATATACTGATGAAGATGTTACTTTTATCCTATATTGAGATTGATTATCTGTATCAAATCTTAATGCAGGCGTTTCATAATTAACATCTATTAGATCAGTTGTATTTACAGGAAATAAAGTATAATTTTCATTTAAATTATAAGTCGAAACAATTTCAGAACCTACATTTTCCCAAGTGTTAGAACCAGAAGCTTTTCTTTGATACTGTGCTCTAATTGTTCCATTAAGACCAGTATTTCTCGCCTTATTTAATGTAGATTCATATCTTAAATTTCTAACTGGGTATAATGTAAATAAATTTCTATTTTCAATTGGGCCATAATAATCTTCTAATGATGTCAATGTTGTGGGAATATTGCTAGGAGATGTCACGACATCCTTCATTCTAATATAATATTCATTAGATATTAATGGATTTTCTCCAACTTGCCCAGTAATTGTACATCTAAATCCAATTTGATCAAAATAAATTACCCTTTGTAAATCTAATACATCACTTGTGGAAGACGTTCCAGCTCTCAATACAAATTGATATGCGGCCAATCCCTCTGTAATAGGTGTCCAACCAGTTTGATTACCGCCATCATCAACTAAATTATATTCCCATGCATAAGCCAATGAAGTATTGGCAGTACTGATAGCCGAAAGTGAAACATATATATTTCCACTACCAGAAATTCCTGTTTTATAGCATTGTACTGGAAGTTTGGTATCAAGTGTACCTACTCCAGGTTGTCTAATAATAGTGATTTCTGGATTAATTAATAGTATTGATTCAGATAATGCTACTGGGCTATTTGATGCTCCAGTATAAGAAACTACTGCACGATATCTAAATTGGTTACTAGAAGCAGTTAAATTTACTAATGCCAATGAAGAATTTTTGGCATATGAGACAGGATTAGCTGTTACAGCTTCTACAGATTCTCCAATAGAGTAAGTGTACCCATTAAATGTTCCTGAAGATATGGTACTCCAACTAGAACCGTTATTTCTACTTTCTTGCCAAACTATACCTATATTTGATACAAATGTAGTTGTTGTTATATCAACGTTAGCTAAAGATACAGAAATACTAAGAGTAATAGTTTGTCCCTCAGTTACATAATATGTTGGTTCATAATTTACAGATAAAACTTCAATAAGAGGTGCCTGTATAACATCAATAATTCTATCGCCTATGTTAGGTAAATCATTACTAAAAACAACTTCATTACTTTCATTTTCAACCCTAACCCTAAAATATAATCCATCTTGACTTATGGATAGATTACTGGTGGTATAAACGGCACTTGTATTATCAAATAATCCAATTGGAGTATATAGTATTCCGTCAGTAGAATACTGCCACTCGTAAGTTAAATCTTCTCCATTAGTATCAAAAGCATTAACCTCAAAGGTTACAGAGCTTCCTACGATTGCTACTGGATTTACTGGAATTAAACTATTAATTACAATTGCCATTTGTTTATAAAATTAGAATTTAATTAGGTATTCGCATAATATAAACTTTGGAGAAAAAGTATCCATTTTTACTACACTAGAATTATTAACTTGCACTGTCGTTACTAATGGAGATGCTGATATTAAAAGATTTTGCGTAGAGGCACTTCTTGTATTTGGTTCACTACTATTTTTTACGGGGAAAGTTCCAAAGTGTCTATGAGTAGTGCCAGCATCTGTTCCCTTTTCCTCCAAGAAAATATATTTGTGTTCTAAACCAAAATCAGCATCTGCTGGACATGCATTTCCTCTTCTAGGACAGCCGTATAAGCTGCCTCTTTTTCTAGTCCAAGTAGCTCCTCCAAGTGCCTGACTATTATAATTTATTCTTCTAGCAATTTTATTGTCTGAGTTATGTCCATGACCCAAAATTTGTCCTATTGATATAGATTCATTTTCAGTAGAAACTGGAGGAGATACTGCATTCATTGCACCAGTTATAGTGAGAGATCTTCCAGGTACTTGGAAATCTCCCGTGTAAAAAAATTCAACTGTTTCCCCTTGCGATGTAATTTCAACCTCAATGCCAGCACGATCTACGGAACTGTTAGTTCTTGGATTAAATGTAGTTGTATTAGCATAAACACCAGGATTACTAGCACCAGCTATGTATTTTGAGCCTAAATCTGGTAGCTGAAACGTTCCGCCAGTTCCATCTGCATTTGGCTCTAACAATTCTGTATCTTCTTTTTTATAAATGCAATTATTACCAACGCCAATAACTCTGGCCAAATTTGGATATTGATCAGCAGCTAATATTTGTCCTCTACACTTTAAAAACCCCGCAGGAATATATTCTGCATAATCTGTTCCTAAAGGAGAGAGACCATTAATTGTTCTAAAAAAAGGAAATATGGATCCACATGGACCACCATATTTACCTTTTTCAAAACTATAATATACAGTTGACATATGCTTTAATTTAATATGCTTTTATTATAAAAGTTAATGTTAATGTTGGAGTTGCACTATTCATATTTATGGTTCCAAAATTAGCTCCAGTAGAATTATTAATTTGAACCGTATTCATACTAACATCATTAACAATACCAGGATTAATAATTCTCAATCTACTAATCCAATTATACTCCAAAACTCCATGTGAGTGACCAGGAATTTGAGAAAAATTAACAAATTCTGGAGCAAGACTACTCCAAAAATATCTAGTAACTCCCCTAAAAGAATACAAATCTCCTCTACTGTAACCATCGCCATTACTAAATCCAGTCGCAGCATACTGGCCATTACCATTTGCTCCGTCATCTATAATATCGCCACCACCTTGTCTATATGAAGTTCCCACACGTTGAGAAGATCCCACAGTTGCCATTTCTCTTCCATCTTTAGGAGGATCGTTTGTGGATCTAGAAACGTTTGCATTATCTCCATTTAATGCACAACGAGAAAATGTAGTGCCTCCCAAAAAGTCACTCAAAACACCAAAATAATTAGCATATTCTCTTGCCCTAACATTAAAATCTCTACCATATGAAGGACTATCTATATCACCATCACTATGGGAGTGTGATGGAACATGAACATCACTCAACTTTCTTTCATTAACACTTAAAGCAATAGAAACTTCTCCTTCACTTAAAGTAAACGTTCCATGTCTAGCTACAACATTTGGTCTGCTTAAAAATTCTCCTACAATATCAATTGTAGATATCCAATTTGTTTGTGTTGTAGAAGGAGAATCTCCATTATTTGCAGCACCAACTGTACTCCAAAATGGATCGGTGGATTTAATTGTATTTTCTGGTTTATGGGCATCACCTTGAGATTGCAAGTAATTAAAGTGCCCCTGAAATATATCCATCGCAGCAGTATCCCCAGCATTTAATGTGGGCAATTTAAAAGATACTCCAGTAGTTCCTCCATAAACATTACCAATAATTTTATACAATAAAGGATATCTACTTATACTCAAATTAGAACCAGAACAGGGTATCCATCCAGATGGAATAGAATCTTGAGCACCAGACCATGGAATAATTGATCCTACTGGATACCCTTTCATGGATTTTATTGTATTGTAATTTACTGCATCTACATATGCCATGGATTAGATCTCCATTAAGTACCAACCTTGTTGTTCACCTGGAATGCCATTACCATCTCCATCAGAATCTCCAAGATATATTAATCCAAATGCAGCATTTGGTGTGTTAACAACTAATTCTCCACTTCCATATTCAGAAGATAGTCCTCCTAATTTGCTGCCGCCAATCTTGTTTTGAATTCTAACCCCAGATGGAGCACGAACAACAAGATTTACAGCGAAATTCAATGCACCTCCAGCATCAACAATTCTAATTACGTCACCAGTGACAGCACCAGAAGGTAAACGTAATACTAAAGTAGATGTTGGTCTTACAACATACTGTAGATTTGATCTTAAGATAAATTGATTGTTATCTGTTCCAAATGCACTAGAATGTGTGTTACCTTGAGCAGATATGAATACTGTTTTTCTGCCACCATTTTTATTGTAGAATCTATCTTCACCAAAAGCATCAATTGATCTATCTTGTTTAATATTAAAGACATCTACACCATTAACACCAAGTTTTTCAACACGAAGAACATTAACTTCTTCACTTGGAGTAGCAGAAGATTGACCTTCTACTACCAAAGTTCTTCCAACAACAGTGTCACCAGTTTGTGCATCTACACTAAATCTAGAAGTAAATACATTTAATAATGTTTCGGTATCTGCTGGGCTTGCAAGTGTTCCAACAGAGAAATCATCACCAGCTCTAAGTGTTCCAGCAACTTTTGTGTTGCCAGAAGTACCAATTACTTGGAATGCAACATTACTTGCAACATCAATTCTAGATTTATCAAATATTCCATCTGCAAAGTACGAATCTTTATAGACCGTTAGATTCGCCCCATTGTATAATCGTGTATTTCCAGTTGCTGTCTCAACATAGAATTTAGGAGCACTGCCATTAGTAATTACAAAATACTGTTTTGATGGTAGTGCTGTAGAAGTATTTCCACTCAATTCAATCGAGTTATGTACTTTTAGATTACCTCCACCAGAACTTGATATAGAAGCTCCTGTCGAAATGCTAGAACTTGAACCCAATGCATCAGATACAGCGATAGTATTGAATGGATTCTCGTCGGCTGACGTTGTATCATAACCTATAATTACATCACCAATAATGTGAGTATTACCAGAAGTAGAAATTACCTTAAACAATTCCAAAGGATCCTTTGGATTTACTGTACTACCAAAATCTCCATTTGTGATAGTAAATGATTGAGCATCCGAAGTATTGATTGCATTAATTTTAACAAATTCGTCTGCTGGAGTTCCTTTATTTAATCTGAAGATATCTCCCTCTGCAAGGAATGCAGAAAGTTCACCAATATTAAGAACAGTTCCTGTTGGAGTTAAAGCATCTGGGAAGATGTATGAAGCATTTTCTTGTTTGATTAATAGATGAATATCTTCTCCGTCTGCATGTGAGACTTTAGCAGTTCCATCTTGAGCACGTAAAACATTAACAGTAAATGGTCTTGTTGGAGTTGGATCAGTTACAACTCTTACAATTTCAGTACCTAGTAGTAAATATTGATTTGCAAAAATATTAGAAGCATTATTAATAGGAAGCGTATAGGTTCCATCTTGATTTTCAAAATCAACACTGCCCCAATATTCATCACCCTGAGTATCTATTTTTGTTCCAGCTAAAGTTATTCTAGCTGTTCCTGGTGTAGAGAATCCAGATTGTAATGTAATAGTTTTGATAGGTCCGTTTATTGTATCAGATAATGTAAATCCAGAAGTATCGGCAGTTTTAACATAATAAATTATGTTTGCACTGACGCCAGCTAAATTGCCAACATCAATAAACCTAACTGGTTCATTTTCTGAAACATATGGATTTGTAATTAGTAGTTTATTGCTACTTACACCGTCAATTTGCATTAAAGCAGCAATATTTTCATTTACAGCGTAAAAATCAATATTTAAGTTGTCAAGAGATCCAGCTGGTTGAGAAGAACCGATAGTTCTTATTACTCTACCAGTTGCAGTTGTATTTGTAGCAACAAATGTTCCTACATTTGGATATGTAAATGTGGTTGAGTTAACTACAGTTACAGTAACTGGAGTTGCATTATTAAATGTTTCAATACTACACTTAACATCAACCGTTTCGCCAGTAGTTAATTGGTGTGCCTGTTCTGTAATAATTCTAGCTACGTTTCCTGATCTAGAAACTTGTAAAATATTGATTGTGCCAAAAATATTTCTGACAACGCCAACACTAGAATTTCTAAAACCACCATTTTGAGTTACATCTGATTCTAAAGTTGTAGAACCTAAGACTTTTAATCCATGTCTAATTGTCGTGATACCAGCAACTCCACCAATTTCAACCGATCCAGCAGTTCCAGCAATCTTAAGTTCAGTTAAACTATCTGGGAATATGGAGAACGTTGTTACACCCTCATCAACTTCCACAAATCCGCCACGAAGAGTCAAACGACCATCTAATATGGTACGATAATTTCTTACACGGAAAATACTTTCAGGTGGATTACTATAAGCACCACCAATAGTAATATTTGAACGATTTGTTGCTAAAGTGTTTGAAACTACACCGAGATTAATAGTTGAATTTGTAGATCCAGTGTGTAAATTAAACGTTGTAGTTAAAGCAGATGTTCCTACATTAACCGTTTGATTTCCAGTTGTTGTATTGAACAGAGAAACACTAGTGGCGTTAGCAGCAGCGTTGAATGTAGTAAGAGTATTTTGATTTACAAAATTAAATGTAGTATTTGTGGTAGTAATATCTCCGCCATTAACTTCAATATCACTTTCAAATCTAAAATCACCAGTAATTCTACCGTTACCAACTACAACTAGAGAACGATCTAACTGAGTATTGGTAGCATTAATACCAACTCTACCACTATTTGTAGTAGCAACTCTCAGTGTTGCAGCATTTGCAGGAGTTAAACTATCGCCACCAACTAACAACGCATTGTTAGAGAATGTTTCGGTTTTAGTTTGTACGCCACCAGTTACTGTAATGGCTACGTTTTTACCACTAATAAATGTTTCACCAACTACATCTAGGTTTGCTCTAGGAGCAATGTTATTTTCTACTACAGAATCAAGGAAACCTCTAGTATAAGCAGAATCAGATGCTCTAGCAATGGTATTGATACCTAATCTGTAATTACCAAAAGTTTCTGTATTTGTTCTCAGTGTTTCACTTCCAAGAACACCAAATTCTTTCCAGTTAGCTCTTGAAATTTCAAACGCAGCATTTAGTGGAATATTATAAATTGTTCCATTTGCTGGTAAAATTGTAATTACAATTTTGCAGAAGTTTGCGTTAGCATTAAATCCAGAAGATACAACAGTCCAAGTACCATTTAAATTAGCATTTGTAATAAAATTAGAAATTCTTAATTTAGATCCTGGTGCAATATTTAATTGCTGGTTTGTAACTGTAGAAATCCAATTAATTGTTAATGAAGTTCCATCGCTAACAATATTTTGAATATTTGAATTAGCAATTACTGTGAAGTAGTTTGCATAAATCCAACCAAGAGAACCAGACAATCCAACTTCTTTGCCTTTTAGTAAAATGTCACCATTTTCTGGTTTTTGTGTTGTGCTGTAGCTAACTTCTTGAAGAACATTAAATCTCCTACCTTGATCTGGAGTAATATTAGTCGGACCAGTTGATGAAGAATAATGAGTTCTGATAGAATATCCTTGACCATCATTTCCAAGAATTTGTCTAGGAATAATACCATAAATTGCAGAATTAATTCTATTCTTGCCAAGTGTAATATCGCCATTATTATTATTTTGATGCTGCTTATTGCTTAGTGAGATATCATCTCCTAATTCATCATCAACTACACTTGTAACTCTTAAAGCAGTTCCTTCATCGGCATCTACAGTAATTGTAACAGGATTATTGAAGTTAGCATCACCTTCAACAACGATACGATCATTGAACGTAACTGGTACATCAAATGTAGTAACAAGAGATCCTAGGTTATCTCCACTATCATCTTCCGACTCTTCAAGAATTGCTTGCTCAAGGAATGTTTCTTCGCCAGTAATAGCATTAATCTTTCTATTGCCAATGTAAAGATCACCATTAGAGTTTAGACCAGTGTAGAATACGATACCACCATCTTCACGCTTAGACTGTGCATAGAAGTCTTGAGTATCAGTAAGAACAACTTCTTGACGTAGTGGGAAACCAGTCGAGTAGTTACCAGGACCAAAACCAAGATATTCAAACGTATGGTTGCCAGAACGAGCAATCGATGGACGACGAAGTTCTACATAAAGCTTTTGCTCTAGAGGGAATTCGGAATCACCAGAAATTGGAATTCTTCTATTTTCAGAACCAGAAGTTGCGTTACCTTCTTGTGCTTCAATAATGTTTGAACCACCAATAGGATTTGGTGTTACAGAAACTAGTTCTTCAGACTTAACAAAATCATAACGTGAAAGAGCTGGCTGCTCAATCATGTCATAAACAACTTCTTTGGTTTCACTTCTCTTCGCATCATTAATTGTTACTAATCCATGAACATAGTTGTCTGCCGCTGAAATAGCAATCGGAGCATCATTATATGCAGGATTTAGTTGCTTAAACCAAACTGGGTCGTTCTTGTAGTTTTGTGGATATAGTTGAGAAATTGGTTGGGAGAACTTATAGTTCTTGAAGTTATCACCAACACCTGGGTTTGTTGGGAATGGAGAAATATTTCCTCTTACGCAAGTTAGGTAGTAGATACCATCTTGCTGACCAGCAATTCTTTCTTGAACTTCATTGATATCAAAGATATAGAAAGTATCTTCAAGATTACCTACATCTTCAACACTAACAATTTGATATCTCTTACCAGTATCATCATTGATAAAGTCTCCAGGTACTAAAGTATAAACATTAGCACCATCAACTCTATAAAGATAATCCTTACGATCAGACTTATCTTTTCCTTCTGGATCACCTACACTATTTGCTTTCGCAACTAGGTTTGCAGTAATAGTAAATGGATTGTTAATCTGACTGAATGAAGTCGCAACAACAGGGCTGTATTGAATAGATCCTTCAATAATGCGAAGAACTAAGAAATATCTGTTTCCTACAGTTTTATATGAGTGTACAATAGCAGATCCAGAAGAGAATCCACTCCAGTTAATTATTTGAGCATTCAATGCACTATTAAATGCTCCACTTCCTCCTTGAGGTTGGCTTACTTCAACAATTGTAAAGGTTTCATTCTTTAGAGATTGATTGATGATAGTATGATCAAAAGCAATAATTTCAAGATAGTTGTTATTTACCTTTCTGGCAGATTGAATTGTAAATGCAATATTTGATTCCGTTTCAATTACCTTTGGCGATGCATATGGATCATAAAGATTTGCACGTTTTTCTGGACTTTGTTCAAATACACTAATATCAATAGGATTAATTAAATCATTGACGTATTCATCTTGAGTTAAACCAATTGTTTCTTGGAATCCTACAGGGTTTTTAAATACAGCAGTATTTTGTGTATTTCCAGCTACTGGAGCAAGAACAATCTTTTGAGGTACAAGTCTTCTCTTATCGTCTGTTCTAACTTTAAGAACAAAACCATTGAGAGGATCTCTAACTGTTTCAAGGTACTTAGGAATGACATAACGGAGTCTATAAACACGATCTTCTTTAGATCTTGCATCTTGAACACGGGTGTACCAAGAATCTAGAGTTCTAATCTTGCCTGTTCCTGGTCCATAAGCAGTAATATCATGGAAACGAGTTAATATACTATCTGTTCTTGGAGTTAGACCAGAAGACTCATCTTCAACCTGCAAATACCACAATCCACTAGTGTTTTCGTCAGTAGAATATTCTGCATCGAATAGAAGTGGGCTTCTTCTCTTGTTAGCAAATACATAGAAATTTTTGCCAGTTCCACCAACAAATGAGACTTCATTGTTGCCAGAAATTGCATCAGCATGAGTTGTGTGAATAGTAAACTTCTTGCTGGTTACATAACGAGCATAATAATATTGTTGAGAATCAATGTTTCCTTGTCCACTAATTTGTGGCAATTCAGAATCTAAAATATCTTCAGCAACACGAAAGAATACCTTTTGAGGAGGTACTGCAGCATTTGGTAGATCAAAAATATGTGCAATATCTGTTTCAATATTTTGCGTATTTCCACCAGTAAAATTACACTTATATTTGTGAAGATCATATACATCATCTAGTACATACTGTTCGACTATAATTTCTACATCAGGATCAATTGATTCTGTTTCTGGTGAGTAAATATAGATACCTGCAGCAGCATTTTCTTTTGTTGCGGCAAGCATCAATTTAGTTTGATCGGAACCATTGAAATAGGTAGTGCCAGAGTAATCATATGGTTCCGTTTTTCTTCCTGGAGCAATTACATAATACTTTGTATTCGTTTCAAATCCATTTGGAAGACGAATTAAACGTTTGTCTGGATTTGTGCCAGCTTTTGCTCTAGGAATAAGTTTAACAGGAGTACCAGTTTCCCACGTATGAGGATTAGAAGAACCGCCTCCCGTGTTAATTGTAAAGATAGTAGCTCTTTGAGTTAACCCAGCATAGTCAATTTCTGGTTCAATTTTAACAACAGTATTTGGTCCTTGATTAAGTGTTAGTTTAATATCATCAAAATATTGAGTGATGGTTGTAGCAATATCAACACACTCTGGATATTCTGTAGCCTGTATTAATGATAGATCTGTTGTTAGTTCTGCGGAATGTTGACCGTACCAAGCACCTTCTTCAAGAGTAAAATACAACCAAGAATTTGATGAATTTTGTAGGGCATTTTTAGTAGCTCCTTCACTTAATTTGCTTCCAGAAGTACCGAGTTCAATGGTAGTAGAATCAATAATATTTTTAATATATGTTCCAGAAGAAATATTTGACGTAAGTAGAGTTGGTGATTCAATTAATTTGCCATTTGAAAAACTGTTAGTTGTATACTCTTCAACTTTCATTCCAATGACTAAGCCAGTAGTATCTCCAACGTTAACAATAGGAGATCCAGCTGTTGTTAAACATGTCTTGCGTAAATAATCAAAATTACGCATTGCTGCAATGCTCAAGTTTTTAACATAATCAAGTGCATCAATAGTTTCAATTAATTCAGAATTAATATAAGCTAGAGAACCACCGACAAAATATCCTTCGGCAGCTTGTATTGTATTAATATTACCACCAAGTCTTAAATCAGAAACAACGGCATCAACAAAATAACCAATATCACGCTTACACTTAGAAATAGTGATATTTGTATTTGTTAATAGTTCGGGGTACTTAGCAATGATGTATTCATAAGCTTCGCTTTGAATAAATTCTTTGTTGTCTTCAACTCTATCCGCAGCATCTTGGGCTCTGTTATTAATCTGAATTCCGCTAGGATTGAGAGTTTCTAGCGATGCTGCGTAAGAAGTAAAGCCAGTTGGTTCTAGAGTAGAATATGCAGTTCCAATATCAAGTTTAACATATAATTTTTCATCTTGCTTAGCACCAATACGATAACCAGCTACTGATGCTGCTGGCCTATTTGCTGGATCAGTTGCATCATCAGAACCAATATAAACTCTCGTATGATTATCTTGATCATTTGACGCAAGAATATCTAGAGTATAATATTGAATTTTTAATTCATTGCTTTCCGCAGTATTAATAACTCTAGGTGGAATAATATCAGTAATATAACCACCCTTATCCTGGTTAAAAGCAAATCCTTTAAATCCAACAGCGTGTAGTGAAGTATTACCAAAGTTAGAGTTAGAGTTGGTGATTGACATATCACCACCAGACTCCATTAAGAAGTGGTCAAAGAATCCTACAGCGAATACCGAAACGCACTGAATAAAAGCATCATCAGACGCACGAATATGGAAGTTTCTCCAATCATCCTTCCAGTATGCATCACCTTTGGTGTGATAAGGAACCGTAGCAAAAGCATCAGTTAGTGATGCTTGGTTCCAAGTATTGGTAAATCTATCGTAGCGAATGAATGCACGGTCATCTTTTTGTAGAGAAACACCCGTGTACTGTGCAACAACCATAGACTTGAATCCAGTTGCCTTGGATCCATCTGCCCACATACCACACATGCCCCAAGTGGAGCGAATTGAACAGTTAAAGACATATGGCGAAGCAGATTCAACCGAGTCAATTTCTGCCTGAGAAACTGCATTTGCATCCAATCCATTTGCTACAGTATAAGTAGCACCGCTTTCTAATTCACTATTTCCAAGTGCAGAAATGCTTCCTAAAATTGTGTACTCAAATACTTTAGGATTGCCATCTACGTTTGTACGAGTTACTTTAAATGTACCATTTAATTGATCGCTTAGACCATTGTTTAGAACTGCAATGTATTGATCTACAAAATAACCATGATCAATCTTTGTAGTTACCTGAACAGTAATCGTTCCTGCTGGAGTAGAATCGGTAATCTTAATGCTTTCGATTCTTCTTGTATCAGAAAGAGGACCAACAATACGGTTTTCTTGTACAAGGGCTTCAAAGTCTCCATCATCAATAGATGGTTGGAATCTAGAGAATGCTCTCGCAACTTTGGTGTAATATCTATCAAGTTCTTCCCCATCTGCATATTCCATAATGCAGATTTTGTGGTGCGAGTATTCGGGTACTGCTAGTTGTAGAGTATTTCCAGCCTGATAGTATACTTTACCTACATTAGCAGTAGAATCAAATAGAGGAGAATTTGCAGATAGATCACCATCTTTGATAGTGAATTGCCAGAGATAACAACCGCCAGTTAGATTAAAGATTGATGTTCTTTCTTGAGTTCCATCTGCAGGATCTGGAACATAAAGAGGACGAACAATAGTTCTACGAAGGTCATAACCAATTAGAGAACAACCCCTTGGCACGATAGCACCACCAGTAGTGGCGTTAAACTTGTAAAGAACGTTATCTGGGTTGCTAAGATCAAGAATGCTGTTATCATTCCACTCTTCTAAAGCTTGATTGTAATTAAAGATGGGAATATCACCAGTAATTTCAATTTCATCGAGAGTGCTTAGATTGCCATCATCAATAACTGTAGTTAAAATAAGAACTAATGAACCAATTGTATCTTGTACATCAACACAAGCTAATTCATTTCCAGATGGGAGTAATGGCTGAATTAAACCAGAACCATTTGCTACCGAAGGACCAGGAAGTAAGGTTAGATCTTTTGAGTATAAACGGTTAGAAACCGCTTTTCTCATCATATCTCTTGCTGCATTAAATGCAACAATTAATTGCTGATCTTCTTCAATTAGGCTACCACTAATTGGCAAACCATTTCTATCAAAATATGATCTAGCAACCTGTACAATATTGCTATTTCCTCCAGTTTTAAGATCGGAAATGATAGCATCTACAACAGCACCAATATCACGCTTAAAGATATTTTGTCCATCACCAATTGCTGGAGCAGATGTTTCTCCAGGAAGATCATTTAAATTACCATCTTCAATTACATCAAGTGCAATTTGAGATAGTGAGAAAATTAAAGATGTTACGTTTGCACAAGAAGAAGCACTTTGATTATTGCCAGTTTCTGGATCAGCAGTAATTGTTAAATCTACATAAGAAAGCTGATTAGTTACAGCTTTAATCATTTCATCTCTAGCAATAGAGAAAGCATCAATAGATTGTTGCTCTTCTCCTTCTAAAGTATTGCTTAACCAAGAATTACCAGCCACATTAAAATAATTTTGAGCAAATTTTCTAGTATACTTATTTCCACCACCTAAACAAACATCTAGAGAAATTGCATCAATGAAATAACCAATATCTCTTTGGCATTTAATATCATCAACGCCAGGAGTGCCAGGAACAACAAATCCTGGATTTGCATCAAGCATACCTTGATATGCTGCTTGAATAATTTCTGTACGATTTTTTTGAATTAAGCGATAAGAATCAAAAAATCGATTTAAAGAATTTTCTTCAAGATCGCCTGGAGCTACCCAATCAGTTCCCCAATCAATTTCACTATAATCAATCGCAATTTGTGCAAATGCACGATCAATAATTTCTTGACGGTTTGCTTCAATTAGATCAGCACCATCAAAATATCTTGGCTCTTTATTTGTTACTTCTGCAACACCTGGGCGGTTATCAATATAGTGATTACCAGGCATCAACATGATGCTAAACTGGTCAAACCTATCTTCTGCGTTTGGTAGGTATGAGTAACGAGCTACTTCAATAAAGGCTCTTTGAATTGTTTTGAATGGACGAAGAGGAGAATTACCCCTATTATCTAATTCGTCAGTGGCGTTAAAATCATCTGGAGATACGTATAGATATTTGCCAGTTTTGCTTGAGTAAAGATTATCAAGTCTTGTAAGAGCCATAATTACTCAGACCTACTATTTGTGTGCTTTCTTCTTGAAAGTATTTATACAATAAAACCCCCCTAGAAGGGAGGTTTCAAAGTCACACGGAAGGGTCTGGTTTGGCAGTATCGCCAAACTTATAATACCACATATAGTTAAATTTGTCAACAAGTGGAACCGACAAGATTTGAACTTGTGACCGCTCGGTTATCAGCCGAGTGCTCTACCACTGAGCTACGATTCCAATATGGGTTGCTGTCTCTTCCCTTTACCTTTCCTCAATTCGCATCCCCAAGAGACGGGGCAGAGGTAATTCCGAGTTTTCACCCTACCGTATCCTAGAAATACAGGAGTGTTTCTCATATCGGGCAGCAACCCAAGCCGAGGAAGGTAGAATTGAACTACCGACACCATGTTCTTCAGACAAGTGCTCTACCAACTGAGCTATTCCCCGAGGTAGTCCCAGCGGGGTTTGAACCCGCATTTACGCCTTGAAAGGGCGTCGTCCTAACCAATTAGACGATGGGACCATACGACCCTAACGGGATTTGAACCCGTGATACCACCGTGACAGGGTGGCGTGATAACCGCTTCACTATAAGGTCAAGGTGGGAGAGGAGGGAATTGAACCCCCGATGGTTCCGATGTAACGGTTTTACAGACCGCAGCCACACATATTGCCAACAGTAGCCACTCTCCCAAACAGTTTATGTTTAATGACCGAACTGGGGCGGTCGATGGGTCTGGTCGGGATCGAACCGACGACTTACAGGTTAAAAGCCCGCTACTCTACCATCTGAGTTACAGACCCAAAGGTTAAATTGTCGAGGTGCTGGTGGTCTCCCACCGATGTAACCATAATAAAAAAGAGGGGCGGTTTTGTCAACTGCCCCTCTTATAAATCTTGCTTATGTATCGAGTGTTAAATCATCGTTTACACTTATGAGCAAGCAGGGGCATTTTAGCGATATCTTCACGATAATCGCTCTCAATAAAAATATAAAATTGCTTGCTGAAGTTAGACATGATGTTCGACCTTTAATGTGTTTATTTATAAGAGTTTTTTGCTTTTTTTGGCAACTGGGGCGGCAGGGATCGAACCTGCGACCTAGATGTTAACAGCATCCCGCTACTACCGCTGAGCTACACCCCAATAAAATTACTGTTGACTCAAAAGATATTCAACAGTATTAGCAACATCATTCATGGCGTCACGTAAATCTGGCTGTTGACCAGATTCTTGTTTTACGACAGGTCGATGGTCATCTGTTAATGTCCACCTCCATTGTTTCATTTCAGAACAATACCACAAATTAATTTTCATATCAAAATACTTCTTTAGATTTGAGTTTTACCCAATTGAGTAAATTATAGTATTCAAATTTATCGTCAGATTCCTCCTTATTTTGAATTAGGGTTTCTAGTGCTTCGATGACCATTTCGTGGTCTTTTTTAGAAAGTAAGCTCATTTTTTACCCTCGACTTTTTTGACGATTTTTTAGCGGAGAATTTTTTCCCCATTTCATGGATTTAGTTTTTCAATTTCGGATTACAGAATCCGAAGTGCGAGAGAAGGGAGTTGAACCCTTACGCCTTTCGGCATTGCTTTCTAAGAGCAACGTGGCTACCAGTTACACCACTCTCGCTAATAATTGTTTTGAAGAAAAAGTTTCTGTTTGCGAATGACAATTAGGGCACAATAACCTTAAATTTGAAGGTCTATTATCATAACATTCTCCATTTATATGGTCAACTTGTAATCTTAATGGTTTATTATTCCAGTTAGAAGAAATTCCACACTCAGAACATGTATTCCCCCGTTCTTCAACAAGTAACCGATGTAGAATTTGTCTTTTACATCTCTCTTTTTTTGAAGAATAGTATTCATTCAAAGAAAGATGTTTATTTTTTCCTCCGTGTGTTCGTATTTTTGCCGTATAATCTGGTTTGTAATTTGGAATCCATTTTTTTGTTCTCGCTCTAAGAGTATCATACTTACAATTAAATTCTAAGCATATATCAGTAGGAGATTTTTGTCCACTTAACAAAGAATTTATAATATATTCTTTATTGTCATCTAAATCGGTTCTTTTTTTCATATGTGGTAAACTTGCTTGTTTTATTTATACAAGTTTACCACATAAATTAGTGACCCCTCTGTTTGAGCATCATTCGGCGTCCCGAGAGAGGCTTGAGGGGTGTTACTCCTGGCCGAGAATCGAACTCAGTATCCATGTGTGTTGTCCACCCGTCCTTACCAATAGACTAACAGGAGTTGGGAGCGGGAGCTGGAGTCGAACCAGCAACCTGGGGCTTATGAGACCCCTGTGCAACCACTACACTTTCCCGCAATGAGGACGCCATGAGTGCCCACGGCGTACCAGGCACTTGGTTTGATAGAGGCAGGTGCGGTATCTCCTTTCGGTTCCCATGCTCCTTTTACTTTCCTTACCTTTATCATTTTGAGAAGAATCGGATATTTCCAACCCTTCTCATACGACGCTCTGGAAGACATCCAGAGTAGAAGTTGGCGTCTTTCTAGGCTATCTGCCTAACGACTACCAAGAGCCCCATAACAGAATTGAACTGTTCTCTGCAGTTTACAAAACTGCTGCATCACCACAATGCTTATAGGGCATTTACTTACATCCTAACAAACTCAAACCTACCATATTTAGAACCCCAAAGCTGATGTTTATGTTCAGCACAGAATCCACGATCCATAACGTAATAATGAGTTGGCGTCAACTCAATTTCGTTTTGGAGGTAGGTTTGACGACCCATCCAGTCTACCATACAATCACATCCTTGTATACCCCCCACAAAAGACTCCCCCTGTTGACTGACCACGACATCGCAGCCAGGTTTCAATTTTAGCACATCACGGTCAATTTCGTCAAGCCTTTGAAATCCAGTATAATTTTCTTTATCAATAATTTCGTAATTATAAATTCTAATTTGATTGTCTTCTTGTTTGGGTTCAAGAACAAACTGACGGTAAGGTTTATGTAATTGGTAATTATATGCTTGCTCACCATATATTAATCCACCACCCAAATTAACATGGGTGACACGAATCATAGCATATTTTGAAGGGTGAGACATGGCTTGAATTTTATTTTCAAATCTTCCCTCAATCAATCTAAAAAATTCGTTAATCATCTTTAGGTAATAAATCTGGATTTTCTATCGGCAATTCAAACATAAGTGGGTGCATTTCTTCCATAATTAAATAATTTGATGTTTTGTATAAATCTTCATCATCGTAATCACGATGACCAAGTGCTTCAGTTTGAACTGAAGGATGATCTTGTATTAATTGAGGTAATTCATCAAAAGTATATGGAAGACCTTGTATGAAATACATACGCACAACCTCACCCATATAAAAACAATATGCTTGAGATAATGTGTATTTCATTACATTTCCCACTACATTTTATTTAGTGGGAGAATACTTAATCGCTAATGTGTACCTAGGATTTGTCCTAAATGAAGACGCCGAATGTATTATATCAGCCGAAAAAATAATGGCACGATTAGGAATAGGTAAAATACCCTTAACTTCATCATCTATAACAAATTTAGTTTCTCCACCTTGGTTTAAATTCCATTCAAGATTAGAATAATAAAGAAATGTAGTTTCCTTATTTGAACCATCAACATGATAATAAGGATTTTCTCCAGGCAAAAATAAATTTATATAAGATCTGGTAACTTTGTGATCTATTAAACATTTATTTTTAATCTGTTCAATAAAAAATTCACGCCATTCATTATCTGGTTCTAACTCAGATATTAAACCTACTGGAGGAGTTTTTTCTGTGTCAGTTTCGCCATGAAAATACGAAATTTGTTTGCAATATCTATAAAATTGCACACATTTTTCTGGAGTAATAAAATCATCATAAATTTTAATCATTTTGATTCTCCAGAAATAGGGACGGGGGGACTTGAACCCCCACGGGCTTACGCCCAACAGATTTTAAGTCTGGTGTGTCTACCACTTCCACCACATCCCCGTGATGATGACAGTATCATAGCAGATGCTGAAGAAACTGTCAAGTGCTCGTTGTCAGGATCGAACTGACCTTTCTCGCCTTATGAGGGCGTCGCTTTCACCAGAGAGCTAAACGAGCGTTAATCATTTAACTGTTTTCTTTGTTTGTGGTATCCAATTTTTTTATTTAAAGTTTTATATGTATCAGTCAAAGTATGACAATTTGGACATAAAACTCTTAAATTTTCTCGATAACCATTTTCTCTTGATCCATCAATATGATCAATCTCTAAGTAAATAACGCCGTTTACTGGATTTGGTTTGCCCCACCCACATTCAGAACATTTGTGATTTGACTCTTCAAGTAAATACCTCCTAACAAAATCGCTTGGTCTACCATCTCGTTGTTTTCCAGTTATCTTTTTAGATAACCAGTCAGTAATATTTTGTTTGTAATAATCTTCTTGCTGACATTTATTAGAACAGTAAATTCCTTTTCCTTGTGAAGGAAAATACTCAAAGTTTTTTTGACAATTTTTACAAGTTCCAAGCACAATAGTTAGAGCACTCTACATATTTATTTATACTCTAATGTAGTTTAGAGTAATGGGAGTGTAGGGAATCGAACCCTAACACGGGACTAATCTGGTCCACTTGGGCTTATAAGACCCACGATGCTCCATACATCACACTCCCATGAACAGATACCAATCTATGGTATCATATTCGTCCTGTTGCTGTCAAGCGATTTATCAATGCTTGCCTACGCTTCCTGGCGTCTCTCAAGGCTTGGGGCTTGAGGCTACGCTTCTGTTCTTTCTTGCTGTGGTGTTGCCAATTTGGAACTTTCATGGTTTCCTCGACCCGTGTATGTATTTATGGTAGCACCCCATGGTCGGTCTGTCAACCCCCTTGACAAAATCTCAGAACCTGAGTAGGATCGCTCTGTCAGGGTTCAGGATAATTATACTCAACTTTTTTAATAATTTTTACCTGGGAAATTTTTTCCCGATTTCATGTAATTGAGTTTTGAATTTCAATTCAGGAAAATAGCAGCAGCAACTGCGGTAAATTTCTTACCAGCAAACAAATTGATACCTGTAGGTGCAGTAATTGTAGCCATAGATCCGATGGCTTGCATATTAATACCACCTGTAGAATTGATTTGTAGTCCTGTTTTATTTGGACCTAACTTAAGAGAATATGTTGTTGTCGGTGGTGTTGTGGAAGCAGAAATACTTTTACCTAAAATATTTTCTTCTTTTATTCCACCTGTCCACGAGAAATATTTTCCTGATCCAATAGTAGCAAAGCCACCTTTAGTAGATGACATTAAAATATTACCAAGTGCATTTAATTGATATTGCCCCAGTGTACTAATATTATAATCTCCCCTTATTAATACATTATAAGAACCCAAAGTGTTAAACGCTGTTACTGCACCAGGATTAGATTTTTGATTTACTGTAAATTCTCCTTTAACTTCTGAGTGAGACCCACCAGTGTTAACATTTTTTTCAAAAGCAATATTTTTACTGATGTCTGCAGCATGAATATTAACTTTTCCTCCACCATTACCTGCTTCTAAATTAATCTCAGTTCCTTTTAATGTTAAAACATTTTTAGATACAACTGTTACATTACTACCACCAATGCTTACTTCTCCAGCAGCTTCAATTGCAATGTCTCCTTCAACCATCAAAGAATATGCAGGTCTCTTCTTAACCTCTTCTTTACCATCGCTACCTTTAACACGCTCTTCATTTGGAGTGCCAGTGATGTGAATGGTTTGAGTTTTACTTGTCTCTAATCTTTCAGAAGCATTGATAACAACTTGTCCTCCACAACCACCTTGAGAAGGATCTCCTGTAGCAATAATAATACGGTTGTTAGCATCAAAATGAATCGCTGCTTCTCCGTTAGTCATTACTGCACCAGAAGAACCATCTTCATTTTTATATGTTGCCAAAGTCCATCCATGTTTCTGTGCTATGACATAACATGCATCTGTTGCTATTTGTCCTGGTTCTAATGCATCGGCACCAGCAGGTCTTGCTGGTCCTTTTTGCTGCAGTTTTTGTTGTGCCGCAGAAGTTTTTTGTAAGGGAGTTCTCGGTGCCATTATGGACAATCAATATATTTACCAGTTCCGATCTTAGTGTATCCTCTACGCTCAAGATCTTCTTTATCTAGACAAGTTATATTAGCAATAACTTTAGCTCCTGCTCCATCACCACCAATGATTTCTACTTTTGGTAACTTGGAATAGGTTTTACTTCTATCTAATACTCTAACACCAAATACATAACCATCATCATTAATTAATGCCTCTGCTAGTGTATCATCGCCATCAACATAAACTTTTGGTGGCGATGTGTAACCAACTCCAGGTGCAATTAATGTATAAGAATCAACCACACATACAAGACCAACATCTTCAGTGGTATTTGTTTTATAATTTACTCCTGTGCGTGTCACTCTAATTTCAGAAACAAATCCTTCATTATCTAATAATGCTATAGCAGTAGCACCATAACCTTTGCCACCAATAATTACTTTTGGTTCTTTTTGGTATGGATCTCCTTTATCAATAATTGGTATGCTGATAATAGAACCATTAGAATCTGTAATGGGAGTGCCAGCTACAGGTTTATTAATCTTTGGCTCGTCTGTCACTTCTTCCTCTGTAATTTCTTGTCCAATAATTGTAACGTCAGTGAAAACACCAGTACCATTTATAACAAAGGTGAGAACTTCATCAGATTCTAGTTCAATATTTTCTTGTAATCCAACTACAACTTTAGCAGTATTGTTTGTAACAATAAAAGATCCTGATAAATTTTCACCAACAATATCATCTGGGGTAATAGCATTTCCAAATAATGTGTAAGATAAAACAGTATTATCATCTACGTTTTCTGTAGTAATAGTATAATAAATGTCTTCTCCTTCTGTGTATTTAATTTTATCAGACACAACATTGTATGTTGGAACTAATGTTACATCGTCATTAATTCCAGGAACTAAAACATAATTAGAATCAATGATAACAGTAGCGTTGGCAGTAGTATTATTAATTTCAAAGACTAAAATTTCTGGAATATTTTCAACTACATTGTCAGAAGCAATATTAATTTGAACTATCGCAGTATTGTTTTGAATAGTAAAAGTTCCTTCCAATCCCTCAGCAATATCAGTTTCAGTTATGGTTGGTCCAGATAAAGTATATGAAAGATTAGTGTCATTGGGAACATTAATGGTTGTAATTGTGTAAGTAATTGTTTCTCCTTCAACGTAAACATTTTTATCTGTTTCTACTTCGTAGTAAGGATCCTCTATATTTTCTGGAAGAGGAGTTTCAAATTCTTGTTCGGGAACATTGGGAACTACCTCTGGGAGATCTCCAGGAGGCTCTGCTGCCTCCACAACGTCGTCTGGATCATATGGCTCGGGGAAGAATGATGATGGAGTATCAGGCCCTCCAGGAGGCGTAGAGGTGGTAGTGGTAGGAGGATTGGAGAAGACTCCACCAACAAAAGCAACCACAGTAGGTTCTTCTGGTGGCAATCCTTTTGCCTCATCACAAACTCCTTGATTAAAATCAAGTGGACCATTCTCAATATCAGCAATTAATTTGTCAAGGAAATCTTTATCGTCGGTATCATCTTCTTCGCAAGTTACAGATACCTCCTGAATCTTTTCACACTTTGCACCAGGACCAGAGCAAGAGATGCCAAGAAGAGATAAAACTTTGCTTATAGCACTTCCAATAATGTTCAATGGATTAGCTAAGACAGATAGTAGTTGTTGAATAGGACCCAAAACTGTGCTAATTAATCCTTCAAGCACAGAAAGTATTTGATTAAGAATTCCTTGGATGAGAGTCTCTACAAAACATGATGCTTGATAGAAAACATCTGTCAAAAATCCAAACAATAAATCAAACAACCACTGGGCAATTCGATCTGCTGCGTCCTCGATACTACATCCAAGTTCAGCAAATATTTTATCAAAAATTTCTTTAATCTTTTTTAATCTATTTCCTTTCTCTCTAATAGGTTTAAAAGCTTTCTCTGGATCAGCTAATGGACCTGTATTGCCAATAATTTTTCCTGTAGGATCATCAAATAAAATTAAAGCGTCAATAAGTTTTTGAATACCTTGTCTTAATAGTTTTACAATCTCTCCTTTGACTCTTGCAATAAAACTATTAACTAGAGTAACTACTCTACCGATATGATATCTAGCAATGCCAACATAATCATATAGCTTTCCGTTAGCTTTACTAACTAGATAATCTCCCAGTCTACCACCAGCATCCTGGTTTGCTTTTAATAAGTCTCCAATAATCCTAGTGATACCACTCTTTAAATTACCTTCACTGCCACACTTAGGATCTGCAATAATATATTTGTGCTTTGCACCAGTTGGATTTGTTTCTGATCTTTTGCCAAGCAGTGCAGCAATTACTGGCGGAACTTGCCCAGGAATATGTCCGTATGATGCAGCAGGTTCTCCCGCTGCAATTACATTTGCTCCTTCTTCATTGGTTCCTTTTTGACTTACGGAAGGCCAATCTGTTTTAGGGTTAGCTTGGTTTGAAATATATGTTGTAAAAGATTTACACTTACTACCTGGATTTGGGTCAACATTTTTAAGGATAGTTGCTCCCTTTGTATGTCCAACAGAACCCATGATAATAGGCTTCTGTTTATCGTTGTCTAGATAAAATCCAACAACCCAATTACCTTGTTCTAATCCAATCGAAGCACCAGTAGTTAATCCATCTGTAAATGGTGTTGTCACAGGCATCATTACATTTGCCCAAGGCAATTCATTTGTTGGAACGGCATCGCATTCTTTCAAATGCTGCCCAACAATACGCACACGAAATCTTCCAGACTTTTTGGGGTCATCATCTTTATTAGATTCTATCTGCCCAATCCACCAATTGAATCCGTCAGAACCAATTTGATGAACAGGAAACAATGATGATAATACTGGATCCATATCAACAATTTTATTAACTATTTATTTTACTTTGGAAGCGGTGTCTCTCTTGCCATATGAATCACGAATTAACGTGATGAATGTATTCATTTGTCTTTTTTTAATATCAAAACCATGGTTAATTTCTGAGATTAAATACACTCCGCTATGTTCCTCATCATATTTCTGTTCTCTTCTTTGTGCGGTAGGTATTTGATTTGGTATTTCAATTTCAATCTTGTCTCCAACTTTTAAATCTGGATTACCTGTAACAGTAATTTTTACTTTTTGATTTTGTAATGTGTTTAAACGAGAAATAGATTGGGAGATGTAACTTTTTTGAAAGTCTGGGAAATTTGTAGTGCTGCCACCAGCACCATCTTTTTCTTCAGGGGATGCTATACCTTCTCCACTAAACCATGTCTCGTGATCTAATAAAACACTCATGATACGAGTAGGATACTTTGATAACTCTGCCTGACCATAAGGCAATCCTTGCTGTGTTCCCATGTGTCCCATGTTTTGATAGGAATCTGATAAAGAATAAACATATTCTTCATAAGACCCAGTGCTAAAATTATAATAACAAACAAGAGAAGAGAAGGCTCCCATTCTTAACTTACTCATCATATCAATCTCTTCTACAAAATCAATGTCAATAATTTTTCTGTTAGGAGGTCCACCAACATCAACATTTTCTTGTGTGTATTTTGCTACTGGTTTAGAGCCATTAAATTTATCAATAGAACACAATGAATCAATAGATTTAAAATAAAAACCATCTTTATTTTCAAAGAAAAAATATCCAGCAGTTCCAGAAACCTTTGAGTAATCTCCTTTATTTGTTGCTGAAGTTGAAGAGACAACACTTGTTTCTGATCCACCAGTTTTTCCAGGTAATGATGATTTGCCAGATGATTTTGTTGAAGATCCCTGAGGTACAGATTTCATTTTAATTGATTCAATAATAGAAAATGGAGATTTTTTTCCTGGATTGAATATAATATTATACAAACATGGATCAACATTTACAGGCTTAGAAGTTTTTAAATTTGTTTCTAATAATTCTTTGACTATTTTATCTGGTTTTCCTTTTAAAGTTTTTGCAACTCGCACTCCCTCATTTAACATAGCCTCTAGAGATATCAACCCCAAAGTATATGTTTGAAATCTATCCCCAGCAAAACGATTTTGAACTTTATAAACTCTAAACTCATAGGTATATTCTTTGTCTTCTCCAGTCTTTAATTCTAATTTAATTTTTTCAAACCCTTGTATAGGTAAAGATGCAATTAAGTTTGATCCGTTATCTACAAGACCAAGAGTTCCTGAGATGGTTGGGTAATTAATATTTTCAAAATAATCAAAACGTATTACCATATTGGTAATGTCAATAGCCTTATCCGTTCCTACCTGATAAATGGTAGCAGCTTTTAGAATAAAACTAGATGCGTATGGTAACTGTTGTGTCATAATTTTATGCTGTTGGGATATAAAGACCAGACTGATTTAATGGATCGTAACCTCTACCAATAGTTGTAGTATTAGAAGTTGGTGGAGGAGTATTCAACGATGGTTTTGATTGAGCAGAAGGTAGATTTAAATATGCAATGGTTGAAGCACCACTTGAATCTGTACTTCTATTTAATTGCTGAGCTTGATCTATTTTTGCTTGTCTTGTTGATGGCGGTGCCAAAGATGTTGCATTTTCAGATCGTTGTATTGCTTGAGATTTTAAATTCACAAAACCTTGAATAACTTTTCTCTCTTCTTCTGGATCAGTTATTTTTGTTCCTCCTTTATAGAAATCAAATCCTTTTGCAGTCTTATAAGCATGATATTCAACGCCACCAAGTTTGAAATAAAATTTATCATGAATATTCATACCATAATTTTCAGTGATCTGTTGACCAAGTGATGTTGATGGCTTCGTTGTTGGTGGTTGTGTTCTTTGTACAGCAGTTAATGCATTTAAATCTGCGGGAGAAAATCCAGTATTTGGTGACGCCATAAATGCATGTTTGTTGGCAGTATTGACAACAGGAGCATTAAAAGGTTTATTTGAACTTACAGTAGGATTATAAAAAGTATCTGATGTTGCTAACATTTTAGCTTCTGCATCAGATAAGCCAGCAGCCTTTGCTTTTTCATATATTTGTTTTGGATCTAATCCGCCTGCACCAATAGCTGCATTCAAGGCTTGAGTTCCTTGTTCGGCAGAAACTTTAGCAAATCTACCATCACGTACTGGCTGAAATTGATTTTCCGCCATTAATAAATCAGTAATTGTCATATTTTGTGCCGTTACTCCTTCTTTAACTCCCCATGCTTGAGGAGTTGCCTTTCCTTGTTTTACTTGTCTGTAACGATTAAGAATTGCATTTAAAACATGAGATGATCCAGCTGGATCTGCACCCGCTTCTGCATATACCATTTTACCAAGATCAGAAATTTCTTGCTGACTAAATCCTTGTAAATTTACTGGCGATAGATCACCTCCTCCAGGTGGATTTTGTGGTGGAGTTTCATTAATACTATTACTCATTTTCTCAAGAAGTTTTCCAAATCCATCCATCATTTTGGCAATAATATTTTTTTTAGATTCTCCAGATACTTCTCCAGCTTTATCTTCTTCTTTCTTTCCTTTAACTGTTCCCGCTTTTGCTTTATTCATAACTGTTGGAGGAACACCAAAGGCATCTGATATTGGGCGAGAAAACTTTTCAATTTCTGGTCTCAATTCTTCGCCAGAGTCACCTAAATTTTTCATAAGATTTGTTGTGGCAGCAACAATACTACCACCAGCAACCATCATTGGTAAAGACATTGCATCAACCAATGGCTGAGACATATTGGTTATATTAGAAGCAAACGTATTACCAATTCCCAAGTTTCTTGTAGCACCGAAACCAAACTTGCTCCCAACACCAGACGTTCCTTTCTCAAACATCTGTGGTTTCTTTCTGGTCTTACCATCGACAGCACTTGGTTGTCCTTGAGTATAATTATTATCCAAAGGAACAATCATTTCATCGCCATGAAGTTTAGCAAGATAACCACTATCAGGACCAGAAACTATGCCACCTCTTTCTAGTTGTGGCATGTTTGCTCTCGACATCATTTCTTCACGCCAAGCATTTCTTTGAGAATATGCATCAGGAACTAAATTTTGTATGTTAGTAATAGATGTAGTTGGTGTAATATCATTATCTACATTTGTATCTTGAAGACTTTCATCTTCAGGTGTTGTCAAATCATCTGGAGTAATAGTTCTTGCAACATCTTTTTGTGCCTCTAACTGAGTTTCTCTTTGTCGATCTTCTCTTTTATCTACAGTTTGTTTTTGAAGTTGTGTTTGTTGTGATATAGCAGCAGCAATTTTATCTAATTTGTCAGACAGAGTATCATTTCTAGATTTTAATTGTTCTGCAATATTAGTCTGAGCTATGTTGGATGATATAATATTTTGTTTAACTTCAGAAGAAGATGATTGAATAGAATCTGCTACTGATTCAATTGACTTAACTACTCCAGAAATAGAATCAAGTAATTGCTCCCTACTAATTCGTTTACCACTTCCAGTAGTAGCTTTCTGTATTCTCTTAGCTGTTCCTGGTATTTTTGGAGACGTTGCTTGAACTGCTGGATCAGAAGTTTCAAAATTATAATTAAATTGACTTCTAAATCTAGAAAATTTTGTAGTTGGTTTTCTTTTTTCAAATAATTTAGAGAAATTTTTTCTGGGATTTTTTAATAATTTAACTCTAGAAATTATATCAGATACTTTTTCTTTTTTTCTTAGATAATAATCGCCCCCAAATTCGTGCTTTAATGCTTTGCGAAAGAAGTATCCTTTCTTAATACCAAAATCTTCAAGCTTTAATTTATCATCATCGGGAACATTTTTTTGTTGGGCAGCTAAAGTTTTTTCTGCATACTCTCGTTCAGCCTTCGCCATCGAACGAGCGGCCATAACTTTAGATACTACATCAATATTATTTCCATGATATGAAAACCCTTCTGTAAAAGCTGCCATTTATAATACCCTGACGAAATATTTATCGTAATCTAGACATAATAAGACTTCTAATAGTAGCAGAGTATTCATTTTCTGTTTTCCATCTACCAGAACCCATGGGAACAAAAGTAATATTTTGTGATCCCTGACCACCTACAGTAGGTCTTGCCTCTTGATTAATGATTAAATGTTTAGTATCTGCATCTTTGTCATTACCCTGCATCGATTCAAATCTTTGGCGTTGCCCAGATGGAGGAGAAATTCTACGATCAAACCCACCACCTTTATAAATTCCTTCTGCTATACCAGTAGCAAGTGTATTAAAGGCACTAGAATTGGTAAAATTATTACCGTGTTCTCTCTCCCATGCCACCATTGAACCCATTTCAACTAACGTTGCTGGTGCAGCGGCTGCTCTATTAATTGTAGCGTTACTTTGAGTGTCAGTTGGTCCTAAATTACCGAGTCTAGGATTTGCTCTTTGGAACATCGAAAGTTGTGCTTGAATAGGTGCTGCCAAAGAAGCATCAGCTCTATCTCCAGCTTTTGTTCTTGTTAAAAATCCTGTTCCACCCTGTCCCACTGCCGCATCAAAATGTAATGGTACTACTCTAGTTCCTTTACCTGCTTGAGAGCGAATATAATTATCATAATCTTCATAGTTACCAAAATCTTCTGGGGTAATTATCTTTACACGCAATCCTTTTGCTTCAAGTTTTGCTTTTACTTTTGCCGCAGCACTATCTTGATACTGCCTTTCTCTTCCAGCAGCACCCGTAGCAGAAGCATTTTCAAATGTATTTCCCCCACGTTTGTCTGGTATTTTATTTTCGTTTCCTGGTTTAACATGATCTAACGGTATAATAATATCATAATCTCCAGTGGGTTGCTGAGAACGTTGTGTTTGTTGTTGCTGATATGCTTGTTGTCTCGCTTTTTCTATGGCACCCTTATCGCCCTTCCCAAGTTCAGATAAAATATAACTACCCAAAGCTCTAGCTCCAGGGTGTGCTTGATTAGATCCTGGCTTAAAGAAATCCAAACTAGTGTGTGGACCAGTACCACTACCAACTTCTCTTCTGGTAGCAGGGTTGGCATACTCTTCTGCCGTAGCCATTCTACCAAGATCTTGACCGACAGATACTTGATCTCCTTCCTTAACTTTTATTTCTCCTTTGGGGAAATGAGCATATAACATATCAACTTGAGAACCGTCAAGAGGATTAGTTGATCTGATCACAATATAATTTCCATAGCCAGCCCCCTTTCTTCCATCACCACCAGTAGCATTTGGATCATATTGATGTTTAATTTCAACTACTGTACCTGCTAGTACTGCTCTATTTTGAGTTCCTTTTAAAGTAAAATCAATGCCTGCTTGCTTGGGATCTTGACTGCCGCCAAGTAAAACAAACGGTTCAGCACTTACTTCTCCCCCAGCTCCACCTGGAGGGGTTCCTCTATTTAAATTGCGAAGTAACTCTTGGAATCTTCCTTGAGGATCCAATATCTTTAATAATTTTTCTGCAAATGATTCTGAATTTTGTGTCTCTAATAGATCCTTTTCAATACCTTCAAGTTCTTCTTCTGGTGTTTGTTTTCTTTTATCTTTTATTCTCTTAAGTTCTTGACTTAAATTAGGCAAAGCTCCACCAACTTTTGTTTGTGTAAATGTTTTAGGAATACCATATTCTTCTGCAATTGGAGCAGCAACTTGCTTGAATGTAGGAGCTATAGATGCTGCGAGAGGACCCATGCTGTTAATATAATTTGTTGTTGCGGCTAATAAACTGCCCCCAACAATAGCCATTGGATTCATTTGTTCTGATTGATTTTTATCCACAATCAATTCTGTACCATGAAGCATAGCAACTCCAGGTTTAGCACTCAATGTTCCTGTTTCATACTGATTTTCAGTAACTCCCAATGCCTCTGCAATGAACGCAGCAAACTGTTCATCGCCAAGTTTGCCAGACATTGCTGGTCCTTCAATATGTTTCGTGTATGCAGCCACATCAATGTCTCGCAACACATCTACAGCAGCGAATCCATATCCAGCTACAGGTATTGCACTACCAAATGATAAGAATCCTCCTTTGACATCACCCATCATTATTCTAGCTAAACCTTCTCCTAATCCATATGCCGTAGCAACACCAGGAATTAATTTAGCTGCTAACTTAACTGTAAGTTTTTCTGCACCTTCTTTACCAAGTTTTTTAACCAATGCTTTTTGAACTACAGAACTGCTCAAAGCTCTCTGCAATAAATTGCCGCCAGATTTTTGTACTCCTTTAGCAGCAACATTGTCAGCAGATTTTAATGCTGGTAATGCTATATGTTCAAAACCTTTTGCAACAAATTTTTGTGTTGCTTTTTGAGTTGCTTTGTCTGCTGCTTTCTTTGCCGCTATTCTTTGAGCTACTTTACCAAGTAGTTTACCTGGACGTAATGCTTTGCCTAAAAGTTTAGCCCTTGATCTAATAGCTAATGGTAAAAATTTCCACAATTTTACAGCTATTTTTTTACCAAAAAATTTAACCAATCTGCCGAGTAAACTATTTGAATCTAATGTATGCCCACCAACGTCAGTGAATCCAGTAGTAAATGCAGAATCTCTTTGTTGTTCTAACCTAGCTTCAGTTGCTTGTCTCTTTAAATCTTCTTCGTATTTTTTAATTAAAGAAGTTTGATTAGTATAAAGATCTAATATGGTATCAAGTTTTCTTTCTAACAATGCATCCTGTTCTTCTACCGATTGCAATGTTTTTAGATTTAAATCTAAATTAGTTTGCAGTAAAATATTTTGTTCTTTGATAGAAGCATTAATAGAATCTAATTGCCCTTCAATTTTTAATAAATTATTTGTTAAAAATCTGTATATTTTAGTGTTAGTAATTGCAGATGTTGTTTCTTTTTTATCACCAGCATTAATAGTAGCACCTGTTTTTCTATTAATTACTTTAACTAAAGATGCTTGCAAACTTGGGGGAAGATCAGATAAAACATCTGGATCAATCTGAATGTCTTCAGCAATATCGTTTGCTTGTTCTATCTTTTTCTCTGTTTCTTTTTCTTCTGTATCAGAAACAGATGTATCCCTTATTAAATCAAGTAATTCATCTAAACCTTCAGCCTCATCTTCGTCTTCATCTTCATCTCGTATTTCATTTAATAAATCATCAAGATCATCTGGCTCTTCTTCATCAGCATCTGCATAAGTTTCAATTTCAAAATCAGGATCGACTCTAGGGATATGTAAATATGGATAGTTGCCGCCTTCCCATGCGTCAGGGGTTAGCTGACGTATCGTATCCATAATTTTATCACGATGTTCAGAAATATCTTTCCAGGTAATACCTAAAGTATCCTGCAACCAATCTAGTATTTCTGCTTGTTTAGCACCTTTGGGGAATGGAGACTTGCCAGCAAAGTAAATAGCATGATCTAGAACTGATTCAAATTCTAGCTCCCAAACACCAGCTTGCCCTTGAATATATCTTGCTGGAGGTATGTTAAGATCATCCAATGGAACGACAGCTTCGGTGCCATGTAGTATAACTGGATAGCCACTTTCTGGTCCAGAGAATACTCCACCTTCAGATGCTTGTGGAATAGTTCCTTTCAATGAATACTTTTGATTTATTTTTCTAGCTGTCGTAGAAGATGTAGATAGTAATCTAGTTTTGGATGATACTCTTTTTGTCTTTAAAGGATTTTTTGTATTAATTTTTAATGCTGTATCAAGAGCACTGTAAAAATTGCTTACATCTGATTGATCATTCTCAGGGTGACGAGCTAAATTTTCTAAGACATTAAAATATTCTGTTTCCTTTTCTTCGTTACCTTCTATTGCTTCATAATTTTGCAATGCAATTTTAGAACTAATTCCTTTCTTTTTGCATATAATTCTTATTGCATTAATTAATATTCTCTTATATGTTTTATACGATTGAGTATTTAAAAACAAATGATGTATTAATCCTATCGCTCCTTGCTTAGGATCATAGTTACTACCAAAAAATGTTTCGTAGTATGTTATAGGATACCCTTTAGATGCCTGACCATAATCAAGAATTTTTACTTGGTAGTCATCAGTAATAAAAATATTTCCTGCATGTAAATCTTTTTGAGCAATATTTTTGCGGTGCAATGCACCCATTGCTTCAACAATTTTTCTAAAAATATAATCAGCAAATACTGGATCTTCTTTTATTCTTTTTAAATTTCCAGAATCATTTAATGTATTACCTTTAAACTGTTGTATTGCAGCGTATCCTTTTCCAGAACCCAATAACTGTGGAGCTATCTTAAGACCTTTCAATTGCTCAAGCATTGAAACTTCATGCTTAAGTTCCTTTTGACCTTTAGCATGAGCAACTTTAACAGCAGCACCTCTGGAAGAATATACAGTACCAAAAGCACCTTGCCCTAATTTTTTAGATCCAACCAAATTAAACGCAGTATTATAGCCAACAATTTTGCCGAGTAGCCTTACTCTTTTTGATAAATTAAATTTATTTTCGGCAGAATTTTTCATTACCTGTTAGCTGCTTCCCGTTTAGCTTCTTGTTCTTGTATGTGTTGCAATAACAAAGAAACATATACTTCACGTTCCCAAGGCATGAGACTTTCAATCTCTGTCAAAGAGTATTTATGATGCTGCATCAAGGCAAAATTGGTTTTAAAATACCCTTCCAAACTATTTTGGAAGAGTGCTATGCGAAAAAATTCTGCATACCCTCGATTTCATATTCAGATTCAAGTCCAGTCTTTGGATTTTTCACAGTAAATTTATGCTGTAGTTTTGGCATTGTCTCATAAAATTTTTGAATGTCTTCAAACTGTTTATTGGTTAGTGTCTCCACCCACTCAACCATTTCTTTTCTTGACGTTGTGGAAGAATCCCAGACATCTTCTTTTGTGAAGACTTGATCAATTGAATCAGCAATAAATTCAAATACTTCTTCTGTTTTAATATCTTTATTTAAAAATTCTGCATCAATAAATCTATCCATGCTTGGGTACTTCATAACAATACCCATATCATCACCGATCATAATTTTATTCACATGACCTTCTGGCTTAAAGACCTCAACTTCATTTAAATTAATAGCAACTTCAACCTGAGTTTCATTGTCATCTTTGCAGACAACATTCATGGTGACAATTTCTCCAACAGATGCTGCTCTGATTCTGAGGAATAGATATTCCAAATCAAAGGCAGGTAGTTCATCAACTTTGATTCTTGTGATGACACAATTTTTAATTAAATTTTTTACCGCATCTTTAATCTGGGCTTCGTCTTCAGATTCAAGTGCTAGTAGTAAAACCTTTTCTTCTTTTACAATGAAAGGTCTGTACTTAATTGTTTTGCCGTTGGAAGGAAGTTGCAGTTCAAATGTAGGATAACCAATTTTAGGTAATGCCATATTATTCTAGTCAAATCGTTTAATTATTTATCCTGGCTGTTTGCGAATATCCGAAAAATAAATTGTGTGCTTACTGTAATAAAAATTTGCAGTCACTCTAGTTAACTGCGATGTTCCATAAGAAAGAGGAACAGCATCAATAGAATATGGATAGCATTTTTCCATAACATATACTAAAGGAACTCTACTATTTGGAGCACTTTTACCTTTTTCTGTTTTAGAAATTTTTAATGTTGCTTGATAATTATTTGGAAAATGTAACCTTACAGGACGATTTAAATTTCTTGGCTTTGCTTCTTGCTTAGATTTTTTTAAACTTTCCGAATTAATAGTATCTATAGAATTTGGAAAGCTACTACCTCCATCATAAGAAACATCAAAAATATAATTGTGCCAAGCCATTAAAAATTTGTATGGTGCCATATTGGCATCACACATCCAACTTAAAGAAAAATCACTTACTAATTTTGTATGAGGATAATTTATAACACCTTCGCCCATATATCTACCATTAATCTGTCCAGTAGCAGCTTGACTGTTTGGCAATTGGGCTTCATCGCAAAACAAATTAATTAATGCTCCTGGATTGCCAGAATCATTTGCACTGGGAATAGTAATACCATACTTTTTTAAGACCGATGGTATTTGTGTGCCGTTAAGATCAAACTCAATGTCATATCCATTTGACATGGACATGCCACCATTAGCAGCAATAGCATTTATGAAATTGGTAATTGATCCTGCCACTCTAAATATACTCGGAGGGATATATTTATTTATGGCATACTCTGGAATCTATAAACCTACTAACCCTAAAAAATATAGGGGGGACCCCACAAGGATCATCTATCGTTCCATGTGGGAAAGAAAGTTTATGGTATTTTGTGATAATAATGATAGTATAGTAGAATGGGGCAGTGAAGAAGTAATCATTCCATATCGTTGCCCAACTGATGGAAGAGTTCATAGATATTATCCAGACTTTTATATCAAAGTTAAAAGTAAAGATGGAAATACCAGTAAATACTTGATAGAAGTTAAACCAAAGAAACAAGTTGCAGGACCTGTGGAAAAACCTAAAAGAAAAACTGCTGCTTGGAAAAGAGAAGTCTTAACTTACATGAAAAACCGTGCCAAGTGGGCAGCAGCAGAAGACTTTTGTGAAGATAGAAAGATGAAATTTTTAATCCTCACAGAAGATCATTTAGGAGTATAGCATGGCAGCTAAGAATAATCTAAAGCCAAAACCAAATGCAAAAGACAACGTTGATAAATGGAGTCATTTAACAGGGCACGAATTAGATGGAGGTCTTTCTGCTGACACATACACTAGAGATCAAATTCGTGCTTTAGCTTCTAAGTATGGTATAAAAAGATATTCCTCATATAAAGATATGAGGGAACTTGCTGAAGCAGTTAAAGCTACGAAAGGTTATCAAGAATTTTTAAAGAAAAATTATAAAACTATTTTTGAACAAATAAAAGAACTTACTGGAGGAGAAGCAAAAAGTATAACATGGTATAAATCTGCATTAAGATCAATAGGAGATAAGTATACCACAGAAAACAATAGAATGACCATCGAACAAAAGATGGAATCTGTTGATGCCCTGGTATATCAGGACCAAAATGTTTTGAGGAGAAGAGTTTTTCCTGGTCACTTATACTTTTACGAATACCAAGCAGAGACTCAAAGCCTACCATATTACGATAAGTATCCATTAGTATATGTTTTAAGTGTTCACGGCTCAGAATTTTATGGGGCAAATTTACATTACCTAAAACCAAAACGAAGACAAATAGTTATCAATAAATTACAAGAAGGAAGAATAGACATTCCTCAAAAGATTATTCATAAATATTTAAATAAAAGGTGTAAAAGTTTATTCTTAGATCTTGCCAAACAAGAATGGGAAACTGCTATATTTCTTCCAGTTGAAGAATTTGTTCTTATGAAAGGGGGCGGAAGAATTGAATATCCTAAAGAATATGTTTGGGAAGAAATTGAACAGTATTGGAATGATAGAATAAAAGGTATTCGTATTGTAAAAGGTTCTGATAAAAAAGACATAGAGAGAGTCAAGTAATGCCATACACTCCAGGAGATTTAGCTTTACCACCAACAACCCCAGGAGGATTAGCTACTGGCGTCAATGGAGAACGAGTTGGAGCAACTAATGTAGCGGCAAATGGCACAGTTGGAAGGTCATTACCAGTAAGAATATCGAATACAGCAGATGAAAAAACCATTATAAGATTTTCAAGGCCAAAAAGCACAGCCAACGCATTAAGATATCCATCAGATCCTGAAATAGATATTAATAAAGACACTGATTATGTAGTGTTTAGTTTTTATGATTATGATCCTCCATTTGGAAGAGGAGCTAATGAAGGAGATCCAGCAAAAGTCATTGATAAAAGTGCTGGGTATAATTTATATGCTCAATCTGGTATAGGAACAACACCAGCTAAAGATATGAATCCTATTATTTTATACATGCCAGAAGATGTGCAAAGTCAATACAGTGCAAAGTGGGGAGGTGCTGGATTTGGAACTTTAGCAGCTGGACTAATGAATGTTGCAGGAACAAATTTAAACGCTATTCCTGCGGGCATTGAAAGTATTCCAGGAGTAGTAAAGACTGCTGCATTTGATCAAATAACAAAATTAATAAATGGAACCGTTAACGCTAACGTAAATATCAATCAAGTTATTGGAGGAATTAGTGGAACAGTATTAAATCCAAACGTAGAAATGATGTATGAAGCTCCAGATCTTAGAGGATTTGATTTAACTTTTAAGATGACACCAAATTCTGTAGGAGAATCAAATAATATAAGAAGTATTTGTAATCGTTTCAAAAGAGCTATGCTTCCTTCGTTTGGAGGGCAAGCAATATTTGGAATAGTAAAAGATGCTCCAAATTTATTAACTATCCCAAAGGTATGTCAAGTGAGTTTTATGAAAGGCAATGATCTACATCCATTTTTACCACAATATAAATTGTCTGCTATTACTGATGTATCCATAAACTATACTCCAGATGGTTCATACGCTACATATGAAGGAGGATCTCCAGTAGCAACACAATTGAAAGTTACTTTCAAAGAAATGAAGATTCTATTCTCAGACGAAATCAACGAACAAGGACCAACTTTCTAATATGTACTTTAAAAATATTCCTAATATAGAATACGATACAAAGCCAATTAGTTATCCATTTTCTAATTCTGATTTTGTTGTAGCTAAAAATTTTTTCAGGAGATATCAAGTCAATCCTGATGTATTTTCTTATGCAACCTTCTTTAAAAAGTATGCTGTACTAGAAGGAGAAAGATTAGATTCATTAGCAGAAAAGGCTTATGGAGATCCTTTCTTTGATTGGGTTATAGTTTTAACAAATAATATAATTAATCCACTATTTGATTGGCCAATTAGTCAAGACGCACTCAGAAAATACTGCGAATCCTTTTACGAAGATCCATATTCTGAGATACATCATTATGAAACATATGAACTAAGAAATGGCAACGGAGATTTGATTCTCAAAAGCGGTGTCATTGTTGATGAAAAATTCTATAACAGTGCATTCAAATATTGGGATGGTTCTGAAGTTGCAAGCATTCCAGGAGATCAAATCTCATTCCCCGTAACAGTATTTGAATACGAAAGTCAAGAGAACGAAAAGAAAAGAGAAATCTATTTACTAAGACCAGAGTATCTTGATGCGTTTCTTTCTGATTTTAGAAAAACAAATATGTATACTCAATCTAGCGATTACATATCCAATAAGTTGAAAAAAACTGGAGTATAAAAAAGGGGGCTTACGCCCCCTTCGTTGTATCAGTCTTCCTCAGCCAATCGAGCAAAGTAGCTCAGAGCATCATCGTCGTCATTGTTAGATTTGAATGACGGGAGATCAGGTTCACGAACAACCGTAGCAGTAGCAACGGCAACAGGTTCTTCGTCCTCTTCATATTGAGCCTGACGAACTTCGGGAGCAGCATTCAGAACAACACTCATGCGATTTTCAAGATCTTCATAGCTCTTGAATTCACTAGGATTGGTGAAGGCTTCAAGAGAATACTCTTGCTTCCAGATTGCTTCCAGTTCATCATCATCTTGACTCAGAGCAGCAGGAGAACCAAATTCAGAAGCATCGTAGTTCCAGTAACCACCAATGGTACGGATCTTGATTTTGAAGTTGGCACCTTCCCAGAGATCAAACACGTTGATAGGAGTTTCATCTTGGAATTCGGGCTGCATGGCGGCGAGGATCTTGTCGTGGATCTTCTTACCATACTTGAACAACATAACCTTGCCGTTGTTGTCGGGGTTCTTGGGATCGTTCACAACATAAATGTTGCTGTAGTAGGAAAGCTTACGCTTACGATCACGAGCGATGGCTTTGTCGGATTCATGACCACTATTCCACAGACGTGTGTTGGCAGCACAGATGGGGCACTTATCACCATTGGTGGTAGGGCAACCATCAATCAGCCAACCACCAGGACCTTTGAAGGCGTGGTTGTAAACCTTTGCCCAGGGTACGCTCTCACCTTCGGGAGCGGGGAGGAAACGGATAACAGCATACCCGTTACCAGAAGCGTCAAGTTCGGGCTTCCAGAGCCTATCGTCGGCACCAGATTGGGTGCTGGACTTTTCAAGTTCTTTCTGAAGGAACTCAAAGTTACTCTGGGACTTACGCTTAAGATCAGCAAAAGACATAGGATTTTCTCGGATAAATTGGATTTGGCTTGTGTGACGCTGAATCACCTAGACATCATATCACAGGCTCAAGGGAGCGTCAATCCCCCTGAGCCTCTAGTTGCTGTTTCATGACACGGACCTTTTCAAGAAGGTCATCAAACATAGCTCCCATGGTCTGATTGGGAGTGGCACCAAGCATGATAGCAGCTTGCTTCATACTCTCTGCCATTTCCTGTGCCTCTGGGTCATCACTCAAACACACACGGGCATGAAAGATTTTTTGTTTTTCAATTAGTTGCTCCATCACTTCAAAGTATTGAAGCTTTTTTTCTTTTGTAAGAACAGGAAAGGCAACCATAGATCTCATACAGAACTGTTGAAGCTCTGCCATTTCTTGAAGATCACCCCGAACCATTTCGGATTTAAAAAAATTTCCCATAGTTATACAAGCATGAGTTTTGCTCTTGAAGTTTTCTTCATGAAGTTGAGCTTCTGAGCGTCGTATTTAAGTTTTTCTTTTAGTGGCTTTGACATCAGTTTGGGCACTGATTCAATTTCGATTTCGTTATGTTCGCAGTAGTGAATAATAGCATCAATATAATTCATTGAATTTTCGTGAGCTATTTTTTCAACCTCCTGAGCAAATTTGGTAGGCGTCATAAAATTGTTTTCAAATATTTCTTTCATACCTCTCTTCGTATTCCCGAATGTACTGTTGTAGTTTAATAAGATATTCTTTTTTGGGAGGCTGAATACTTACTTGTGTTTCACCATTTTCACAAGCAACAATTGTAACTAACTGTTCCACTTTCAGATTATAAAGTTCCTGTAGCATACAAGCATATGCTGTTTCCTGAACATAATAATCGTAAAGATATTCTTCTTTCTTTTCTTCGGCTGATGTTTTGAAGTCGATGATAGAAAGTTTACCGTTGTACTCAGCAATACAATCTACACGACCAGCGATTCCAAGGAAATCAGAATATAAGCCAGCCTCTTGTAAGTATATGTTATTTATATTATCAAGAATTTTACGAGAGGAATCAAACATAATCCAAACCAAAGGATATTCTTTATAAAGATTTGGATCATGTTCATTGTTGAGATAATTCTCTACCAATTTATGATAGCGATTGCCTCTAGTAGTGGAGCGAGAGGAGATTCGGTTTGCTTTTTCCTCCCCAACTCTCGCCCTCCACTTAGCAATTATCTCTTTCTTTTTTGGGTTGTTGCTAATCACGGTGGTGACTGATTTGTGCTTCTTCCCAGTCGGAGTATTATAATACCTCCGACCTTCAATCATAACAGTATTCATTTCAATAGGCTCAATCAGCCCAACATGATTAAAAGTTTTCATTTACATTCCCAAATTAATTTTAGCGATGAGATAAGACTTCACAAGACCAGAACGAACGATGTCTTCAATACCGAATTCGATAAGTGAGAACTCATCCATGTTCTGTAAGATGCGTTGGAAATCAATAATGCCAGTACGCTCGTTAGTACGCTGTAAGTCTGACTGACTAGCATCACCACAGAACATAATCTTACTATCTTGTCCTACACGAGTCATGATTGAATCAAGTTCGTGGAAGTTAAGGTTCTGACATTCATCAACAATAATAATTGAATTGTCTAGAGTAGAACCACGAAGGAAAGAAGTGCTCCAGAAACTAATTGTTTCTTGTTGCTTGAGATTGTCATACAACATATCAAACGAAGGATCGTCTGGCATCTCAAACATATACTTTACCATATTCTTGTAGGGAATTTGGTAAAGGGATGACTTGTCTTCGTGTGTGCCAGGAAGGAAACCAATTTCTCTAGTAGCAACTAGAGAACGAACGATATAAATTTTTTCGTAAGGTGATTTTTCATCTAGAACATCACGAAGAGCAAGGTAAAGGGCAACGAATGTTTTGCCTGTTCCCGCACAACCATAAGCAAAGATGTTTTGACCTGTTCCATACTGCTCAAACATTTTAGTTTGATTTTCTGTGAGAGGTTCAATCTCAAGAAGATAATCAGAATTGATTGGCTTCTTTCTTCTCATTTGCTTGGCACTCATACCATTAAGGTCTGGAGTATTTCTTTTTCTTGCTCTTGGCATAGTTGTTTATAGTGATTAGTTTACCATTGAACACGAGAACCAGGGGCTTTAGACACCTTGTTCTTCATAATATCAGCCCAACCTGGGTGAGTTTTGCTCATCTTGTCTTTCCAGTCTCCGACTTCTCCGACACCAGCGACACCAGCAGACCAATCTTTATCCCAATCGGGATTGTCTTTTTTCCACTGATCATACTCTACCATAGACATGTAGAGTTCTTGTTTCTCTCCAGTTTCTTTATGAATTACAGGATAAGTAGGCATCAGATCCACTCCAAAGCTTCAGCGACAGTTGGGAATTGTGTAGCGAAAATTTCTTTACACATTTGAGCAATTTCCATATGCTCTTTTTGAGTACCGTTAGCGGACCTCAATTCTATATAGTGTACCCATGAACGCACAGATCCTGTCATGTAAATTCTGGTGGGAACTGCAAGAGGAAGTACAAATCGAGCACATTCTTTTGCTACTCCAGCTTGAAGCATGTCAGTATATAGTTCCTGTGCTTCGGCAAACAACATTTTAGCACGACGTTGAAATGCAATTACCAATTCGGGATCAAGATCATCAATAGAATTCTGCCGATTTTTTGTATCCTGTCGTCGAAGATCAGGTATAGAAATTTCTTCTGTCAGAAGATTGGTGTCAGCATATCGCTGAGAAAATTCTTGATATGTAAACGAACGGTGACGCAAAATCTGAGCTGCCAATCCACGAGTTGTATTGATTTCAAGAGTCATATGTGCCTGTTCAAAGACACTCCAATGACTGTGCTGAATACAATACTTAAGGAGTCCCGATATCTTCGGATTGTCCTGGTTGTTCGGGTTGCTGACTCTCGCTACATACGCCATCGTCTCCTCCGCATTCGGTGTCACTGTCACTAGTTTCACCGATTGATTGTTCAAAGATCGCTGGATCAATTGCATATCCAAATCCACGGGTTGCTCGCTCATAGTTTTGTAGGTTTGTACGTAGTTTCTTAATTTCATGACGACGCTTGAGAATTTCAACATATTGGTCGTAAGAATAATTTGGGTTATCTAATGCTTTAGTAAGCATTTTGGTAGCCCGCTTTAATGATGCCATAGTATCAAAGCAGATTTGTTTGTATCATAACACAAAAAAAGGAGGGTGTCAACCCCCCCAGTAAATTATTTCATTGCCATTACAAGCTGTGCTTGTTTAAGTTTATTCTGTTTTAATATTTGTCTACGAATTACATTTAGCCAATTCATTTTGCTACCTCCGAGTTCTTACAAGGACGGTAGGCAACACCACGATATGTATTCTGTGGATGTGCTGGTGCATGAGTTTGCGAATACCAACGCTGATATTCTTGTTTAGGTACGTCAGTGTTGTACTGACAACCTCTGTAGGTTGCTTGTGACATTAGGGTTCTCCTTAAGTGTTATGTTAAAGAGCGTTCCTTCAGTCGGCTTTTCCGTTTACAAAATTCGATACTTTGTGTAGAATTTTGTAAATGAACGATGCGTTCCGAGTCGGCTTACTTCCGTCCCAGAGGGATGAACGTATTTTATATATTTGAATAATTCGGTAACATTTGTTACCTTTCTATAAAATCTAAAGTATAATCTTTAGCAATGAGTTGCTGAATAATAATATCGCAGGCAATCTTGGGTTCAGATTCTCCGCAGGTAAATACATCTACTGCAGCTTCTCCTTTTTCTGGCCAAGTATGAATGCTGATATGACTTTCAGAAAGTAAACAAATTGCTGTTACGCCTTGGGGTTCAAATTGATGTGACATTGTTTGCAACACATGAGCACCACATGCTTCAGCAGCATTCTCTAGTAAATCACAGAGAAAAAACTCGTTGTCTAAAAGAGACAACGAGCACCCGTAAAGGTTTAGTAAATAATGCTTTCCCATTTATCTTTTCTTTTTTTCTTCTTTATTTTTTATTCCCCAGAGTTTGGGATTTACTCTCCCTTCGGATTGTTTAAACCATTTCAAACCTTCTCTATATCGATCCCAATAGTAATCAAATATTTCTACTTTATTTCTAGGAATCACTAGATCATAACATAATGCTCCATCAAGTTCATAATGTACGAGGTAAGCAGTATAGGGAAGAGACCTATCATTTGCTAGTTCGGGTTCACAGTTTTGATGAAGAATAACCATTAACTACGTCCTCCCCATTTAATTTGGGGGAATGCTTCTTCTACACAAGCACGAGTAATTTTATATTTTCTTCCTAGAGATTTATCTTTTACAAGTACTAGTAGGTTGGCTTCTTCTTCTTGCAGCCCTTCTAGAAGTTGAATGAAAAGATTTTCTCTGGTGGTTTGATTGATGGAAGAAGTTCCACCTTTAAAGAATAGATAAAGTTTGCGGTATTCATGTTCAAGAACAGTATGCTCTGTTCCTTTTGGAGCATCATTTGGTGTGAATGGAACTTCACCTTCAGGAAGCATAGAAACTACGCTCTCATCGAAGTTGGCGATGAGAAGAGAACGTAGAGCGGGAGTATTATGTTCATGAAGAATTTTAATCTTTTCTGCTTTGGTCTTAGCATTGCTCACTTTCTGGAGCACTTCGGAAATTAACAGTCTCATTTCTTAAATGGCGATGAACTACGAAAATAGAATACTTCTATCAGATCATTAAGTTGATTTTTCTGAAAGTATTCTAAAGGAATTTGTTTGTCAATTGTATTTAGCTCATTAAATTCAACCAGAATTTTTTGTTCTAAATCTTCTGGAACATAATCTAAATCAATAAGTGTTCTATTACGATAGTAATTATCAATTTCTGATTTAGTTTTACAGAACATGGCTGGGTCTTGGTCTACCCATACATTCAATTTCTTTTGGCTGATTGGCTTTTGTCTTTTTTCTGCGACAAAAGTATCATCATCAGAAAGAAAGTTGGGGATACCATCTGATTTATCTCCCTTAATGATATGTTCTTTTATAAAAGCATATGGATTGTCTGAAGTGATATAACTCTTCATGATGGGATTGTATTGATATACCCCAGGATACTTATGAAGTTGAATGAAATCTTTATCTCCAGAAAGAATTAGAATTTTCTCTTTCGGTTTCTTGTGTCTGCACAGTACGGAGATAACATCATCTGCTTCTGCACCCAATACTTCCATCACTCGGTAAGGAAAGTATTGTTTAATCTCATCACGAATTTTATTCAAAACATCAAAGATTGAATGCCAATCCAATCCAGAACTCTTGCGATCTTTTTTTCTATTGTATTTGTAGTAGGGAAAGAAGTCTTTACGCCAGTAATGCTTACTGTCATAAGCTAAAACAACTTCCCCATATTCTTCTTTGTATTGTCTCTCATAAGCAACTAAACTTTTGAGAACCATATGACGAACTAAGTTTTCATTTAGTTCATCTTTTTTAAGTTGTGCCATCAGGTTGCTAATCATAACCTGATTCATGTCAATAATAATCATCCTCTTCTTCTTCCTCTTCTTCTTCGTCAATAAAGGTTACAGCGAGTAGCTCTTCGTTAATAACAATTCCTTGGTCATCATACATTTCTGGATGAAGCTGAAGAGAATTATTTTTGTTATAGAAATTATAAACAATATCGTTGATAAACCAACCAGCTATAATTCCAACTATAAGAAACAGAACTACAAAACAGCCCATAAAAAAAAGGATTGTAGGTGATTCCATTTTTAATTCTCCGAGTGACTTGGTTAGTTTAAGTCCCTCCACGTAAATTCAAATCTAAAAAAGAATTGTTTTTTTCGGAGGGAAAATTGTTTGAATAATTTTAAACCAAATGTTTTAGGTTCTTTAACAACCCTCCTGAGCATTAGCTCCACACCTTTATTTATGGGCGTTTGATCATTGTTCGGCATTTTTCTTTGATGATACTAAACCTTTTTCGACAAAAAGTTTTACTGTTTCTACCAGTCCACCAATTTCTTTTCCATCAATAATTGTGTATGGAAATCCAGAAGCAAAGGGATATTTATTTTTAAACTCTTGTCTTGAAATATCTTTGCCAATAAGAACAGCTTCATATTCTACATTAGCCCTTTTCATAAGCTCTTTGATTTTTTCGCAATAAATGCACCCAGATGATGTGTAAATTGTAATGTTCATAATTTTAATGTGTTTAAGACCATTCTACCATACTACAGATTGTTCGTCAAGCTTCACAAATATAATGCAGTTGAAGCATCTTCTTCACCAAAATATCCTTTAGCAAATACATTAAATGCCAAAGAAATTCTAATATTATTTGTTGTAGTTCTTTCTACCATATGCTCAATAGATGAAGGAAACAAAATTAGATCCCCATTTTTGACAGGCAATTTTTGAAATACATTAGTAACATTTATATTATAATTTTTAAACTCTCTTGGAAGAATACTAATTTGTTTGGGAGAATCATTATAAAAAGTAATCCCATCTTCATGCTCATTCACGTTAAAATAAAAAACGCCTGAGATAATACTATTAGGATGAGAATGTTTATGATGATATTGTTTTGGTTGAGTATAATTAAACCAAGACTGAGTAATAAAAAATTTCATTTCATATCGTGGATCAATTATATTCTTTACATAATAATCAATACCTTGTAAAATAAAATTTTTTATTTCTGGTATTCCTTTTTCCAATACATAGTTATCAACACTACTGGAATTACTTTCATTAACAACATTCCCTATAAAGTGAGATTCTGCATAAGAAAATTCTTCTTTACTTATCTCTCTGCCTATATTAGATCTAACTATAGGAGTTGGAAACAACTCATGAATTTTATACATTGACAATATTCCTAAACCCTCTCCCATTGTAAAGGGTCTTTGTTCACCTGTCAAGTGTTTGGGTTGCTCACTTGTGCTTTTGTAAGTATTTAACTGCTTTCATTAATCCATCAAGATTATCACCTAATTTTCCAATTCCAGTATTGCATCTATCACATATCCATCCCCTAAAAGTATCATTTTTATGATCATGATCCAAACACCATTTTAAAGGAACTTCACCACAACATTGACATACATTTGGTTTTGGTGGAGCAGTTTTATGTAATTGTGCTCTAAGTTTTGATTGTTTTTTGATGCATTCTTTGCACCTCGTATCTAAATTATCCTTGTACAAAGAATGTTTAGGATACTCATACAACATTTTTTCTTTTTTGCAATAAAGACATTTTTTTGTTGGGTGTATTGTTTCATGCTCATCACACCCAAAGAATTTTAAAAGGCTCATAATCAATTGTGTTTTTGTAGGTATTCAATCATTTTTTGAAGGGTGTCGATGTTGTCTCCCACAAGGCCCAGTGCTGTGTTGCAATGATGGCATAGCAGTTTCCTTACTTTACCTGTGGTGTGGCAGTGATCAACCACAAAGTAATTACTATTGTGTCTGCCACCAGGATCAGTTGTTTTACAGATGGCACACTGATAATTTTGTTCTGTAATCATTCTATCATAATCTTGTTGTGTTATTCCATACCTCCTTTGCAATTCTGCATTTCTATACACAGCAGGGTTGTGATTTTCTTTTACTCGTTTCCTATCACATTCTTTACAAGTTGAGTGTCTGACCATACTGGTTTTGTTTCTCAAATAAAATTCATCAATAGGTTTTGTGGTGTCACACCCTTTACAATGTTTGGTGCCTGTGGTCTGAATTGTTTTTGCCATAATAGTATCGTGCATTGTCGTGCATTATTATTTATAAAAAAAGGATCCCGAAGGATCCTTTGCACGACAATGATTTATTTATCAACCAATGGAAGGTGCAGTCAAGGCAACAGGAGTTGCTTCAGCAGCAGCAAGATCCAATGGGAAATTATGAGCATTTCGTTCGTGCATTACCTCAAAACCAAGGTTGGCACGGTTAAGCACATCGGCCCAAGTGTTAATCACACGATTCTGAGAATCAACCAGTGACTGATTGAAGTTAAAGCCGTTCAGGTTGAATGCCATAGTGCTAACACCCAGAGCAGCAAACCAAATGCCAACAACAGGCCAAGCAGCAAGGAAAAAGTGTAGACTACGACTGTTATTGAATGAGGCATATTGGAAGATGAGTCTTCCAAAGTAACCGTGGGCGGCAACGATGTTATAGGTTTCTTCTTCTTGTCCAAACTTATATCCATAGTTTTGAGACTCAGTTTCTGTCGTCTCACGGACGAGAGAAGAGGTGACAAGAGATCCGTGCATAGCAGAGAAAAGAGAACCACCGAAGACACCAGCAACTCCCAACATGTGGAAAGGATGCATAAGAATGTTGTGTTCTGCCTGAAAAACAAGCATGTAGTTGAAAGTTCCCGAAATCCCAAGAGGCATTGCGTCACTGAAGGATCCTTGACCAAAGGGATAGACCAGGAACACTGCAGAAGCAGCAGCAACGGGTGCAGAGTAGGCAACACAAATCCAAGGACGCATACCCAGTCGGTAAGATAGTTCCCATTCACGACCCATGTAGGCATAGATACCAATCAGAAAGTGGAAGACGACCAGTTGAAATGGTCCACCATTATATAGCCACTCATCGAGAGAAGCAGCTTCCCAGATAGGATAAAAGTGAAGCCCGATAGCGTTGCTAGAAGGAACAACAGCACCAGAGATGATGTTATTTCCATAAAGAAGTGAACCAGCAACTGGTTCACGAATCCCGTCGCTTACATCTATCAAACAACCATATCTTTTGACTTAGGTTGTTTCTGTTGACGAATTTGATTTGCTCGTTTTGCGTTTTCTACTCTTCCACCATTTTCTACCCACTCTTTCCAAGTTTGTAGATGAGAAATACATTCTTTTATCCTTTCTCCTCGCCTTACTCCCATATAAGGAAGTATTTGTTGTAGAATGGATAAAACCTTTTCTTTTTCTCCGATGTGAAGTGTATAAACTTGTTTACCTTTTACAGTTTTTCTTGATGGCAAGAAGTATGGTTTATCTAAAAGTTTACTCAACCTTTGGATAATATCTTCATCTACCATAGAAATTTTGATGAAAGGTGCTGGTGGAGTATTAGAAACTTCGTAACGGTCTTTGGAACGATTGTCTATCCCAAAGTATCCTTCACCTTCTAATAATCCAGCAATCCAAGCAACATCAGTTTCATTTAGGTCTAACATTTTAATCTTGCGTCTTCTGTACTATTTATACAGCATTAGCAAGAAAAAGTCAACAGTAGATGTGTGGACTATATCTTCACCCTTCAAAGAAGGGGCTGGGCACTTAAACCTGTTATTAAGGGGACTAAACCCCTCAGGTAGTCTCTGAACCTTCCTCAAGTGTACTTGAGGCTTGGCTGCTGATTGCCTTTCGGTTTCCAGCAATTCACCCAGTTTCGTCAATACTCTTACGAGTAAGGGACACCGATTAGTTAATGTCTACGGGAGGTGCAGCAATGAAGGCAACGATGAAACAGATAGTAGCAGCGAGCAGGGTAGGAATCATTAGAGTTCCAAACCAACCAACGTAAAGACGATTGTTGGTAGAAGTCACCCACTCACAGAACTGTTCCCAAGTGTTGCTTTCACGCTTTTGAGCGAGAGTAGCAGTCATAGTTATTAAGACAGTAAGGTTTAAAAAGTATGTTAAGAAATGTTTCCATTTCCTAACAATATTTATAATAGCACGGGTTCCCGCCCCTGTCAAGGGGTCAGTCGATCAACTGTCCTTTTGTTACCAAGTAGCAATCGCCACTCTCTGCCAGGTATTTGTAGCAACACAAACATACAGGAATCCACTAGCATATCTAATGTCGCCAGCAGTTCCTGTAGACGATGCAGTTGCAGGAGCAGCAGTATTTTTTAGTCTATCTGCAGTATTAACACCATTAACTGTTAAACTACCCCTAATTGTAACAGTTCCTGTATCATCTCCTACTGTAGCTGGATCAATGATAAATGAAGCTGGACCACGAAGTTCTCCAGTTAAAGTAAGATGCGAAGCAGCCCCAGTAAATGACATAGGGGCATTTACTAAAGTAGTACCATTAATATTAATAGCATCACCAGAAGCATCTCCTAATGTTACATTACCATTAGCATCTAAAGTTGTAAATGCACCAGTACCTCTAGTAGTGGCACCAATGTTTACATTGTTGATAGTTCCCACCACTGTAGGAGAGATAGATAGTGATGTAGCTGGAGCAATTGTCAATCCACCCGCTGGAGAAATTGTAACAGTTCCAGTTCCTGATGGCGAAATAGTTACATTAGCATTTGCTGGAGATAATCCAACTGTACTATTCGCATCTAAAGTTGTGAATGCCCCAGTTCCTCTTGTGGTAGCACCTATATTCATATTATCGATAGTACCAACACCAGTAGAAATAATATTAACAGTTGGTGTATTAGATGCAGTTAAGGTAATTAAATCTGCATAAGCGGCACCATCTACGTCATATGCTGCAAGAGAATAATTATTGCCACTAGAAGTTCCTGTTCTTAATTCTGAACCATTTGCAAATTGAGAATTGATAGTAATAACATCAGAAACAGCATCTCCAATAGTTACATTAGAGTTAAAATTAATTGTATTGGCAAAAGTAAAGCTATCTACTGTGTTGACGATTGGTTTTACAGTAGTGCCATCAGTAGTTTCCCAACGAGTGTTTGTATTGTTCCACTGAATTCTTTGATATGTTGATACTACTCCGCCACCAGTTGTTGTTAAGTTAACTTGAATGCCGCCATCAGCAGCGGTTAAAGAGTTCCCTCTTCTAAGTTCAACAATTGGATCTGCAATAGTAGTGATTGTAGAATTAATTGTTGTAGTAGTTCCAAGAACTTCAAGATTTCCTTTAATTTGAACTATTCCAGTGTCATCACCAACAGTTGCTGGGTCAATAATAAACGTGGCTGGACCACGTAATTCTCCAGTTAAAGTTAGATGTGAGGTAGCACCTGTAAATGTTAGTGGGGCATTGATGGTTGTTGTTCCATTAATAGTTACAGTATCCGCAGAAGCATCACCTAGAATTACATTACCATTAGCACTAAGAGTAGTAAATGCAGCAGTTCCTCTTGTAGTAGCACCAATATTTACATTATCAATAGTTCCAACAGCACCAGAAGATAACGTCAAAACTCCTGTGCCTGTAGGAGAAATAGTTACATTATTATTAACAGGAGACAAGCTAACGGTATTGTTGGCACTTAATGTTGTAAAAGCACCAGTGCCTCTAGTAGTAGCACCAATATTCATGTTATCAATACTACCAACACCAGTAGAAACTAATGTTAATGTTGGAGTATTAGATGCAGTTAAAGTAATTAAATTAGTATAAGTAGTTCCATCTAAATCATATGCAGCAATTGCAAGTGTGTTGCCATTTGATTGCGAAGATCTAAATTGAGTTCCATTTACAAACTGTGAGTTTACTGTAATCGTATCAGATACAGCATTGCCTAATGTTACGTTTGCATCAAAAGAAATAGAACTTGCAAAAGTAAAACTATCTACTGTATTGACGATTGGTTTTACAGTAGTGCCATCGGTTGTTTCCCATCTCAATGAAGAATTATTCCATTGAATAGTTTGAGATGAAGTAACATTTCCCGAACCGTCTGTAGTTAAATTAACTTGAATACCACCATCCGCAGCAGTTAAATTATTGCCTCTTCTAAGTTCAACAATTGGATCTGCGATAGAAGTAACTGTAGAATTAATCGTAGTGGTAGTTCCGAGAACTTCAAGATTACCCTTAATTCTAACAAGACCAGTATCATCACCAACCACAGATGGGTCGATAATAAATGTCGATGGTCCTCTTAATTCACCACCAACAATTAAATTAGATGTTACACCAGATAAAGTAACGCTTGAATTGAATGTTGAAGTTGCATTAACAGTCAAAGTATCTGAAGAAACATCTCCAAGAATTACGTTTCCATTTGCATCTAAAGTAGTAAATGCAGCGGTGCCTCTAGTGCTAGCACCAATATTCATATTATTAATTGTACCTGTTGTGGCAGGATTAATAGTTACTGTTCCAGATCCAGTTGGAGAAATAGTTACGCTGGCATTTGTAGGTGATAATCCAACTGTGCTATTTGCATCAAGAGTTGTAAATGCACCCGTGCTTCTGGTAGATGCACCGATGCTCATATTATTAATTGTACCTGTTGCAACAGATGCTATCGTTAGTAATGGATTATTTGCTGCAGTTAAAGTAATTAAATTTGTATAGGAATTGCCATCAACATCAAACGCAGCAAGATTTAAAGTTTCATTTACTGCCTTTGATGTTTTTAATTGTGTACTAGCGGCAAATTGAGAAGATACAGTAATTACATCTGTGTCAGCATTACCAATAGTAAGATTGGCATTTAATGTTACATTAGCATTAAATGTAGATGTTGAATTAACCGTTAATGTATCTACTGAAGCATCTCCAAGAGTGGCATCACCATTAGCATTAAGAGTAGTAAATGCACCAGTGCCTCTTGTTGTAGCACCAATGTTTACGTTATCAATAGTTCCTACAGCACCAGAAGAAATAGTTAAAAGTCCAGTGCCAGAAGGAGTAATAGATACATTATTATTAACTGGATTGATTGTGGTTGTGCTATTTGCCTCAAGTGTAGTAAATGCACCAGTGCCTCTTGTGGTAGCACCAATGTTCATATTATTAATCGTACCAACCCCAGTAGATACAATTGTGAGAGTTGGTGTATTGGAAGCTGTTAAAGTAATTAAATCTGTATAAGCCGTTCCATCTACATCATATGCAGCTAAAGCTAACGTATTGCCATTAGCTTGTGCGGTTCTAAATTTAGTGCCATTAACAAATTGAGAATTTACAGTAATTGTATCAGTAACTGCATCACCAAATGTCAAATTATTATTAAAAATAAATGCACCACCAATAGTAAAGTTATCTACTGTATTAACAATTGGTTTTGGAGTAGTGCCATCAGTTGTTTCCCATCGTATTGCAGAATTATTCCACTGTATTCTTTGATATGATGTTGGTGTTCCTGATAAATTAGTAGTTAAATTAACCTGAATACCACCATCCCCACCCAATATAGAATTACCTGTTCTAAGTTCTACGATTGGATCTGCAATAGTTGTAATTGTAGAATTAATTGTAGTAGTAGTTCCATCTACTCGTAAGTCACCTTTAATTTGAACTACTCCAGTATTATTTCCAACTACTGCTGGGTCAATTACCATTACAGAAGGACCACGAAGCTCTCCTGTTAAGACAATATTACCACCAACTTCAAGTTTTTCTGCGGGATTTAATACGTTAATACCTACGTTATCCGAAATGTATGCTTTGCCAGTAACTTGAAGCTTTTGATTGGCTGTTCCAGTATCAGTACCAGAACCAATCAAAACACTAGTTTGAAAATATCCAGATCTCCAAAGGTTTGTTGTGCTTCCTAAATCAATATCATTTGTAGTATCTGGTATTACGCTTTGTTCATATAAAATATCAGAATTAATATGTATTGTATTGTTTAACCCAAAATTACCTGTTACATCTAGTCCAGTAAACGCAGGAGCAGCGTTAATGCCTACACCTGGATCACCGCCAGTAGATTCATTATGAATGTATACAATAGTATTATCGTCAATTGTAATATTATATTTGCCAAAATTTGTTAGAGTTTGAATATATTGATTATATGTATCCCCATTCCATTCATAAAAACTATTCCTATCTGTATCAGTTGGGTCATAAATTCCTAACCCACCAATAAGTATTTCATTTAAAGTCGCATTTCCATTACCAGTTATGGCATTTAATGTTAATTCTGGTCTGTTAATTAAATCTAGGTAGTCTCCAGAAAAAGCTGCATCTGTATTAGGAACCCATTTAAATCCATTCCATTTTAATACTTGACCTATAACTGGAGGATCCGTAGTTAAATCTACATCTTGTAAATCACCCAAAGTACCATCAAATTGTGTACTTATTAATCCATTTTCATCAACATTTAATCCAGATCCAATATAAACTAATCCTAGTTCTGCTTGTGATGCTGAAGGAATACTACCCCATTCTAGACCGTCACCAAGTTTTTTCAAAAAGTCGCCAGTGCTACCACTGTCAGTTCCAACAATAATAGTTTTGTTTAGTGGTATCTTAATCCCTTCGCTTGCTTCAAAAGGACCATTTGCATTTTTATTTACAACTCTATCAGCTCTTAGTCTAGACATTGAGACAATAACCCGTTTAAATATTATTTATCTGCATAAAAAAAGAGGTCTTTCGACCTCATCTTTTATTTATTTTTAATCACCAAACACCTGGAATGATTTGCCCAGTAGTGAAGTATGCTCCTACAGCAGCAACAAAGCCAAGCATTGCGAGACGAGCGTTGAGAATTTCTGCTTCAGGAGTGAATCCAAACTTTTTCATTTTTTACCTCCAGTTCGATTAGTAGTGTTTTGAATAACAATAAATTTATCTTTAGACAAAGTGCCTGCTACACAAACTTTGAGTTCATCATCATTTGACCAAGCACCAGATTTAACCAATTCTTCTAGGGCAATACTTAATTGTCCTAGCATATTAGCACCAGTGTTCATAATTAATCAGAAGATTCCGAAGAAGAGTTTACCAGTGAGAGTATAAGAAATAGCCCCAGCAATAATGCCGACCATAGCCCAACGTCCATTGTACATCTCCGTAGTTTGCATAGGAGTCAGAAGACCCTTGCGATTATATTCTTGGTAAACCATCTCAGGTTCCTTAGCCCACATATTTTGTTGGCCAAGTTCATTAGTCGTTACAGTCATTGTAGATTCATTAAGAATTGTTACACTAGTATATATGACAAAGGGGGGCTTGTCAACCCCCCCAGTGTCAGCAAATCAGAACTTAAATCCGAGACCAGTGGTGAAGACAGGCGAGTAGCTGCCACCGCCAGCATTTTGAGTCGGGAACTTCAGGTCAGCGAAACCAACCAGAGAGTTGGTGATACGACCTTCCAGACCCAGTGCCAGAACAGCAGTGCCAGTACCAACAGCAGGTTGAGCATTTGCTTCAGTGCCATTGACGAAAGGAGTCTGATAGCCAGCAGCGGCATAGATATTAGCACGGCTCACGCCAAGTTTGCGAGCAATACTCCAATCGTAGGAAACCAGAGCACCACCAGCAGCACCAATGTTGCTGTTAGGACCAGCAACAGCGTTGATGTAAGGACGAACAGACACAGCATTCTGGTTGCTGAAAGTCTTCACAGCATAACGAGCCTGGAGAGTAGCACCAGAGATGGTGCTGTTGACCGACTTACCATCACCATCAACACCTTGCTTATTCAGTAGCACACCAAGACCGAGGTAGTTACCAACGCCTTGTGCTTTCTGAGCAGCAGCAACTTGAATAGCAGTTACACGATCATTCAGGGAAGCATATTCGGCCCGAAGAGCGGAGGCAAGTTTAGCATCAGCCTCAGTATAAAACTGAGTAATATTATCAAGACAAGCATTAGTGAGAGCAGCCAGCTCAGCACGGGTAGCAGGTTGACCAGGCTGGAAAGTGCCATTAGGATAACCAGCAACACAACCATAACGCTCAACAAGATTAGTAATCGCTTGATACGACCACTGGGTAGGTTGAACATCACTCAGTTGCTTAACACTGGTAACTTGTGCCATAGCAGGAGCAGCCATAGAAACGGCAGCAACACCAGCGGCAATAAACGAACGAATCATCATAGTATTGTATAATTAACTACAAGGTTTATTTAGCCCATAGTGGGCAAGCGGGATAGGGGATTTGAACCCCTGACATTCAGCTTGGAAGGCTGACGTTCTACCACTGAACTAATCCCGCAGGGTGGGGAAGGTCAATCCCCGTGAGCAGGCTCGCCACCAATTTTGATTACGAGAAAATTGGAAACTCGGCGGGAGTTAAAAACCCCATCCGCACCAGTCGGCATATTTAATGTCCAATCCGACGAGGACAATCGAGGGGGTCCCGACCAGTGCTGTTATAGTCCATCCGTGACTGCTTGAAGAATCAAATCTTCATACGCTGCTTCCACAGCTTCATCAAAGTCCTCGTAAGGACCGTGATTGACATCATTATACACGTAGTAAAATTTTTTGTCAATCATTTTCACGCTATAATACGTGATCACTTTATCACCATTGTCGAGTTCTTCGACAAATCTCATGTTAGTTTCAAGCATGGCATTTAGGGTAATTGACTCCACCAGGGTAAGTTTAAGGTCTAACCCAGACCAGTGAATGAAATTACATCATCATTGACAGAACAAGGAATGTTATAATTGTTTGTATAAATTCCACCACCAAAATCAATTTTATATTTCGATGACGATCCAAACGTATCGGCAACAGTAATCGTACTCAAACTTGTATAGCAATTCATTAACTTGCTAACAACAAGTTCATTTTTATTTTCAAGTGCTGTGATAAGTGCTTTACTTACAGCATCTTTCGCAGTTTCAATCTGTGAGTTCAGGGACATAATTTTTTTGAATAACGTTGTCAAAAACTTCTTTAGTTTCTTCATCAACAGGTGCCATCACAACACCTCTACCATCAGGTAGTCTGATTAGAAACATTTCTTGGTTTTGTTCAACCCGATCCATGTAGGCATCGAAGTTGCTTTCAAATTCATCTTGTGTAATTTCAATCATGGTATGTCGTAATGACAATCGGGGTGACTGGGATCGAACCAGTGTCTTCTTGCTCCCAAAGCAAGCCGTCTACCGCTGACTTACACCCCGTTATGAGCCCATTATAGGGCTATCTTACTTCAAAGTCAAGTCTACGAACTCTACGCTGCTTTCGTTGTTCCTGAAATTCTAGATCCTGTTTCGTCAAAACTGTCTGTTCCTGACGCTTGGACTTGGCCCCAGAGATAATCTCTACCAGAGACAGGTCCACTCCGCTGATACTGCCACCACGGATGCTCGTAAGGTTGGGGCATTGGCAGCATCGGAGCTGGGAAGGATGTTCCTCTAATACTTTCCCGCAATTCTTGCATCTGATAACTAACATCTTTCAAAATCCGTCTTATTTCTTTTAATTCACTTTGAATTTCTTCCATAGTTATTTATAGATGTAATGGGCGATACTGGAATCGAACCAGTGACTTACCACTTGTAAGGAGGCCACTCTACCGCTGAGTTAATCGCCCTGGCGACTCAGGTTGGGGTCGAACCAACGACCGACTGCTTAGAAGGCAGTTGCTCTATCCACTGAGCTACTGAGTCATGTTTTTATTTTACCACATCCGATGGGCAGTTGTCAACCCACGGAGCACAGATTCGGATTTCTCCTCCAAGTGCTTGACATTCAGGAGTGTAGCACACCGAGGTGTCTACTGGTTTCTCTGAGCGTCGTGGTGGTGGTATTCTAACAGTTCCATTGTCTCCTGTCAAGCGTTCATAATCACGAATTGCTTTATCAACTTCCAATTCAATTTGAGCGTCAAGTTGTTTTTCGTGATCTCTTATGTCAGGTAGTTCCTGTTGTAAACCAAATCTATTAATTAAAAGATTATAAAATTTCCAAAGATCTCTTTCATTTACTTTCAATGCCCCTGATAAGTTAGCAATTATAATTGCAACAATTGAAATTATAATAAACCCACCAACACTTTTAAATGTTAATGATGGTAAGATTTTTAATTTTCCTTCTTTAACTTCAAATAATTTAAACATTGCCGTCTCTATTCAGATAATCTTCTAATGCTTGATCTACAGCAGATTTAGCATCTATTTGTTTTGAATTTCTTAATTTTTTTGTATCAAAAGTGAGAGTAGGTGTGATGCTTCCATCATTTTCTACTTTTACTTTTGCTCCAAAAACATTTCCCTTTGGTTGAATATTTAAAGTATTTGATGATTCTAAAGATACTTCAATTTTATCATTGGAAGCTTTGAGGTATCCAGCTTTTGCTAAAATATCAATAGCATCTTTTTCATCATCTGGTAAATCTTGAATAGACATTAAAAAAGGGGGAGATACCTCCCCCATATTTATGCTGTTATACTCGGGAATAACAGACTCGGGCAACGCCTTGACCAGGAGAAGCAATAGTAGTGAATGCTCCATAAGAAAGGTCAAGTGATCGTCCGCCCACAAAAGGACCCCGATCATTCACACGAACAATTACAGATCTGCCATTCGCTTGGTTAGTTACCCTGAGACGTGTTCCAAAAGGAAGGTATCTGTGGGCTGTGGAATGACCGTAAGCATTATATCTTTCACCGTTAGCGGTGGTGCGACCGTGATATCCGTCACCAACTCCATAATGTGATGCGAGGGAACATCCGCTCGATGCCTTTGCTTGAAGGGGTGCCAGTCCTACAGTAGCAATGGCGAGAATAGACAGGGTTTTAAAAAGCATTTAATTGAATAGAACTCTACATCCCAATAGAAGGGGGGTACACCGCCCCTCTCGGGGGGCACCTTCCTGGGCTCTAATTGTCACTCACTCTCTCATGATGTGATCCCCACATGTGAGGAAACCATAATATAGCATCTATTTAGCCTCTTGTCAACCCCCCCACATAAATATTAGTGTATCGGTATACCGAATCATGTCTAAGGAAAAGAACAAGGGCAGCAAAGCTGCCAAGAAACCAAAGCAAAATCAAGGTAATGCTACTGCGAAGAAGGCAAAGAATGGAGGTAAAAAAAAGTGAAGTATGCCAAGAGAATGGAATACTCCCAAACGTGAGCCTTGGAACGCACCAATACATAATATTCTCAAAGCAATAGACAACCACACTCAAGAGTATTTCAAGAGTGGTGATAAATGGCATCTAGAAAAAGCAGATCAACTTAGACAATATCTTCACGAATTAAAAACTTGGATACATAAACAGGAAGGTAGATATTAAAATGGAACTCAATATGGGCACGATAGCAACATCTCTAATAGGAGCTGCCATCATTGGTGGTGTAACAAGTTTTTGGGGTCTTCAACAAAAGACTGTAGTTCAAGAGCAAAAAATTATTCAGATGGAAAAGACTCTTCAAGAAATGAAGAATGATTCTGAAAAACAACAAGATTTAATGATGGAGATTTTGAGAGAAGTTAAAAAATGATTCACGATTTTCCTTGGGGAGTAGTTATTATACTTGGCAGTGGATTGGTATTCACTGCTTGGATAATTTACTACATATTAAGATTAGCATATTTGGAGATGAAAGATGTATCAATACAAGATCAAGAAGATCAAGAGAATCATTGATGGCGACACTATTGATGTTGATATTGATTTAGGTTTTGGTATCACACTCTCTCAAAGAATAAGACTAAAAGATATTAATGCTGCCGAAACTAGAACCAAAGACCTAGCAGAGAAAGAAAAAGGTCTATCGGCAAAAGAATGGCTAAAAAAAGAACTCTCCCGTGAAGGAGAGTGGATTATTGAAACAACAAAAGAGGACAAGTATGGAAGAATACTTGGCACTCTTTATCTTGTTGGCGATCCTGTCACATTAAATGAAAAAATGTTAAGCGAAGGTATTGCTTTACCCTATTCCTAACCACAAAGCACCTTCTCTTCTTCTCCTTCTCAGCAATCCTGCCTCTACATTAGTGCCAGGATCACGATACATTTCTAATGTTTTTGGGATTGCTGACCAATTTTTCTCACGTAAATTGCGAGAGATAGTATTAAAACCAACTCCGCCATAAAAGCCAGCCCCGAGATTATAAGCAAAGCTGAGAAGTGCTCCCCGTTGATTATCATTCATTTCGTTCCAATAAGGAATTTTTTCTAGAGAAGGAAGAAATCTATTTTTAACATCAAATTCTAAAAGTTTATCAGCATATTCTTGAGTTATCGTCCTTCCCATTTTAAATGGTTGCCCATTAAAATCTTTGGTACTTCCCCAACCAATTGTAATAGGAGGTCCCCCAGTTTTTGGGTCTGGATAAGCATGTAAATGACATCCTTCAAACTCACGTATAAGTTCTACCCCAGCTTGAGGGATAGAACTTTCTACTTTTTTACAGCATCAAAAACTCTACCCCACCCATCGTTGCCCCCAGGACACCATCTACGGGCAAGTTCCGAGCGTTTGTAAACTGCTCCCTTGCCATTGGCAACAGGTCCCGTATAGCCGTCGTTAAGGCTGCCGTAAGGGTCGTGAACGATGTAATCGCCCGATGGGGTCTTGCCAATCACTGGAAGCATGTGACCCCCTGTAGGGGCTGCTAGAGGCCCCCTGTGAAGGATACCAATTACTACTGGACGTTTGGCGGCAAGTTCCCTGTCAAGATCAGCAAAAGTTAAATTATATCTAAACACAGAGTTGATACCATACGACATCAACACACGAGTTTGAACTGTATGATCTGTGGTATCACCCACAGCAAATACTTTCTGAACATAAGCATCATCACCTTTAGGTCCTTTGAGTGTACCTGGCTTGAAATATTCTAGGCACATAGCACAGGCAGAACTATTACAGGTTCTCTGAGCATCTCTGTAGTTGTCTGTCTGAGGGAACCAAGGGAAGTTTTCTAGAATATTTGATGCTTGCTTTTGAACAGGTGTTCTAAATGTTTTAACCCAACCAGAAGTATCTTCTAGTTCTTCTGGTGCTGATTTTTCTAACCCATGTAAAAACATCTGAACTGCTTTTACATGGTTGGGATTATTCTTATCAAAGTGTTCAAAGAAATTTTGTAAAGTAATTTTCATTGTTTTTCTCCGTGAAGTTGAATGTAATACTCGGCATCTACTACGACCAATGGCTTTTTGCCATTCTTTTTCATGACAACAATCGGTTCATAATCACCTGAGTTTGCTTGGGCTTGTTCATATGCTTCCCAAACATTTAACTTTTCTACATTCTTACATTCAATGCTGTAAGGAAACTTTTGTCTGGCTGCTCTAGCCATAATCAAATCTTCCCCACCAGCTCCCATTGATCTAGATTCAATGTCTTCAGGATGAACATCTAACATTTCAATAAGTTTGTCCCGAACCCATTGCTGAAGACGGCGACCTTTTGCTTTCGCTGATTGTACACGCATAATAAAAAACCTCCTTACGGAGGTATTTATTTATTCAATTATAGTTGGAATCCAGCAAAAGTATCTTCTTTAACATCTTGTTTGAGACCACCAATTACATAAGATTCTACTTCTGTTTCTTGTGGGGCAACTTGAAGACCTTTAGAAGATAACCAATGTTCAGTCCAAGGAAGTGGATTATTGTTCAAAGGAGCATCAAAGATTGGATTGAGACCAATTGCTTTGAGACGACGATTAGCTGTCCACTCAACATACTTCTGAAGTAGTTTAGCATTCAAACCAATCATTGAACCATCTTTAAAAAGATAATCCGCCCAACGCTTCTCTTCTTCCACGCACTGTTTAAACATATCATAAACAGTCTGTTCTTCTTCTTTAGCAATCTTCGTCATATCTGGATCATCACCACTATGCCATTTGTTCAAAATGTTTTGAGTGATAACCAGATGTTGAGATTCGTCACGAGCAATAAGACCAATAATTTTAGCATTGCCTTCCATGAGTTTGAGTTCACCAAAAGCAAACGAACAAGCAAAGCTTACATAGAAACGAATGCCCTCAAGAATATTAACATTAGCGACGGCACGATAGAGCTTACGCTTCAATTCATAAAGGGTATCTTTAGCAGCAGGAACACCTTCTAGTTGATGCTGCCACTGATTACCAGAAGAATAGTTTTGAGCTGCTTGAATAAACTCATCATATGCTTTGGTTACACTTTGAGCACGTTGAAGAATTTGCTCATCGTGAATAATAGTATTGAATACTTCAGTTGAATCGGGATAGACATTCTTAATAATGTAAGTATAAGAACGGCTATGAACCATTTCCATAAATTCCCAAACTTTCATACAAGCTTCAAGTTCAGGAAGAGAGCAGTATGGGGCGAACGCCATACTAGGACCACGCCCCTGCACAGAATCAAGAAGAATCTGATACTTCAGATTAGCAGTGAAGATATGCTTTTGTTCTGGACGAAGTGATTGAAAATCAGCACGATCTTTTTGAAGAGAAACCTCTTCAGGTCTCCAGAAATAACCAAGCTGCTGTTGAGTCAACTTATCAAAGACTGGATACTTAAACTGATCGTATCTTTGGACCCCCAAGGGGGCACCAAAGAACATCGGTTGTTTTAGAGTATTAACTTCGTCTGTATTAAATACAGTCATTCCTTGAATGTGGCTCATGGGTTCTTCATTGAGTTTAAATTTTACAACTGTCACAATCGTCCTCCTGTAGGTTTAACAAATCATTGAGCATATCTTCAACATCTTGCTGGCGTCGTTCTTCGGTAACTTCATCCTTCTTAGCATCATATGTGTTCTGATAGTAAGAAGTCTTCCAACCATACTTATAAGTATTGAGGAAGTCTTGTGCCATTACCGACACAGGTACTTCATTATCGGCATAATTTTCTGGATTATACGACCAGTTACCCGAGATTGCCTGATCAAAGAACTTCTGCATAACAGCAACAATATTGATATAACCAGTATTGTTAGGCATATCCCAGAGAAGCGTATAAGCATTCTTGAGAGTCTGATAACTGGGGACAATCTGCTTAAGAGGTCCTTTCTTTGATTTCTTAACGGACAAGTAATCTCTAGGTGGCTCGATTCCATTTGTGGCATTTGACACAACGGAACTGCTCTCCGAAGGCATCTGTGCGGACAACGTTGAATGTCGTAATCCATGTGTTTGAATCTCGGAACGTAAAGTCTCCCAATCATAATTTAAGTTATTAGGTACAATTTCATCTACGTCTTTTTTATAAGTGTCGATTGGGAGAATGCCGTCTGAATACTTCGTTCGATTAAAATATCCACATGCTCCCTTCTCTTTGGCAATGGTGTTTGAGGACTTGAGCAAATAGAACTGGAAAGCTTCAGTAAGGTCGTGGACGAGTTTCCATGCGGTTGAATCGTCATATTTTACTCCATGCTTTGCTAGGTAGTGTGCTAAACCAATATAACCAATGCCAAGAGAACGACGATTAATTGTAGAAATTTCGGCTGCCTTCACAGGATAGTTCTGATAATCAATCAACTCTTCTAAACCACGAACAGAAAGATCACATAGCTCTTCAAGTTCATCAAGGTTCTTAAGTTTACCAACATTGATAGCAGATAGAATGCAAAGAGCAATCTCACCTTCGCCATCAATATGCTGAATAGGATCGGTAGGAAGTGTAATCTCTTGACAGAGGTTACTCATGTTTACCTTATCCTTGAAAGAAGAATGACTGTTGCTATGATCAATGTTCATGATATAAACACGACCAGTTTCAGCACGTTCTTTTAAAAGATCAAGAATTAACTCTTGAGCATTAATTGTCTTTCTTGGAATCGAATCGTTGGATTCGTAGCTAATGTACAAATCATCAAAACTTGGAGTGCCGAAAGCATCATAAAGACCAGGAACATCATGGGGAGAAAATAGTGTAATGTTTTCATTCTTAATAAATCTCTCGTAAAACAGTTTGCTAATTTGAATTGAATAATCAAGTTTACGAACACGATTATCTTCAGTTCCTTTGTTATTCTTGAGAACAATAATGTCTTCTATTTCTTGGTGCCAGATTGGAAAGTGGACAGTAGCACTTCCACCACGAATCCCGTTTTGTGTACAGCATCTGACAGTTGCTTCAAACTTTTTGAGGAATGGGATAACCCCTGTATGAGCAACTTCTCCCCCTCGGATCTTACTGTTGACTCCACGGATTCTGCCAGCGTTGATGCCAATGCCCGCCCTTTGAGCAACATAACGGCCAATAGCCATGTCACTGCTAAAGATGCTATTGAGGGTGTCATCAGAATCAATGAGAACACAACTAGCAAATTGTCTAAGGGTTGTTCTAACTCCCGCCATGATTGGCGTTGGGATGTTGATTTTGTGCTTTGAAATGGCATTGTAGTAACGGCGAACGTAATCCAATCGTACTGAAAGTGGATATTCGGCAAACAAAGTTAGAGCAATCATCATATACATGTACTGTGGCGTCTCATAAATTTCGCCAGTACTTCTATCTTGAACAAGATACTTATCAACTACCTGACGAAGACCAGCATAAGAGAAAAGATAATCTCTATCGTGCTCTACCCAACTGTTAATCTTTGTCCAGTCTTCATCCGTATACTTATCAAGAATTTCTTCATCATATACTCCCAGTACAGTTGAATTATATAGGGCCACATCATAAATGCTGGGCATACCTTCTTTCCAAATATTCTTGTGGAAAACTTGCTTACGTAAGGCAAACAAAAGAAGACGAGCCGCAACAAATTGATAATTAGGATTGTCCAGTGAAATAAGATCACTGGCAGAACGAATTAGAATTTCTTGAATTTCTTCTGTGGTAATGCCATCATAGAATTGAATGCCAGAATTCATTTCTACTTGAGATGCAGAAACTCCAGCAAGTCCATCACAAGCTTCATCGACCATACGATGAATCTTATCTAGATTTAAAGCTTCAATAGTGCCATCACGTTTTTGAACTTTAATGCCGTTACTCATACTTTCTTCCAGGTTGTAAATTTAAGTTTTGCTTCTAAGCCTTGGTAGGTGTTTGATTCTACCACACTTTGAACGTCATGTCCAGCCAATACCATGTCGTTGATATCTTTTTCAACAATGGTTTGTGGCCAGATAACTATCCGTTCTCCATCGTCAATTGCTTTATCATATTTGGATACAATCTCTTTATTTCTAGGTTCGTTATCAAAAACATATACCAAATTTTTATTGTTAATGTTTACATCACTACCACACATAGCAATGCTATTGGAAAGGAACATACTATCAAATGGTCCTTCAGTAACATAAATTGGTTTGTCTTCGTCTACTCTGTCCATCCCAAATATTTTGGTCTTAGAATCATCTAACATGATTGTGATGTATCTAATCTTGGCTTTAGGAGCCATTGACCTACCTTGATATCCAAACATGTTTCCATCTTTATCCCTGAGAGGTATGATAATTCTAGGACCATCTTGCTTTAAGTTTGGGAAAACTTGTCGCTGTGAGTTCGTCCATTCTTTAAATTTGGGACAGTAATAAAAATAATCGAGATCTTTAATTTTTCTTTCTTCTAAGTACACCCGAGCTGGGTGTGTAATATTTAGTTCTGAAATCTTTTCCAGATCAATTCCTGTTTTTCTTTTCTGAAATTCTGGTTTCTTGAAATTGAAATCTGGATTTTTAGTTTGTGTATTTTTACCAGTAAGACCTTCACGATAACGTTCCATCACATACTGATTATGCAGATGGGCACAGTTATCTTTTAGAAAATTGGTAAACGTTCTCCCCACACCACAGTTGTGGCATTTGAAAACAAAATCATTCTTTACCTTAAAAAGATACCCTCTAGTTTTATTCTGATGCTTCTTACTATCACCGCAGTAAGGGCATCGGAAGTTATAGAGGGAATCTTTTTTCTTTGAAAATTTTTGAAGTTGAGGGGATACTAGACCAATGTACTTGACATCAATGTAACTCATTATCTAGGTTGGGTTTGCTCAGTCCTCCCATTATAGGACATCCCCAGCATATTGTCAACAAACGGGACGACGAATCCAGCAATCAAAACGGCGGCACCCACAAGGGCAACCGCCTGCCATTTAAACTTAGATAGATCGTTGATATTAGATTCTACTGTTTCTAATCTTTTAATAACTGCTTTATGTTCTTCTGTATTTTTACTTTTAACTTCATCAATCATTTTGACGAGAAGTTCGTCAGTTTTAATACTTTGATCAATACGTTCATCATGCTTAGCAAGTATATTAGCAATTCGTTGATTAGATTCTGAGATCTTATCTACAGCGTTTTCTAACTTATCCAGCATTTCCCTTGATAGAGTTTCGTAGATGTTTAATTTAGATTCCAGTACATCTAATTTTGAAAGTTCTCTTGTAATATCTTTATTAAACATCTACTTAATCCCCTATCAAATATTGCGGACTGCAAAATCAAGAGCACTTTGATATGTCGCAGCACTCTTGTTTAACATATATCTGAATTGTTCTTGATTCTCTGGCGAAAGAGAAGCGTAAGTAGCGGCAATTTTCTTAGCAGAAAAATTATCTAAATTTTGAACTGATCCATCTTCAAATTGAATCTTTGCGAATTGAGTTTCGCCGTGAGTCAATTCTGATGTAGCAACTTGAAGTGCAACTTCAACAGTATCTAGTTGAGCAGTATTTTCATTCATAGTTTCGCCTTCCATTTCATAAGAATTTTTTAATGATACTTTCTTCTGTTGTTCAGAAGCTCTTTTTTTAAAGTCAGATAATCTTGCTTTCATCAAAATATCCATTTCTTTAGTTTTGCCCATCATCTTTGCTTTAGCTTCGTCTCTCTTCTTTTGAAGATCTTTTTGACGAGTAAGCTTTTTCTGCTGAGCAATTTGTTTTTGGGCTCTCTCGGTTTCTGAGGGAACCGCCTCACTAATAATTGTTTCTAATTGTTCTTTCATTTTTTTACGCCTTGAAATACGAGAGAGTAAATTTTTTGCACCCCTTGTTCTGCCATCAATATATTCACTATTGTTTTTCTTATACTTTCTATGTTGTTTTGGATTGACTAATACAAATGATGGAGGTAGTTGTAATCCGCTACCATCACCAGCAGAATTAATCATTTCATTCATAGAAGGTTCAAATGTTTTAGACATTCTTGATCAACATTCTTATTAAGGGACTCTGGTAATCTATTTAGGAATAACAAAAATGCTTTCAAAATAGGCCAGTATGTAGCTTCAATTTTAAAAAATAATAGGGGAGTAGCTGCGTCATCAAAAACATTATACATTAAAATAATATGGTTTAGAATTAAATGGGTTTTCAATTCACCTGTTATTTCATATCTTTTAAGCAATCTTTTGATATACTTAAAGCGATTTAAATCCTCTTCAAAATCTTCATATGTGACTGAAGAAGGATTATCATAATGTTTAATAGCAAAGATAACCCAATTATCTTTGGTCAATTCATCAAATTTCATTTAAAATCATGCAGCAGTTACTGTCAAGGTTGCAGCGTTGGAAACGACTTCCTCGGAACCAGCAGAAGATGTAAGCTTGACACGATACTGATAACCGTTAGAAGCTGTCGTAAGACCAGTGAGAGCAAGCGAGGAGCTAGTGGCACCAGAAAGGTTTGTCCACTTAGCAGTGCTGCTTGTTCTACGCTGCCACTGATAAATTAGAGATCCAGTTGAAGCAGCAGCAGTTACAGAGAATGTAGCTGCAGCAGTAGCAACAGTAGCAACATCAAAGGTTAGGTTAGCAGCACCACCAGCACCTAGGTCTGCATCATCGATGGTAATTGTTTCATCAATAACGAAACCAGAACCATTATCATTTACAGTTATAGTAGCAGCACCTAGAGCACTAACAACTACCGTGAATGTAGCACCAGTGCCAGCAGCATCAGTTGTGTAATCGGAAGCACCGATTGTATATGTACCAGCAGTTCTTAGAGCGTCAGCAGCACCGATGGTATCAACTGTTAGGATAGCACCAGCAGGAGTCTGTGTTGACTGGTTAGCTGGCTGAGAAGAAATAGTGATAGCAGATGCAACGTCAGCAGCAGGGTTATCTGCAAAGTCACCAGCAACAGAAGCAGTAACATAGAGAGGAGCAATGCACTCAGACTTATGGCGTGTAGATCCAGAAGCATCAGTATATGTCTTATACACCCACCAGCCAGGACCAGTCAACCCTCTAATTTTATTTTCATTTAATTCAGCTTCAGCCGAATCTAGAAATACGAGTGATCCTGTATTGCTATCACCACCACCAACTACGTATTGTGCAACTTGCTTTGGTGCAGTTCTTCTAATAGCATTTGCTGCAGTAATAGTTGCAGTGCTTCCTGCGTAGGGTGCATGTAACTCAAGTGTTGTAGCAGAAGTAACTGCCTTCACTACATATTGAACTCCACTTAACGAAAGAATGTCGCCAGCCACAATATAGTTTGCGGTTGCTGCATTGAAGAAGCTTCCTGAAGCTAATGTTACAGTGGCATCGCCATTAACAACACCTACATTATTAGCCAATGCTTTAGCATCTAATTTTCCGAGAATTGCCATCGGTTTCCTCTTTTAATTATCTTTTATTATCTAAAACATATTTATAAAAAAAGGGGAGTTAGTCTCCCCTTACCATTTTTTTAAGTTTGTTGTGTATCCATTGATGGATAGTATTTTCTTTTATATTTTTATTACGCCCAATCCATTCGGAAAGGGCAAGTAAAAGTAAAAGTAATATGTCAGCTAAAATGTTTCCTAAGAAACATTCCATCACTCTTCACGAAGAAGAGCTTTCTTAACCATTGCGACAACCATGTTATCAACATCATTGTCCGTTGAAGCAGCATAACGCTCAAGAAGATGAATGACAAACTCCTTGACTTCACGGCTAGCCATGAAATGCTCTACAACTTTTTGTGCTACGCCTAAAAATACTTTCATGATTTTGCTCCTAAATTGATCTTGGGGACCCCGTAATATTTATCTTATCTTTTTTCTGAGTGTTTACTGCTCTACCAATGTACTTTTTATTCTTCTTAGAGCTTTCTCCATCTTCAGGACTATTGGGAATTTCAGGCATCACTTCTACAGTGGATGCCTTCAGTTCTTTTTTTCAGCAATAATCTCCTGTTCCCAAGCGATCATTTCATCAACTTTCTTTTTAGCAGCAATAATCTTGCTAACTTTTGAACGACGACCTTTGAGGAACTTGTCCTGCTTATCGGTCTTGCCGTCATTATTTACATCGGCATCTTCCTTGCCTACTGGGTCAAGTGCTTCATTAGTTTTCTTTTTCTCAGGAAGACCTTTATGCTTGGTAGAAGCAAACTTCTCTGCTTCTTTACCAGTCATCGAAGCAGCAGCTTTCTTAACTTCTTCCGAACCACCTTTCATTTCACCTTTCTTCTTGGCGTGAACCATACCCATGAATCTTTGCTGAGACTTGCTTACAGCTTTTTCTACAATATCCTGAAGAGTTACTTCTTCCTTCATCTTTTTCTTTTCTTCTGGACGCTTGCCAAATGTTTTGTGAACAAGTGTGTCTAGTTTAGAATGAAACTTTGTTTCGTCTTTTTTCTCAGCTCCTTCGTCTTCTTCTTTCTCTTTCTCTTTCTTTTCTTCTTTCACACACTTATCTTTACCATTCTCGGTGCCAGCATACTTATATCCTTTCCAGCAGGCTTTGCCGTCAGCACCTTGCTCCTTACCTTCTTTATTCTTAGCTTCTTCTAGCTCAGCTTCTTCACGCTGAACATTCTTAGCTTTTACAGTTGTATATTCAATCTCGGCACCATGAGATTGTTTTGTTCCAGTGCCAGCAGCAATATTAATTGCTGGGTCAGCAGGAGCTGCCTTAGCTTTAGGATCTTTCTTCGAGAAATCATCTTCATTACCTTTCTTTTGTAATGAAGGAATTCCTTCTTCACCAAGATATCTTACTGCCGACGCAATCAATGCTTTTGAAAAGTCGTCATAATGTGCTGCTTGTGTCGTTGCTCGTTGTCTTTCCATCTGTAAAGTTTATACGATTTCCTTAATTTATTTATGTTTAGGAAACGTTTACTTCACGAATATCTTTTACCCAAGCACGAAACATTTGATTATCTTCTGTTACAGCAATTACATAGTTAACACCTGGACGAATAATTTTACCTTTCTGTCCAGTATTAACATTCATAATATAATCACCTTCTTGAAAAATTTCTTTCTGAAGATAAAACTCTTGAGTTACTTCTTGTTTTAGTTGTTTGAAACTTTTCATTTAAGGTTTTGTTTCTATTTATTTTTTATGGAGAATACCAGAGTCGAACTGGTGACTGATGCTTGCAAAGCACCCGTTTTACCACTAAACTAATTCCCCGAAGCGGAGGGTAGGCGAATCGAACGCCTAAGGGCTTTAACACCTCGACTGTTTTCAAGACAGCTGCCGTCACCTATCGGCTTGACCCTCCATGATGGTTCAAGTGTGATATACCTCAAGGATATAACAGGGACTTGAACTCTATCTTGGTTATTTATCGATCATCTTCCGCACGATGTTCAGAATAATAGATGTCAAAGTTTCCGCCAGGATAACGCTTCTCAAGTTTCTTTACATTACGTTCGATGACTTCATTAAAAGAAACTCCAAGGGCTTGAGTTGCTTGAGCAACATACCACATAATATCACCGAGTTCAATAATAAGATGCTCCCGATTGTCATCGTTCCAAGGTTTACCTTGGAACACCATCTTCTTAACGATCTCAAGGAATTCGCCACCTTCAGCATTAATACCAACGCCAGCAGTAAGCAGTCGTTCAATATTGGCACCCTTAGAATCAAGCTCAACAAGGCGATCAGCCAGTGAACAAAAATCTTTAGAAGCATCGCTGGTAACGGCATCCACGAATTCCTCGTAACGCTTAAACACAATAGTATCAGCCATAAGTTAAATTACAAATTTAGAAAATTTATCAAAACGATTTTGTCTAACAGAAGTTTCTTCAAAAGATTCAAAAGATTCTTCTTCGACATCATTGGTGATGTCTCCGTCAGAGTCATCTACATTATACAGCTTCATCTTCGCTCTGTCAATACCCACTGTGAATCTCTTGTAGTAAGTCGGATCGTTGTATCGGTTCTTAAGTTGTTTAACCATGATACGCCCAGACTGTTCAAGCTCCTCAGTAGCAATAAGAGCAAACATAAAATCTGCTGTAGCAGGTAGACCAAAGGATTCAGAAGTGTCGGTAAGATCAACGTCAGAATTCCCGAAACCAGAACGAGTAGTCTGAGTAGCACTGACAACTGGTACGTCGTGCTCAACAGCAAGACCACGAAGTTCCTCAGCAATTGCTTTAACATACGTGTAAGAGTTTACAATATGTCCTTTATATCTAGCTGAGGCACAAATGTTAAGATAGTCAATGAAGATAATATCTGGACTAAAATCTTTCTTCAATTTCAAATCGCTCAGTAGTGATTTAAAATGTCCTGCATGAGCAGACGCTGTTGGATATTCTTTAATGATAAGTTTGCCTTGTGTTCTTCTGCCAATCTCCATGACTCGTGAAGTAAAGATAGATTCAGGAAGGGAACCAATATCTTTAATATTCACATTCAATAGATTAGCGTCAATCCTTTCAGCAATCTTTTCCTCTGCCATTTCCAAAGTAATGTATAATACATTCTTGCCTTGAGAAAGACAGGCAGCAGCAACGTGGCACATAAACAAAGATTTACCAACACCAGTTCCCGCAAGAGCAACGTTAAGTGTTTTATTTGGAAGACCACCCTTTGTAATGAGATTGAATTTCTCTAGATCAAAAGGAATCTTTGCTTCGTCTTTGTGATAGTAATCATATCTTTGCTCAGCATTATCTACGTAGTCGTGTCCAATGTATTCATCAAACGATACTGCCAGGGCCTCTTGAAGGATGGTCGGGATTGCATCTCTTGATATTTTTTGATCTCCCCCGTCAGCAATTTTGATTGACTGGAGTAGGGCATTGTAAATGGCCCTGTCTTTGCACCACTTTTCTGTGGAGTTAATAAGCCAATCTTTGTCAACCCATTCTGTAGTGAACTGGTTGATCTTCGTAACACTTTGTTTGTAAACTTCTTCAGTAAGGTCATTTCTATTCTGTAGATTGATAATTACTACTTCTTTGGTGGGAATTTTATCATACTTCACAGAGAAGTCTTGAATCTCCTCAAATATAATTCGATCATCAATCTCTTGAAAGTAATCTGCTTTGAGGAAGGGAACTACCTTTCGGTAATACTCTTCATTGCAAAGCAGATTACGTAATATAGATTGTTCAATCTTCTCCGTCATTACTTACTCCATAAAGAAACTCTACTGCTGCTTGCTCCTCAAGTTTTGCCATCACCTCGTCAGTGAAATATTGCTCAGGGTTTCGTAGAATCTCCTTACCATATACTTTCTTACCATTGATTTCATAGCGACCAGCCGAGTTCTTCCATATGTTAGCACGTTCTCCCAGTTCTAGCAACCCATAGTGCCGCTCCAGGCCACGCTCATCAAAGAATAGACGAGTCTCCACCTTGGACCCCTCACGGGTCAGACGGGACTTCTTCGCCTCGCATTTAATAATGTTTCCGATGAGATCTGTTCCGTCTTTTTCTTTTTTCTTGCCGAGGTAAATGATTGTAGAAGCAGAATACTTAAGACCACTACCCCCACCCATTTCCTTAGTAGGAACATACGAGCCAACAACGTCATAGGTATGATTAGTAACTAACATTGGAATGTTTGCTTTGCCAAGTTTCAGCGTAAGAATTCTAAACACTGATTTGACTAGCTGTGCCTTGGTCATGTCACGAACATTCTTGTCGTTGGAAGCATCCTCGACTTCTTTGTTAGTTGCAAGCATCCCAAGGGAATCAAGAACAAACATGAGGGGCTTACGCTCCTCTTTTGGTTGTTCCATGTATTTATCGATAATACGTACAGCCTGGGTACGAAACTCTTCAATTGTATCTACGGGAAAGATCACCATTCGTTTAGAATCAATTCCCCTACTCTCAATCATCTGTTTACTAATGGCAGACTCAGTTTCAAAATAAATGACTCCAGCATCAGAATTAATATTAAGGAAGTTACGAACGACACTAAGACAGAAAAAAGTCTTTCCCGTGCCCGACTCTCCAGCAATAGCCGTAATTTTATTTGAGGGAATACCCCCAAACAAGCTTCCAGAAACCAGGGCATTAAACACGTAACTCCCAGTGTCAACAAAAGATTCAATGTCGCCAGCAGCGATCCCATCAGCAGCGAGTGAAGCAAACTCATTTTTGCTATCTTTAATTACTTGTTGTAAAAAATCCATAAATCTCCTAACTAAAAAAACTCATGAGCGAGATCTTTCGCTCAGCATTCCATCCAATACATTCTAGCACATTTTTCAGCGGTTCGTAAAATGACTTTTCAAATTGTGTTCGATAGTCAACATACTTGTCAAGGTTGAACTCGGCAGGCAAAGTACTAAAAAATGAGATCACATTTTCTTGGATGGGGTTTGGCATCTTGAGGTAGAGAAACTTGATCTTCTCTCCTTCTTGGATAAGAGGGTACTTATGAGTAAGGTTATTACTCCGTACATAGTGATTATACAATAATGCACCTCTGACCTGAATAGGCGTCCTCTCTCTATAAATCGATCCTTTAGATCCATATTTTTGTAATCCATTGCAACCTCTCGGGAAAGCGATATCAAGATAATTTTGTTTCCGAGTATCTTCTTTTATCTGTTCAATGAAATCAATTATATCATCATTAGTTTGATTGATAATAATTGTATACGCTTTGTACAATTTGTCTCGGAAGTATGCTGGAGTGGAAGACCTAGCAGTTTCCATACCACAGATTTTCATCTTAGGTTTGGCATATCGCACCCCCTCACTATCCCAGACGTTAAGAACATAACGTTTCTTGGCAGTCCAGAATCCACGGTTAGCAATGTTCTCTCGCTTCATCTTCATCATCTGAGCATAAGCGTTTACGTACTTGGCCAATTCTTGGTAAGAACTTTCAATAAAAGGCTCAAGTTCCACTTGACAGACCTTATCAAGGAACCCAACAATCTTTTCATTAGTAACCTCTCGCCCCTTGAATACAGTTTGTACCAAGCCGTCCAAACACAAATACATAGAATCAGTATCGCAAGCAATAACATAATCAACATCCTTTGTCTTTAGAACTTTATTAAGGTAAGCATTCATCTTCTTCTCAATCCAGCGAATAGATAGCTGACCAGAAAGAGTGATTGCCTCAGCGATTTCAAGTTTGTAATAACGGAAGTGCTCGTTACCGATAGCACCATAAGCAGAGTTGAGTTGAATCTTACGTGCCATCTGAATGTTATTACAGCGGGCAATCTCTTTCTTCAATTCAACCGTTGGATTATTTTCGTACTCCTGCTTTGCAGCCAGCATTTTCTTTTTGTAGATAGTACGTTCCTCATAGATCTTTTCCATGAGCTTTGGCAGGAATCCTTGATACTCAGTTGTATAAAAAGTGCCATTAGCACAGAGAGTTTTTCCAGACAAGTCACTCAGATCAATCTCCTGATTTAACAATCTATCTACATTAGCCTGTGGATGTCTTTCACCCAAAAGAGTTTCTGGGGAAAGATTGTACTGCATGATAAGGTGTGGATACAGACTATTCAAGTCGAAGTTAACAACCCAATCATACATTCCTGGGACTGGCTCTTTTACATAAGCCCCAGCATACTTATTATCTTTACTGCTTTCTTTCTTTGGTGGTATGGTAATTTTTTGTCTAGCCAAGTACACGTAAATGATGTTGTCCCACATACGAACTTGAGAATACACGTCCTCAAAATTCACCTTAGCATCATATGCCATAGTGAATGCCAGTTCAAGAAGTTTCATCTTATCATCAAGACGATCTACCAGGCGAACGTCATGAATATTGTACTTCACAAACTTGTCCCAATCTTTTGTATAGAACTCTTTGAAAGTATCAAACTCAGAGTGATCAAGTTTCTTTTCATCTAGCTCCACGAAAGCAATGTGGTCCAGGCGATAAGACTCTTGATTAGTATAAGTAAATTTCTTATACAGTTCAAGATAATCCAACGTAGCAATGCCCATCAAATCATAAGCAAAGTTCTTACGACCTTTAATAAAAATTTCTCTTGCCATTGTATTTTTCCATGGCGAAAGAAGACGAGCTTCAGCCTCACCGACCATACGTTCAATTCTACGATAGATGTATGGGATGTCAAACAACTGGATGTTCCATCCAGTAATTACATCAGGATAGTTTTCCATCCACCAGTGAAGGAATCCTTTAAGCAAACCAATTTCAGTTTCAAAGTGAAGATAGTTAACTTCTTTGTCATCATTATCATAAGGACGAGAACCAAAGACAGTAATTTTTTTCATTTCACTGTCTTTAATGCTGATCAAAAGAATCTCTTGGTCAGCAGATTCAATATCAGGGAATCCATTCTCGGCACCAGTCTCAATGTCCAAAGTGAATACACGGATCTTGCTGGTGTCGTATTTCATTTCTTCGTCAGGATATTCTTGAAAAATATACTGATTTAGAAAGCGAGTCTGACCATAGATCTTGAAGTCATCAATATCTTTATGGTCTTCAATAAACTGCTTTGCATCACGGATGCTGCCCTGTTTCACGGGGCGAACATTCTTTCCGTCAAGAGTTTTCCACTCTTCTTTTTTAGGAGAAGGAAGAAACAGTGTTGGATCAAATTGTACTTTGTCTTGAAATCTTTTACCATGATCATAACCACGTACAAGAATATTATTTCCTGATTGTTCAACACTGGTGTAAAATTTCATTCTTCAAATTCTTCAATAGTTGGGGGCTCTGGTTTTTCTGTTTCTACTAGACCAAGATATTGATTGTAAAGAAAATCATTTGGATCAGTAATTAAACTAATTTCTGATGATCTCACAATAAATTCTCGATCTCTGCAGTATCGTGGAAAAGGACCCAGGCAGGTTCCTTCGATTTCATACGGGTATCTTAGCACACAATCAGGGTCTCCGAACTCCACATCAGGAATTTCTTCAACTTCTGAAACGATCCACACTCCATCGAATCGGATTAATTTAATTGTTTCATTCATTTTCTGCACTCACCATATTTTTAATATCTTCAACTTCTTTTACTTTATTTAAATATGTTTCTGCCAACAATGGGTCACAATCACCAATAGCAATCACCGCATTATAAGGAATTTTAAATTGTACATTTGTAGAATATGGACACCATTTACTAAATTTTACTTGTAAACTGGGGTCAGAATTATCCGAACTTTCTACCTCAACTAAAGATAGAATATATGGATGTGTCATCATCAAACACAATCCTTTTTTGTCATCACCTTCTCCATCGTAAACTTCACGTAGATCACAAACAATTTGATCTCCGTTGGTTAAAACAATAACAGTTGTATTGAAAGATTCCATAATACTTATCACACTTCAGTTCTAGTATAGCACAAAAAGAAACGGGGGTCAAGGTTGGATTTTGCCAACCAGACCCCTGCGACGACGATATTTGGGTAGCCCCAAATTATTTATTGATCGTGTTTTCTCCAGGGAAATTTGAATTTCGATCTTCTGCTAAAAACTTTGGGGCACTTACAGTTCTTCCAATGTTGTAGACAGTTTTCTTTTTTTCCTCTGGAATAATTTTTTCCAAAGAGATCGTCAACAGACCATCGACGAAATCAACTGATGCTATTTTGACATCATCTGCAAGTTGCCAGGAATTACTGAAAGAACGTTTGGACAATCCTTTATGGAGGTAGGTTCGTTCAGTATCTCGTTTCTCAATTTTTGAGGCAACTCTGAGAATGTTTTGTTCTGTAGAGACTTCAATCTCATCTGCTTTAAATCCTGCAAGAGCAATTTCAATTTCGTAATTGCTTGAATCATTTTTGATTAAATTGTAGGGAGGATAATTTGTGCCGTGATTACTGATGGTATCAAGACGATTAAAAATATCATCCAATCCTACAGAAAATGGGGAGTAAATATCCCAAGTATATTTTGCTTGTGTATTCATTTTTGTTCTCCTTAAATAAGCGAGTTTGTTTTAGGACCCCGAAGGCATCCAATATAATTTAGCATAGATCATAAAAAATGGCAGGGCGGATTGCCCCACCATCATTGTTCGGTCATCAGTATCGTGTATCCACGATGACGATACCAATCCAAATGAGCTTTACCCCAAGGAACCAAAATCCAAACCACACGTTTATCTGGGGTTAGAAATTGAACCTTGACTGTTCTCATTCTGGTTTCTTTCTTCCAATGTTATACTTACTTTCTAAAGTCCACTCATCTTTCTCTTTAAAAGAGAGTACTTTAATTTGATTGAGCGGAGCAACGTCTTCAATTTTTTCTGGCGTTACTACCGTGATAAGACCCCAATCAGAAAGTAATTGAATAATACGATTCCTACGTTGAACATCATTCAATGAAAGATTGGTATGCTTTCCATCGAGAGCAAACAATTCTTTAAAGTGAACAATATAGTATCTACCTTGCTTATGAAGAATGTGGCAAGATTGATAGATCTTTTTTTCTTTACGTGAAGCAACACCAATTCTTGTAAGGGTTTCACGAACTTTCAAAAAGTCGTCTGGCTCAGCCAGAGAAACCTCCACCATATCAGATTGCTGCCACTGGATTTCAATATCAGTTGTCATTTTGTTCCACCCTTATACAATGCTTTTTTTATAGCTTCAAGTTGATCAGTTGTGAGAATTTGTAATGCTTCCAAAGCTTTGTTATGACTATAGCCATAATACTCTTTCACCAATTCAAGATTCTCAAGTGTCTGTTTTTTAACCCAGGGACTAAAACGTTTCCTCGGTTTCAAACTATTTATATAAAAGTCAAATTGAAGTTTCTTGTCTAGATGAGCATTCTTGTTCATCTCATTAGCATACAGAACAGTATCTGTAAACGAAGACAAGCACTTATTAACGATAAAAGATGGATACCCCTTTACTGCTTCTTGATCGTCATCAAGAAGTTTCTTTTTACTTTGATTAATAGCGTTAAGATAATCTTTTAACTCATACTTCATACTGCAGTTACACCCATCACTTTGGCGTTTGGATTGCGAGCAAGAGCAGTTTCTTTTGCTTCTTCGTAATTACGAGCTTCTACTTCTTCGTTGAAGACTTTACCAGCGACATAGAGTTGAACACGGCAACGCATAATTAAATTCCTCCTTCGGTTTCATCAATCATAAACGGGTACTGAGCCCCGTGGTTCAGGACAGTGCCAGTTCCTGTAGTGTCATAGTCAGGCAAATTGTATTTAAGAAATTCTCTAAAAGTCATTTTCATTTCTTTCTGAGTCATCCCACAATGCTGTGCAGCATTTGGCAAATTCATTGTGGAACGAAATAGTCCTTCATTAGCTTCCCGAACATTTTCGGGAGTAGTTTTTACTTTTATTTGAATTCGCATGACATCATAATTTCAGTTAAACAAGCAAGAAGATTGATCTCTTGATCAGCGACAATATTAATGTCTCTCATATACTTTGCAATGATCAATACTGCTTCTGGGATAGAAGGACCCTTGAGAGTATCATAAAGAGCATCGTAAATCTTTCTCATGACAATAGCAGGATCGTTGTCGATGTTATCAACAACCCATTTTTTGACTGTAGTAAATTCTTTATTCTTTAATGCCCTGACCAAATCATCCAGATTAATGTCGGCAATGTCAATAAGAATAGAAGAATCAATGCATCCGTTGGCACTGTGTCTCTGTGTTTCATTTAGCAATCTCCTCCAATCTGGATAATAACGCCTGATCAATTTGATCAATACTTTATCATCATATTTAATATTGTTCTCATCAAGAATATTCTTGAGACGAATAAAAAACTTCGCTTGAAGTTTGTCAACCTCTTCGTTCTTGATTTTAAAATCAATTACCGTACAACGAGAGTGCAGAGGGTCAATGATTTTGTTCGGGAAGTTGCAAGTGAAAATGAAGCGGCAGTTACCATGAAACTCTTCCACAGCCGTCCTGAGCGAGAGCTGAACGTCACTAGTGGTGTTGTCTGCCTCGTCAATAATGACGACCTTGTGGGCTGCCCCAGAGGTCAAGGAGACAGTTGTGGCGAATTGCCTGACCTTGTTTCGTACCGTATCCAGGAAGCGTCCCTCATCCGATCCGTTGATTACGATGTAGGAAGCACCAATCTCATCACAGATTGCTTTAGCAACAGTGGTCTTACCAACACCAGCAGAACCACAAAGCAGAAGGTTAGGAATTTCCTTCTGCTCGATAAAGCCCTTAAAAGAGTTTTTAATATTCACTGGAAGAATACAATCCTCAAGAGTATGAGGACGATATTCTTCCACCCACAAAAATTTCTTATTCATCAAGGTTCAAGTGCAATGTAATATACAAGGGGGAGGCGACTATGTTTCCATTCGGTAATCAACTTACTAGAAATTTTTACATCATAGTTACCAGGAACAAGATTAACATGTTCCATCTTCATCGTCAACTCATATTCACCTGTATTGTCACCAAAGATTTCTTGAGAATAAACATTGCTGGTTTCATTTTCCCGATCACACAAATTTAGTGATACTGTACCACCAGCAGAAGATTTGAACACAAGATCAGGAATGCCATAAACATTCGCTGCTTTACGAAGTGCTTCTAGTTGATCTCCACTGATAGAAAATTCAATGTCAGCACCAGGAAAATTTACCTTACGGTCAGGAGCAGTCTTGAGAGTAATTTCAGGATCTGAGAAATAGTATTTTGCACTACGCCCATCTCCACGAATGGTCAGATACTCAGCATTGTTGAATTCAAGAACTGGGTTCTGGAACAAGGAAAGACCAGCAAGAAACTGGTTCAGATCATAGATAGCGAAAGTTTGTGGGAACACTTCTTCGCAATCGTATTGAGAAATAAGGTTTTCCCCAACGTTGATTGTCTTTAGTTGGGAGCCTTCCCGAATCAGAATAGAACCATTGATCGTAGAATAGTTCTTAAGAACTTCTTTAGTTTGATTAGAGAGCGTTACCTTATTCATTTAAACTCCTGGAGACCATTTTCAGTGCGAGAATAGTGACGATCAAAGTGTAGTAGCAGCATGGCGTAATGAATAACTTTAAGCAGGTCTCGCTTGTTAAGTCCATCCTTGTCGCCATATCGGCTGCCATACTTAAGGATGTTTGCTTGACAAAAGGGGGCAGCAAGACCTTTAGCTGCCATCAGATCAATGGTTTGAATATCATCATAACCATCTTCATCACCACAGTAGTGACCATTATAGGTACTGACTACATATTCTTCGATGTCTTTGAGGATCTTTTCCTCGTTGTATTTCCATTGCATTTAAATCATTCCTCCGTTACATACTGTAGATCTTCATGATAGCACTCTTTGATTGTTCCGTCAAGTGTCTTCACGAAAAGTTTTGAATTGTGTCCACCAAGAATCTTGACGGAACTGCCGTCCCGAAGGACGGCAATGTTACCAACGTAACCGTGAAACTCAGGCTTCTTCATTCTCTTCCACTGGAGCATCGTTATTGATATCGGCACCAACGCTAGCGTCAATCTTGTCATACAGCTCCAGGAAGCTGGACTTGGTTTCGTCATCGAAACGATTCACACAAACTTGAATCGCTTTCATACGCTTGCCGAAGATGCTGTAGGCACGAATGATGTGGGACAGACGACGGGTACTGATCACTTCATCAACGCCACCATCCTTGAAAGTCTTACGGATGATGGCTGCCCAAGCAGCAAGCTTCTCACAGAATTCTTCGTCCAAACAGCCAAGCTTCTTGGAAAGCTTCTCAAGAATCTTTTGCTCAGTTTTCGGACCAGGATAATCCTGTTCAAAGGTGAGAGCGAATCGCTCAAGGAATGCTTCGTTCAGAACGTTGGTGCCAATGAAGCGACCATCATCAGAACCCTTACCTTTGGTGTTGGCAGTGGCAACGATGGTAAACCCAGCGGCAGGCTTCACATAGCGACCAGTCTTCTTCAGGAACACACCCTTGCCTTCAAGGATGGATTGGAGACACAGAATCTTGTTAGAAGCAAGGTCGATCTCGTCAAGCAGCAAAACAGCACCACGCTCAAGAGCTTCGATCACAGGACCGTTGTGCCACACAGTTTCGCCATTGATCAGACGGAAACCGCCAATCAGATCGTCTTCGTCAGTCTCGATGGTGATGTTGACACGGATCAGTTCACGCTTCAGTTGAGCACAAGCTTGCTCCACACCGAAAGTTTTACCGTTACCAGACATACCAGTGATGAACACAGGATAAAAAATGCCAGAAGAAATGATTTTCTTAACATCACTGAAGTTACCAAAGCTGACGAAGTTAGCATCTTTATCAGGAATCAGGTTTTCACGGTGGATCACAACATGCTCAACTGCTTGCTCAGCAGGTTCGGCGGCAGGAGCATTGTAAGTGTTTTCAATATCTTGGGCAGTCAGGTTCCAACGACCATGACCAGTCTTGTACTGATCGAGACGCTTGGCAATGGTAGGATACGAACTACCGAATTCTTCAGCAGCAGCAATCACAGCGTTGCTACCAAAGTCTTCACCAAAGTGGGTAGAAATGTAAGCGACGAGAGCTTCTTGTTCAATGTTTGCTTTACGAGCCATGATGAGTAATCTCCTTTGTGGATGTGGTAATTATAGCAGGGGTTGGGGGCGTTGCCACCCCCAGTGGACAGATTGGGAACTGGTCAGGCGACCAGGGTAGCGAAGGAAGACAGGAGCTTCTTGTTCGTTGTCTTCTTCTTGAGCATAGTACGGAATGCCTTGCCGATGTCAGCAGCAGTAGCCTCTTCGTCAACTGTCATAGTGGTGTCAACCGACAGATCGTGAGAAGAAATCATGTACAGAGCATCGTAGCCCAGTCCATTAATTTCATAAGACTTTTCTTTACGCCACACTTTCATAGCATCATCGGGTTCAATTCCCCCAGTAGATTTGTAAAGGGAACGATAAAGATAAGAGAAGCCATTGCCACTACAGATTCGGAATCCAATCAGATTCACTTCAGGAAAGTTATCTTTTAGATTCTCCAAAAGAATAGCAGTCAAGTTGCTGTTCACGTTATCCATTTCAAAGTTACGATAAACATAACCGATCTTACGATCCCGAAGAGCATTGCCACCACTGATGTAGTTTTGTCCAATGTAATTGTAAGAACCATTAGGACGTTGAACGTTCAGATCAAAGTTTAGATGATTTGCCTCACCGTCAGTCAGAATGACAACGTTAACTTTCTGAAGTTTGTTACGAGTCTTGAACTGAGGAATGATCTGATGAAGAGCAATGATGGATTCGTTGAGAGGAGTTCCACTGAGATCAAGACCAGCAGGAACACCATAGTGATGATAAGTAGCACCATTGTAATTAGAATCCTCACGGGCAGCAAGACGCCACAGATTTTGAATACAGTTGTCCAGCACTTTGTTATTGGCACGAGAACTCAGGAAATTCAACAGACGGAAGCGACGATGAACTTCAATAGTGCCGTCTTGCTTTTTGTACAAAGACTTGGGAGCACTGTAGTTGGAATCAACATAAGAGTTGCTCCACTCGTAAGTGAAAGCATACACTTCAAAAGGAATCTGAACTTTTTTACAGAACCACACAAGGTTCAGTAGTTGCTTCACAGTGTCAAGCAGATAATCATTCATCGAACCAGACCAGTCCAGCACGAACACCAGACCATGATTCTTACCATCAGGAATCACAGAAACCTTACGGAACAAATCTTCGTTGTACTTGTAGGTGTGGAGTTTGCTGGTGTCGAGAGTACCAGTACGAGCAGTAGACATACGCTGGTAAGCATCTGCCGACTTCTTCATCTCAAACTCTTTAACCAGATAGTTCACTTCCTTCTGTGCTTCGGCACGATACTTCTTATAATCAGCATCGACCTCTTTAAAAGCATTTTCACGATACTGAGAAACATTAGCAACTTCACTGAAGTGGGCATTAATGTAATCATTAAGGATTTTGTAATCAGCAATCACATCATCCATCTTTAGTTGAGGACGTTCGATGTAACTAGTTTCACTAGCATAGTGATTGGTCAGCTTTTCTGCTTGCTGATCAAATGCTTGCTGGGTTTTAGAAACTTCTTCGTTCAATTCTTCGTTGGGACCGCCACCACCAGAGCCGATGGGAGCTTCTGGTGCTTCAGCACCACCGCCACTGGGTTGTTCTTGCTGATCATCGCTACCAGGATTAGTCATACCTTGACCATCGCTGGTAATTTGCTGATCAGATTGACCAGAAGAATCACCATTACCACCTTGCTGACCAGCACTAGATTGAATAGAAAGAGTCAGTTCTTCTTGCTGCTTTTCTTTCACATACTTGTGAATGAGTTCACAGATGGTCAGCACTTGCTGGAAGGTTTCAGCACCTTCAATCATCTCAACAAACTGCTGCTCAAACTCGTTGAACGGCATCTGAGCATAGGCACCAATCTTGAAGTGAAGATTGATACGGTCAATGAGAGTAAGTTTATTAAGATCTTCATCAGCAATACTGAAGAAGTCATCCCGATTCAGTTCGCTGTAACCATTGTAGAAGGTACGAGCGAGACCAGGAAACTTACGCTTCATCAGTTTCTCAATGCGAGCATCTTCTACAACGTTCACATAATCTTTGGGAACGTCAGCGATCTCTCGCCAATCTTCATTCGGAGTGTAAAGAGCATGTCCAACCTCATGCCCCACCAGAAGGTCGTATACGACCCCAGAAGCCCTGTCCCAGATCGGCAGGGTCAGGACACGGCGTTGCACATCAAAACATGCTGTAGGCACCTTCTTGTGCTCAATGATGAGGTTCTCCGTTGCCAGCAGTTTGGCAAGAGTACCTTTGACTTCGTGGTTAACAACGGGCATTGGAATTTCTCTGAACTGAAGTCAGTATAGCCCATAAAAAAGGAGGGGGTTACCCCTCCTGTGCCACTTCATTAACTGTCTCTCGGACGATGCTGAAGTTCTTAATTTTTTCACACTTCCATGTTTTATCAAACTTCTCTTCCATACCTTCTTTGTGAGAGATAACAAATACGTTTGTATTCTCATCAAAGTTTTTGAGGATCCATCCTAACTCACTGGTTCCAGACTGGTCAAGCGAACCATCAAAGATCTCGTCAAGGATTAGTAAGTTAGTATCCACGCTACTCTTAAGCTTAGCAACAGCTCTCCAAGTAAGCAGAAGAGCAATATCGATACGAGCTTTTTCTCCCTCAGAAAAAGATTCATAAGAAAACGAGTCCCGATAACGTGATTTAATTGTCTCTTCAAAACTTTCATTCAATGTAAAGTTCACATAGAAGTCCATGTTTTGAAGATACTCATTGATGAGTTTGTTCATCACAGGAAGATAACGTTTGATAATTCTAGTTTTGATGCCGTTATCTTTTAAAAGTTGACTGGCCGCCAGAAGGCAATCACGTTCTTCTTTAACAGCGATCATTTGATCTTTGGCTTCCTGTAATGCTTTTTCTAAACCCTGGAGCTTAGAATCTTCTTCGTTACGATTAGAGTTATTGTTCTGAAGTTCAGAAATTTCTCGTTGAAGATCTTGAATTTGTGATTGATAGGAACTGATTTGAAACTGTTGGATCTGGTAATCCTTGAAGTTCTCTTGCCACTTGGCAGTAAGCTTAGCAAACTGTTGCTCTCGTTCTTCTTCAAGTTTGATTGCCAGTTCCATTTCTTCCATGCCCTGCTTGAGTTCTTTAATAGAATTCATAATCTCAGACACTTTAGCATCCCGAAGATCTTCACTGATGTGCTGTGTGCAGGTTGGGCAAGTGGTATTCTCGGTAAAGAACTGATGTTCTTTTTTATGAGTGGTAAATTTTTGTTGAATCTTGCCACGGAGGTTTCCAAGCTTCTTGAGTTTCTCTGTGGCATTATCAAAGTTGCTCATCTCTTTGTTGAGAGCATTTCTTTGTTCGTCAAGATCTTTAAGTTTGCCGTTGACTTCTTGCTCAAGACTTTCCAAGTGAACAATTTTATTATTCTTTTCTTGAATGTCGTTTTGATTTTGAAGATCAAGGTTAACGATAAAGTTCTTCTGCATCGTAACTTTTTCTTCAAGAAGATCTATTTGATAGTCACGATCTTTAATATCGTCGTTAGCAAATTTAAGTTTTTCCTTGAGGTTAATATTCATCACCGAGAAGATCTGAATATCAAGAATGTCTTCAATAATTTCCCGTCGTGATGCCAAAGGCAATCGCATAAACGGAACAAACGTAGAAGAACCAAGCACTACAATTTGAGTGAATGATTTGTAATTCATCTTAAGAATATTCTTCTCAAGATAATTTTGATAATCCGCTGTAGATGATGATTGATCTAACAGAACTCCATTTTGCCAGACTTCAAAAATTGCTGGCTTGATTCCACGAATGATCTTAAATTGATTTTTGCCAGACTCAAACTCAATTTCAGTAACGAGATCAGAACCATTAACGCTGTTCAAAAGCATCGGTTTGTTGATTTTCCTGAATGGCTTACCAAACAAAGAGAAAGTAAGAGCATCTAGAATAGTGCTCTTGCCAGCACCGTTTGTTCCTACAATAAGATTAGTTTTAGATCCATTCAAATTAAATTCTGTAAAGGTATTACCTGTGGAAAGAAAATTCTTCCATTTCAATTTTTTAAAAATAATCATACTAATTCATTTGGGGGAACAATAAAATCATCTTCGGTGATTATAGCATATTTTTGATCACGCTCTCGACAAGCTTTAATAATTACTTCTTCTGGTATTTCAAGAACCTGAAGTTTATATCGTTGAGTTTGAAATTCAAGTTGTTCTTGGTATCTCTCAGCATCATCCTCACACTCAAAGATCGGGATGATTTGATCTCCGTTGATATCATCAATAACGGAGAACACTCCTTCTGGTTTGTCCTTAAGCGTGAGAATAAACATCATACTACTTCACAACTTTCAATATATAGTGTTTTCATAATATTTTTGAGTTGATTTTTATTTACGGAAATTTCTACATCATCAATATATTCATTGAGAAGTGAAAGAGTATCCTTAGCTTCAAGTTCTGAGTCAACATGTTTAACAGTATCTTTTTCAACTAAAGTTTCAACAACTTTTAAATCATGAACACCAACATCAAATAATGCTTCAATAGTTTTTTCAAATCTAAAATAATCTGTTTTATTTTCTACGATAACCTTGACAAAAGTATTTGCATAGTCGTTGGGATTGACGCTGAAATTAGGATCAGCATCATCATAATAAATCTTTTGGAAAATTTCGTATGGGTTCTTGATGAATTGTAACTTATTGGATGACGGTTCATAAAGATGGAATCCTCTAGGATCTTTGTAATCATTCCAGAACATCTGGTATGGGTTGCCAAGATAAGTTACATTTCCTTTTCTTGACTTGTGATGAAAGTGTCCAGAAAACACTTGTTTAAATTTAATGAATACATCTGGGTCCATGCCACCTTCATGAACAAGACCAGGAGAAACCTCAAACCCATTCAGTTCAAGATGGCCCATCACAATTTTAGCAGGAGTTTGTTTGAGGTGTTGATGAACCTCAGCTTCATTTTCTGAATTGATCCAGGGAAGCATACAGATATCTGTACCTTCGATGTTTACCGTAGTTGGTTTAGAATAGACAATGATGTTGTCATAATCAGAAAGGAGAAGCTCTGGAGAGTTTATATCATTTGTGTTTTTATAATACACATCATGATTTCCAGTGATCATATGAAGAGTAATGCCAAGCTCACGGATACGGTCAAAGTAATGACGGCGAATACGAGTCCAAACATTAAAATCAATGCCCTTGCGATTATCGAACGTATCTCCAAGGTCGATAATGGTTGATACTCCTTTCTTTTGAAGAGTTGGAAAAAATACTTCATTATAAAATTCCAAAAAGTATTCCCAGAAAATCACACTACCTTTACGACCATCCAAATGCTGATCGGTAATAAGAGCTACTGTCATCGCTTATTTTTAATCTCAAGGTTTTCTTTAATGCCAGACATATCAGAATAGCTTTGATTAAGTCCTGCCATATCTCCTTCAAAACTTTCAGTATACATCACATGATCGTATCCACTACGCTCAAGGATCTTAGTTTTGATTTCCAGTTGCTTTTTCTCTTTGGCGATTCGACGAAGGAAGGCAAAGTAAATTACCTGTGTAAAATAGGCAAAGGGATTACTTGATTTTTCTGGATCGAAGTTGTGAATATATTGTAAACAGTTTTCAATACCGTCCGAGATCATTTCATCACGGAACATATAGTTTACAAAGTTTGGTTTATAGGATAAGTGCGTAGCAATCTTAAGAAAACAGTCTCCAATATAATTCGGAACCCGAGGCTTAGGCAGACCTTTCTCTTTTGCTTCAAGAACTTTCTTCCTGTAAACGCTAATAGCCTCTAGGAATTCTTTGTTATTGACGTAATTTTCTGTTTTCTTTTTTGCCATGATGCATGTCTCTATCCAAATTGTTATGGTATCAGTATAGACCATTATCATGGGTTTGTCAAGGGGGGTTGACAAAACCTCAGAAACCCAGTAGAATAACTCTGTCAGGGTTCAAGAGAAATAATATCTTTAAATACTTTAAAGTACTTTAGGATTTTTTATAGATCTCTTCAAGAAACCTTTTAGTTTCCTTAACTGATCCTAAGTAACCCATTTGTTTACTAAACTTATTAGGTTTAATATCAATACCATCTTCACTAGAATCATCAGTATCATTTAAATTACTTAAGTAAAATGATTCTATTTTTTTATCTAGTTCTGTCATAGTGATTACTTGTTCCATTTTAATAACGAACAGAGAATCATAAGTGGAATGTATCCAATCTTTTAATACAAACCCTTGAATGGATCTACCATTCTTTTTTTGTGTTAATTTTTCTACTAGCATAGGGTTCTCTACTAATAAAGAATCTTCATCTGGTAAGTAACATACCTTAGCTATAATTTCCTCACCAGATGTTAATTTTAGTGTAGAGAAGAATTCTTCTTCCATCATTTTAGATTTACCTTGATAACTTCGTATTTAAAATTTTCTTCTTGATAAATTTTAATTCTTTCTTGAAGGTGTCTTAGAGTATAATTTTGTCTTGTTTTACTTGAGATATCATCAGCAATATCATAAAGAGTAGCTATTTCTTTTCCTTCTCCTTTTCTAAGTACTCTTCCAATACTTTGGAGATTTCTGATACGAGATTTAGATGGCGAAGCAAAAATAATATTATGAAGACGTTTAATATTAATACCAGTGCTAAACGTTCCATAGGAAGCAATAATAATAGCATTACTTTCTTGCTCAGTAATTTTTCTTACTTCTTCTCTATCTTCAGTATCAATCGATCCATGAACAAAAAATACTTTACGGTTGTCACCAACTGTACTATTTATGAGTTCGTATAATGGTTCACCATGCTTCTCTACGTAATTAAAAAGAACTAGTGTATTTCCATCAAGATCGTTTACAAGATTTTTAATTAAGTTATTTCTCTTCTTGTTTGTGACAAGATAATCCATCTCTTGATGGTAATCTTCAAAGTATTGATACTCATGTTTGCACACAAGAATTTTAATGCGAAGATTGGATAGATGTCCTTTTTTAATTAGATCATCAGTCTTTGTAACTTTTTCACAATGACCAAACAAACCTTCTAGAACCCACTTATGTGTTTTAGTTCCGTCAAGTGTTCCTGTAAAGCCAAAACGATACTTGGCATTATGAAGCTTCTCCATAATACCTGTGAGAGATTTTGATTTGAATAGATGTGCCTCGTCTCCAATTACACAATCAATGTCATCAAAATATCTTTTAGGAAATTTGTAAATGGACTGCCATGTAGAAATGATAATAGGTTTGTCAGAATTCTTTTCTTGACCTGAATAAATTTTGTGAATATGTTCTTCAGCATTCCATCCATAGTCGGTAAAGTCTTTTACCATCTGTTCTACCAGAGATGTAGTAGGAACAATGATGAGAATTTTTTTATCTGTAGCGTGATAATATCTAACAAGAGAATAAATCATTAAGGACTTACCTGATCCAGTAGGAGACAGGAATAATCCTCTGTTATATTTAAGAGCAAGATAGACCGTGTAATACTGATAGTCTCTAGCTTTGATGCTGGAGATCTTATCCATGAAAGTTTTTACCCCTTCAGGAGATACCATTGAGTTGGTATCACTAGCTTCTCCATACCAATCATTCTTAACTGATTCGATAGAGTATCCTCTTTCCTTAGCCCATAGAAGAAACTGTTGATATAAACCAACATAGATTTCTCCAGTGCCAGGAGAGTATAAACGAATAGTACCATCCCAGTATCTGTACTTTGGATTTCTTTTTAGGAACTTTGCTTCAGGAACTTCAAAGGTGAAGTAATCAGATAATTCTTGATGAACGTATGGTTCTGCTTGGATCTGTAAAAATACTTCGTTCTTTTTCTTAACAATAATTCGTGTCATTAAGTAGTACCATTAATAAACTTTTCCCAGTCAATAGCCGATTTAATTTGAAATCCACGATTGGAAATCATTTTCATTACACTGTCCAGGAAATAAAGTGCCTGTTCAACGTATTTAATTTTTGCTTCTATATTGATGATATCCTCATCTGATTCCAGATAAGTCTTCATCTTTTCTGCTGTTTTAATACTTGCACCGAAAGGTTTCTCGGCGTATACCTTGGCGTCTGCTTCGCCAGAATAATATTCTCTTTTTTCTTTTACTATACGCCTACATTCAAACTCTAAAGAAGTTTTAACTTGGCTAAGATCTGTGTAGTAGTTTAAGTATTTATTGTGCTGAAAAGGGATCTCTAATGCTAACTTACCGAGATCTTCTGTATACTGTTTGTTTTTAAATTGGAAATCAACATGACTGTCGATTGCCCATTCCTCTTTAATTGTTTCAAATAATTTAACGATGTTTTCAAATTTCATAGTAACTTAAAGTTTTTATCACGAATAAAATAATTTTGGAATTTAAATGTAGCAGTAGCTGTAAAAAATTCTATGTCATCTACAGTAGCATCAAAATCTATTGAAGATAAGTTAATTGGAAAAATATTTCTATAATCAATAAAAAATGATGGATTGAAATTAGAAGTTACAATCATTAATTGACCGTTAGAATATTCTACTGGTCCTGATTCTATTTCATCACTATTAGCGTTTTTTCTAATCCATTCATGAATAGAATAATAATTTTTTAAATCTTCGTCAACAATAAAAGTTAATTGCAAATCATCGTATGAAACTCCACCGCCAGGAACAATGGGGAAAGATCTAAATGGAGTTGGAACTTCTGTGACTGGCATAGAAATTCCAGGTAGATTAGCCTGTTGACAGAAAAAATCTACTCCTTCAAATAATTCTAGTTTCATTTGAAACCCTACTGGAGCAAGAAAGTTTCTATTTCTAGGTTGCTCCTTATACCATTCAGCAGTCATGTCAACTTCCCAAGCTATAATATATTTATTTGCATAAAAAAAGAGTCCCCGAAGGGACTCTTGAAATTTGTGAGAAAGACTCACATGAGGTTCTTGATACGAACACGTCTGTAGTACATATTCTTAGAAGCGGTGAGTGACTCAGCATCAGGAATAGGTACACCGTCAGCGTCAACACCGTTGAATACGAATGGGTTAGCAACCATGCCGTAACGGGTCTTGAAGCCAATCTTAGGCTGGAAGGTGTTAGGATCAATCGAACGTAGCATCTGGAGAGGAACGTATGGGCAATAGAAGAGACCAGCATCATAAGGATTGGTTCCCTTATAACCCATGACATAGTAATGATCGTTCGATAGGTTAGCCGAATAAGGATCAACGAAGACCTTGATTCTGCCGTTGATGGTGCCAACCATGAGGTTGCCAGTGTCATCAACCTGACCGATGGAAGGACCACCAGCACCAGTTAGACCCGAGCTATAATCAAGAACACCAGCCATTGCTAGAGCTGAAGCTACGTCAGCCGAGCAGATGACGAAGTTGCCCTTGCCTCTACGAGTTTCCTGAGCGATAGCGTTAGCATCACGCTCAACCTGGAATAGAAGACCCTTGAACTTCTCAACTGACCAACGACCGTTTGAATCAACGTCGAGGTCGAATACACCAGCGGTAGCAACGTTGTTCTGAGCACCAGGCTTAGCGATGGTGTATACAGTACGAACGACTTCACGGTTGATTTCAGCAAGGATTTCCGAGCTGAGGATGTTGGCAAGCTCTTGCTCAGCATCTAGACCGTGAACAGCCTTGAGGTCCTGAGCGAGTTCAAGAGTGTACTCCGAACGTAGTGCTCTGGTTCTAGCTGTTACAGCAGTCTTCTCGATGCTGAAGCTCATTTCGTTGAATAGGGTTGAACCTGATCCAAGAACTTCAGCGGTCTCACGGGCGATAGGACGAACGCCACGCTCATAAGTACCAGCACCTGATCCAGCGTCGTTAAGAAGACCTGGGTTTGATTCTGCGTATGAAGGATCGTTTGCAACGCCGATTGGGTTGACGGGATCGTTGTAAGCAGCAGGACCCTGAGTGTTAGCCGAGAAGTTTACATCAGGCTCGTTGAAGAGAGCTTCACGACCCTTGCGTAGACCAGCAGCACCGTTATGCTGATAGTGAGCCTTCATGGCGAAAATAAGACCTGTTGGGCCGCTCATTGGCTGAACACCACAGATGTCATAAGCCATGAGGTTAGGCATAGCACGACGGACTAGGCTGATCATGATAGGATCGAAACCAGCTAGACCACCAGTTTTGGTGTCAAGACCTGAACCCGATAGAGCATTGCCGCCAATAGCACCAACGGTGTTGGGAGCCTCGGTGAGCATTCTGTCCTCACGAAGAGCACGCTCTTGGTTTTCTAGGACGATAGCGGTTACAGCCTGCTTGTGACGATCTGAAATGCTTGGAGCATCAGGAGCGTTAAGAACAGGTGCCCACTTTTCTGTAAGATGGGAAGCGTTGAACATTTTTACCTCTTAAAACGTATTGTTGTCGTTTGATAATATTTATGATTTAATTATTTCCAGCGTGAAAGAGCTTGGAGGTATGCGGCCATAGTTGGCGATACATCTTCGCTTAGTGCTACTGGAGCGTCATCACCTACTTCTGATTTGGTTACTGCTTCTGGGAAATATGACTTACGTAGAGTTTTTACTGCTTGAGTAAATTGATCTGCGTTATCAAAAGTAACACCTTCAGATAGTGAAGCGAGTTTTTCTTTTTGAGTATCAGCAAGTCCTTCTGAAACTTGGTTTAGAATTACGACTTTGCTCGACTCAGCAAGACGATTATTTAATTCCACATTACGCTCAATTTGTTCGTTGAGGCGTTCTTCCATCTCACGAAGCTCGTCAGCCATTTCTTCTACAACATCGGTCTTATCCTCTGGGATATTGATCCAATGCTCTTTGCAAAGATTCATGAAACCAGCAATGAAATCTTCGGTGATTTCGTTACGGATGCCACGATCAATAGCGACTTGATTTTCTTCAATCCATTGAGCAATACCGTAGTTAACGGTGCCCATGACTTCTTCTGCAAGTTCAGCTTTAATAGCTTCAACTTGCTCAACAAGTTTTGTTTCAAAGTGCTCTTCAAGCTTAGCGTACTCTTCGTTAAGCTTAGCTTTCACAGCAGCTTCAAAAATTGTTTTTGCTTTCTCTTTATATGATTCTGAAAGCTCTTCTCCTTCAGTCAATGCAGCAACATCAGAAGAAAGATCAAGCTCTTCAAAAGAAGGCTTGATTGGATAAGTTACGTTTGGACCAGTTGTGGTTCCATATGCAACTTGTGTTCCTACAGTAGGAGTTGCAGCCATATCTCCAGGGCTTTTCTGATGTGCCTGTTGTGCATCACCCGAAATTTGAGAAATAGGAGCCGCAGCCTTAGCACCAGGATTTTCTTCACCATCCTCATCATGTTCGTGAGGAGTAGTTGTGGTTCCGCCTAGATCAGTAGGAGCTTTCTGACCGATGGCAACCGTAGGAGGAACAGAAGGTTGGGGATCTCTGCCACCAGCACTAGCGGTTTGAACATCGGAAATTTGGGAAGGCTCCTTACCTGTACCAGGAATTACGGAAGCAGAAACGGTAGGCATTGGATCACCTGCTTCAAGAACAATATTTTGTTCTTTTACAAGCTCCTCAAATCTTTCGTTTAACATATCTGACATTTGAGTTTCCTCGTATTTCTAACAATTATTCTAAGATTATTTATTAAATTATAGATTTGACAGGAAATGCTCAAAAGCTTTGAGCTTCCTTTCTTCAAGATTTTTTCTGGTAGATTCAGAAATATATCTATGATATTTAGCAACTTGTTGTTCACGGAGAATTCCTCCGTCCCAAACCCATTCTTTACCTTCCATGATTCCATTAACAAAAGCATCAGGTGCGGAAGGATCTGCCACAATGTCGGCAGCAGTTGCTAGCATAAAATCGTCACGAACATAATTCGCACCGTTACGCTCTTCAAGAGAACCCATGCCTCTAGAGGAAACTCCAAGCTTTACTCCTTCATCGAGAAGAGACTTTGCAATTTGTCCCATCGGAGTATCAAGAATTCTTGCTTTGCCATAGAAATTACTTCCTTCGGAACGAAGTTCCATAATTCTATGTGACACTCTATCAAGATTTACAGTTGGTCCATCTGGATGTCCTAGTTCTCCTAGAGCACGACCAGACTTTACATACTGTTCATTGTATCTTTGAACTTCACGATTTAGTACATCAAATGGATATACTCTACCGTTTCTATTTTTAATTTCCGATTGAAGAAAAATGCCCTCGATGTATAGGTGCTTTTTTCCAGCGGTTTCTTCTACAAGAACATTAATGTCCTCGATATTTTCTGTGATGAGTTTCATTCTTCTGTCTCTAGGGGTTCTACTGGTTCATCGAAGTAAGTAGAAGCAACGGACTTTTTGTACATGCCCAAAGCTTCTGCTGCAGATGATTTCATCAAATCATGAACCATATCCAAAGCATCCGATTTGTTTTTATCGGCAATTGCACTTACAATATTCAAAGTATTAGACATATAAATATAACCTAATTTATAATCTTATTTAGTAGAACCACTATTTGAAGAAGGTTTTGGAGAAAGTTTTGCCTTTTCTTTTTCTGCTTCTAGAGATCTTTGAGCATCAGCATCTGCTTGAGCATCCTGAATTTCTGGAGCAAAAGCATCATTTTGTCTTGCCATAGTATCCAATGCCATTGAATCAGATGCAGAAATTGCCACACCAGATTTAATATCTTTCTTTATTTGACGATCAATTTCTTTATATTCTTTCTCAGTCTGCATAAGAATTTGACGACGGAGATATTCAGTAGAGAAATATTTACCAACAAATGGATCCATTTGAGTAATAAGTTGAATACGCTCTTTCATGAGTTCAACTTGCTTTAACTCATTGAAATGGTTATCGAATAGGAAGTCATATTGAATATGCTCTTCCATATCCTCCCAATCTTCTGGGGTAATAATACCTTTGAGAATTAATTGGGTCTTGAGAATATCATGGAATAATTCGCTAAATCTCTTGCGGAGACGACCGATAAACTTAGCAAACTTAAGTTCGTCTCTGAGAATTTCAGTTGTCTTTCCGAGATTAAATGCTTTGTTATCGTCTGTTAATCTTGATGGTGGGAGATTGAGTGAATTGTAAAGTTTCTTTTTAAAGTAATCGACATCTTTAAGTTCACCTAGATTTTGTCCGCCAGGGAGTGTAGAGATTTCAGTTCCTCTACCACCTTCTCTACGTGGCAACCAGAAATCTTCAAGCATACTCATATGTTTTTTGTCATCACGAATTTCTCCAGTAGCAGAATCATAAACAAGTTTATTTCTGTAACGTGTCATTACGTCACGGAGATATTGTTCTGCTTTTACTTTAGGAAGATTGCCTACGTCAATATAAAAAACTCTACGTTCTGGAGCACGAGACAATCTATAGATAACTAATGAATCCTCAATCATTCGCAGTTGATTGAGTGCTTTGATTGATTTGTGTAGGAAACTAATAGTCATCTTTTTATTAGTATCCTTCAAACCAGAATCGCAATAAGCAATAGAATCTGCAGCAATTTTAATTCCTTGTGTATTAGCGTAGTTAAACGAACCTGTCGTAGTAGGAACATTTGCTACACCAAAACCTTGTGGGTTGTAGAGATAATATTCGATGTAATCGCCCCAATCAAATTCTAAAGCAGTACCTCTTTCGATGTGTCTATCTGCTTCTGTTTTAGGAAATTTTTGTCTTACTTTTTTAATTTTTAAAGCATCAATATATCTTAATTCTAAAATACCTTTTTTTGGGTTATCTAAATCAACTACTTTATGATAATGCAATCTACCATCGATATACCAATTACGAATAATTTGATGGCAATGCTTATCAAATTTAAGCATTCTAAGAATTGTAGAAAATTCTTTTCTAATTTTTACTTTAATATTATCGGCTAAATCTAAATTTGATAATTCAATTTCTACTGGAGCATCGTCGGCATCAGAAACAACGAACTCATTCACGATTTCGTCAATAGCAGTGTCGCACTCAGGGTGAAGTGCCATGCTACGATATCGTTGAATGAGTTCGTACTCGTTTCTTGATATGCCTTCAACGTCAACATACGTGCCAAAATAGCCACCTGCTACGGTGGCTACTGCATCTTCTTGATTGGGAGGGATTGGGGACTGACCTTTCAATCCCTCCTTTTTGTTGATTTTAAAACCAAACAGTTGACTCATATTAAATTATTTAATTCGATACTATATTTAGTTATCAAACGTCAGCGTTAATTTGACGATTGGATGCGTTTTGTCTTGCGTTGCTTGGAGTTTCTGTAGTCCAGTATGAATACTGGAACTCAACTGAGAACTCTTCAATTTGGTCATTGCTGTCATAAGCAAGATCAATCTGAGAAATATTGGTTGGGAATGCATACCAGAGCTTGTAAGTTCTGAGGATATTACCACCAATACCATTTGCATCTGGAGTTGCAGCTTTCTCTAGTTGGTGAACTAGAAGGTGTGCTGTGTAACCATTTGCATCTGCAGCAGAAGGAGTAAGAAGATCAGCCGTGTTACCAGCATGACCGTTAATTGCTTCTGACCACTGCTCCATGATTGCACGAACTTTGAAGTCCTTATCATTAATGAATGTTGGGCTCCAGGTGTCGAAAGTTCTGTCTCCAGCAATCTTTACTGTACGACCACGGAAAGGTACTTCGATAACTCCAAGGTTTGAAGCTGGAAGTGCAGCAGACTTACACATTAAATTAGTAAGTTCTTTTTCGTCTGCAGATACAGTACCAGTGCCAGTTCCACCAGCACCGATAGATCCTGTTGGAAACTGAAGATCGACTAGGAACATGTTTGGCTTTACGCCTTGTCCTACCTTACTAATGAAATCGCTGAGTTTACTTGTATACGCCATTGTTGTTTACCTCGATGATTTTTGGTATATAATTATCGTCCCACTACTTCACTGAACGAAACTCCAGTCTTCGTTGCAGTAAATGTTACGGTAACATAGTTAATTGAGCGGGTTGGTTTAATGAATAGTTCAGCTACAAATTCATTTCTGTCAATAACATCTGGAGTGTTATTTGATTCATCACATACCACAAGGTAATCAGTAAGACCTCTACGAGCTTGAACTTCGTTGAGGTATGAATTCACTGCACCAGCAAATGAAGCTCTGGTAACTTCATCGTTCTGTTCAAACAGAACCTGCTTGGCTAGTTGCTCTACACGCTTCTCGACATTTAGGAACAAACGACGAACGTTAATTCTGTCGAATGCACTTGGAGAAGCAAGGGCAGTTTTGTCACCGAATAGAGTGATACCAGATCCAGGGAAAGAAACAATAGGATTGATTCTGTTTTGATATAGAAGGTCTCTATCAGCTTTGTTTGGATTGTATGCTAGTTTGATAGCATTTCTTAGAGAACCACGGTTGACACCAGCAGGTGAGAACCAGTCATCTAGAGATGCTGAAGTAGCAACACATAAACCTGCTACGTCTCCGTTGCAAGCTAAGTAACGATACTTATCATTGAAGCGGTCGTAATAATACTTATAACCGCTATCAAATACAGCATAAGAAGTTGAAGTTAAACCACGGAAGAATGCAACCGTGTTATCTCTTTGCTGAGTAGCAGTGTAAGCACCGCTAGTACCAATTTGATTTCCTTTGTGAGGAGATACAAATGCTAGGCAATCTTTTCTTGAAGTTGCAATTTGAATAACTTTGTTTGCCTTCGATAGAGTAGCATTCTCAGTTGAGAGTGAACCACCCATGAGTACAAAGTCAATTGAAGTCTCTTCGGTGTCTAGGAATAGATCGTATGCATCACCAATTTCTGCCTCTGAGTAAGCATAATCATCAGAACCACCGCTGAGCGAAGATTCGGATAATCCGCAAAGAGCAAATAAATCGCCTGAAGTTAAAGCTGTGGATACTTGACCCCAAGCTTCACCTGCACCAGTTGTGCTAGGATTGATTGATGCGGTTGGAGCAGTTCCCGAATAGATGTATGAAGACTGTAGATTAACTACATCCTTATAGTAAGATACTGCACCTTCAGAACTTCTGGCATCAGATAGTTTTGAAAGATAAGTTAGTCTTTCTAGAATTGTGTTAGGTGAACCAGAGATTTCTCCAGTTGTGTCAATTACTGCAACGTGTACTTCGTCATACTTGATTCCTCTTGCAGCAGCAAACTCAGAAGTGCCAGGACGAGGACCAACTGCAGAAAGAGCGATACCAGTGGTGCCGATTTCTGTGTTTAGATACCAATCAGTTACAGCAGTAATAGCAACATCACTTGCACCATCTTCAAGAGTGTTTGCTGTAGTAATTAAAGTGGTAGGATCATCTAATACAACAACAAGCTTCTTGGTGGTGCCATCCCAAGATACAACCTCAGCAGTTTTGGTTCCAGCACCAACATTGAAAGTGACATTGGAACCAGCCGAAGGAACAGTATCAGGAACTTCAGCCAAAGTAATAATTTGATCAGCACCTCTGTCAACAACAACTACTTTGAGTGAGTTGCCCCAGGTTCCAGCAGTACGAGCTACAAATCTTTCTGACGATCCAGTGCCAGCTTCCCAATCTAATTGGTTTTTAACTAGCACGGCAGAGCCATCAGCAGTAGCATTAAGAACGCCAGAAGATGCACGAACAACGGCTAGTCTACCACCGTAGTTTAAAAATTCTGATGCAACAAACCAATCATCTGCATTAGCATCAGTTGGCTTTCCAAAAACATCAACAAATTCTTTTTGAGTGCTGATGTTTACAATTTGATTGATAGGTCCTTTCTTAAATGTAGAAGCAAAGGCAGCGGTAATTTGCAATGCATTAGTTACCACAACATTAGATAGGTCACGCTCTTTGAGAACAATTCCAGGAGAGACTTGACTTGACATTTTAATATCCTCTTGGTGATCCAGATTAAATCTAAAATTATTTATGATTTCGTATCTTTTGAATGGGGAAACAATACATGAACAGTCTACCAGTCAGGATATTCCCACAATGTCTTTAAATCTTTTTTAACTCTGGATTTTTTTATTCTTTGTATAGTGCAATTTTTACATTCATATGAATATGCAGAAGATGCAGTCGCTCTATCTTTTCTAGTTAAATAAAATTCTGATAAAAGATCTTTAACTTTTCCACAAGACCTACAACGTCTTTCTCTAAACAAAAGATGATCTAAAGAAAATTGATCTTCGATATCCATTAATGGTTCCACATATATGATATGTCTTCTTGTGTGTCTCCATACCAAAGAACTCCATCTTCAACAAAGCCTTCATCGCCTTCCAGACCTGTCGTAATAAATCCAAACGGAGCCATGTCTTGTTCGATTTGATTTTTCTGTTCTTCGTAGATTCTTTTACGAACATCATTGTCCGTCATTTCTTTAAAGTAATCTTGAACAGCTAGCCAAGCAAAGATAACCAGACACATCACAAGGTCATCGTGGAATCCATCATCAGCCTCAAAGGATTGCTTTTTCTGAATAAATGTGGTAAGCTCAGAGATGATTTCATAATCTCTAAACAACAGCTTGTCGTCCTCGATCATCTGTTTTAAATTAGCACAACCAACCTTCTTCACAGTAATGGACATCTTCAATCCAAGCTGAGTTTTATTTCCAGAGAATCCTTGTCCAACAATTTGACCTGCCCTACCTCGCATAGAACACATCAATACGTTCGGATACTCTAGATCGTAGTTAAGAATAGATGCTACCTGATCACCAACGTCGTTCACTTCACACAATACATAAGCATTATTGTATGCCCTAGCAACGTCATTAATAACGTTGGGGAAAAGCATCGGTTTGATCTCGTTGTTCCTATATTTTGCTACGATCTTATAAGGAACAGTTGTGATATCGAAAACAATAAACGCTGAATAGTCACCTCCTATACCTCTACTAACGTCGGCAGTAATAATGTATTCTGATTTTTCGTTTGGTTTTTCATAAACATCCAAACCTTTGTTTGAACTGATTGGAGTATCAAAAACAAGTGATCTAAGTTTAGATGCAGAAATAAGAGTGTCAACCGATCCTAAGAATTCGCACTCAAATTCCTGAGTGAATTGACGTTCTGAAGTGTTCTTGATTGTTTCTTCTTTCCACTTAGCATCACGACCAGGAACTTCAGACCAGTGAACCTCTGTCCAAATATAATTGTTTCGTTTGTTTTGAGCATCTACCCACAACTTGTAGAAGTGGTTCATACCATACGGGGTAGAGATGATGATAACCTTCGTGCTCTTACCAGATGAAATGGTAGGATATACAGACGAGAAGAAGTCGTCAGCAATGTGATTTGGAACGAACGCAAATTCGTCCAAGAAGATAATGTTGAATGACATTCCTCGGACGGCAGATGCTGAGGTTGACGCCGCCATGATCTTGGAACCATTCTCTAGTTCCATAGAACCTTTGTTCCAGGAGATAACACCCTGTTGCAACCACTTAGGAAGATTCTCGTATGCTGTCTGCAATCTTCCCAATAGGTCTCTAGCAGTAGACGCTTTGTTTGCTAGAATACCAATATTAGAACTATCATTAAACAAAGCATAGTGAAGCAGATAGGAAACCACAACGGTTGATTTCCCTGTCTGTCTTGGAAGCTTGGCAATATTAAATCTATTGTTGTGGAATCGATTAACTAATTCTTTCTGGAAGTCATACATTCTGAAAGGAATCAAACCTTCGTCAACCGAAACAATTTTGACGTAGTTTACCGCAAAGTATACAGGATCTTCCTTACACTTAATATATTCTTTGATTTCATCTTTTGTCCAATTGTGAGCAACGTTCGCTTTTTTTAATAGCGGGTTGCCCAAATAAATCTGGTCACTACTCATCTAAAGTCCTCTTTATATCCTTATCAATAGCATCCATATTATTTAATCTATTCTCCCACCCTTTACCATCAGTGGTTCCTTTGCAAGGATTAATACATGTATCATCTCCAAACTTGTCACAAACTAAAGAAGCAAGTTCTGTTTCATCACCCTTCTTATTTGTGCCAGTCCAGAAATGCTGCCCGCCGATCCACTGTGCCCCACACTTAGGACAGGTTTTAGTATCCATAATTCTCACCTTTAGACGGTTAATATTATATTTAGAATACAGTGTTTACGGTGTAACAAATATTACCAATATTATGTTAGCAATTCCAAGCACGAAGAGATTTATTGATTCTGCTATCTGGATCGTTGGCAGTTTTCTTTGAAGTTAATTTTTTCTTCATGCCTCTCATCCTTGCACAAAATGATGCTCTACGGGGATTCCCAACTTCTTTTGAAGGTGCTTTTAAATCACTGCCAGGATTTTCCCTTTCGTAAGATTTGCGTCCCTTTTCGTTAAGACCACCATTTTTATTTTGTCCTGCTTTGCGAGTCCATGTAGACTCGCCTATCGACTTTTTTTCGGTTTCTTCATTCTTGTTGTCCATGTAAGAAGCAGCAGTATCAATATAATCAGCAGCAAGAGTGACCTTTGCTTGTACCCATCCAGGAACTTGCATATTCATTCCTGTGATTGTTTTTCTTAAGTGTTGACAACACATTTCAATTTCATCAAGTTGATTGAGAATCATTGCTCCTTCATCATCAAGTTCTCTGCCCATAGCAACATCAATATGATTTTCTGTTATCCCAAGAGATTCTTTGATTTGCTTATATGTTTTTTTCTTATTTTTATATTCTGCTTTCATTTTCTTTTCCATTGCTAGTAAATGTTTGTAGTAGTCTGGAAATTCATCTAAGTGTTGTAGAGCAATTCCATATGCTTCTTCGTGAGTAGTTACATGTTCACGCTCTACTGTAGAACCAACTTCTGCTTGCCTTATAACATAGTTGATAGATACTTTATGTTTTCTAGCAATTTCTTTTTCTGTGGGTACTTTCTTTTTCATGTTAAATCGTAATAGGACAATGATCCACGAAGATTTTTAGTGGAAGATCCAAGATGTTGAGCTGCTAAAACTAATACATCACTAGTGCCACTGATTGTTCTACCAAGTTGAGTATCAAAATTATATATTTGATCTTTTTGTAAAGAACCACCTTGTTGTTGAGTTGCTGAAAAATATTCAGACTGAACAATTGTTCCGCCAGTCATAGCAGTAGCATCAACACAATAATCAATATTTCCTTGTTGTGTCCAAGTTATTGATCCAGTATTAGTTAATGCTGTAGGATTTAATATCCAAGCAAGTTCAAAATTTCCTTGTGCAGTAGCAAGTACGTTATATTGATTGGGAAGAATAATACTATCTAATCTACTTGAATTCAATCTGATTGCTACAACAGGAGTAAATGCTGCATCGGAAACAGAAACATCAGTAGTTCTTCTGACAAAAAGTGGTCTAGTTACTTTTTGATAACCACCTTCTGAAATTACTGTATTGCAAATTTGCTTCATAGTTGAAGTGACACCAGTAGCAGCAGTGTTTTCTATTTCAATGCGAACTGGTAAAATAGCAGTCGTCATGTAAGTGGTGTCATTTACATTGTCTCCATGGAAAACATGAGCGATTGCCATTCTTCCATCAACTACAAATCCACAACGAACATCGCCAACACCCAACCATTCAATATCCATCCAAAAAATATTTGCTTTGGCAATATTCAAAGTTCTTAGTGTTGGTCCAGTGCCATCAAATGTGTCTGTATTCCACTCTTCCTGTGGGATTCTAACTTCAGTAGCAGCACCACCCGTAAGTTTTCTACGCATTACGATGTAATTTTTTGTGCCATCATTCTCAAAGAAGATTCCATTGTCTTCGTTAAAGTATCCAATTCTCTGTCTAACACCTGTTGTCTGAGCATTGAATACAAATGAATTCATAATCAATAAAGACTTTCCTGGTTGATAGGAAAATACTCTTTTTGTTTGTCTGATTACTTTATCGTTTAAAACACCAGAGACACTTAAAGAAATACTGCTTTCATTAATATTATATTGTTTATCTGCTGCTCCAGTTAATGATGTATCCCAATAAGAGTTTTCAGCATAGCGATGCTGACTATCAAACAATGTCTGTGGTGATGATTGTCTGCTTCTACCAAAAGCATCTGTGGCAGTTCCTCCTGTGCCAGCATTGATGTTGCCGTAGTTATCGGCAAGCATCACCACTTCAAAATTGGTTTTTTCCTGTGGTAGGTAGTTGTTATAATGCTTACTATACTGTGCCATTATCCTAGGTAAGCAACTTTGGTAGCAGTGACATTATTATCGCTGTCCACTTTAATTTTTTGATCCGCATCTTTATTGATAATTACAGGAATACCAACTGTTAAAGCAAAACTTCCAACAACTGTTGTGCCATCAGCTTCATATAAAGAAATAGTTCTGGTAGAAGCTTCGCCAGTTAATTCTGAATGACTATTGTACAAATAAACGTCAGTTGCTTTATTAATATTATCTGGGGTTGCTGTTAGCGTTACCGCTTCATCGAGAATTTTGAATCTCATTTTAATTACCGTTTATTTTATATTTATTCTCCAGCCATGTTCTTGCCCATCTCCTTAATCATTTTTTGGAGATCGGCAGTGCTGCCAACAAACATTGTATTATTGACTGTTGTTGGTCCTTTACCTTTGACAGGAGCATCAAGGTCCTTCATTTTCTTCTGAAGGTCAATTAATTTATCAGTCATGTCTGAGACCTGCTTCATAGCGTTCACAGCGACTTCAAACGCTCTAGGGTGCCCTGACTCCTGAGCAACCTCTAAGGCCCCTTGTACGGCCTCCTGGCCCTTTTCTATGAGGTCGTATAACTGGCCTCTGGTATATTCGTAATCTTTTTCTGGATCTTCCTTCTTAACAGGAGCATTTGGTTTCTGTGCCCCAACAATTTCTGTTGTTTCGGCTTCAACTTCAATATCAAATATTTGTTCCATATTTTTTTCAAACTCGTTCATAGTAGATCAATAGTTCCGTTAAATCCAAAATCATCGTCTGCAGTTACAAACGGATCATCCGCTTGATTAATTACACCATCTTCATTATAATCTTGTAATGCCTGTGGAGAATATGTAAATCTAGCATTACGCTTTCCTTGATCAAGATCACCAACTGTTTCGTAAATAATAGCTTTACGAATGATGTCAGCCTGATTAAAGGGACCATAAATGTATGACTTAGCAGTAAACTGAAAAGTCCAAATAATAGATCTTCGGCTGGCATACTCACCGTCCCAAGCATCATCAAGATCAACACTATTCATTACGATAGCAACATCTTTCTTTTCATCCATTTCTGGAATAAAATTGACAGTGATGTTGAAATTTGGTTGAAAGTATGGTAGAATCTGCTCAACAATCTGCAGCCCATCATCTTGTGATTTGACAAGAACGCCAAGTTCAAAATCAACATTGTAAGGAACAGGAACATACTGCACCCTTATTTCATTCCCATTGTCTGCAATAACATTTTTGTATTTTTGAATAGGACTTACTTTTCTTGATCCATCATAATTAATTCCTTTCATTTCAAAATACATACGAGGAATTCTCATATTCTCATATGGTGCTCCTGGAGTAGGATCTATGTTTTGTTCAATACGAGCAATAAACTTATCCTTTGGTCCGTAAGCAAGAGGAACTTTCTGAACCTCGATGACTTCTTTAGTCTGAGGATCTTTCCTTTGAACTTCGATATTATTGAATAGTGTTCCGAAGCCGACTACCGTTTTTCGTATCGCCTCGTTATAAAAATGATTACCTAACATTAGAAGCTATCCATAAAATTACCATATTCACCAAACGGATTTCTTTCAGAAAAATCAAGAATATCGTCTGACTCGTTTTCAATATATTTATTTTCGTCGTACTCAGTATTTGTATCTTCGATAGTTGAGAATGATTCGATAGTCCATTGAGCACCACTATCAGCACCAGTTACAAACTCACTTTCAATAAATGTTCCTGATCTATTAATCACAGTTAATGTTCTTGTTTCTGCATTCCAAGCAGATACTGTGGCAGTTACATCAGACAACAGGCTAGTAATTGTTTCGCCAATTTCAAAATCAGTATCTCCGCTATCTTCCTCAAATACAATATTGATAGCAGCACTAGTGGTTAGTTCTACCGTGTCAATATCACCAACACCAGTATCAAATTTATCACTACCAACCTCGTAGATTTCGGCAGTGATAGAATAGAATGGTAGCTGACCAAACTGGAAGAATACCTCTTCCACCTGAACAAATTTAATTTCGTATAAGTCTTTAGTTAGCGGGAAATAAAGTAAATCTCCTTCTAAAGGTCTAACATCCAAATTAAAAGCAGCACCTTCTTCTCTCCATCTTCTAGAAGAAACATGAAACTTAATTTCTTGAGTTATCTTGAGACCAAACTTACTAACAAATTCTGATTGACCAAATCCTTCTACATTTTGCAGAAGCATCTCAACTTGAAACTGATCTTCAAATTTTGAATAGATTAGATCATCTAATGTATTATCCTTAAGAATAGTTCTTGGTAGATAATAGATATCAGATCCAAACAGCTTGATCTGTTCGTCAACAAGATCCTGAACTAGATCTTGTTCGCCTTGATAACCATCGTAATAGCTTGGAAAATAAGGACTGGTAGGCATTATTATACTCTTTTAAAATGATAACCTTTAGATGATTTTGCTTCTCCCCGTAAACATTTTGAAATTTGACTATGATCAGCACCAGTTGCTATTGAAGCAGATTTAATTGATGGAAATAATTCATTTAATTCAACTACAAATACAGGAACTGTCGGCAAATGATTTGTTCCTGCTTTCTTCTTAGTTGCTGATATTTTTTCTCCTCTACGTTTTCTTTCTTCTTCCGATAAATTATTCCAAAAATTTTGAATACCTTTAATTCTATTTTGTTGACCTTTTTTTGATATTGGAGGAGAATCTCCCCCCTCGGTTTTATTATGTAAAATACCACCAAATTGTTTTCTTCCGTATTTCGCTATTAACTGTTTTTCTAATTCAAGAGCTTCTTCATTAGTTAAATTATTTTTTAATACAACTCTTCTTTCTATTGGAGGCAAATTAACATTATGAACTGTTGAATGTATTCTTTTGCCAGATCCTTTTCCAATATAATAAGGAGAGCCATCTTCTCTCAAATAAGCGTAGCAATAATACTTTTTCATTTTAATCATCCTATAAGGTCCATTGGAGGTAGGGAGTAATCCGTAAGCATTCTTGCTTCTAGATCTTTAACTTCAGCATCGCCATCCTCCCAGATCTGACGACCATTTAATGTGATACCACCAGGCAACTGAACGTTGTTATACTTGATAAGGTTCTGACCCCACTGACGCTTCATCAAAGCAGTGGCATAACGCTTGACAAAACTATCGTTCCAAACCTGATTCCATTCTGCTGGGTCTAGTGCTCTCCAGCAATCAATAATAAGATACCTTCCTTCAATAACTCTCTTTCTATCAATATCAATATAGAGTCTATCTTGACGTTTGTTATAACGATACTCTACAAGACCACCAGTATTGACAACCATATCAAGGGTTTCAAAATACTGTTTAATCATATAGTAGTATGACATATCAAAGTTGCCAAAAGTATAACCTGACGAGAATGAAAAAATATCAAGCAAGAAATACTGGTTACTTAAGCCCCACATTTCGTTCGCAGAAAGGTTTGAAGTAACACCAAATACTTTTTGAATACCAATTACGTGGTCTGGAACTTCGATAAAATTCTTTCTATTTTCCCAGTCAGCACCATCTGGATTAGTTGTGTTTGAAAGTTCATTAGTTTCTTGAAATCTTTCTACATCTTCGGCAGTAAATTGATGCTTCAAATACATTCTTTCAACACCATCAAAGTGATACTCTTGATAGTATTGAATAGCGGTATCGATAATGTCATCAACTTGATCATCATCAATATTAATTTGTAGCACAGGAGCACCTAACTGCCTTTTACAATAATCAATTAGTTGCTGTCTTGTTGATGGCTTTGCCATTTAATTAGATACAAAAAATCCCTACCTGTATTTAGCAGATAGGGATTTGAATCATTCTTCGGTTGGTTCTGACTCTGCTTCTGGTTCTTTTGTAAGAAGCTCTAGAGTCTCTAGACCACCAAGAAGTTTAAGCTTATATTCTTTTGCTTTTTCCAGATCAGATTCAAGTTGTTTAATCTGATCATCAACGGTTTTAATTTGATTCGTAAAATTTTCTTTAAGTGAAACGGGATCCATAGTATTTTCAAAACATAACTACTGTATTATTTATTGAGGAAGTAATCATCTACTTTTTTAATATTGTTATCCGATGCAATGAATTTATTCAATATTTGATCATCGATAAATTCTGGATGAACCCACCAATCTTCAAATGTACTTACACCATCAGCAGATATATCATTAACCATTAAAATATATCCCATAGCTTGTAAATATCTTCTAGATTTTTCTCTAAAAGATTTTGAGATATCAATATAATAATCATGTTCGTATGTGATTACTTTGAATTTATATTCATCAAATGGTATATTAAGCAGTACTTCAAATGTATTTTTTGCTGGTTCAATATCTAATTGTAAGTAATCAATTACATTAGAAGAATAATTTTCTTTTAATAATTTAGAGTAATTTATTTTAGTAGCATCAACATGAACTAAATTTACATTTGGTCTAGCCTTACGATATTGATCAACAAAATTTTCATTTAATTCTATAGAAACCCCAGTCCAATCATATTTTGATTCCAATAAAGCTGTGTTATTGTTGTGATAAGGTTCTGCTCCACCCACTTCTAAAAATGTTCCATTTTTCTTTCCATTTGTAATAGCAAGAACAAACATATCTTGATAGACTTGAGAAAAATTGGTATCTATAGTTTCGGAATCAGGAAATTTAAATTTTAGTTTACTGTAATCTGTTTTGTTATAACGAACATATGACTGAGAATCTTTCGTCAACCCTAATCTTGAAAAATTATTTTCTACGGATGCTTGATAATCTACTGGCATTTCATCCCAATGATTATCGATTAAATCTTTTAAAATTTTTCTGCATTCCTCAGCTTTCCCCCACCACCAGCCAGAAAGAACTTTCTGAAATTTTAATGCATAAATTCCAGGATATTCTACATCTGTTCTGAGAGCAGCACAATCAAAATTGGATAACTGAAGTCCAAGATCTGCAAACATGTAACATCTCATCCAATCCTCTCGTCTTTCATAATATTTGCTGAGCAGATAATATGCTTCTGGACGTTTTGGATTTACAATTAATGCTTGATGAAGCATACTCTGGGCAGAAATTTCTCTGTAACCCTGTTTGTCGTAGCAGAAGAAACCATTAATTAAAGACTCGTAAGCTAAATCAATATCCTCAGTTCTTTCCGATGCCCTCAAAAAGAATGATAGGGCAGGAGCTAAATGATTTTGATTTTTATACCATACACCAAGATTAAAATTTTCAATGGCATCTTCAGTATCCATCGCAAATGTATAAAGACTATTCTTCGATGGTGTACCAACTCTATAAATCCAACAGTTTTCTGAAGTCTCAAAATTATCTAAGCATTCATCAACAGCTTGTTTTACTCCAGGAAAATAATTTTGGTCTCCCAAATAATAATCGTGTCCAGCTAAAATTCCGCCTGGTTTTACTTTTTTAATCCAAGCTTTGATGTCATTTTTTACATCTTCGTATTCATGTGAAGCATCAATAAAAACAAAGTCCAATGATGCATCATCATAAAGATGAACAGCATCCTGCGATGTCATTCTTTTGGGAATATAAAATTCTTCAACTGGTTTCATATTTTCTATAAACACATCATACAATTGATGTAAGTCATGTTGACCCTGATGTTCTACACTACCTTCCCAAGTATCTACGCAAGTAAATTCAATATCTTTTTTGGAATTGGCAATCTCAATTGCCATGTATGCTGAAGACTTACCTTTCCAGGAACCTACTTCAACAAATTTACTTCCAGATGGAAATTCATTCACAACATTTTTGTAAAGATTTGGGTAGCTAAACCAATTTTCTCCAAATTGTTCTTCTTGGTAGATGTGATTCATAGTCATAATTTCATCAATTGTTAATTTTTTGCCTTTATTTTTCCACCAGTTTACAATATATTCATGTGATGTAACATGACAATCTCCTTGACCGTCTACAATAGTTGGGTCTGTGCCTATAAAAGTTGAAGCAACATTATAAACATCTTCTGTGAACAAAGGAAAATTGTAAACAATACCCATACCAGTAAACATAATGTTTTCGATAATGGGTAGGATTGTTCTATCAGGAACCTCTAAGTGATATCCATCGGGTTTGATATAAGTATCAACTAATTTTTTAGCGTAGTCTTTTTTGATTAAATAAGCACAAGCTCCCCAATCAGTTTCAACTCTCTTTCTAAATGAAGGCTCAAGATTTTCTGGGCGAATCCACGATAGTTGAATCACATCCCATTTCTTTGGAAGCTTCTTGTAAAACTCTTTCCAAGTAAAGTTCCAATATTCTACTGTGCCCAAGTAAAGGTCATCTTCTGCAATAAAACAAACTTCTTCATCAGTATTTTCTACCCACCATTTCATTGCATTGAGGTGAGAAGTTACTGGTCCTTTGCTATTGTGATGTAGATGATCTACATATTTGCCGTAAATATGAAAATTGTATTCACCAAATTTCTTGTATACCAATCCATTTAAATTAGTAATCCCATATTGAGCAAATTGAGTTTCTAAATTTTTTCTTCTTTCTACAGACTCTTCAATACTAATGTAATAAATTGAAGGCATTCCATCTAATTTACTCATTGATAAAATCCTCTACAACAGACTCAGGTACTTTAAGAATATATGCAGCATTATCTTGATAACCAAATGTAATTAGGAAATCATTCTTGTACAAATCCATACCAACAGCAAACTCAATGTCAGCATTCATGAAAGAAAATTCTCTTGAGCAATTTACAAATCTCCAATGTTCATCCCAAACAATAAATCGATGACGATAGATTGCATCTTTTCTTCCAGCTTCACTCCACAAAAGATTGGTTTCGTGAATCAAGCAAATATAATAATCTCCCCATTTGACTACTTGCGAACCTCCTCTCCAATCCTTGTGACCAGGAATATTAGTACCTTGCAATACTGTGGTGCAAGTAATCCCATTAATGTCAACATCAACTAGCTCTAGAGGATTAGACCACTTTACAAATCTATATGGGTTTTCTAAAACTGGCATCCAATTCTTTTCACAATATGAATCGTCATTGCCAGGACAAGGAATGCGGGTTCTTTGAATTTCTATAACTTTATTGCCGTCAAGAATTAATTCAGATAGTTCCATTCTACCTTGACCATTTGTGGTAGTATCTCTACGTACTCCACATAGATAAAGTTTGTTGTCCCAATAAATCAAACGACCATCTTCCAGACCAACAAATTCCCACAAAGGTTCTTGGTCTAAGTTGCTCGTATCTATTGGAGCATATGTTTTCATCGTAAGGTCTGGATTTAACTCGCAAAAAATATTAACTGTTTTGAGTTTAAGTTCATTCTCTGGATGAATATAAACTAACGGACCCCATACGTGCTCATACTTTTTCTTTTCTGAGTGGTATAGTGTGTAGTTAATATTTCTTAGATTAACAAAAATCCTATCTTCTACTACTAATACTGAAGGATTTGTTAATGCTGGACCGTGTAAATCTTGAGCTGGAATTAATAAAGGAGCAATAGTAGCATTGTTATCCAATGCATACTTAACAAAAGTTTCATTCATATAGTATCATGGTCTTGATACTAATATTTAGTTATGCTCTAAAACTGATGGTCCAGCCCTTAGCAATTAATGAATCATAAGCTGTGTTAGCTGCTGTAGTCCATGTAGATTTTTGTGCGTTAGTTCCGCCAGATAATGTTAAAATTCCATTTATTCTAGTAGAAGTATTAATAGAAACCAAAATATTTTCAATAGATTGAGCTGATAAAGCACAATTTAAAAATGCTGATGAAAATTCATTGGTTATAACAGTATCAAACATGTTTGCTGGAAAATTTACTAATGAAGTACAGCCAGACCAACAATCTAAAAATCCTGCTCTAGGCGAAACACTTCCTGCTGCTCCAGTAGAATTAGAAACATTAAGAAATGGGAAACTAATTAAAGAAGAACAATTTTGCCAAGCTCTACAAAAATTAGTACAATTTGCTGTGTTGATAGTTGGAAAAGATGTTAACCCACTACAATTTTGCCATGCTTCAAATAAAGTAGTTGCTAATTGTGTGTTTATAGCAGGAAATGATGTTAAACCAGAACATCCAGACCAAGCTCCAGCAAAACTAGTTGAGTTTGAAGTATTGATAAGCGGGAAAGATGTTAGGCTTGAGCACCCTCGCCAAGCATCTCCAAAATTATCACTATTAACTGTGTTTATTAATGGAAATTCTTTCATACTAGAACAAAAATACCAAGTTTGGAAAAAAGAACCACTTGAAGCATTTGAAAAATTCAACAAAGGAAAATTTGTCATAGAAGAACAATTATACCAAGCTCTACTAAAATTAGTGCAGCTAGAAGTATTAATAAATGGAAAATATTTCAAACTAGTACAGTCACGCCAAGCGTTGCTTAAACTAGTAGCACTTGTAGTATTAATAGGAGAAAAATTTACAAGTGAAGTACAACCCATCCATGTTTCGGTAAAATTTGTTCCAGAACTAGTATTAATAGCAGGAAAATTTACAATCGATGTGCAATTTCTCCAAGCATTGCCAAAATCAGTAACACCACTTGTACTTAATGCACTATCAATAAAAGATATTCTTGTTCCTCCATACCAAGCAGTACTTAAACTTGTTCCAAAACTCCAACCAGAAGGCGTTGGTCTAAGTTGTCTAATGTAAGTAACATATACAGAATTATTATAAAAAGGTCTAAAAGTTCCACTTGTAACGGCAATTTTTACTACATGTTCTTTGGGAACAGAATATGCATGAGTTTTTGTAAATGTTCCTGTAGCAACAACAGTTTCTATCGCAGTTTCATCTCCCCAATCAACCGTATATGTTACAGTGCCACTAGTAATAATTGCACATACACCATCAGATGGTAAAGACGAATCTAAAACCATAGACCATTTAGAAACAGAATTAAATATAGTAGTTGAAGCTAATGATCTTAATATTGTATCCGAAAATCTTGATTTCCAATAAATTAATTTAGAAACTGTATGATTCGCTCTATATGCTTCGGAATGTAATTGCATTCTTGTTACATTAGCCAATGGACTATTTGCTCCATAACTAGTAGAAGATCCATTACCAGTTTGTGTATATCCAGAATGACCTGTGGTTGAATATCCAACCGCAGTAATATAATCAAATGGTGTTGTCGCTGGATTTGTTCCAACAGTAAATTCTGCATTTCCTGTATTATTAAGATATTTTGCTGCAAATTGAGTATCTCTTGATGAGAATCTGAGCATTATTCTCATTCTCCAATTATTATCTGCAGTTAAAGAACTATTTCCTATGGAAAAAATACCAGAAGCATTAGCATATTGAGCAGGTTCACTTGTAAATTTTCCGATTTGCAAGAATGTCGAATTTGAATCCGTATACCAACTACTAATACTAGAAGTAGATACTGTTTCTGCACTTCTAGTTACCGAAGAACTGGTTGTTGGAATATATGAAGAAGGTTGTCTTCCAGATTCTACTTGAAATCCCCAAAATGCATATGTTCCCGAAGAAACTGGGACTAAAAATGTTGCTGTTCCTGTGTTAACTTCAGTTGTTGAATTGGGACCCATCCAACATCTAAACCAACCATTACCAATTGGTATAACACCTCCTGTTGGATGCCTTGCATCACTTGAGTATGATAAAGTAGATATATTCCATGTATATGGATCTCCTAATCCACCTTGCCCATGAAAAGTAACACCATTACCTGATATAACTTTTACATAAAATGATCTTACAGTACTTGTAGATATACTCCAACCATTCCATCTTAAACCAGTATTATCTTGAGTGGAAGATACTGTTACTCTTGTTGCTGTTGTTGTTCCATCTGGAGCTATTTCTGAATTAGTAACTACAGATACGCCCGCACTGGGAAGTTCGGGGTTCCCTGAAGAAGAATTCAACATTGAATTAGTTCTGCTTTCTTCAATCATTAATCCAATACATTGACGGGTTAAGGGATCATGATCATACCTTGGAACATTAGATGCAGCAGTCTTAATTAATCCATCAGAATCTATATAAGTTGCTGTAGACGGTCTAGTAAATGTAAGCGGACTTGTTCCATTAATTTTATCAGTTAAAGATTTAGTACCAGCAAAATCTAAATATAGTGCTGGTTTATCAAATGTCGTATCAATTTTATCATATAATTCATCTTGAAAACCTGAAGTGGTAACTACAGATTTATTAAATGCTCCCTGTTCTTGTGCTAAAGAAGCAAGCTGGTTTGTAGTTAATGTATTGGGCCATAAGTAAATAGCTTTCAACCCTTCGCATGGTCCTATAGTTAGTAAATTAAAGAAAGAAGAAGTGAAAGGAATACCAGCCGTAGATGGAAGTTGCTTCACTGCCGCAACTGAAGTATCTACTACCGAAGATATTAATTCTGTTTGTCCAGTAGTTTTATTAAAATTTATAGCTACATTTGCAGTTGTTTGTAATGTTGCTGGTTTTGGCAAACTTACAACTGCTGGAGGAAAGGAACCAACAACTTGTCTTAAAGTAGGAACTCCATTAGGATTTGAAAGTTGTAAAGAATATGATGGAGATGATGCAGAGGAAGAAAATGTTGCTAAAGGTGTTGTTAAATTTAGTGCATTATTTTGTGTATATAAAAATTCTGCGGAAGAAAAGTCTTGGTCTTTTAGAGGTATTGTAAGTGTATCTGCAGCTCTTGTTACATAAGCGTTTGTGGTATAAATTAAACTAGTGGGTTGATCATTTTCTATTTGTGCCCCCCACATATATACTCCACTTGTTCCATCGCCAACATATGTAGTGCCTCCTGGATAAAAGCGGCAAGCTCCTGTAACTGGTGAAAAAAATGTAAACCTAAACCAACCATTAGGATATGGTATTAGGTTTCCAGTAGATGTCGTTCCCGCAGCCAAATTTATGGTAAAAGTGCCAAGTCCAGTATGTAAAAAACTTATAGTTGATAAAGGGGCAGCTTTTAAAAATACAGATAACGATTGATTTGCAAGTATTTGACCATAGGTTGGATTTCCTCGACTTACGTGAACATAACCAGCAGTATTTCCTGTGGACTTAAATATTTTTGAGACGCCGCTGCTTCCATTTGGAGAAATTATTTCCGAAACAACTTCAGTTAAGCATCCACTACCTTCTGAACTATAACCTTGTCCGCCACCAGAGTTATAAACAACAGTATTAGAAGGCCAAACAAAATTAGTTTTTTGTTGTTCAATTAATACTCCTTTCACTTGACCAGTCGAATAGTCGTAATCAAATCTAGGTTCATTTGCTTGAGCAGTCTTAATTAGACCATCAGAATCAACATAAGTTCCTATGCTAGCCCTAGTTAATTTTGTATTGGGAGGCAATCTCCTAGTCTTGGAAAAATTATATCCATTAGTAGGAAGATCGCTAGGGAAAAAAGCGGAAATAGACATAGGAACTTATGTTGAGTTTTTATTGATCAAACTTCAAACCCAGCAAAAATTCTGCTTGGGGTAGTTGGAGTAACCAAATAAGGAGTTAAGTATTCTGGAAGTGGATTTTTGAGAACCACATTAATATGCCAACCATCTAGGTATGTTGTTGGTGTTAATTCTTCAAATGTTTCTGGATCATATGTTGCTTGCTGATCTACAATCACACCAACTTCATCGATAGCTCCTTCATGACCATCAAGAATAAAACGATATTTTAATTCTTCATTTTCTTTGGAAGTTTTTTCACACCATCCTACTTCATTTAATTCTTGAAAGCACTCTTCTTTAGAAGCAAATTTTAAAAAATATTGAGTGAACATGATACTTTCTTGTATAATTTTTATTTATTGGAATCATTCAGATATGATTTCTGAATCAATAACTGGAATATCTAGTGGTTCTTGAATATCTTCTGGTGGTGTAGGAATCTCATATCCAAGTTCTACGGCACGAATTTCTGCTTCTTCATAAGTATTAAATTCTTCTGCATATGATTGACCAGATTCAAAAGTAGATCCTGGCTCCAACTCAGAAATAAAAATAGTTTCACAAACACCAGTGATTGCATCTGGTTCAGAATGAATTACAAAATATTGAATATCTTCGGTATTGTTTGTTTTTAGTATAGACATAATTATTCAGGTTTTATTGATATTTATGCGTTGAATGTAATCGTCCAACCTCTAGACACCAAAGCATTGTAAGCAGTATTTGCTGCAGTAGTCCAAGTAGATTTTGCTGCATTAGTTCCTCCACTGAGACCCAAAGTACCGTTAGATCTATTTGATGTATTGATAGAAACAATAATATTTTCAATTGATTGTGCTGTTAATGCACAACCAGCAAATGCATTTGTAAAATTAGTTGCTGGGCTAGAATCAAAACAATTTGCTGGAAATGTTGCTAGAGATGTACAAGATTCCCAGCAACGATTAAAAGATGTTCCACTAGCAAAATTTATGAAAGGGAATGAAGTTAATCCAGTACATGCAAACCAAGTTCCACCATTTGCCGCCCCAAAAGTCAGACAATTTGATAAATTTAATGCAGGGAAACTAGTTAATCCAGTACATCCAGACCAAGCACCTCTATAAGGAGAAGAATCATTAGCTGCAACAGTAACTAATGAAGTATTAATTAATGGAAAACTAGTTAACCCAGAACAATTATTCCAGGCACCAGAAATATCAGTAACTTTGCTAAAATCAAGTAAAGGAAAACTAGTTAAACCAGAACAAGCACCCCAAGCAGCAAAAATATCAGTGACATTACTTGTATTAATTGAAGGAAACGATGTTAACCCAGAACATCCATTCCATGCTCTTCTCAATCTAATCGCTGCTGAAGTATTAATAGATGGGAAACTAGTTAATCCACTACATCCAGACCAAGCACCTTGATTAGTTTCTCCAAACACAGTAACTTTGCTAAAATCAAGTAAAGGAAAACTAGTTAATCCAGTACAACCAGCCCAAGCACCAGCAATACTTCCATTAATATTTGAAATATTAATAAATGGAAAACTTGTTAATCCGCTACAATTTCTCCAAGTTCCATCTCCACCAGTAGCACTTCCTAAATTTCCAGTAGCACTACTAAAATTTAATGCAGGAAAACTAGTTAAACTAGAACAACCATTCCAAGTATTATAAAAATCTTGGCATTTTGAAGTGTCAATTGGTGGGAATGAAGTCAATCCAGAACATCCTTCCCAAGCCCTAGCTAAACCAGTAGCATTACTTGTATTAATTAAAGGAAAAGATTTTAATCCAGTGCAATACATCCAAGCACCTTGATTACCTTCTCCAAATCTAGTAACATTTTGAAAATTTAAAAGAGGAAAACTTGTTAAACTAGAACAACTAGCCCAAGTACCAGCAACACCTGTGAGAGTAGACGCATCAAAAAATGGGAACGATATTAATGACGAACAGCCTCTAAAAGTACCATTTGCTGCTGTTGGACTACCAAGAGATGTATAACCAGTAGCAACAAAATTTTCTATATGTGTAAGATTTGAACAACCATAAAAATCTCTAGCATCATTAGCTTGTGTAGTAGCCCAAGACCAATTACTACCAATATGTGCTATAGAAATAATTCTGGTAGAATCTACGCCACCAGCAGAATAATCAAATCTCACTCCTTGGGTAGTATTCATTGTTATAGTTACATAATAAACACCAGCGGTTGTGTATGTATGTGGTGTAACTGTACTAACGTTATAAGTATTAGTATTATTAAAAACAGTTTGACTTTGATTATCTCCCCAATTTACTGTTGCATTAACAAATCCCATGTTACGAAGATTCCAAACAGTATTTGCTGTGGGAATTGATATCTTTAAAACAAGAGAATTAGAAGTAGCTGCAGGAAGTTTGGGATCAGTCTCTTTTTGAAAACTTAAAGATGTTAATTTACTTTGAGATAAAGATTCTGGAAAATAGTAAAACGATTTGATTGTTCCATTTAGATAATTACCAGAAGCATCTTTGCCAATTTCGACTTGAGTAGCAGTATTTCCATAGCTAGTTGTATATGATATATAATCAAATCCATCATTAATCATATCAATTTTTGTAGGAGAAATACCAACAGCAACTTTATTTTTGTTAGTTCGTTTCCCCCCAAAAGAAGTTAAATTTACTCCATTTGGATCAAAATATGTTGACATTAGTAATCCTCTTTAAGTAGCAATTTATTATTATTTAATATCAAAGACCATAACGACCACGGAGAGCATTGAAGTTTTGTTGAACTTCTGTAGTAGTTAGTGCTCTATTATATAAAAATATTTGTGCTATATTTCCTGGGAAATATTCATATCTTGATTGAGTTAATCTATTAAATCTACCTAGTTCTAAATTTGCAGTAGGATTAATTGTAATATTATTTTGGATAGTTTTAGAACCATCTTCTACACCATTATAATATAATTTTAAAGTTTTACTAGAAGAAGACCAAACACCAACAATATTAACCCAAGATCCTAGTGGTGATGATAAATTTGATATAATAGTAGTTCTATCTATTTCATTATTTTGACCTTCTGATACACCAACTATAAAATTTCCTGTATAAGGCCAAGATGGTCGTATTAAATACCCATTTCTCCAGTCTCCGTCACTTTTATTAAGAACTGTAGGGAAAAAATTTGTAGAAACATCAGAATTAACTTTAAAAATTGAACCAAAAGTAAAATCAGATATTCCTGGATTTAATAATGATATGTGATTTATACTTCCATAATCATCTGTGCCATCAAAAGTCAAACAACCTCCATTGCTAGTATTGAATCCAACTCCATTTATTAAAGTTGCATTATTACCTACACCGCTTAAGTCAGTCCAAGTAGTTCCAGATCCAGGATATGAAGAAGTAATACCAGCATCCAACCATAATACTAATCCAGATGTTACAATATTATTGTAAATTATTCTAGATCCACATGCAGTTGGATACACCAAAGCTTTTACTTCATTTACTGCTGTTGCATTATTCAAAGAAAATACTGGTCTGTTATTAAAGGAACAATTAGATTCTGCGTAAAATGTTCCTCCAGTGGGATTTAAAAATTTACTTGTTTGTATTGAAAGATTATCTGCTGCTCTTGTTATTGTTGAAGCAGTATATACATCAGCACTACGAGTTACTGCTGATGTTGTGGTTGGAATATATGAAGTTGCATAAAGACTTGAAGATATTTCTACTTGTCCTCCCCATAAATAAACTCCATCTGTAGTAGTGCCTGTTCCCGTACCACCTCCTTGATCACCGTTGCTAGTAGTTAATGCGAACAGACGACAAGTATTTCCTCCCCATGTTTGAGTGGAACCAGAAGTATTTCTAGAATATGCAACTAATCTATACCAACCATTTGGTAATCTTTCAGAATACCCATTTATACTTTCTATGTGTGTTATGACACCACTAGAAAGATTAAAAACAACTCTTGAACTTCCACTTCCACTCACATTTAAATTTAACGATAGATGAGTATACTTACTTCCAGGAACATATTTGGCATAAATTGACATTACAATGTAATTATTATTTACTACACTTTGAGAAGATTCAAGTAAATTTACTGCTGTCCAATTTCCAGAATTTCCGTAGATATTATCTGCATTTGTAGTTCCATCAGGAGCTGTAGTAATATTAGAAGCTACACTAAATCCTTGACCACCAACACTACCCCAACTACCAACACTTTCTGAATTTGTTCTATAATTAGTAGAAGCTCTTTCTAAAACTAGCCCAGCATATCTTACAACTCCAGTGCTATCTGTAAAATAAGCATCGGACCTTGCTACATTAATTGATGCTGTTTGTAAGATGCCAGAAGAATTATAAAATGATGCAGTAGAAGCCCTTGAAGTAAATGATGGATTTGTTGGAATATGTGAAGTGACAAGTGCTTTATTTTCTATTTGAAGTCCCCAAAAATAAAATGATGTTGTCGTACTATCAGCATACAATATATAATAATATAAAGTTCTATTAGTTGCTGTGGCGGATAATCTATACCATCCATTTGGATAAGGTTCTACATTCAAGTTTGTCCAGGATCCACTAGGAGCTGTAAACGATAAAGTGTTAAAATTAAATAAAAGATCAGTTCCTCCATAACCAGCCCAAGTTAAATTAAAAGTAGATGAAGTTCCTGCCTTTACAAAAATTGAAAAAGTCATTGGACTATAACCAGGAGTGCCCCTATAATAAGCCTGGTTTGTACATAAAATAGCACTATAAGTTCCGTCAGGAGCTAGCCCAGCATTATCTAACATTGTAGATGGATCTACCCAACCTAAAGAAGAAGAACTATATGCAGTAGAATTAGTACTACTTTCCTCAATCAATAATCCTAAACTTTCTTTGGTGATTGGATTGTGTGTAAATCTTGGTTCTCCAGCATATGCAGGTCTTAGTGTTCCATAAGAATCAACATAAGATCCTATTGAAGCTCTAGTGTACTTAGCTTCAGTAGGAATCTTTTTTGACTTATGAAAGTTGGCAATCAAGCCAGCTTTTCTGGTTGGGTACTGATTTAAAATTGACATATTAACGTAAAATTATGTCACAAAGACTGATTTATTCATATTTATGCTCTAAAGGAAATAGTCCAACCTCTAGACACCAAAGCATCATAAGCAGTATTTGCTGCAGTAGTCCAAGTAGATTTTTGTGCATTGCTTCCGCCACTTAAATCTAATGTGCCATTTGATCTATTTGAGGTATTAATTGAAACAATGATATTTTCAATTGATTGAGCTGTCAAAGCACAATTATTCCATGTTAAATTGAAATTGGTTGCTAGAGTAGCATCAAACATATTTGCTGGAAAAGATGCTAATTGAGTACAGTTTCTCCAGGCAGCTTGAAAAGAAGTGACCAAAGGAAAATTTAATGCTGGAAAACTAGTCAATCCACTGCATCCAATCCAAGTTCCTTCATTAGTTCCTCCGCCAGTAAGAGTAGTTACTTTACTTGTGTCAATTAATGGGAATGAAGTCAGTCCAGAACACCCTTGCCAAGTATAGACCATACTAGTAACATTACTTGTGTTGATTAAAGGAAATGATGTTAATCCAGAACAACCATTCCAAGTATTACTCATAGAAGTAGCACTTTGAAAATTTAATAATGGGAATGAAGTTAAAAGAGAACATCCCTCCCAAGTTCTTGTAAATTCAGTTCCTAATCCAGTATCAATACTTGGGAATGTGGTTATTCTCATATTTCTAAATGCAGAACCAAATGAAACACCTTTACTTGTGTTTATAAATGGAAATGATGTTATTGAAGTACAACCACCCCAAGCACCTTCGTTGCCAGCACCAAAATCAGTAACATTTGAAGTATCTATAGCAGGAAATGTAGTTAAACTCGTGCAATCTTGCCAAGCACTTCTTAAACCAGTTACTTTACTTGTATCAATTAATGGGAATGAAGTTAGGTTAGAACATCCTCTCCAAGTAGATGACATAGAAGTTACTTTACTTGTGTTTATAAATGGGAAAGAACGTAATCCCGAGCATCCATTCCATGTGCCAGTTAAAGATGTTGCATTTGATGTGTTAATAGCTGGAAATGATTGTAGACCAGAACAACTTTGCCAAGTGTATTCAAAATAAGTTACATTTGCAAAATTTAATAATGGAAAAGATGTCAAGGAACTACATCCAGACCAAGCAGTTGAAACTGCTGTAAGACTTGATGTATCTATTTCTGGAAAAGTTAATAAAGAACTACAACTTTCCCAAGCACCAGAATTATTGACCGTTCCTAAATCAGTAACCCCAGATAAATTTATATTTTCTATATTACGTAAATTTGAAGCTCCTCTAAAAGCCTGATATAAACTACTTCCAAAACTCCAACCAGTGCCAGTACCAAAAATAGAAACAATTCTTGCGGTATCTGGCGTGTTATTAAAAAATGGTCTAAAACTGCCACTACGTATAGTCACAACAACTTTATATAATCCAGCATTTGTGTAAACGTGTGATTTTGTATTTGATGTTTGTGAAATTTCAGTTTGACCATCGCCCCAATCAACATCATAACTTACTGTACCTGTAGATCTCAAATTCCAAGTTGTATTTGCTGATGGAATATAAATCCCCAAAGTTAAATTTGGTCTAGTTGATGGTCCAATTGGAGATGATTCTCTTCTAGATGATAAAGATTTTAATTGAGTAGATGGTATGGTGTCTGCATAATAATAAAAAGATTCTAAATATCCATTTAAATAATTACCATCTCTATCTTTTCCTAATTCTATAGTTGTATAAGAAGGATTGCTAGATGATGTAGTATAAGAGTCTGCCCCAATACCTTCTGATACAACTTCTAAGCGATCATCAGATATGTTTATTGCGGTAGAACTTTTAAATAATCTTCCTCCCCCAGAGGAAACAAGATTCATGCCATTTCTATTAAAATACGCAGACATTAAACTATACCCATCTTTTCAATATTTAGATTTCATCTTGTGATGTCCATTCAGGACTGTTTAAAATAATCAAAATTTCTTCGTAACTATATGGACCTTGTGTATTTGTAAGTTCATTTAAAAATGATGGAGGAACTTTATCCCACTTGATAAATGTTTTAGTTTCGTCAACTGATTTTCTTAAAGTATCTTCAGATGTTTCACAAACCTGAGTAAAATCTATTTTATTAATTTCTGATGTTGAAATAATTAAATACTGTCTATTTTCGTACATGGCTTAAATTCCAAAACGTCCTCTAATTGCATTAAAGTTTTGTTGTATTTCTGCTGCCGTTAATGCTCTATTATACATTTTAGCCGCAGCAACACTAGCATCTGCGTGCCAACTATATCCCTCTGCAGTTGGATTAGCCATACCAAATCTAATAGTATTTGTAGTTTGACCAGAACCTCCAGATGTATTTACAACATTAGTTCCTATTAAAATTCCATTGCAATATGAGCTTAAATTATTGCCATCTCTCACAGCAACTGCATGAAACCATTGACCAACATTAATGTGTCTACCATAAGCTAGATCGGGTGAATACACTTCATTTGATGTAGAATTCCATATACCGTAATATAACCCAGATGCATTAAATCTGAACATAGCATGATAACCTCTATAAACAAATAATGCTGATATCGCTTCTGTCTCATCATAATTTGTTGGAGCTGGGTTATCTATTCTAGCTAATATTTCTGTTGTGTGATTGTTATAAAGATACGTAGAAACACTTAATGCTCCACTTCCATCGTGAGTAGCATATCCTCCTGCTTCTGGCGATGGTGGCATATTTCTATTAAAATCGATATACCCACCATTACTTGAATTGAAAGAATAATATGATGGATTAACTAAAGAAAAATTTCTTCCATTACCACTTAAATCAAGCCAACTAGTGCTGCTAGATGAAGTAGGAACAACTGATACATCATCAACAATAATTGAAGTGCTATTTGTGGCTATATTAAATCCAACTGTTGTTATAGAACTAGATGCAGTGAAAGTACCAGACAAAATTCTTGTTTGTCCATTTGTTCCAGTTACTTGAACTAATGTAGTTCCTGCCCAACCAGAACCATCTTTAACCAAAATATCTCCTTGAGAACTAACAGAATTTACTTCTGCTGTGACAGTATAATTTACTCCAGGAACAGTTGTAATTACTTGATAACTAACAGGTCCAGTTCCGCCACTTCGATTTATTTGTAATTTTTGAGTGGATGAAAGATATGTGTGAGACGAAGATGAAGTAGTCCATCCATTTGCATTAAAACTAAAACTGCCGTTAGTAATTAATTCTGAGTTTGCATTTGATGGATATGAAGCAGAAATACCAGCATCTAACCACAGTTGCAAACCACTCTTAACTATTCTTCCAGTATTACTTAACGAAGTAACCCCAGTTGTGGGATAAATTAATAATTTGGTTTCATTTTTTGTGGAACCATCATTTAAAGAAAATGCAGGAACCCTTATTATTCCTGATGGGTTTGATTTTATTAAAAATGATTTATTCGTGGTATTTGGTAATTTTGTTAAATCTAACGTTGCTACATCTGCAGATCTTGATGCAGTAAAGTTACCTAAAGTTGGTATATAAGAAGTCATGGAAGGTGCAACTTCTACTTGATGGCCCCAAAAATAAAGACCTTTAGAACTGTCGCCTAAGTAATCAACAGTTGATCCATCAGTTGTCATGCCAATTCCATGACCTGTATTATATGGTCCAACACCTAAACCAGTAACATATACCCGAAACCAACCATTTGCGAGAGGAATGATTCCTTGATCAACTCTGTTTGCGTTTGGTGGTCCTCCAGTAATAACTCCTGTATCTAGATTAAAAAAAGTTCTAGAATTATCTCTATAGTAGATATAAAATATACTTCTTCCTGCTGGTTTTACAAATACAGAATGTGTATAGTAAGCCCCAGCAGACATTGAATATAAACCCCATTGTATAATAAATTTGGTTCCAGTTGCATTTGTTTCTGTGACCAAATCTGCAGTATTTGTGCCATCTGGAGCTATAGCTGCATTCGCAGTAACAGTAACATTATTAATATACCAGGGGAATACAGTTGGAAATTGACTGACTGGCCACAGGTTCATGTCCTGACTCCATGGCATTATATTTGTTCGTGCCCCTTCTATCAAAAATCCTTTACACTGTGCTGTTAAAAAATCATACTCAAATCTTGGTTCATTAGCTACAGCAGTTCTTACAATACCATTTTTATCAACATAAGTTCCCGTAGATGCCCTGCTAAATTTAATCCTAGAATCTAATCTATTGGAGTTTGTAAAATCTTCAAATATAACAGCATCTTTAGTAGGAAATAATGATCTAATCGTCATGCAATAATTCCTCCAACAATATTACCATCAATATTTGCTACCCAAATAAGTGTAGTACCAGAAGTAGCTGCGAGTGTTACTGTAGAAACTGAAGTAGCACCCATTGTTCCTGCTCCAGGAGCAAGGTTGACATTTGCATAGCTTGCTGTGGTTTCTGATGCCTGGATAGTTATAATTCTGGACGAAGCATTTGTATTTCTTAAATACAATCTAACTTCTTGACCAGATGTTAAGTTAGCTATTTGAACTGTTCTATCAGCAGTAAAGCTAGCTATATGAGAATATAAGTCAGTTGCTGTTGCATTTATAGTAACGTTAGAATCGGCAGTAGATGACGTTACTTGCACAAAAGGCTCATTCATGTAAGCCATTTGACCTAAGAATCCATTCAACGGAATCTGGTTAGGATCGGTTCCAATATCAACTTGAGAAACTAGTAAATATTGATTGCCATCGACGGTTTCTGAAATAGTACCACCAGAAACAATTTTTGAAGTATTTGTGTTGGTTGTGGTTGCTACTAATAAATCACCAGAAGTAACAGAAACATTGCCACTAGTGTCTATACCAAATCTCTGTAAACTATTCGTAGCAATACCAATAGCTCCAGATGATGGTTGGTAAACTCCATACGAAGGAACCGTTGTAGTTAGAGGAACAAATGCAGATGCTCTAGAATCTCCAGATGTGGTTAAGTTTCCAGTTGAAGGATTGAAGGTTAATTTTGTAGAAGAAACATTAATTACAGTTTGGGCACCAGATGTAGCTTCTTCCCAAACAATAAATCTATCAGCATTTGTTGTTACATCATTGACAACTGTAATTGCATTAAAACCTTGAATACCTTGAGGACCTTGAAGACCTTGCGGCCCCTGAGTTCCTTGCCTTCCTTGTAAACCTTGGACTCCTTGAACTCCCTGGATACCTTGAGGACCTTGTAAACCCTGAATTCCTTGTGTTCCTTGACCTCCTTGAATTCCTTGTGAGCCTTGCGAACCTTGAATTCCTTGAACTCCTTGAACTCCCTGTAAACCTTGTGGTCCCAAAATTCTTCCAGCTTCTACCCAAGCAGTTCCAGACCAAACCCACAAAAATCCAGTGTTGTTTACAATATAACCATCACCAACAGTTCCATTATAAGAAGTTGGATAACCTGGAAGTGCGGATTCAGTAGCAACATTTCCCAAAATTCTTACTGATGTACCAGCACCACCCTGAACACCCTGGGGTCCTTGAACTCCTTGCAAACCTTGAGTTCCTTGTTGTCCTCTTGGACCTTGAACTCCTTGAATTCCTTGTAATCCTTGTGGTCCTTGAGTACCCTGAACACCAAAAATACCTTGAATACCCTGAACAGAGAATCCTTGAATACCCTGAACACCCTGCACTCCTTGCAGTCCCTGTGGACCCTGTACGCCTTGTATACCTTGAATTGATAAACCTTGCGTACCCTGGCGTCCCTGCACTCCTTGAGGCCCCTGGACGCCTTGTACGCCCTGTATTCCTTGAGTTCCTTGTACTCCTTGTAAACCTTGGGGACCTCTTACCGTGCCAGCATTAATCCAATTAGAACCATTCCATGTCCACAATTCTCCGTTATCATTAGTAATGTAAGAATCACCAATAACGCCAGTATAAGTATTTGGATACCCAGGAAGGTCCAAAAATGTATTTACACTACCTAGAATATTAATACTAGTACCACCAATACCCTGAGTACCTTGAATTGCAGCACCTTGAACTCCTTGGAATCCAAGAAGACCTTGAATACCTTGAGTTCCCTGAGTTCCTTGTGGACCTTGAATACCCTGAACACCTTGTTCACCAATAAATCCTCTAGTTCCTTGAGTACCTTGAAAACCTTGAACTCCTTGTGGTCCAATTAAACCTTGAATACCTTGATTTCCCTGAATACCTCTAAAACCTTGAATACCCTGAGCACCTTGAGCACCTAAAGTTCCAGCTAAACCTTGTACGCCTTGGAAACCAGCTCTTCCTTGAACACCTTGAGGACCGATAGCACCCTGCGTACCTTGAATAGCCCTACCCTGAGTACCTTGAGAACCAATAGTTCCCTGAATACCTTGAATACCTTGAAATCCTCTTAATCCTTGAATTCCTTGGGAACCTTGAGAACCCGTGGTTCCTTGCAAACCTTGAGTCCCTTGGCCACCAAATTCTCCACTTATACCTTGAATACCAGTAGGTCCTTGAATTCCTGTTCTTCCCTGTACACCCTGAATTCCTTGCAAACCACGAAATCCTTGGATACCTTGAGTACCTTGTCCGCCTTGCAATCCACCAGTACCTTGAGCACCTTGAACACCTTGCCCAGAAACACCTTGAATACCTTGCGTTCCTTGACGACCCTGAACACCTTGGGCACCAATTGTTCCAGAAATACCTTGTAAACCTTGAGTGCCTTGAGCACCAAAACCACCAATACCCTGCGTACCTTGGCGACCTTGAGCACCTTGAGGACCAACAATATTTCCTACTTCATACCATTCATTGTTTAATACAGCCCAAACCCAAAGTTTTCCTGTACTAGAAACAATATAACCATCTCCATAATCACCAGTATAAGTATCTGGACCAGTTGGGTTATATCCAGGAAGATCGTTTGGTGTTGGAACTGTACCTAGAATTTTTACAGAAGTACCAGCTAAACCTTGAATACCCTGAATACCTTGAATGCCTTGTAAACCTTGAATACCTTGGGGACCAGGATCCCCCTTAGTACCCTGAATACCCTGAATACCTTGTGGACCTTGTACACCAGATTCCCATCTTCTTACACCATTAATATCAGACGCAAGAAAATAAATTTGAACATCATCTGGCGGAGTACCTAAATTAGGCTCAGCTTGATTTAATCCCAAATATTCATACCGAGATTGATCAACCTCGGCTGCTGGTTTAATTCGTACTCTACGACTTAATAATTCTGCCATTTATCGTCAAGCTGATGTTTCTAGAATGCTGGCCAAAAATTTTAGATTGGATGCATTGGATCCAACAATTTTAATACTTTCATTAGTTTCTAATACTAATTTGCCAGTTAGTAAATTTAATGTATCTTTTGGAGGAACAGTATAATCATAAACAATTTCAGTATCAGTGCTTCCTCTAGTATGTAAAAAGGTTACTGTGTGATTTTGAGTGCCAACATTTGTGACCTGTGCCATCAAAAATACTGCCTTAAAACCCAAAGGACATGTATATACAATAGCTTCATCAGTGTCTACAACACTAACTATAGTTCTAAAATTATTTAAAGGTAATGCAGCCATTTTATTTAATTAGGATAGGGCTAGAATGAATGGAGTTACTGTTACGAAAAGACTTCTTTCAAAGGAGTCACCAGATAATGTACCAGTATTTTGATTAATTTGAATACCTGTACCAATTCTAAAATTACCTAGGTGATCTGTACTTGTAAAAGCAACTTTACCACCGTTCAATTCAACAACTTCACGGGTTTGTGATGGAACACCACCTTTGGCTGGGATTGCCTTATTGATTTGTGTTCCTGCACCAACGTATTCAAAACAATGCGAGTTAGCAATAATTTTAGTCACCTGATAAAAATAAACTTCAGTATTATCATCTAAATCAAAGGGAACTGTTTCGTCTAATGTAATTGTGGATTTTCCGCCATCAACATCAGTAGTAGCAATAATACTATAGTATTGAGGATACATTTTAGCTATTGCTGTAGCAGGAATATCAGGCTCACCACCTACAATTTGAATATTTGGAGTGGTGATAAACTGAGAACCAGATGAAATCAATGTAATTGATGTAATTTCGCCGTCTTCAATATTGGGTATTGCTTGGGCTGTAATACCATCTGGACCTGTTGGTGCATCAATAACAACAGTAGGTGGATCATTTGGATTATATCCAGAACCACTATTAGTTATATTTATCTCCTGAATAAAATAGTATGGATTGCCATTATTACCAAAAGTAATTACCTGCCCTACATAAGGCTCAGTCCTTAAATTTTTCAGTTTAAAAGTATTACCTCTTAATTGATTAAAGTCAATATTTGCTTTATATTGTAAAGGACTTGTCCCATCAGCTACCAATCCAAAATTACCAAAGTCTGTGTTTGAGTTTGTAATCGAACAAGTAGAACCGCCAGATAGATATACCGCACGGTCACAACAAATTTCAAAAATAGAAACCAACTGAGTATATCCTTGGTTTACAATAACAATACCATCGCCGCCTTGGTTATATTGAGTATATGAGTCAAGAACGAAAGATGCGGTTCCGCTAGCTAAATTGCCATCAACACGAAGACCAGCACCAGTAGTTGTTAAACTGGTACAGTTTTGAATATATGGAGAACGAGTAATTACTCCAGTAAGACCAACATAATTTTCAAATTTGATTGTTCTATTTGTAAATGATTCTCTATTTGCAACACTTAATGTTACTTGAGCACCTCTAATTTTAGTAATTACAGCTCCTGTTCCAATACCATCTCCACTAACAGTCATTCCAAGAACAAGATCATTTGTACCTGGAACTGTAATAGTATACGAATTTGATATTCCTGAACAAGAAGGTAAATTTACTGGACTTCCAATTAAAACTTTCGGGAATGAACCGATTGCAGATGGAGCTAAATGACCAGAAAATGTAGCACCAGTAATATAACTACCATTATTCATATAGAACATATCAACGGTAGGAATAGCTGGCAAAATACTAACTTCTCTTAAGTTGTCACCAACAATACCTGTATTTGGTGGTAATGTCATTGGGTTTTGTTCTACATAAACACCTGACTTAACAAATACAGTAGTTTTAAATGAAGGTAATTGCTGAGCTACAGAATTTTCTCCATTTTTAATAATATATTCGATGATATTAAAATAGTTTTCAATCGAAGAAGCTACATCACTGCATGGCGGATATACTAATACAGATTGATTTTCTTCATTTAACTCTGTATCAATAATTAACGATGAGTCAATGTATGGTTCTATAAAAGTATACTTTGGACGATATGTATCTCCATCTATATTAAGACTCCAATTACGCATAGCTAAAATCATCAATTCTTTAGCTTTTTCAAAAGTAGCTAAAGATTGTCTTTCTTCTCCATCAATAAAGACTAGTTCATTTCCTTTATAGTATGCATTGCCAGCATCTACGCAGTTTACATTACCACCTTGCTTTAAATCTGATGCAACTGCATCAATAATATATCCAATATCTCTTAAACAAATATTTTCATACTCTGCCCAAATACCTTCAGTTTCTTCTACGCCAGTTAATGATATTAGAGTTTCATCTTCTATTACTGTAGTTAAAATTTGAATTAATGTATTGACAGTATTCTGTACATCTATACATGTATTTCCATTGCCAGAAACACCATATGGAATAACTTCTCCTTCTCCTCCATATTCTGCTGCCGCTTCTGGCAAAGTTAAATTCTTTTCATAAAGCTGGTTAGTTAAAGCTTTATTGATCATTTCTCCAGCTTTTTGGAAAGCTATAAGTGATTGAACACCTTCGCCATCAATTAAAATAAATTCTCCATCAATATCAAAATATTTTCTTGCTGCTCTAATAGTGTTTATATTACCGCCATTGTACAAATCATCTGCAATAGATCGAGCAACATATTCTATATCTCTACGACATTTTGATTCATTTACAAATAAATTACTTGGTGTTTCTGGATATGCTTGTAATTCATCTATGCCATTTAGCAATACATCAGAAATAATAGTAAATAAAGTATTAATTGATTGCTCTACGTTTAAACAAACACCCTCTGGATCATTATCTATAGTAATGCTCAAGTCTTGGTATGGCAAAAGATTTTTCATTGCGTCAATCATTAAATCTTTTGCAGCTTCAAAAGCAGCTACAGATTCAGTAACTTCATCTTCTAAATATTGAACATTAGCACCACTGTAATAAAAAGAAGCAAATTTTCTTGAATATTTATTGCTTCCTAAAAATAAATCCAATGATACTGCGTCAATAAAATAACCAAGATCTCTTCTGCATTTATCACTATCAGGATTTACAAATGAAGGATAATTTACTAATAAAAAGTTAAATGCTTCCTCTATAATGTAATCTCTATTATTTTGTATTAATCTATAAGCATCTTTATAACGCTGTGTTTCTGCAGAAAGAGAAGCACTCGGGAAAGTCCAATCAGTTCCCCAGGTAGATTCATCATACTGAACTGCAATTTCTGCAAGTGCTCTATCAGCAATTTCATCAATGTTTCTATAAATTAAATTCCTTGCGTCTTTATATCTTCCAGATTCTGGTGGACTATTTGGAAACGTAAATCTGTCTGGATATGTTTTTGTAACTCCATCAAGATCTCCTGGCGAAGCTTCTGTTCCAATAGCCTGTAAAATTATTGCATATAATGAAGTAATAGAACTTGCTATATCAGCACAATCCGTTAAAAAGTTATAAATTCCTGGTTGATTTGAAGCGTCCCCAATAATAGTATTATTAATAACTTGTGTATATCCATGAGACCCTTGCACAGTGATTGGTTGATTTCTCATTACAGAAATCGTTAGATCTCTTGCATATTCATAAACAGCTACTGACTGTTCTCTTTCTCCAGCCAATAAAGATGGATTTGTTACGTATACATTTGCTGCTTCATATACTTTATTATTGCCGTCATATCTTAAATTAAAAATTACAGCATCTAATACTTTGATTACATCACTAACACACTGCTGATTTCCTCCAGGAATTGTAAATTCAGAATACTCTCCAAGCATTCTTTCAACAGCTTCATTAGCAATAAAATCTTTGTTTGCAGTTATTAAATTAGCTGCATCAATTTGTTTATCACCGTTTCCTTCTTTCAGATATTCTGTGAGCAGCCAGCCAATAGATTCTTGTTGAATTAATTTTTTGTTGGCTAAAATTTGATTTGATGCGTCTTGAAGTTTTCCTAAAAATCCAGAATTAGCGGCTCTAAGAGCTGATCCAATAGATGCCTTTGCTGTTTCTTGACTTAAACCATCATTGTCATCATCACCATCTTTAGTTACCCAAAGAACATTAGAGATTGATAATGTTTTCCACAGAACACCAGATCCAGTTGATAATAATACTTGACCTTGAGTTCCTGTCTTATCTGTTCCGTCAATTATAGGGCCATCAATTTGAATAGCTTCTACACCCTCTTCTCCCGTAAAGACATCGTAAACATCTTGAGCTAATCGATTTATCTCAAGCCTTTGCTCTTCAAACGTATTCGTTTTTAGTACTTCTCTACGATTTAATGCCATTTTTTACGATACTTTTTAGAAGAGATTTGATTTCAGAAATTTCATTCTTCAAATTATTTATGTCATCAACTACAGTGTTAACAGTTTTTGATAATGTATTTTTAGCTGGGACACCTGTATTAACAATGGCACCAGTGGAAGGATCTCGATATAAATTTTCGTGACCTTCCACTTTAATATAATTATTCATATTTTAATAAGACGCAACTGCTCTAATATCCTGAATTTTAGGAACATAAACTGGATCAGTAGTTTGCATTACTAATTTAATAGCAAATGATGTAAATTCTGGAAGATTTGAAATACTGTATTTAAGTTCTTGATAAGAAGCTTGGGATTCAAATTGAGCAGAAACAGTATTGCTATAATTTGCTAATACATCTATATCTGGATTTCCATTTTCATTAAAATATTTCCATTCAATATCATCAAAGTTTACTTGAGATGAAACTTCTTTGTATCTATATAATACTTTAACATTCTGTACATCTTTTAGATTTGCTGTTAATCTAACATCAATTGAAGTTCCTGGTGAATTAATAGTAACTTCTTTCGTAGTATATTTTGCAATATTAGAACTATTTTTAGAAGCATTTTCTGGAGAATAATCAACGCCATTTGTAAATGACATTGTTCCAATCTCTACAAATTGTTCTTGACCCGTAGGAATGTCATCATAATAAATTATATCGCCAACTCTAAAGATATCAGGGACTTGGCTAGTAATGGTCGCATTTCTGGCAAATACACTACCAATCGTAATCTTGCTGGTATAATCATCATTAATTGGCTTTTTGTCATTCTCTACAATTAATTCTTTTGATAAAGAATCCCAGTTAATAATTTTTCCACTAATGACATTATCGTACTTTTGGTTTGTATTGCTTGGATTAAATGCAACAATTGTAGATCCGATTTCAAAATCAAACGTTAATTGAGAAATTCCATTATTAGAAATTGTTATATTTAAAGATTCTAAGTTGCCACCTTCTTGAGATTGAGTCGAGAAGAACAATTCTTCGCCAGGAATAAATGTACTTGGACTTGATAGTTTAATCCAAATTTTATTGTTTTCAAATTTAATAATTTCTCCTCTTGCACCAGAAGCTAATCCTTGAGCTGTTTGATTAATTAAAACACTATTGGTTCCTAAGTTAGATAGATCAAGAATATAAATTGGAAGCAATTTAATAATTTGGTATCTTTTACCAAATCTATCTTCTTGTCCAGAAGCATTTTCAATACGATTCGTTGATGTTTTAATCGAAGATACTCTTAAATCAACAACTGGAGATAGATAAGATTTTTCTGAAGAAAGATTAAATTTATAAACAAGCGAATGAGATATGCCGTTCATAATCTCATTAATCCTTGAACAAATCATTTTTTGATTTGTGAAGAAGTGCTCCTCATTTAAGAAAGTTTTTTCGTAATCACTTTGAGCGTAAGAAATGTAATTAGTTGTATTTGAATCTACTGGAATTACATTAGTAGTTTTAACAAAAGTATCAATCTTAGTATTTGGTGCTTGAATATAATTTACATGAGCAAAAAGCTTTTCAAATTTTCTGTTATAAGCTACTAAAGCATTTTTACCGCCACCAATTGAATTGGAACCAGCTCTGTTAGGACCAATGATTGTATATGAATCAAGACCAATATTAGAAACTTTGAATAGATTGCTATTCAAAGCATTAGCTGTAAATCCACCAACATTCTCTAAACCTTTAAAGAATACATAAGACTTTCCAGAATTTTCAAAACCATGGTCTCTATGTCTTACCTTAATAATGGAGTTGTTATTTCTAAACAATGTGGAAGTTGCACTGGTATTAGATAAAGAATAAGTTTCAATCGGATCTAATTCCATTCTTTCATAACCAAGATTTTCATTTACTAATAGTAATTCTGCGGATCTACTGATATCAAACTCTGCACGATACAGAGTAAATTTAATGTCCTCAAACAAATCTTCGGTCCAATTATCTACGTTTTGTGACTTGTATACAGATCCTAATAGTGGCTGTGTTGTTACAGAAGATCCTGTAGAAACTTCAGTCTCAGTTAATCTTGATGCCCATAATTGATATTCTGTAGAATCAGTTTCAATGCATAATGCATATTCTGTATTATTTTGTAGGTATACAGGATGTTCAAAATTAAAATGAGTTGGTGTCGTAGAAAGAGTAGCTCCAGATAAATCAGTAGAAATACCCATTCTAACCGCAGGAGAATCAATTTCAATTACTGATTCAATTACTGCACCACTAGCACCAGTTCCAGTTCCTCTAATGACAACCGAAGGGGGTTCTGTGTAACCATTACCTGATAGAACAATATCTGCATTATAAATTTTACCATTAGAGACATCAATTACGCCAGTGGCGGTGCTTCCACCTGGAAGTTGAGGACTTTCAATTGTGATAATAGCACTTTCGTAATTCAAACCAACGTTTTTAATTTTTAGATCTATTAATTTTCCAGAATCTTTTGCAATAGTTAATGTTAAATTCTGTGCATTAGTATTATTAAACAATGTCAATGATGGTATATCTAATACTTCATTTGGTAAAAATGTCAAACCATTGTGATTACTTAGAACTAATGAATAAACTTGATTATTTGAAAGAGAAATTTCTCCATCAGTTGAAGGTAGTACTTGATTTCCATTCTTATCAATTACCTTTGAAATAGGACCAGATGCACCTGAAGTCTTTCCTTTTGCTGTCTCTCCAACAAATATTGTTAGTGGAGCACTGGCATAAACTTTTAGATAGGTATCTGGAATAAGTGCGGTTTCTGTTCCTGGAACAATATATTTTCCTGGCTTTCCTACATCGACATTTGTTAGATATACTCTAAGTGGAATATTTGAACTCTTTTTATTGAAGAAGAGATCTAATCCAGTAACAAATACTCCACCGTCATAGTTTTCAACTTTAAATGTTTGACTTAGTGGATTTGGTTTATCTTTGTTACTTGTTGTGTTGTCAACAATTTGCACACCCTCGTTTGCTTTGAAGTAAGCTGGGAGAGTTGAAATAATACTAGATGGATTTTGTGGAAGTGAACCAGTAGAATAATATTTTACTTCCGTATATGTATCTACGGTATCTTTATCTTCATTTGTGGAGCTAGAAGTAAAGCGAATTGTCTTTACGCCAGTTGTTAAATAAACATCTTGAGAAGACTCGTCATAAGAAACTGTTTTGACATCTCCAGTCCAAGAAGCATTTTCTGTTGGTGCCTTTCCAGAAGGAATTAAAATAATGCCGCTAGCGTTACCGTTTTCATCAGTAATGATTGGAGAATTGAAGGTTGTTAATGAATTTCCTGGAATGCCAGTATATCTAATATCTGGGTTTGTCCATCTTCCAATGTTAATACCTTCCATAAAGATATAAACTTGTGTTTTTGGCTTCATTCTAGTAATGTTAAATTTAACAGGAATAGAACGAGTAAAATACTGAATCGAAGAAATTACTGAATTGCCATTAGTGTTTCTGTTAGTAACACCTTTAGCAGTTTCATTATTCTGAGGACTAATATTAGAAGAACTTGAAACAGATGCTAGTTGTACAGTGGATTGCGAATCTTCTGTGTTAATATCTGATAAAGATCCAATATTAAAGAATGTTCTGTTGGATCCAATCCAATTTACAATAAATGAATTGTAGAAACTAGAGAAAGCATCTCTTGAATCTTCTTTGCTCAAGAAGATAGAGAATAGTTTTGTATTGTTATCAGTAATTAAAGGAACTACCGTGGTATCAAACCATTGATCTACAGTTGGTGATATTGATACATCTCCAACATATTGAAGAACTACAAAGTTATTTGGATTAATTGTTTTTGTTGCAAAATCATTTCCTAACAATTTAACGTTAGAATATGGAAGTGTAATTACATCACCTGTTTTTTGATAACCTGCATTATTTCTTTCATCAGAACGTGTATAAAGTTCTCTTAAGCGGAAATTATCTTCTTTTACTTGAGGTCTTAAAACAGACTGTTGTGTATCAATTGAACACTTGTAATCAATTGAAGAAATATTGCCAACTCTATGGGATTCAAAATTATCTACAATAAAACCGCTCTTGAATCTATCAAGACCAATTTCATCCTTGATTTGCATATTTAAAGTTTGTTGTTCAAGAATACTTAGTGTTGTATAATATTCTAAACGCTCGATACGCTTTTCTAGCTTACCGATATCTCTCATTGTATATCTACGGTTATCAACTGGGATAACTCTTACATCTTTATTGCTAGTTGTGAATGCAGGAATATGAATATAGTAAATTGCTATTGCATCATCAATAATTTCTGGTTTTGCTGGAGATAGAGAAGAATTTCCTTCTTTGACAATAAAGTTGCCTTGTGTGTCTAAGAAGATGCCATCAATTCTATCAAGATATTGAGATTCAGTAAATGAGAAAGTAAATTCTAAGTTTTTATCTGAAGCAGGAGTACTTGCAAAAATTCCAGAAGGACCGTTGAAATTAATATAATTTTGCTGACTTAAAATTGACTTATCCTGGAATCCAGAAATTATTGAATTACTATCTACTTTTGGTCTAAAATCAATAACATCTTTTAAGGAAACGTTACCATAAACAGTTGAATTAAACGAAGGAATTTCTTCCGAAAGAACTCCAGCCTCATGCAAGTAAGAATCTACAGTACAAAAATCTCCTTGAGAATGATCAAAGTAATCAAAACCAACTACTAGCTGACCAACAGGAGCATCAAAGCCTGGCTTAAGAACAATACGAGAAACATCATAAAGTGTATCTCTTTGACCGTCATCAAAAGTAAATCTATTTGTTACATCAGTACCAGAAATTAGAACACCTTCATTATCAACTACTGGAGGGTTTGTTGAAGAACCTTCGTAAATGTATTTAATTTTAAATACATCAGAATAACTAAAGATATCTACTTCTTCAGTGTCGTAGTCTTGTCCACGTAGGGGAATAATTTTATCTCCAGAAGATACGATTACAATTCTTTTATTTCTAACAACAGTTTTGATTCTTGGTTTTGCTTTAGTAATTTCAATTGTTGCAGAAAGCTTTAATTTAGGGAAATTTGAAGTAATATTTCCAAAGAAATTATTAGGTAAATTAATTGTAATACTACCAGCAGTTAACCCACTAGTAGATTCTTGCGAAGATTGTAAACTAATATATCTTGGATCAATGTATAAAATATCTCCATTGTTTACTACAGTGGAGCTTCCTTTATCCAATACAGTTACAATAAAATTTTCTGTTGTAGGAATAGCAAATCTTTGAGTACCAAAATCTAGTTGAGCAGCAAAAGTAATTAAACCTCCGCTTGAAGAACCAGTGGTAACAAAATCTCTTCTAGCATAATACTTAAACTTGGAATCTTCAATATTTTTAATTAAAGATTTAATTTGTTTACTGCCAGTTGGGAAAATTAAACTAGATGTATTTACGTTATCAATATTTGGTCTGATTCTGATAACACTAGCATTATTAACATCATTAGTTAAACAGCGATCCAAATAAATTCTAGATTTTCTTGGACCATTTGGTTGAGTAGCATATTGAACTACGCTTCTAAAAAGATTACCTTCAACATCTGTAAATAGAACCAAATCTCCTTGAATTAAATCTTTTGATGCATCCCCGTCAAATCCAGTGCATTCAATATATTTTAATCCTCTACTGCCACTAAAATTATAATTTGTTACAGTTTTTGATAGATAAAATTCACTTTCAGTAGCTTCAATATCAGCAGAGAATTTATTAGAATTTGATGAACCGTAAGCAGCGTAGAAAGATTTTACATTTTCTTGGCTATATGTTAATACGGTATTTCTAAACAATACAGGCGTTACTGAACAAGGAGTAATTATTTGAGATTCTGAAGTAATAGTGATTACAGGTGGTTGGGAATATTGTGTGAGTAAACTATCTCTATCTACGACGCTTATTTTATATACTGAACTTCCTTCAACAAAAATTTGTACTTTAGATTCATCATATTCCACACCATCAATGTTAATTTTTGGTGAAGTATATCCAGACCCTCTGTTAGATACAACAAAATGAGAAATTGTGTTTTCATTTGCAATCCTTAAAATATTGCCATTTTCATCAATAATACTTTCACCTGGCAAGAAAGTTCCTGATAAAGTTTTTACAAATAAAACGTTACCATAAGAATAAGATTGAGTTAAGGAGCCTTCAATGACAGCATATGCTCCACTCTTTATACCAGTAATATATTTACCAGCACCAAACTTTTGATTGATAAAATTATTTTGAGTATTTGTGCTATCTAATAATAATCTAGTAAAGAATACTGGATTAAAATAATTAAACCCAAACGTAGTATTATAAATGGAATCACTATCTGCAGTTTTTCCTTTAGATAGAATAACATCAGTATCTTGGTTAAATCCTTTGCCGTATTTAATAAAAGAAATATTTTTTGGCTTTGCTACACCAATCACTGGAGTAATAATTTCATTATAATCAATTACTCTTCCGATAGCATTATTTTCATTTAATGCGTCAGATTGTGAAAAATAAACAGATCTAAGTTTAGCAGAGGCTTCATCTTCATACTCTTTTAAGTATAAATCTAACAGATTTGTTGGACCATATACAGTTAGTTCTAAAAATTCTGCATTCTCGTCAATTTCTTTTTTTGTTACTTTTGAATAAGCTATAGGAGTTACGTAGTCTACTAACGAAGGTTCTCCTTCAGTTCTAGTTTTTACAAACCAAAGATCATTTAATAAACTAGTAAAATTGTTATCATTTAATGCTGATAGAGGAGTTAGTGTGTTTGTAACTTGAATGTATATGGTCTTAATACCATAGCCAACTTCAAAACCTTGTCCTCTTCTATTTACGGTCTGTTTGGAATTTAGGTCATTTTCTGTGCCATTAAATCCAACAGAGCCATCATTGAATACAGAATTCAAATAAACTGTTGGAGAAGAAGTTAAATCTTGACCCTCATCATTTAACGGAATTGTGCCATAAAGATTTGTAACTTTAAATTCAGAAACACCTTTGGTTTTTAATACAACATTATCTCGTGTAATTGTATCCTTTGCCTTATTTAAGGTTAGATATTTTGTTTCATTGTTGACAATTTCAAAACCTCTAACATAAGCTTTACCTGGACCAACAGTTGCAGATAACTTATTATTTGCTTCTTCTTCAGTTAATCCATTAACAAGATTTGTTTGAGTATCTTTTGGATATATACCTAAATTTCCATTTTTTTGATAATATTCTCTTACATCAAGAGGGAAATCATTTACTACATAATCACCAGATTCATCATAAGTTCTTCTAGCAAGAGTATTTTCAAGTAAAGTATAATCCGCCTGTTTAATAATTTTTTGTACTACACCAGATTTAATGGTTATTAACTGAATGAAATTTTTATCGGTAATCGCATCATATGCATATTTTCTAAGCTGCAATGATATTTTAAATCTATGTGCTCCAGGTGCAGCAGAATTAGAATAACCTCTTGAATTGTCATATAAAGAAGAGTCTTGTTCTGGCGTTACAATTTCTTCTACAATGTTAAACCCAACTTTAGCAGATGGTTTATCATAATATTTGTCAACAATGATTAATTGCTCCTCATTGCGTACAAAATAACCATTTACAAAATAAATACCTTCCTGTACTTGTACGCCAGTAGCATAACCCATTGCTGGGCTTTCTAAAAAGAATGAGGTTTTTGTTTCTGGGTCAATTACTTCAATTGAAGTTGGAGAAACACTACCATCTGTTCCAACAACTAACAATGGAGTATTTACGCCATCAATTACTTCTAGAGTTTCGCCTTGTCTGAAAGTTTGCTCGTCGCTTGAGTTGCCGCTATTTGTATATTTTACATATAAAGTATCGGCTTGATTATCTGTTGCGTAATCAGATTCAATTACTAGAGCAGTAACTCCAGAAGTAATTCCTCTTAAATTAGTTCCAATTAAATCTTTGATGTCGTATTTTTTATATACAATTTGCCCGTTTTGATTTACAGGAACTTCTGAAATAGAAGATAATTTGACAAAATCTAAACGAGTATTCAATCCAACTTCGCCAGGCACTACTAAATCGCCTTGCTTAAATTGGAATTTGCCAAAACTTTCAATTTGATTTTGAAGAATAGATTGTAATCCTGTTAATTCTCTTGTCTGGATAGGATACCCAGGTCTAAAAAGAATTTTGTAGAAATTTTTACTATCCGAATAATCGTCAAAGTATGGAGGCGTGTTTAGATTTGTCTTTTGTGACATCGTAAATTTCTAACTAATTTTGGATTTTAACAATCAGAACTCAATAACTAATTTAATATCTTCAATTTGGTCAGGAGCCCTTGTGATTGTTCTTCTATTCTCTATGTATATGATTTCTCCAGAGTTATTTTTAATCTCTGGTAGAGAAACGCCATCATTAAAAGTGCATCCTAAAATAACAGTTCCATCAGTTAAAGCAGTGTCTACATTGCCAGAAGCAGCGGATAATTCGCCAACTACGGCATTAGCAGCATCAGCTTCAAATGGTCTTACAACACCATTATCAGTATGATTCTCTGGATTTTGAATATATTTTAGAACTCCATCTGTAGTGCTATCTGCATCTAGTGTCCATGATACGACAGTGCCATATGCAGTTCCACCATCCACAGTTTGAGAAATGATTTCATCTGGTTGGTAATCTGCTGTAGCACCTTCAATTTTTAAAGCATATAAACCAGAAAGAGTATTGGCTGTAGCCAAATCTGTAGTTCCATTGATTACTGGATCTCTTAGAATACCAATTCTTCTGAAATCGTTATCTACTGGGAAATCACCCGAACCTTCGTCGTAAGTAAGACGAATATTTAACATTACACGCTTACCATTTAACTCTTGCTCCATATTGGAACCATGACCACCTTGAGGAGGAATAACAACCTCAAGTGCTCCTGTAGCGTTAGAACCAACTGTGGTGACAGCAGTTAAAAGAGTATCATTAGTAAATAAGCCATACGCAGTTTCTTCGCTACCAGTTCCATTTACGAGTGGAACAGAAGCATAAGTGTATCCCTGTCCTCTTTCTTCAACTGATGCTTTAGTAATTGCACCACCAGAAACAGTGATTTTTACAATTCCTCCAGTACCATCACCAATAATAGGAGCATACAAATCTCCATTTGGAAGATTTGATCCAGCATTTTCTACAAGCACTACGTCAATAGCACCATCAATAGCAGCCGCCTCGGTTGTCAATCTTGATGGGTTTGTTTTTGCTGCAATGGGGATAAAATCAGTAGAAACAAATTTTAAAACATCATCTGTAGAAACGGTATACATGTACTTCCAGATGTACTCCCCAGTTCCTGCAGGCTCTCTAAAGATGCCAGCAGAGAAAATACCCTGTCCAGCTCCAGGGAGAGTTTTTGGCTCGTATGTGGCTTGTCTTCCAGTTGGGAATGCTGGAGATTCTCCATTATAAAGACATTTGAAGACTTCGTATTCTGAGTTAATTACATAATACTTTCCTTCATAAAGAGATGCAGCACCAGTGGCAGTTTGCTTACCTGTCTGAAATCCATCTGTTGATGGAGAATAGTCAGGCTTCCACATATCAAATTTAGGGTTTGCAATTACGTTCCAGTTATAACGTCTAATTACAGACCTTGCATATTTTGTAGTGATTCTTTTGGCTGCTACAATATCATCATAAATGTCATACTTTTCTTTTTGGTTGTCATATGGAACTGGTGGAAGCTCTTCATTGCCGTAACGATATACGCCAGTTAAAGCTTCTGCACCTGTGTTTACTGTGCCATTCCAACCTTTTAGAAGAGAACCTAAAGCAGGAGAGGAAGATAACGTAGGACCAATGTTTGCTAAAACTAAGCTATTTTCATTGATTCTTTTTACAGAAGCTTTAAAATCAGCATTTGCAAATGAAGTTCCTGTATATACAAAGTCATTAACTTCAAAGGCAACTGTATTTACATTGTAAATTTCTAAATATGCATCCCAACGTTGGGGTCTCCCAACGAAAAAATACATTCTAGTTAGTTCATCATCTGGACCAGCTTCAAGCTCCAGAGTATTATCATCATAATAGTCATCGCCTAGCGAATTCAAAAATTGCTGGGCATTAAAAATTCTAAATTTATCTGAGATTATAGCAGCCATTTAAAAAATCTCTTCTGTATTTTTCTGAGTTATTTATATTTATATTTATTGTGGTATCGTTCTAATATATTGTCCAGCTGGATGAGATGTTGCTTTAGTTCCATCCCATCCTCTAGTAACAAAAACAAAACGATCAGCTAATTTATTTTCGTAATAGATAATTTCTTTGCCAATAAGAATTTTTCCTCTAGTTGGGAATCGGGAAGTATTAGCAATATAAACAGTGTTATCTTCTTCAGATAATTCGATGTCAAGATAAGCCCCAAATTCTTGAATAGAACTATAATAAAGATTGAATGTATTCTTTGGATTGGCAGTAATTTTGGTAGTTCCTCCAATATCAAAATCTTGGATAATGGAATCTGGGTAGATTAAACTAAATTCTTCTATTGTTAGTTTGGATACATCGGAATAACCTGTATCAATAAATTTAGCACTTTCATATACAGCAAGTCTATTGCCTAAAATATCCTGACTGTAATATCCAGGGATATAATTTCCATCAAGTACTTTGTCAACTGTACCAACAAACACAGTTTTTTCAAGTTGTTTATCAAGTCTTTCAATAGAAATATTCTTTACGGGTATTTCTAATCTATTGGTAATATTTGTTTTGCTAGTAACAATACTTTCAAATGATCCTAGAGATGCTAAAACATAAGTTAATACAGTTCTATCTGGATTTGTAATTCTTACTTCTTTAGGAACTGGCCAAATATGATTAATAATATTTGTGTTGATATCAAAATCTTGTGTAAACGAAATAATTTCAAAGATGTATGTGATATTATCATCATCTTGCTTAACTTGTATCTCAGATATTATAGAGAAGTTTAAATTTAATTTAGGAATAATTTGAAGTAAAGCAATATGCGATTGAATTTTTCTGGAATTTTTCTTTACAATACTAAATCTTCTTGAAACAACAACTTTTGGTTCTGCTGTGTAACCAGATCCACCATCTAATAAGATTACATCCAATACCTGACCATTACAAATAATTACTTCGGCTCTAGCTCCACCACCATTGCCATCAACTGGAATAAATTTGATTACAGGATTTGTATAATATTGATATGCAGTTGGCTGCACCAAAATATTATTTTTTAGATATAATTCTAATTCTCTCTTATTCCACTTCAGTGATACAACTTCTCCGCCAAAAATTTCTGCACCAATACTTAATCCTTCACCTCTAGTAATACCATTGTAATTTGAGCAAGAAACTGTAGCATATATTTCCTGCGAAGGAATTTCTCCTTCTAGGAAATTTCTTGTTTTTGCTTCGTATGGTACTGAGAATACTTGTCTGTATTCATTTTCGCCATCAACTTTAATAAAATCTCCTGGAACTATATTAGAAATTTTTCTGTATCTCTTTGTTTCTTCTATTTCTTGTCCTAGCTTTGTATTGTAAAGCCAAATAGGAGCATTTGATTTTGCTTTTAGAAGACGATTTCCATCTTCATCATAAGAATAAACATATGAAATACTATAATCGCCAGTAAGCTCTTTAATTTGTTCGTGGTTAATTAAGAAAGTTAAATTATCAGTTGTAAATTGATCGTTAATTAAATTTTTTGTATTAACTACAGTTAACTCAACCTCATCATTTGAAAGTGCTTTTATTTCTTTTAATTCTCCAAGCAAATACTCATTTTGGTACAACCAAATATTTTGAGTACTTAACATTTTATTTGGAAGAACTTCAAGGTTTTTTATAGTTCCAAATATATCTGTTCCCTGAAGATTGAATTTGATGATGTTATAATAAACATCTGGCTCAAAATCAAACATAGTAAGACCCTGGAAGATGTCTCTTCCATAGAATACAATTACCGAAACATCAGGTAGTACAGTCTCACCGCTTTCCGCAATATAGTATGTTAATGGCTTTCTAAATGTTATAGTAGAACCAATAATTTCGTATGATTCTCCTTCAATCTGGAGAACACCATCAATATAAACGAGTGCGTATCTACTATCTTCTACTTTTTCGATAGTTCTGGAGACTTCATTGTATAGTAAAAATGGTCCATTTGCTTTAGCTGGAATTTGACGAGAATCAATGGATAATCTCTTGTAGTTTCCTACTCCATAAATGAAACATTTTTCTGTACCATTTAATTCAGTATTGATATTTTCGTACAAATCTTCGTGATTAATTGGTGCCTGCGAAAATTCTATTTTGTCAGTAATGGTTGGATCAGGATTTCTTATAATGTGATAAGAATTTCCAAAAGGATTATTAGCAAACTCTCTGGACTTTTGTAAAACACCGTTTAATGTAACTAGTAAGTTTTCTCTAATATCAGTTTTAACAATATCTCCATTTTCATAATACAGATCAAAAACTTTAGTAACACCATCAAATTCAGTTGATAATGTTTTTAACTTTCTTAAATATCTTTGATTTAAGTCATTGTTTTTAAATTTAATAGATCTACAATAAAATCTTTGGCCAGGAACTACTTGTCCTTCAGCAACTCTTTCACCAAATGGAGGCTCAGCAAAAGTAATTTGATTGCCCACAACTTTATACGAAACACCTGGCTCTTGCATAATGCCATCTAGTGTTATAATCAATTGTTGATTATTATATGGAGCATAAGGCAGGTTGGTTTCTTTTTCTAATAATGTGAAAGTTTTTGTGCCTATTAATTGACCATTAAATGGATCAAAATCTCCATCAAAAGGAGCAGCAAGAATTAGCTCTCTTGCTACAGTTTCTGAGTTAGATTCAATATTAAGAGCAACACTACCAATACCTTTTTCTACATTCAAATCATTGAATTTTAATACAGACTGCGTAACATGTCTCTTGATATCTTTTAATTCTACTAATTTTGATTCTAAATTAATAATTTTAATTTTTTCGGCATTAGCATACTCACCAGAAGGCATAGTAACAGTGCCTTCAGATTCTACTAAAACTTCTCCGAAGAGTTTAAATCCAGCGGGGTGAGTAGTTTGTTTAATTAAATCTCTCCAAACATTGGTTGGAGTTTTTGATTTAATTACATACGAATAATCCTGATAATAATAAGAGTCTGTCAGTCTTTGAGAATAACTACTCAAATATCCTTTATCGGAATTAAATTTGCCTAGATTATCAAAATAACCTCTAATATCGGAATCAAATTCTGCATTTAAAATACTGATAATGTCTGCAGTATTTCTCTTAACCTCTCCACGGATTTGAATTTTATCATCAAAAGAGCCTGTAATATTTTCTAGACGTAAAATATTACTTCCTGGTCTCCAACCATTCTTAGATACAAAGCCGTATGCTGTTTCTACAGTTTGACCATTAACAATAGTAGTTTGAATAATCTTCTCACCAATCATAAAAGCATCATCAACATGGTTTTTTAATAATAAAACTAAGTTGGAAGTATAATTTGATACTAGTGTTTGGTCTAAATGATAGTTAAACCCATTGTCAACAATTTCTACACTTCTAGGAATACCAATATTTTCTGATTTAAAATATAACTTTACATCAGATTCTATAATTTTTACCGTTGGTGGATATGAATAATTTTTTCCACCATTAATTACATTAACTTGTAAAACTTTCCCATCTCGTGAAAATACAGAAAATTCCGCCCCATATCCATCGCCATCCACAACTACTGCTTTTGGCTTAGAATAATTTTTGCCGCCATCTAAAACTTCAACAAAGTCTATAGATTTTTTAATATTGTTGTATGTAGTTTTTACAGTTGCTTGATTTTCTTCTGCAATGTCAACACCAGATATGATAGGAATTCTTGAATAATTTTCTCCAGAATTTTCTAATCTAATTTTACTTATTGAACCAATTGCAAATTTAGAAGATGTCGTGTAAGTTATAGATCCTCTTCCATCATATTTTGGATATTCATCTATCTTGTAAACAAATTTATTATTTGTTGTGTAATAAACTGTTTTTTCTCCTTGAAGAGGATCATTTACAATTCTTAAATAACCATTTCTTGTTTTTAAAGATTTTGATTTATCAAAGTAATAATATTTCAAGTAGTTAGTTTCTGTTTTTTTATTATTCTTATCTTCTAAAATATTTTCTGTTAAGAAAAAGTCATCTTCAACAATTAATTCAACTTCAACAATATAATCATCTATAATTGGATCAATGGTTATATTTCTTTCAGTGTATGAAGTATTATTGAATCCAAATTTAACAAAAATAGCAGAGTCTTGTTGACCAGGCTCTATATCGTTGGATTGAACTTCTATAGGAGAAATATTATAAGAAAAACTTGGAGAAAAATCTAAATAAGTACCACCCATTGAAAAATGACTAGTATCAAATTTGTATTTGTAGTATTTGGTTATATCAATAATTGGATTTGACTCAAATGCAGCGTCTGTATTTTGTAGTCCAAACTGAAACTCTGCTTCTGGTTCTTCAGTAGAAGAAATGGTAACAATTTTTTGAGGAATGCTGTTATCATAAAAAACATTGCCTTTTTTAATTGTATTAATATTTGTTGTTAATCCATAGTTATAAACTACAGTTAATAATTGAGTTTCTTTATCGTAACTGAATACGTAAGGATCACTGAATCCTTGACCTAGGATTTGGAATGAGAAATTAAAACGATATTGATTGTCATAAAGTTCTACAGTCTGATTATTATAGTGATCAACAATATTTGTTGAATGTTGACCTCTCAAAACTGTTGCAATTTTTGTTGTTGTGTTTATATTAGTTACTTTTACTATTTCAGATCCTATCTTTAACAAATCATCAATAGACAATCCATTAACATTAGTTAAACGCAATAGGGTGTTTGTTTTAGAAAACCCAACATGATCTACAGATACAATTAATCTTTGGGTCGATATACTTTCTACATCTCTATTTAAATCATCATCTAAAACTGTTAATATATCTCCTTTTTTATACCCAAAACCTTTATTAGTAATTACAACGCTAGTAACTCTTCCATAGCCAGAACCGTTTATATTAGAAACCATGATGGTTGCTCTTGCATTATTTGGATTTCCAGGAGCACCAACGGAAGGTCTAATCTTTGAAGAATCTTTGAATACTAATTCTACATTAAAATACTGTCCAGTTTCATAATCTGCTCCACCATTCAAGTATTCAAAATTTCCTACTCCACTATCATTAATTGTTGTATTAAATGTAGGCACATTTAATTTAACTCTTTGATAAATTCTTTTTCTTACATAATATGTGGTTTGGGTTTGTGTATCATCTGGAACAATATTTACATTAACTCTATCCCCCAGAGTTAAATTATGATCTCCATCAGTGTTTACAATTGCAATTTTGTCGTCAACAAAATTAACTTGGAGGTTTTTACTTAATGAAGATACAGTTACAATTTTAACTCCAAAAGTATCATTCAAATTAGAACTTTTCAATACATAATTATCATCAACAATAAATTGGCCAGATGTTATGCGAATTTTTACTAAATTTTGATTGGCTATAGATTCGACTATAATACCTCTAGCAATCGTAGATCCATCATTGTCTGTCTGAATAATTTCAAAATCTTTTGTAAAATTAGAATTTTTATCAACTAAAATATTAGCAACATCAATAGTTGCTGATACTAAATCATTGTTATTAAAATTGCCAGAAACATTTCTTAGAATAAGTTGATTTGAATTAACTACATCTCCAATTAATTCTCCAGTAGCATTAGTATTTGCTTGGGTAATAATATCTCCAGCAAAAAGAAACGCATTTTCTAATAATGCAATTTCCAATACTTTATTCTCGACACAATCAATTAAATTAACTGGAATACCATTAACTTCAGAAACAAGGGCCGAAGCACCTTGACCTCCAGTATTCGTGTCGTTAACTCTAATAAATGATCCAACTTCAAAATTATCTGTGGAATCTTGAATATCTACATCAGAAACACTTCCTGCAGAAATATTATTAATTTTAACAATCGTATTTACACCATTGTTTTCAATAGAATTAGTTCTTAATCTTTTTACATTAATTGGTAGATCATTTTGATTAATCGCAGAATTGTAGTTTGAATCTACTGGCAACGAATAATAATTTTTACCAAGAATATATGGAAAAACTGGTTGATTGAATAAATTAATAGTTAAAAAGTAAGCATATGTTCCTTCTGGATAATCTGGTGTTACACAAAATCTACCATTGTTTTCATCAAGGTAAGATTTATCAGAAGTAGCTCTTGGAATCCATACATAATCATCTACAAAAGTTCCTAGAGGATATTGACTTGTAGATGGACCTCCAGATCTTGATTCTTTTAATTCATAGCTACTAGCTAATCTTATTATTTCTGATGTAGCATCTAAAGGATTTGTATATCCAAAAGGACCATAAATTGGATTGCCATCATATGCAAATCCAATAATCGGGGAATGAGTTTTTACAGTAGGTTCAGTAAAATTGCTTGTTAAATTATCATTTAATTGAATACGTAGTCTTCTTGGGTTGGCTACATAACCATACCCTAGAGTTTTTTCTAATTTATCTTTTGTTGCAAAATCAGCAAAGACATAACCATAAGAATCATCTAAGCTATTTTGATATTTTTTAAATCTATTCTTATACCATTTTCTAATTTCTACTTTTGCAGTTGCTTCCGTTCCTTGAGCATCTTCAATTAACTCAACCTGAACATTTGCTTGAGTATAAAATTTACCTAGATTAATTGCTTCAAATCCAACTACTTGACCATTTTCAGATACATTAGCTTTATATTCAGCAAAATTGCCTTTGCCTGCCAAATCTATAATTCTAACTGTAGGGGGAGAAGAATAGTATTCGCCAGAATTTACTACAATAATATCAGTAATTTCCCCATTAGTTACAACAGCTCTTGCTTTTGCTCCTCTACCTGCAGTTATAACGACTTTGGGCGTGGTTGTGTATATTTCTTCGGTATTGATCGCAATCGACTCCACAACCTCCCCAGAGACGTTTGCTGACGCCTTTCCTGGAGTTTCATTAATTAATACGTAAGGAGGTTTTTTGTATCCAGATCCCTTGTATGTAACTTCAGAACTTACGATATTTCCATATAAAACGTATTCTTCATCTTTGCAGCCATAAGCAGGAGTTCCGTTTACAAAAATACCAACATCTCTAGCAGGAGTTTCATATACTTCTGTAGTGGTAGTTGGGAATTTTCTAATTAAGCGAAGAACTTTTTGATCTTTTGGTAGATCCTGTAAAGTAGCCGATAAAATTCTGTGAGAAGGATAACTTGATGAACAAATATAAAAATACTGTTCATCTTCATAAATTGCAGAAACGTCTGCATTTAGGTCATCAATCGCTTCTTGGACAGGAGGATTTTGGTAAACAGTTGGTCTTGTGTTAGTTTCATTAATTAACCAACGATTTTCGCTAATTCTTCTATCGAAAATTATTGAACTGCTACTTTCAACTCCTGCTTCAGTAATTTGAATTTTATCACCCAGCTCAGAATATGGTGCAGCATTTTTTAAATTTAGGTTGTATAAAACACCAAGAATTAAAAATGATGTTTGTCTTGCTCTAACTGAGAATAATCCAAAAACATCTGTTCCAACTGGATGAGTTTGAGGCGAAGCGGATCTAGATTCGATAACAAACTGGTTTACATTTTTATTTGTAAATGTAAACTGTTCGGTGCCAATTAAAAGATTGCCAGATGATTTCCAACCCATTGTAGAGCCGACATCAATTCTATCACCAATAGTTCTAGTGCTAGTTAATGTTGATGTTAATTTAGTTCTGGAAATGACATTAAATGATCCATTTACTGTTGCAGGATCTAGAATGATCTCGTAGGTATCGTTTCCTTTAAATATAATGTTATCAATATAGCCAGATGCATACTTTACTTCTGGTCTAGTTGGATCAGGAAGTTGTTCTAATTTTTCTCCAATAAGATTCTCTGGAGATCCAGAAAGAATTTTGACCTTTAAAGAATAGGTTGTTGCCCAATCTGAAGTCGATGGACGAATAGTGCTATCTTTTGGATAGAAAACTTCTGGAATATCATTGGGTGTACGAGAAACAATCGAATTAAAAATAAATTTGATTGACTTATCAGTACCCTTTGCCTTATAAAATTTACTTATATTTTTAATTAAAGTTCTCTTATCAACCTCTCCCTTTAAGTATTTTTCTGGGAAAGAGTCTAAGTATTGGGATTCAAAGCTTTTTACAAAAGCATACAGGAATAAATTACTGACGTTATAGACTTGATCTCCTACAAAATGAGATTCTGCTTGAGTAGTAACAAATTCTGATTTGGTATAAAGATCTCCTAGAGTTGTATTCCCACTGACTCCTCTAGAGACAAATCTAAATTCTGTGTCTGTTCTTTCTTGATAGAAACAAATTTCATTCCCAATACGAATATAACCGTTCTGCTTAGGGAATGAAGTCGCATCAGCTACAACAATTGTAGTCTGTGATGCATTTAAATTTAAAGCAAGTGTTGTGTATTGCTTGAGTAAGTTTTCCTCATAAAAGTCAATATCACGATATTTTGTGATATTGTTAATAATATCCAGCGGCTGTCCTTGATTCTCAAGTTGTTCGTAGTATTTCTCTACAAATCTTGAAAAATTTTCGTATTCGGATGAGATAAACCCTGGGAGTTGATTCTCGATCAGGGCTGAAATTTTTCTCGTTTTTGACGCCATTTAGTCTACTCTGGATATGCTGTAAACTTACTATTTGAAATATCTACGTCTAGATATACTTCTCGACTTGCAATAATATCATTTGAAGCAGGTCTAACACGTAACTCAATACGATTATCAAAGAAACTACCTTGAATAATAGTTACATCATATAATTGAATCTCTCCTTTTTTGTAATTAATATCACCGATAGAATCGTTTAATACGATTTTTTCGCCAGATAGAGAATCTAATCTATATAGGACAATTTTGCCATTGCGATCTTCCAAATACACAGTATAATTGGGATATTCTACGACTTTGAATCCAGTAGAAGATACTGTAGTACGATCACAATCTAAATCAAATTCATTCTGGAAACATAACTCATAATAGAATGTAGAATTGATACCAGGATAAAAATCCTTTCTCATCATCACAGTGGTTTGATTGGAATTAATCGAACGATCTGCATCGTCAATTACACCCACAAACTTACTATATCTGAACTTACCATTAAACTTTTCTGTATCAGATAGATCAATATAGTTTTCCACAGCAGCAATCACTTTTGATCGAATTTGCTCTGGTGTCTGAGTTGTAACAGATTTATTGTAATAAACGTTTGATGTTAACTCAACATAGATGATTGAAGGATCAACAATTTCAGGTTTAACAGAAGCAACCATGTAATCCTTCAGTGCATCCGTAATTTCTTTCTTTGTAAAAGAAGATAGCTTCGTTAGATTATTTGGCTTGACAGCAATCTTGACTTTACCGTATTCTGGGGGATCTGCATCTTCGCCACCAAATACAATGATATCAGCGACCGATGGGTAGATGTTTCTCACAATCGCTGCGTAATCGGCGGCTGTAACGGCCCTGTCTTGCGTTCCAAAGTACTTAGGGGCATTGTACTTGATCTTCTTAATAGTCTCGATATCCTCGCCCCCAGAGGCCGCAGAGACGGTTGCTACGTCAGAGATGGATACAGAGAAATTAGAATTGCCATTGATATCCTCTAATACACCAGTAAATGTAAAGCTTCTTGCTCCGTTGCTTACTGGTCCGTTGGTTGTGATATAAGAAATCTCAATGTACTCACCGTTTTCTAATTTTCGACCAAGAACACCATCACCAAAGAAAATCTCATACTTCTCATCTTCAGTCTCTTCTACAAAATATGTCTTTGATTCTGAATTAACATTCAAAATGTTCGTGGCGAGACTATAAATCTCGTAAGAAGTTGAATTTATTGAAGGATAAACTTTAACACGAATTGAATTTGTGTCAGTTCCAGGATTCTGTAATACGAAACGCTGAGAAGACTGTGTAGTATTAACTGTAAAGAAATTAGATGTAAATGTACCTTCATGCAACTCAACTTCAGTAAAGTTAGCTACAGAGTCGATTACAGGTACTTTATAGTCCTCTACAGTGACATATTGATATAAAGTATCATCAAAAGTTGTGATGAAACCCGTTCCCTTCTTTAAAATAATATGTGAAGGAGAATTATTACCGAAATTTGCTTTGAAGTTAACAACTGCCTTTGGTGCGGTTCTTGATTTGGGACGATAACCAAGTTGCTTTGCTAAAGAAACAACGTTATCACGAAGAGTTGCTGAATCAAGAAACAGTTCATTAACAACTAAGTTAGTGTTAAATGCTGTATAATAAGTATTGTATGCAAGAACATCGAGAAGATTACTCCAAACAGAGCCCTCAAAATCAAAATCAGTAAAATCTGTCTGAGCCCTTAAGTAATCTCTTAGGGCGACTTTAATCTCATTAAAGTCTAAATTTGATACTTGAGTGTAAGGCATTTATCGGGTTCTCTCTAGAAAGAATTCTACATCGATTGGAAAATCTTCTCGACCAATGATTTCAAAGGATAGACTTGCTTCAAATCCATTTTCTTCAAAATTTGGTGTGACATCAACTGATAAAACACGAATTCTAGGCTCATACCTTTCAAGAGTGTTATCAATTTCAGTACTAATTAACGATGCAGTACCAAAATCTAATGGTTCAAACAATAATGATGAAATGGATGAGCCTAGATCAGCATTAAAAAATCTTTCTCCTTTTACAGTCAATAGTAAATTAACAATTGATTGTTTAATCGCAGCCTCATCCTTAACTACTTGCATATCGCCAGTAATAGGATGAGGCTTGAATGTAACCTTCAAATCTTTAAAAGGAAGAAGTTTGGCCACTTAAATAACAGTTTATTGTTATTTAGTTGGTCACTCTTCAAATCTTTCAACAAAATCATCAAAACCACCAGCACCGCCACATGGTCTCGATAAACGATTTTCAGGAATTTTGTAACGAACTCTTTTAAGATATTTTTCTGACGAGTGTTCTGAAATCAGAGTCATACCCGATTTCAAAAAATCCTCTCCTTTATCTACTGGACTCATAGCCATCTGTTTTCTCCGTATAAGGTTAAACAGAACTTTTAGAGGGGTTGCTATCCCTGTACAATTTTATTATAAAACGATTTTTCCCAATAGGAATAGTACCGAGTGTTTCTAAGAGCTTCTCTTGCCTTTAATAGTTTTGCTTTGTTCTGGCAGAGGATCAAATTATACTTTCCGTTATTTGTTTGAACGCCATTGATATAAGAGTGGTCATCTTTGTGATCATCTAAGAAAACGTAATCAGGGTAAGCTTCGTTAAGGGCTCTGCAAGCCTCTAGAAGGTCTTCTAACGTATGAGAGTCATCTAGTACAAAAATAGCGACCTCAACCCCTTCAAGAGGCTGTAAGTCGCTAATAGAACGCTTTTCGATTTGATACTTCGCAAATTGAGCATAAGGGCAAGTAGCAAACCTGCCCAGCTCACGCTTTGGTTTTGTAAGACCTATAATCCAATCTTGGAGATCTTTAGTTACCTTGTCCACGATACTTTTTACGTGCATTGTTTCGACTGGTTGCGGCATATTTTGTATGCTTCCCAGCTCCCTGACGGGATTTCTTGGGTTTGGACTCAATCTGATTCGCACCAGTGAACGAGGGACGCTTTGCCATGGAATATCATCCGTAAACTACCCGACCATTATAGCATAGATCACGCAAAAACGGAAGGGCTCCCTTGAGGTATCGCAATACCTGCTGTAGCATTCAATACATCGCCAACTGTTGATATGGAGACTCCATTGACAAAAGTGAAGTTTGCTGCTTTCACAACTCTTGGATTCGTACAAGGAAACGGTGGAGTTGAACATGTATTACCTATTGCAGGAGTTAATACGTCTCCATTTGCCATTACAGCAGAACGATTTGCAAACACATTACCAACAGGTGGTTCTAAAGTCTTTGGTGGTGACACACATGGACATACAGAACCACCACTGTCAACCCCGAAATAAATTGAAACTGGTTTTCTAGCCATCTTCAAGCTGTTTTAACTTATGTATAATACGATCAAGAACATCAACAATGTCTGAATGTTCCTCTTCGTAGGGGGGTTTATACATTAATTTGAATGGAACGGGAATCTGATTGAGTTTCTCTTCGATTCTCTCAATTCTCCTCTCTAAGAAACTCAGCTTCAGTCTCAACTCGTCCATTTTCAGTAACCCTCTCTTTTTTAGTCATGTTTTGGTAAATTGTCTCAACTTCAATTTCTGGGCGTACTCCAGTATAATAATCCATCGCTACCTCTTCAATTGTGTCAGCGAATTGATTAAAGTCATCAAAGCGTTGCTCTTTTAGAGTACCATCTTTGGTTTTGAATGTAATTTTGTGTTCCATGGTGTTATGTAACTCATACTTTATTTATTTTTGTATATAACCCACCCAAGTATTCCGAGTGGTATTACAATATACCAATATGCTATGGCAATCCCTGCAAGTAATAGAAGACCAATGGCGATGACGCCAGACAAGTCTATACCCGTGCGTGTACTGCCGCAGCAGGGGCACTTGTAAGACACTGAATGCCCTCGGGGATACCATGTGTACCAGCAATTGTAACACATGTTCTGAGGTCTTTTTGTCATTCGACTTCTGGGCATTTTTTTACCTGGGAAAATTTTTTGGGTTGGCGGGGTTTGATTTTAGCAAAACCTTTGAGGGATTTCAAGTCCTGGGAGATTTTTTGAAACGGGGGGAATATTTAGAGGGCTCTGGGAAACGTTTATAGCTTAGAAAGACGGTACTTTTTTGGATCGACCCCCCGCTCGGCGTTTATTATAATAAACGAACGATTACGATTAACTGTTAATTCTTTATACTTACACATACGATTAACTGCTATAAAGAATAACAAACTAATCGCAATTACAAATTAATAATAATATCAAACAAATCAAAATACACTGTTATTCTTATTATCGTGTAATTTTAATTATCTGTTTATTCTTATTATCCTGTAATTCTAAATTTTCGATAATTTTAATAATTCTCTAATTTATCTGTATTTGTATTATTATAGATTTCTACATTTATTTGATTGTATAAAGAATAGCAAACTGTAGAAAAAAGAGAAATAAAAAAGGGGCTAGAATTAGCCCCCTGTGAGTATAGCTAACTGTCCCTCAATCCTCAGGGAATTCGATTTGCTCAAGCTCTCCCATTTTACGCCAGCGAGCAATAAGCGAACCGAGAGAATAACCGAGGAGATCGGGTGATTTAATCACCTCAGTCATGAAGGGAATTAGTCTAACCGAAGCCTTGAAACAATACGCTTTTTCAGTATTGCTGTGAAACACGATTTCGACGAGATTCTCATCAATCTCGATTCTGTGAATTGCCGAAGATTCATCTACACTGAAAACCCGATAGATGGGGGCGGTGGTGATAGTGAAGGAAGGCATGGTTTGAGAAGAGAATTGGGTTTGGGTGGGGGGCTGGAGGTGCCCCCCGTTGCTCGCTATCCTACCACATCACAGGGCGGAGTTGCGATCCTGTGCCCACATCGCCAGCCGCTTGGTGGATGCCTTGGAGAACACCCGATCAGTCTGGGTGATCGAGCCATCGGCGTGGATGACCCGATGCCGCTGGGCAGCCTTGGCACACTGCTGGAGGGCAACTCGCCCCTGGCGGTTGGTCTGGGCGAGGTTCAGCAGGAGGGCAGCTCGGAAGCCACCGATCACACGGGGCTGGGCGATCAGGAGAGCAGCCACACGCTCGGCGTCACCCATGAAGGCGGCGAAGCGGGTGGAGGGGATCAGCTTGATCATGGTTCTCGGGGCGGGGGGTGGTGGAGGTCTGTCCCCCTCGCTTGAACGTATCCTACAGCATCGGGGGCGGCTGTCGAGGGTCTGCAGCCAGAATCGGGACAGTGCTCCAGGTGGCACACGGTCTCGGGTGGGGGGCGGTGCCGTGCTAGATTGAAGGTAGAACCTACAGCCAGGGAGGCAGGCACAAAAAAAGGGGGGCTGCTGCCCCCTGGATCTCAGAACCGCTGGCGGGTTGCTCGCTGGAGGTTCCAGCCATCCCGCTCCCACTGCCGCTGCTCGATTCGGGCAAGCTCGGCATCGAAGCTCTGGTGGCGGATGCCCTGGCGGGTCTCGATGGCTTCGATCCGTTGCTCGCTGGTGTAGAGGTTCCAGCCTTCGGCGGTCTCGTCGGCGGTGCCCTGGTAGCAGGCGTTCCAGATGGTGTTAGCTTCGTCGAGGGTCATGGTCGGGTGTCTGTGGTTGACTTGTTCAGTATAGAGGGGGATCAGTGCCCCATCGACTCGATCTGTGCCACCTTCTCGGCTGTCACACGGTCGAGGGTTTGGGCTGTCTGTAGGATCGCTCCCGCTGTCTGGTTGAAGATCAGGAGCAGAACAGCCACCAGGGCGAGGCGTAGCAGGTTGGCTGGTTTCATGGTTCAGCGGTCGAACTGGGCGAGGCTGCTGGGGGCGATGTGGGAGGGAGACCCACAGCTCAGGTAGAAGTCTACCATACGCTGTGCCTCCTCCAGGGTGGGGAACCACTGTGACCGCCACTCACAAGCGTTGTAGGGGGTCTGGTAGCGGACTTCGATTCGCATCGGTTCGGGTGTCGTTGACTTGTTCAGTATAAGGGCAGAAAGGGGGGCGATCAGCCCCCCAGTGGACGGTTCACAGACCGTCATGCCATTTGGTGCCGAAGGCTGCCATCATCTCATCATCGCTGGGTTCCCACTCGTCTGCGATGCTGGTGGCGATCTCCTCGGGGGTCTTGCCCTCCAGGATGCCAGCGATGGCAAGCTCTGCCGCCCACTCGTTGTGGTCGGTGAAGTCTCCACCGCCGAATCCCAGGGATTCCAGGGCGACGTTCACCTGATAGAGGGCATCATCGAGGTTGGTGGGGATCTCCCAGCCCTCGTCGATCTGCACGGTGTCGGTGTAGGCGTAGGTCATGGGGTGCCTGTGGTTGACTTGTTCAGTATAGGGGCAGGGGTGGGGGCATTGCTGCCCCCTGTGTGCAGGTTGTCAGACTGGCACAGCCTGGCTGGCGTTCGCCTTGCTGTAGCCTCCGAACTGCCCAGCCTGGCGACGCTGGCGGATCGCCTTGCCCCAGTCGCTGCCCTTGGGCTGGGTGCCATGCACCAGGAGGGCGAACGGTTCAGCACCGAAACAGTGGCTGTCGTCGTGATCAACCTCCAGCCCCAGGCGGGCGGCATCATCATCGGTCATCACCACTTTGCTATAGCGAGTGAACAAACCTTCGTCGATCATGTAGTCGAACTTGCCACCGTAGGATGCAGTCAGATAGAAATTGGCAGGCAGGTTAGCTACACCAAACTCGGTGAAGATGTGCAGGGATTTGCTATAGCAATAGAACTTGAGATTGGGGTTCATCTGTGCAACCTTCACCCATGCTTCAAGATAAGCGAGGCTGAAGAAGTCGCCCGACTCATGAATGCGAACCAGCTTGGTGTTGCGAGTCTTGAAGTGTTGCAATGCAACGTTAATCTGATCGGCAGCGTGATCAACACCCACCTGCAGGTAGTCTACAACGGTTTGCAGGTTGTTTGCTCGGTTGTAGAATGCCCCATCGTATTGCACCTCAGAAGATGCAGCGAAGCAACGGAATTGGGTGTGCTCGGTGTCTTGAATGCTACGCTTGCCGTTTGCATCAACAACAGCAAAGGACTTGCAGAACATAGCACCTGGGCAGGTCTTGCCTGCGGGCAGGTTGAAGATCAGGGTCTGGGTGCCCAGCTTGGCGTTGCCTTTGGAGAAGGTGAGCATGGCTCTGTCGTTGGTTGACTTGATCAGTATAGGGGGCGGGTGGTGCCCCCTGGTGGTGCTGGTGGACAGTCTGCCGACTGGCACACCCTCAGAAGTCTACAGCCCAGTCGGTGTCATTGTTGATAGAAACCCAGAAATGGTGTTCGTTGTTGATAGCACGAAGGAAGAAACGATCACCCCTGAATTGTTCTACAATGCACTCGGGATTGTGCTTCATTTTGTTAGCGAAACGGTTTTTCGCTTTCTTAGATTTAGGGCTCACAAATGCCCTGGTTTCGTTTGCAACGAAAGATGCGAGGTCAAACATAACAGAATTGTGTTGACTTGTTCAGTATAGGGGGCTGGATGCCCCCCTGTGGGTGTTACTGTGCCAGTTTAGTTTCTGTCACATCACACACCCAATAGTAGGCACGTTCTGTGGTAACACTAACAAACAGCAGCACACGTTGAGTATAACGAAGCAGGGTCTCTCGCCCACCTTTGTTATACCAATCGCTGACACGGTTAGCAACCCAAACCGTGACGCCAACGATGAATCCAACCACCGTGGCGATTGTATAAAGAATCTGTTGGATGGTTTCATTATCACGAACCATGTCCACCAGTTCGTTATACTTTTCGACGATGGGGTTGTTGAGAAGAATTGGGGTGTTCATTGTTGTAGAGAATTGAACAGCAGTGGTCGATCTCTCAACCACGAACACACCATAACACCAACAACCACCACAGTCAAGGGGTAGTGGACAGTTCAAGAAGTGGCACAACACCTCTTGACAAACACACAAAAATACCCTAGTTTGTATAAAGAATCACAAACTAGGGTTCTTTATTCTTTATACTACACATTTATTCTTGTGTAGTATAATCTACTTCTACTGTTATACTATAATCATCATACTCTATTTCTTTATTCTTTATATCTTCTTCTTTCATTTCTTGTATAATGTATTCTTGAAATGTTAATGTATTAGACATAAAGATTACCTATTAAAATTTAATGTTAAAAAAACTGAGAAATCTTAACTTTTGATTTTTTGAGATTTCTCAGTTTTTGAATTTTCTCAGTTTTTGAGATTTTTAGAATTGTGTATTTTTTACAATTTCACTGGCAAGATCACTACCAACAATGCCAGCAATGAACTCTTCTGTGGAATCATCATCTTCACCCTCAGCAACCCAGATGTCTTCGATCAACATATCAAGATCAGTATCACCTTCACCGAAGTTCTTATCAAATGAATTGTACATCATTTGGACAGCATAGGAGATCAAATCATCCATGTCCATGTCTTCAATCACACGATAGCAATGTGCTTGGCAGAGATCACTAATTTGTTCGGAAGTGAGAGTCATTTTCTCAAGGGTGAATTGAAGTAACGAGTGAAGCATAGCACCAGGATGATGCCAGTGGAGATGACACCGACCAGTCCTAGAACTGTCACAGCATCACCAGTAAAGTTGTAAGTGTCAACCATCATACATCATAGCAAAGGTACTCAGTCATTTCTTCTTTGAACATTGCAGTCTCAGCTTCAGTATTCCATGGAATAGATGCCATGAAATTGTAATGGTCAACCCAACGAGCACATGCAGCCATGATGTCTTCATGTGCCACCACTCGGTTGTAGAAGTGGCTGTTGTCGCAGATCATTGCCATGAGGTGAATCTCTCAGGAACAAATAAAGAATAGCATGGGTGGGGGGCTGTGTCAACCCCCCTGTGCCACTTCAGATAGCGGACTTGAAACCACGGCTCCACAGTGCCAGACGCATGGTGCTAGCCTTGCGAACCTGATCCTGGCTCCGACCCTGGGCAAGGGCAGCCTTCTGGAGGCTGTTACGAGCCACGTCGCCAGCGGTGTTCACCAGAACGTTACGGGCGGTCTGCAGGAGTTGCTGGGAAGTCATAGATCCTCTCGGGGGTAGTTGTTTGGTCGGAAGCTCTCTTGCCTCCGATGCACATAGTATGGCACCCCTGAGAGCCCCCTGCAAGCCCCTCTGTGCCACTTGCAGAACCGTCACAGTGTCACACCACCGAAGCATCTCAAAGCTGCTAGGAATGGCTTGCAGGAATGTGTAATAAAAAAGGGGCATCTCTGCCCCCAAATATTATTCAATCCCAATCACTGTACTCATCGTAATCCTTGAATTTAGTCTTTCGATTATTCCTTGTGGAATATCGTTTGGCATTCTGGACTTCGTAACCGTAGTCCTCATAATCATCTTCAAGGTTCAGATCTTTGAAAGATTCTGTGTACTTACGAGTGCTTTTTGCCATTTTTTAACTCAATTGACTCCTATTTTGGGGTGTTTTGTAGTATTTAGTGGTCAGACAGTGACAATCTGAAGAGTTTGGTCCTCTTTCAGTGCTCGATTGAACAGACGACCAACACTTTGATGGTTTTCCATTGCATTTTCAACCGAATTTACGAAATTACCAGTGGTATCACGGTAATCGTAGCTCTTACCATTGTTAAAGGTAATAGTTACAATACTATCATCACCTGCACGAACGGTGTTAATAGCAGTAGAATCGATATTTTCAATAAGTTTCATAGTTCTCTGTTAATTGTTAAAATTTAACTTTTATGATTTTGAAGTTTTTGGAAAATCTCAAAAATCTAAAAAATCAAGTTTTTGGATTTTTAGAGTTTTTGGGTTTTCTCGATTTCTGAGATTTCCGAACTTCATGAATACAGTATAGGGCATTCGCCCAGGTTTGTCAAGCCCCTTGTGCCAGTCCCTGAAGTGTCACAAGAGCCCTTGACAAGTCTTAGAGTAAGACTGGGAGTTTTGTCAAGCCCCTTTGTGCCACTTTAAGAACTGGCATATTTCGGCTTGACTTTCGGGGGCTGGCGGGCTTAGACAACAACACCCCCGTAGATTTCTATGCTTTCAGCAACATTTAACGAGAACCTTTGTCAGAGAATCAAAACACTTAACTATGTTTTTTTAAACATTTATTAATAATTGAGTTTTCCACAAGTACATCCGTATCCTGTGAAAAACCTCAAAGTGTATTATTGAGAACAACCCAGTTATATCAAGGATTCTCTATGATGCGGAAACTGTATCATCTATAAGACTACAGACCCAACTGTTTCTTCTCAGCATCACTTAGAGAATTAAGGTCTTTCTTAAGTTTTTCAAGTTTTCGTTCCTTTGCTTTTGCCTTCTCTTCTTTTTCTTTCTCCAGTTGTTTCATTCTCTTATTGTATTCCTTATCGGTTTCCTCCCGATGCTTGTAGAGATTATATTCAATGTATTTTTCGCCACCATAATCCCACTCATACTCACTTTCAATTCCTTCCCAACCAGCATCTAATTCTGCTTGAAGTGAAGCAATCATACTCTCAAGAGTACCATCAAAATCCCCATGATACCTTGTAGTTTCTTTAACTTGAATTCGTTTGACAGTCATAGTTCTTTTACAGGTAGTTTGCTATTCGGTCCATACTCATTCACATACTCAGGAAAAGCATTTAATAATTTTTGTTTGTTAATGGGATCTGCCATACGAAAAGCATTAGCGAGAGCAACAACAAATGATCCACCATACTGTTTCATACGACAGATCATTTCGTACATTTCAATGTCAGTCATTTTAGATGAGGTGCAATTTGTGTTTGAAGTTTCAGTTCTTGAAGCAAACTACGGGCAAACTCAATTTCACCATATTCAGCACCAACATTAAAAGTATCATCATAATTGCCAGTTTCGGATGGTGAATAGTCATCACCATAATCATCATAGCAATGCTTGAACTTTGCGGTTTCTTGGAGTTTGGAGAGAAGGAATTCCAGTTTTTGAGTGTCAGTCATAATCAAAACATCCAACTCTTTGTGAAAAATCCTTTGAAGTATTCCCAGAAGGAAATATCTTCTTCCTCTTCTACAACTTCCCGTTGTTCAAAGTTCTTACCTTCATCACCACAACGATCTTCATGCTCTCGTGCCTGAAAAGCTATCATGTCAATCTTTTCTGTACGACCGTTAATGTAATCAGGTCGTTCAAAGTAATGAAACTTACAACAGGGAAGAAAATCATTGACCACATAATAGTGCTTACAATCTTTACAAGCAGGAATGGTGGAAGTCATTTCAGTTACCTTTGAAGAGTTTGTAGATGGCATCAGCAATCGCAATTGCTTCTTCTTTATTCATACAAATGTGTTGAACTCGTTTATCACCAATTTCTTTATCAAACTCCCAATAAGAGACAGTAAACCCCTCACATCCAACATCAAGATGAATGTCTTCGGCAGTATACCAGTAGTCAGAATGTTCTTGAATACGAACTTGGTTTGTGATTTCAAGAGTCATAGGATTTTTGAGAGATTTAACGGCTTGAAGCAAATCATTTCCAGTAAGCATTAGGACACCATCCATTCGTGAACAGGATACTCCATTTGCTCAAGCAAACAAGCAGCAACTTCATTCATTGCTACATTGCGATCTGATTTGGGTACATTGTGCTGTAGATCCATTGCCCGAACGTACAAGGCATCAGCCAGTGCTGTGCGTTGCTGTGGAGTTAGTGTGATGGTGACGGTGGTGTTCATCGGTTTGTTTGAACTGTGCTTATTGTAGGGGATTCTGGGAGTGTGTGAGTGAGTGTTGTGCCAGTGATTCAAGTGTCCTAGGTGGATTGTCTTGCTTCGTAGTCCTGTGCTAGTTCTCTTTCATTATAATACAAGAACACTTCATCTGGATACTGACCAATCCATTCAATGTATTCATCACCTATGGCAATGGCATCATCCATACGATTCTCAGACATCAATTCTTGAAACCGATCTTGCATGTACAGCAGAATCTGGTCTGATTGCTCAGACACAGACTCATACTCTTTTTCTTGTTGACGTTGTTCTTCGTCTGGAGTCATAACTCCTCCTCCTTCTTGATAATAGACATGATTCCCATAGGTGGTTCATTTACCGTTTTGGCTTGCTTTTTATTCTGTTTTGGTGTCTCTGTATAGGGTTTGTATGGTTTTGTAGCAGCTTTATCGAAGTTTCTGTGGCGTACACCACCACCACGATTGCGAGACTTCCAGTTAATGTTGCGACTATCACCCGCTGGTAGTTTAGTTACAGTAACTTCCTTCTCAATAACTTCTTTAGACCACCACAGTATGCTTGGATGTTCAAACACAGACTCATCTTGAATATCATAGATTTGATACACAATATGATGATTATCTGTGTTAATAGAGTGTGCTACTCCACCAATCAATGAATCAATTTCATCCTCTGGACACAGGTAATAATCTCTCTGTTCGGGAGGAACAATCAAAAAATCAGACAACCAACCAGATACTACCGCATCACGGACAGAATAGCGATAAACAATGGTTTTCATCGTCTCAGTCATAATACCTCCACTGTAACTCTATTACTTAGATGATCGTATTGTACGAACTTTTGGTTTTCTGGGAGGGTTTCTTGAATTGCTTTGGCAAAGTCATTCGGGAAATGTCCATGATACCTCCAGAACAGTTCTGTTTCCTTTGGAGTCAGTGATTCCTTGGGAATGGGTCGATATTCAGTTTGAGAAAGGGGAATCAGGAGCATTAGCTCCTTGACATGATCTGCTACGATGTTCATTTGACGTACATGGGATTAGGGACATGCTGTTGAAGAAAGTCAACACAGGCTTTGAATAGATCATATTGATTCGGATTGAGATCCATCCAATCAATCACATCAAATGAATCCCAGTCAACCGTACCGTCTGGGTTCATATCACACACAATCGGTGTGCCGATTTCATCCAGCATGATGGCTTCCGTGCCAATCACGAAATACATTTCCTCGTGTTCCATGTTCCTCCGTTGAGTGTGTTATGAGTGTAGCAGATTATGGGGATGGTGTCAAGTGTGGTATTCTTTCACCACTCTGTTGCTCGATTTAGGATACATTTCTTCGCCACGCATGGCATGATCCACGAAACGCTCCACTCGTTTGATGTCAGTGTCCCATGATTGTACCATCATGTCACTAGAATACTTCAACATCATGAACAAATCATCACGACAATTCACCCAGAATCCAAATCGACGGACCTGAGCGTGATACCAATGAATATCAGGATTATTTGTTAATGATGGTCTTTGAATAATTCGCATTTTCATGGTGATACCTCTTGTGTAGGGGGCTCTGGAGCGGGTGGAGCTGTTTGTGGCGTGGCTGGTAGCTGTGGAGTACTTGGAGCCTGCTGTAGGGGCTGCTGGAGGGGTGTGGAGAGCTTTTCTTCTAGCTTCTGCTCCAACTGGGTCAGCTTTTGTTCAATAGCAGGCTGTGGCTCCTCTATTTTTGGTTCTGGCTGTTGTTGTGCCAGCTTATACCCAGCGGCAGCAGCACCGAAGATACTAGCCAGTGCTGCTACCGTAGAAATGGTTGATTGAAACTTACTCATTGATTCTTAAGAATGGCTTTCAATTCATAGATGGCGTTACTTACAGTCGCCTCAAGATAACCATAACAATAAGGATACCCCTTCTCATTCTGAGTCTCGGGGTCTTTGGTCACACTAAGAGATTTCTCCAGCCCACTCAGAAGACTCTCAAGCTGGCGGGTGGTGATTTCGCTGGTGCTCATGGTGTGTTGGTTGAACTGAGGTTATTGTAGCTCCTCGAGCTCTTCGATCAGGTCCATTGGGACACTTTCGTGACTGTCCTCAAGATAGATGTCTTCAACGTTTCGTAGGATACTCTTCCTCACGTTGTAATCATCGTAATAGTATTCAGTTGTGTCAAAGTCAGAAAAATAAGTCATGATTCGTGTGAATGGTTTCCTCGTACAAGTTCAAGTTCATTATATTGTTGGGGATATACGATTAAACATACATCCCTCACTCTTTCAGTTGGAAATTCTCTTATGCATATTGTCATATATTGCTCACAGGCAAATCTTACATGACCATACATGCCTCTATAATACACTTCTGTTCCTTCGGGCAGCATACTCATATTCTGTGATTGGTTCTGGGTATACACTGCTGCTCAAACTGTCTGGATACATTGTATGTACGATGTATTGTGCTTGGTGGCAATTTGCCGCAACAACATATACATCAGCAGTAATAGAGCTTGGAGCATCATCTGGGGAGTCTTGCCAAGGTAAATCTACCTCGACAAGATATACATGACCATGCTTTAAACTATTATCGAAATCAATAATCAAATCAGCAATCATATTCTTTATTCAATTCGGAGGTAAGTTCAAAACGCAATTCATCAATCTCACCACGAAGATGTTTAATCTCACGTTGAAGACCAATGATTTCACCTTGTTGTGTTTTGATAAGCTCAGCATATTCTTTAATGAGAGCTTCTGCTTGTTCTAGGCTAGTCATGTTAGTTGCCATGGGACAAATGATATTTATTGTAGTGAATTTTACCAAGTTGTGAATCTTGATGTAGTGTATAAGATGCTACACCAAGAGCAATGAGAACAAAAATGATTGACTTCATCCCATACCTCGTGGAAATTCATGCTTGCAATCAGGACACAACCAATGATTGATTCTATCTTCGCCAAGCAGCTCAACACCGATCACACGAGAATAGAAATACGGAGGTGAATAGTTGTGTTGATACTCTTCTGGAATGGGTTTATCCACCCAATTCGATCCACACTCAGGACAGTTCCGCATCTTGGTGATGTCTTTGTATTCCATTTACATAAACTCCGCAAGATAATAGTCTACAGTCACTTCAAGTTCCGCAGCAGCTTCCTCGATACCTTTCCAGAAGAGAGCATCAATGTCAGTCTCGCCTGTTTTGGTGACATAGAGTTCATACTGTTCGTCAGTCATTCGGGTTAAGTGCCTCCCAAGCAGCAAATAGTTTAGCATAGAGTTCGTTACCGTCAACTTTTGTGTGATTTTCCAGATGAACTTGGATATGTTTGTTGAGATACTGGAGAGCTGAGATAAGATAGTTAAGCTCTCCAGAACTGAGACGTACAAAGTCTTCAGGCATCGTATCCAGCGTTGCGGAGCATGGCTCGTCGGCAATCATAGGCGATAAGCTCGTTCGGGTAGACTCCGAGGCATTGGCGGGTTTCACGGTCGATGATCTCCCATTTGGTCGTGCCAATCCTAGCACGAATGAGCATGGGGTTGTCAAGACCGAGAGGATAAGGCTTTTTGATGGTGGTGCTCATGGGGTTCTCCCTTGACTACCCCCGTATCATAGCACAGCGAGAGGGGCTGTCAAGCCCTCGTGTGTTCATTCGCCAATCTTTACATAGATTGGATTTTTCCTTACCATCTTGACAAAAGTGGCATCCCCACCCTTTAATGTGTATCTCTTGCCATCAAATATAATTACACCATATGCTGCAGCAAGAGCATACACAGACATAATGAATGAGTTCTTAATCCATTTCTTGATAACATCTTCATTTGCAGAGCACAAGTACAACATTTCATATGAAGATAGTTTCTCAAAGAATATCTTTGTGTTGTTTGAAAATTGTACCTTTGCTTGATTTGGTTTGGTATTCTTTAAGAAGTCTGGCTTTCGTTCAAATTCTCTTTCAAAATCATTTATGATTTCTCTTGCCTTACCACCCATATGTGCAGTAATATTCTCAATATATCTTCTAGCAATCACTGGTCGTAAGCTCTCATCAATTTGTGCAAATACTGTGCTTAAATCACCTGGACTCATTAAGTCAGATTTCATCAATGCTGCATAGTTTGATAGACCATTGTATGCTTTTGATTGAGCAATTAAATTACCCAAATCTTTGATTTCCATTTGTGTTGCTGTAGTACGATCAAGCAATTTAAATCTCACAGCAATGTTTACTAATTGAGTATGCTTATTAATTTTTGATAGAGAATAGATCTTATTGATTAAATTTGTTTCATATACAAGTGCTTTTCTTTTATCAGTAAGATTTAAGTTTCTTTCTACACTTCTTCTATCGGATATACCAAGTTTAACTGCTTCGGATACAAGTTCTTCTTTCTTTTTGATTGTTGGTTTTGAATAGGTTAATGCAGGAAATTCCTTTGATGTAAAGTTAGCAGTGATATTAAACTTGTCTTGAAATGCTGCTTTTCGTATTTCTTTGATGCTAGCAAATAATCTATTCTTTTCTGGCAATTTACGAATGATTTGTGAGTTAATATAATCTCTTGTGATACCACCAATACCAGAAGCAGAACCAGTTGTTTCAATCGGTGTCAAATATATCTGACCAGACTGCAAGAATGCTTGGTATCGTGTAGTCTTCTTATAATCAACAAAATTAATACCAAATTCAAATGTAGTTCTGCCAATCTCTTTTAATTTGTAATTGAAACTACTATTATCAATTTCAATTACTTTCTCTAATTCATTAACAAATTCTTGTTTATCTTTAATTGATAATAGATGTAATACTGTGGAGAAGAATGGATCTTTTACATCTTTGTTAAGATCATCAAATGAACCAATTACTTTAATTAAACTGGTGATCAAATTATCACTAATTGTTGTCAATCTTAATTGTTTTAATGATATAGGAATGATGTCGCCACGTTTAAATCCTTCATCCATAAACTTTTGATATTGTTTATGTGTCAATGTTCTACCACTGAACACTCGATTCAATGTTCGCATTCCTTCTGCTTGTGGTCGATAGATGAATATATCTGCTGTCGTTAGTTTGTCTGGTGCATTATAATAATTTGTCTCTGTATTTGCAATCTTTTTGAATGGAACTGATTTGTATCGAATGCCTTCAGATGAATCTTCTTCTGCTATATTATATGAAGACAACGAACCTCTTATATTCAGTTTGCTACGATTCCTGATAATGCTCTTAGCTACAGCTACAGAATCTAAAACATAAGAATAATTGTGAATTAACGAGAATTCCTTTAACGTATCTGAAGATGATGAAACATATAATTTTGATTTGTTATTTGAGAGCAAATCATTTGTAGTTTTTAAACTCTCATAGAAGTCATAGATGGTATCATTTCTATTGTTAAAAAAATACCACACTGCATAGCAAGTGAAGTCTTGCTTTTCAGATGTGGTTTTACTATCATTCATAGAAATCATTTCAAAAAAATCATCATTTGATAATCCTTGTGGATAATCACCAAGCAATCTTTTAATTAATGCTTCTATGCTTTTTGTTGTGAATACTGTTTTTATCTTTTTACTAGAAATGATCTCAAGTGCTTTGCGATAAAAGGTAATGTATTTCTTGCCATTAAATGTCATTTCATAACATAATGGTTCATTACCTTTTTGTTCTAATGTTTTATATAATTTTGACTTGGTGTTTGATGATTGTTTCTCACGGCAGGCATTTAAAAACAATTTAATTGGCGTTTTTCCAGATACTGGAGAAGGATCTAGAATATCCTTAAATTTATACTCTGCCATTCTAATGCACTATTCCTTCATGGATATTTATTTTTTCTTCCTTGGCTTTTTAGGTGTTTGCTTTTGTTTCTCTTTTTGTCTGTGTTTTTTGAGGGCTTCGATAGCCTCAGCATCTGTCTTATGATCACTGAGTTGAAATCCATTATGTATTAAAACAAAACGGTCCCCCCAGGGGACCGTAGCATATCCATCTTTAGTTATCATATCCTAATCGTTCTCTACAGTATTTAAACCGTTCCCATTCCTCGTCAGTGAAGTTATCACTAGCATATGGGATGCCCACAACATAAGCACAGAACTTGTTGATGTTTTCAGATTGATTGCTTGAAGCAATAAGAGCACTAGCGAGGAGTTCAATCATTTGTTCATTTGAAGTGTAGGGACAGGCATTCCACCTTCGGTGGGCACATAGATGGTCACGTTACCATTCTTGCTACCATCTTCCAGACCAGTGATATACAGATACTGTAGATACTCACGATTGTCTTTTAGACTATCACCAATGATTTGGTTTGCCTTGGCAACACCAGTAGCACGAATGATCTCAGCATCAGCAAGTTGTTGGGCACTATCTTTCTTTGCTTGTGCTTCAAGCACAGCAACCTGGCGAGTATATTCTGCCTTTTGCAGTTCTGCTTTACCAGCAAGAGATTGTTGCCACACATTATATTGTGGACCACCAATGAAGATGAGACCACCAACCACAACGACACCAACTGCTACGAGAGCAACACCAGCATCAATAAATCCGTTTTGTTGTTTCATCGTTTAGATTCTCCAAGAATTTGTTCCAAAAGTTCTTTATCACGTTTTTTATTGTAGATGCTGACAATAATATCAGCAACACAATATCCAAAGGCAAACGCAGCCATAACTGTAGTAATCATAATAGCTCAAATAAACAGTTTAGGGAGTAATCCAATCGTAACCATCAGGTTTTACAACACTCTCATACCCATCATACTCATCAATACGATAAGGACCAGAGATCTCATCAATAGCAAGTTTAGCACATTCACCGTTTGCTTTCTCACCCAGTTCTTCTACAACTTGAACAAGAATGGGGTCGTGACGGGCAACATCACAGTGATACCAAGTTTGTTTTGAATACCTTTCGTTGAAGTCCTTACGTTCATCTTGGGTCATCAATCGCCATTCTTTTTGGACTACACGTTCTTCGGGTGGAACCAACCAAACATTGAATCCCCACGTAGAATTTTCAAACCAAACTTTTTTGCCTTGAAGTTCCCAGTAACGCTCACACGCTTCACGGGACAGACTGAACCCACCGTAGCAGGCATTATATACTACTTTAGTCATAATCAGTTGTAAGTACAGAGTTGAGTGATGCGACCATATTGAATACCCTCAGACCATTTGCCGCCAGCATTAATACATGCTTGTTTAGATGGGACGATGGAATTGCCAGTAGCAATACCAAATAAAACAGCACATCCAATACCAGCAATTACAACAACAATCATTAGTTCAATGAGAGTGTATCCATTGGATTTATTCACAGAGCAGCAACCTCCTCCATAATGATTTCTACATCACGCTCATCACGATGACCCATAACGTCATCGGTGATAGGTGTATCATAGCACAGTTCCCAATTATCTTCAATACCTTTGAGAACTGCTACTTCATACAGATCATCAGCAAATCCATAGGAACCAGGGAATCGTACCACACTCACACCATAACCATTAGGGAAAAAGTGTTTTGCTTGAACCCCATCGGTAGTATAGTGGGGATGGGGCTGGAAATCAAGATCAGTGAATTTCATTTTTAATAAAGCGGTCGGTCCAAGTTTCATTAAATCGTTCCCGAAGGTTCTCAACCATAGTATAGCGTTGAATCATTTCGTTGTCCATAGGGAGATCAAATTGCCCCCAAGGACAAGTGAATTCAAACATACTTACTGCTTGAAGCAGTAAATCACACATCATTTCGTGCTCAGCACATGTCAATGTGATGTTAAGATCATTTTGATCAATGTGTGCATCATCATTAGTATCTTCGACGATGGGATAGTTTGCTACGGGAAGAGAAATCATAATCAGAAAGGAATTTCTTCAAGGGTGGGTGCAGCAAATGATTCGCTGGTTTCTTCAGTCACAACATCACTGGTGATGACATCAAGAATGCTAAGGATCTCTTGACCATTAGCACCTTTACGAAGCATGGAGATCAGAAGTTGCTTGCTCATGGTAATAAAATAATAAGGTTTACAATTAGTCTTCAATAGGATACAGTTGCCAAGTGTCAGGGTGAATACCCATCTCTTCGCAACGAACCTCGTAGGCAATACGCTGGAGCAGACGGAGATCCATGTCCAGCACCGCCATTCGGATAGTGTGGCGGATTTGGGCGTCTTGGGTGGTGTCAGTAACCATGTCGTTTGCTTGAGTACCTACTCATTATAGGGGTGAAACCACCCCGATGTGGGGTGGTGTGTGCCAGTTGTCAGACTGCCAGTGCTCCCGTAGGAATCTCGGCAATGGTGGGCATAGTGTTCTCTTCAAACTGGTGACGATCATAGCAGATCCACTCATCATCGAGCGTGTAGATGTAAGCATACTCTTCGCCATCTGCCAAGTAATCATACTTGTTGGCATCGAGGCGAGGAGGGCAATCCTCACCACGCTGAGAGTAGTAGTTGGGGCCATACTCGGAAGGGTTGCCATCCTGATCCATGGGAAGCTCAGTCCAGCAGCAGCTCATATCGCCACCATCAATCAGCTCAGCAGCCTTCTCACGGCTGTTGTAGTGGGTCTTAAGAATACGACCCAGCCACTCGGGATAGCCATCCCAGTGGTGATACACCGAGAGCACAGACTCGTCGGGAAGCATGATGCCGATGCGTGAGCGGGTTGCCATGTGGTCCTCCGTTGTTGACTCACTTAATATAGGGCAAAACAAAGGGGGCGTCAAGCCCCCTGTGGCACTTGTTCAACTGTCACCCGCCATTCTCTCGTATGCTTCTCACAAGATATTCTGTAAATTGTTCCATTTTTTCTGGAGAAACTGATTGAGGGAGATCATGAATTGCATTTCTTAATGCAACCATTTCAGCCCATTCTTCTTGATTAAGATTGCTATTTGGTTGTTTGGGGAAAGTCATGTTGTGATTGCAATGTGTTGATATCCTAACACTATTTACCTCAGTAATAAAAGAACTTAAGATTTTCTTCGGATTGTATTTACATACTTGTCATAATTTGATAGTAGTTCTTCTTCTGTAGGATCTGGTTTTACAGGGCAAACTACCTTGAAATCCAAGTCACAATTGGATAAAGACAATTTAGATTTTACATTCAATCTTGTCTGACCATATTTGTCTGGTTTGTTCCTCTTGAATTTCCATTTCTTATCATTATCAATGTATCCACAATTATCAATCCATGTATAGTTGTACTGACTATAATCTGGTTGATAATCAAAGAACATTCTGATGTTATAATCATCACCAAATCTATTATGTACGATGATTACATCAATCATGGTATCAATATTCAAATCATCAAAACTTTCATTCTTTTTGGTGATTAAAGTTTTGATGATTTCATCACCTATTTGATTTGCTGTCAGTAAGCTTTCATTTTGAATGGGCACACGACACTGAATATAGTCAATGTACTGCTCAAATTTTGTCTTACTGAAAGGTTTCTTGACAGACTTTATATTAAATCCGTAGTTGGATTTAATAGCATCTGCCATATACTTATCACCAGAAATCCATTCTCCATCACAGGATCTTGCGATGATTTTTTCCCAAGTTTCCCACTTGATGATTCCTTCTATTTTTGTATAGTGATAGATTAATGCTTTAAGTAGTTTAAAATCTATACCGATTTTATCAACTAGTAAAAGGTCCCCATCCATTCCTATCACCTCCTAGACGCTCTTCCATTTTATCAATGAAATCGTCAATTTTCATAAGTGTGTCGATTTCACCAATCATGGAAGAAATAGTTTTACACACAAGCGGACGCTCTTGACGAGCAGCATATGCTAAAGCATTCCGAAGTGATGCTTCTGCTTCTTTTAGACTGGTAGCTACAGATTCAGATAGTGCCATTAACTCATTACCTCATAGTGTTTAATAAGTGTATCAATCAGTTGTTTGGTTTTACTTTTATCAAATAGAACCTCAGAAAATGCTCCACAACCATACTTGGATTTCTTACCAAGAATATAGAAGAAAGCATATTTGATTCGTCTCAACAGACCGACATCACCTAGATGGATTTGAAACCAAATGCTATCATTGAAGAATGGATCTGGATCATACGAAATGATTAGTTGATGACTCACATCACCACATTGACAAACAAATAAAGTATTATTTTCCATGATTATTAATTGTAGTTTGCCAGAATGAACTGGTCATGTTTTGTGATCCAGCCATACGAGCAACAATGTTGCCATCAATCAACGCAACAAGGGTTGGTGTTGCTTCGACACCACATTGCTTGGCAAATTCAGACCATTCACCGTTTTGTTTCGCTGGTGTAATGCTTACTACATTTTCCCAACCTTCTATTTTCTTTAGTTGTGTTTCGGCGTACATGCAAGGGCGGCATCCTTCCTGCACAAATAAATGTATTTCCTTCATTCTAGTAACTCTTTAATATAATTTTGATTTGATATTGCCTCCATTTCTTCATCAGTATACTGAGGATTGTCTGGATTTTGAAGGCGAGAAAGAATCGCTCTTACTTCATCAAGTTCTTTGCCAGCACTAGTTGTTGATGCCCAAGCACGTTGAAATTTGGTATCATAATCTTGAAGATAATACTCTACAAATTCAGAACAAAGAAACAGCAAAGATTCTGCTTTTTGATTGTCCCGATTGTCGATTGCTTCCAGGGCAGTATCAATAGTTGTTTTGATGTACCCAAGCTTAGATGTCATCATGTCCAGTTCATTCATTGAATCCCAGACATCTTTATATGTGGTCATGGTCATCTCCATTTGAATCTCTCGCTACTATAGGACATTCCATCCAAGGTGTCAAGCCTATTCAGGATCTCGTAGATGGTATTATCTGTCTCAATTAGTTCCGATTTAAGACGATCTACTTCATTCTCAAGATAACTAATTCTATCATTCAAAGATTCATATTCAAAGTTATAATCAGTCATAATTATGCTACCCAGTCAGGTTTACGTTCTGGCATACGAAGATAATTAGATGCAACCCAAGGTTTGGACGAAATATACATCTTGTAAGCAGTAAAAGTGTCAATGCTTGTGTCAAGTTTAAATTCATCAGGCATAGCACGGGCAAATGGTGTTACATTAGTAATTTTGCCTTTCGGAAACAAATAATAGGCATCAACTAATGTTTTATAGCAGGAGTGTACTTTATTATATCTGATATTATATTCGTCACACAGATTCATTCCCCACTTGATAAGCCAGTAGGCATTATCCACGGTGCTTGCTGCCCATTTCGTACATGGATGATTGCGGAAAGCACCTTTCTGTGTCGAATAGGGCGTCCCGTCTGCTTTTCCCAAAGTTCCGTAAGAATGATACCAAGGAGAAGCAACAATACTAAGCATCTGGCAACATTCCAGGGGCATCTTAACAATATGTTTATCTGGTAAGCAAATAGCACTTTCGGCAGGAAATGGATTTGTGGCAAAAATGTTCATAGGACTCCAACTTCTTTCAAGTAATTACGATAACGCATAAATCGCCCAAGACTGGGCTGGTTCACAACTTGTAACTGATGGCAAATTTCGCAATAGCATAGCCAGTCATACCATGGTGTCGTTGGATCCAACACATGATATGGATATTTAGAGTTTTCCACCTACTGTTCCTTCATGTTTTTTTGTTTCTGGGAATCCCTCTTGCAACCATTTAAGATAGCATCGAGTAGCATTAACACATTGTTCTTCTGTGAGAGATGTGATAATAGGTTTTTCATCTTTGTCGAAAGAGTGCCAAAGTCCATAAGGAGTTTTCTTTAGATAAAATGCTCCCTCATCATAAAAAGTTTGTTCTTTCTGGTCGCTCATCAGGTACTCCTTCAATAATAATTTGTGCTGGTTCATCGTTCCAGTGGCGAATGACCCCAGCAACGATGAACACATTCGTAATTAAATACGTGGCAAATATAATCGTTCTAACGATTGCTACTCGGTCTGCCACGTCGTCTTTTTTGTGTGCTTTCTCGCCCAGTGCTAGTGCCCACAGGTGCCACAGTTTTTTCATTTGGTTCAAAGAATTGATCTAGAGAAGAGAATAGTTGTTGTTTGGGCTTTCTGCCACGTTTCTTCGGTGTTTCTACAGGTTCTTCCTTCTCCACTACAGGAAGTGGCACAGCAAGCTCTGGATCTTGATAATGAATGGTAACATCTTTAGCCTTGAGGTTGTATCGAGTCAAATGTTTATCAAGATGATTCTGACATTGAAACCAACAAATTTTATGTTCCTTCCCATCTTGATACTCCAGCCGCACTGGAAATCCGCTGTGAGGGAATAGGTCTTGGTCTTGTTTCATAATGTTGTAATTTGCCATTGAGAAAGGTAAGAGAGCACTCGGGCCAGTCTTCCCACAGACCCCCGAACCTCTCTGGATATACTACCACAGTTCGGGAGATTCGACAAGGGGTGACTTTGCCATGGTTGCCGTTAGGCACCCATTCAAACCCAAGGAAGGCAGTATCTGATTCTACCATGTCGGATATGTCGGTTTCATCAACAACCCACAGGCGTCCCGATGGATCTAACCAGTATAGATCGAGAGCACCTCTATAGTGCTCATGAAATGTTTTAGATTGGCATACAGTTTCAGTAAATGGTTCTCCAAGATCATAAGATGATCTGAAGTAATCAAACATTCCCAATTGAATCACCTCCCGTCGTTGTCATTCTAAGTCGAGTAAAACTATCTATGAATGTTTCCCAACCTTGATCGTTTGATTTCTCTTGCTCAAATGCCCACATATATCCATTTTCATTCATCAGTGCTGCTTCAATCTCACCACGAATGAGTGAGCGTAGGATTTCAATTTGTTCTTTAGTCATAAGACCTAAACACCTGAATGGTAATCATTTGTCCCTCATCATACTTCACATATGGATTATAGTCAATATTAGATGATGGTTCAATATCCCACTTGAACATAGGTATAGTATTTGCTCTC